>Ga0065721_10001144_pt1 | contig 76030 bp, 53 predicted proteins | sample Mesricmetagenome_FD_59108 | JGI IMG/M metagenome (GOLD analysis project Ga0065721, IMG submission 59108) | Mesophilic microbial community from rice straw/compost enrichment Sample: eDNA_1 v2 (version 2) | ecosystem: Engineered > Solid waste > Grass > Composting > Bioreactor | place: USA: Davis...
CCCTGCAGCAGCTTGGCGCACGATCTTCGCCCGAAGCACCACCTGCTGCGGCGTCGCTCCCGCTCGAATCCAACGTTCCAACTGCTCGGTTTGCTCAACCGCTAACTCCAAGGATACACTTCGGCGAGGCCTCCTCCTTCCTGACCCGGGCCATCGGATAATGGCACCTATTTGAGGGACACTACACTAGCGAGATCTAGGAGCTGACGCTTCATCTGATCCGCGTGGAGAAAGAGAACGCAAGGCAAGCGGCCCGTCTATCCGCGCCGGAAGAGGAAAATGCCGGACTTCGCCATCAACTCTCCGTAATTACGGAGTTGGTGCATTACGGCGAGCGGCGGGATCGAGTGGGAGGGCAGCATGTCGCAGACCGACGTCGATGTTCGTGATCTAAGTAAGCGAGGCTTCACGAGCCGTGCAGTTCAGAGCCCAACTTGCGGCAGATTTTCGGAAAGCCTCTTGGTTGATCGGTCGAACGCGTTCGCGGCTCAAGCCGAGCACTCTCCCGGACACCCGAGCTCCTTGAATGGCCTCAGCCAGCTGAGGCGTGGCGAGAATCTGGGATCCCGTCTTGGTAACGACTCAGGCATTCGCGGCCTGCAGGCTGCGCCGAAGACGAAGCGCCGCGATCGGATGGAGGACGGCCAACACGGCCAGCGTCGGTCCAAACCCAATCGCATCGATCGCGGGACCGACGGCGGCGTTGACGATCAGACCGCCGAGCGCGCCGGCCGCACCGACAAGTCCGAGAGCGCCGGCCACCTGCCGCGGTGGCAGCAATTCCCCCAACAACGCCGCGGTGCCGAAGAACCAAGTCAGACACATCGCGCCCACCGCGCTAAAGATGGCGAGCGCCACGGGTGTCGAAACCGGCAGGATCAGCGCAAGGCAAAGCGGTCCCAGCGCCGCGGCCCAACGCAATACGCGCATCCGACTCGCGACGGGATCGGCGCCGCGGCGGATCAGCGCATCGGCCGCGGATGATCCGCCGATGCCGCCGATGTCCGCCGCGAGAAACGGAATCCAACCGATCACGCCCAGACTCGCCAGCGACAGCCCCTGCTGCTCGCGCAGGAACGAGGGCAGCCAGAACAATAATACATACCACACCGGATCCGAGATGAGCCGCGCGACCAGGATTCCGCGCACGCCTCGGTTGCTCAGCAGCGCGCGCACCGAGGCGGGTTCTCCCGCGTCCACCGTTTGCACCGTCGGCTCGCGATAGATCAGCATCCACAATGCGAGCCAGACGAGCCCAGCCGCACCGAGAATGACAAACACTGCGCGCCAGCCATAGGCCGCCGCCACGAGGGCGATGGTGGGAGGTGCGATGATGGCGCCCAGCGCGCTGCCGGCGGAAAAGATCGCCACCGCCAAACCGCGTTCACGCGAGGGAAACCACAGCGTCACCGCCCGGAGCGCCGCGGGCATGTTCCCCGGTTCGGCCAGCCCCAGCATGAAACGCGTGGCGCAGAGTTGCCACACGTTGCGAACCAGACCTCCGGCCAGCGTCGCGAGCGACCAGACTCCGACGAAGAGCATCATGCACGTGCGGCTGCCCCAACGATCCACCATTCGGCCGCCGACCAGATACATCACGATATATGGCGCCATGAACATCGTGGTCAGGAGCGAGTAGTCGGCATTGCTCAAGTCGAACTCGGCGGAGAGCTCCGGCTTCAGCACCGCGACGGTCTGCCGATCCAGATAATTGAGCAGCGTGGAAAGAAAAAGCAGTGCGAGGATGATCCAACGCATGAGCGAAACGATTTGGCGTATCGAAAACGTTGATGCGCAATGGCAAACTGCCCCGCGACCAGCCGGTCAGCCCGATAGTAACGAACCGCCCTCGCGCAATGCCGCCCGCAGACGCCGCGGGTCCAGAGCGGCGAGCGGGCGGTTTTCCCGTAGGGCGAGCACGCACGCGACCCCCGCGGCTTCGCCCGTTTGATTCATGTTCACCATCACGCGAATGGCGCCATGGGCCACGGGATCGGCGTCGATCATCCGGCCGGCAGCGATCAGATTGCCGTAAGGCGAATCGGGCACCATCGCGGCGAGCGGGATTTGATAATAGCTCGGGTTCTCCGCGGACGGCTCGCGCCATCGGCCTGGCACCCGCGGCTGGCCGGGCGCCGCGTATTCCTCCCGCCCGTCGAGATAACGCAACGTGATGCCCGATTTGTCCTGATGATGAATGTCCACCCGGTAACTGCCATTCGCGATCGCATCGGTGAAACGCCGACCGTGCAGGACCTCATCTCCCGTCAGGCGATGCCCGCAGCGCACATGGCGCGACTCCCGCAATCCGAGTCGTTGCGGCAGACCTTGCAACGTGAGCTTCACGTCCGGTCGATATTTGCGCAGCAGATCGTGAATGGCGCGGATCTGGCGACGACCTTCAATCTCCGCTTCCGTGAGTTGGTCCGCATCGGCGGGATTCTTGCCGTAAATCCGCGTGCCAGCGAGCATGTAAATATCCGAGCCCGGCACGAAACAACCCCACGTGAAGCCTTCCGGTATCCCGAACTCGCCACCGTGTTCGCGGATGAGCGCGCCCACGTCGAAACCTTTGGCGGCCTGATTGATTCCCGTGTCAACGGACTCGCGCTGCAACGCGCGCCAGCCTTCGAAACGCGCGCACGCCGTGGCCGGCTGCAGATGATTCTCGTAGTAACAGGTCACACCCGGCAACCGCGCGCAGAGATCGGCGTCGCCCGTCGCATCGATGAACATTCTCGCCCGAATCACGCCGCGGCCTGTCTTGTTCTCGACCGCAACTCCGACCAGCTGTCCGTCCTCGAGAATGGGTGCGACGAACATCGTGTGCAGGTAGAGTTTCAACCGGTGTTCCTGCGCCAGTTCGTCGAGCTCGATCTTCAGCTCTTCGGAATTGAAGACGAAACCGAACGAGTGGCTGCGCTCGATGCCGACGATCGCGTCGCGCCGTGCGAGTCGCTGCCGGATTTCATCGCTGAGTCCACCGATGATCTGCTCTTTGAACTCCGCATCCATGAAGCTATGCCAGGCGTTGACCATCGAGAGCGTCGCAACGCCGCCGAAGCAGTTCTGCTTTTCCACGAGCACGACGCTCGCGCCGAGCCGGGCGGCGCGCACCGCGGCGAAAATCCCCGTGCAACTGCCACCGAGCACGCAAACGTCGGCTTCATGAATGATCGGTGTAGCCCTGGCGGGCTCGATGAAAGTTCGCATCGTAATGTTCGGAAAATAAGCGCGGTCGTTACGCGTGAGCGAAAACGCTCGCTCAGAAATCCCAGCGCACCGACCAGGCCACGGTGAACGGATCGCTGAGAATATAGGAACCGAGGAACGCGCGCTCGTTGGTGAGATTGTTCAAGTTCAGCTGCGTCGAGAAGCGCTGGCGTCCCACGGTGCGTTCGTAACCGACCACCGCGTCGATCCGGGCGTAACCACCGCTGCGCACCACCACATCCCAGCTCGGATGCAATTTCTCGCTGGTCGCAAACCGCGCCCCGCCGCCGACGAACACGCCGCGGAGCCGGCCGCTGGTAAACGTATAGCGATTCCAGATGTTGAAAACGTGGTCAGGCACGTTCGCCAGATCGACGCCGACCTGACGCAGCTCGCCCGTGCTCGCGATCGTCTTGTGCTCCCACGAATACGTGTAGGACGCGACAATCTGATAGGCATCCGTGGGCGCCAGGTGCACATCCATCTCAAAGCCGCGATTCCGCTCGAGCCCGCCGAGCTGGTAGATGGGCCGGATGTCGAGCAGCGCTTCACGAGGAAAGTCGCGGGCAGGAACGTTCGAGCGCGTGTTTTCGTAGACGGACAACGTGATCGACGTGCGTTCATCGGCCGTGCCGAGCTTGAGGCCCGCCTCCTTGCCCTTGCCCAGAGTGGGTCCAACGTTCTCGCCAAACGCGTCGACAATATAGTTGGGCTGAAACGTCTCGCTCACGTTGGCGAACACGCTGACGGCGGGAAACGGCGTAAACATGGCCGCATATTGCGGGGTCGTCTTCTCCCTCGACAGGCCGGCGGGATTGGTGGTCTCGGTGTGGCGCACGCCCACCATGAGCCGCAGGCGGTTTTCGAACACACTGATCTGGTCCGTGACGTAATAGCCCCGCGTCTTCGACTTGTTGGCCGTGGATGAGTCGGGCTCGACCAGACCGCCGGGATTGTTCGCGCGGATTTCGGCGCGGAGCATCCGCGGCGGATCGGTCAGGGGGTTGAACGTCCGCGCGGCGCCCGCATAGTCGCGCGTCGCAGTGCGGTTCCAGAAATCGTCGAAGCCGGCGACGATACTGTGTTTCGTCTGCAGGAAATCGGGCCGATAAGAAATCCTCGCCTTGAGCGAATGTGACGCGACGTCCGCCTGCCTGAAAGAGGCCGCGGCGGCAGGCAGGTAGAACGTTCCCGGAACCGCACCCGCGACAGGTCGGAAGGAGTTCCACTCAGTCCCCTCGGTTTCACCGTCATACCAGTTCAGGCCAACGTTCACGTCGAGATTGCTCAGGATGTTCACGTCCGTCACGAGCCCCGTGTTGAACGAACGCGCCAGGAAGCCCGCGTCCGGCCCCTGCGTGTTGTAATTATCATACGGCAGGACGATCTTGTGCATGAACACCTGGCCGAGCGGCTCGTTCGGACCATATTGCGGATTTTGATCGAGCCAGATGCGTTGCGCCTGCCCCACGGGCACTTGACCGGCGCGCGCCGCCGCGATGTAGGCGGGATGGCCCACCGGAAAGCCGTGATGCCGGAGATTCTCTTTCTCGGTGAACTCTCCGGTCAACATGATCGAGACCCGCTCCACCGGCCGCCACGTGAGCGCGCCCCGATAGTTCTCTACTTCCTCGCTCGAATAATCGAGCTCACCGCCTTCGCGGCGATTCGATGCGAATACGCGATACGCGAGCTGGTCTCCTAAAAGTGGACCCGTCGACATCACCGACACGCGCGACGAGTCATACGAGCCATAGCGGCCCGAGACATAGTGTTCCGGCGTGAAGCGGGGTTTGGCTTTCACGACGTTCATCATGCCGCCCGGAAGATTCGTGCCGAAGAACACCGCCGAGGGTCCTTTGATGACCTCGATGCGCTCGACATCCTCCATCGACACGAAGATCCCGTCGAAGCCGTCCTGCTGAATCGGCGCCTCGAAACCACGAATATTGATCGCGGTGAATTCGCGGGTGTTGGTGTTCACGCCACTGATCGTGTTCGCGATCCAGCGCACGTCGTCGACGCCGCGGTCGCGTATCAGTTCGTCGGTTACAACCGCGATGTTCACAGGCACGTCGCGGATCTTGGTGCCGATACCGGTGGCCGTGATGGAATCCGTGGCCTGGTAGCCATGGGCGCGTTCCGAGCTCACGCTGAAGGGCGATAGCACGATAGGTTCCTCGCGTTCGGTGGAGTCGGCCGCCAGCAGCAATGCCGGAGAAAGAAGCAGGGCAAAGGCGCCGGTCAGGCGCCGGTATGCGATCGAGGGGGCGTATCTTTGGGACATGGTGATGGTTCGTCTGGCTTGGGGTTAGTCGCTGCGATCGGAGCATCACGGCGACCAGGGACGAGACGCACCATTCACACAGTTCACCGCCTCCGCTACCTTGTGATCGGTGAACCGCTCACCAGAACAAACCCCGATCCGGAAATTCGTGTCAGCGTAGGACGGTGCGGTTCGGCGAATGGACTCGCCGGGCGCTGCGCACCGGTTGCCCGAGCGTGGCGCCGGGGGCCCACTCCGTGTCGACCATCATGACTTTCGGCACGGCGGGCAGGCCGCGTTGATTGAGCGTGATCTGAGTCGCGACCATGTCGACGGCGGTCGCCGCGACCAAGTCGTAGTGGCCGTCGATGCCCGCCGCATCGTAGGGCGGATCGCCACGATCGATGCTGGCAAAACTGATATCCTCAGGCACGCGCAGCCCAAGATCCGTCAGAAATTGATGCACGTAGCCTTCGCCGATCATCACATCGGGCCGATGCGCGCGCAGATAACGTCGCACGTGTTCGATCGTCGGCGCCTCCTCGATCTGCAGCGGCAGTCGCTGTGGGACCGGCAAATCGCGTTGAGCGTAGTAGAACGCCGACGAGAGCAGGTTGTTCGAGCCATCCTCGAGTCTTTGATTGTAGAGCGCGCCCACGCGACGAAAGCCGCGCTGCCGAACCTCTTTCAGCAGTCCGCGCATCATCTTGTAATGATGCGGGCACGCGCGATGCACCGCGGGCTCGCGCATCGAGTAACCGATCGCCGCCACCGCCAGCCCGCTAAAATCGAAATCAAAACGCTCGTTGCCCTGGCGCATCGATCCCACCACCAACCCGTCGATTCCGCGGGCCTTTACGATCGACTGAAGCCGCCGCAAGGTCATGCCAGGCTCGCCTTCCAGCCATAATTGCTCGAAAGCGAAACCGTGCCGCTCGGCCTGGGCTCGCGCGCCGGCGAGCATCTGTTGCATACGCCGGTTGTGCGCCATCCACTTCGCGGGAAATCCTGGAATGATGAGCGCAACCTTGGTCACACTGCGCCGCGGTCGTGCCGTGCGAAGATGCGCCATCAGTTTCACGACTTGCGGATCCGGCCGGTAGTCGAGCGCGCGTGCAGCCGCCCGCACTCGGTTGCGAACCTGAGGCGAAATCTTCGGATCGTCCCGTAACGCATAGGAAACCGTCGCACGCGAGAGCCCGCAGCGCCGCGCAATCTCACGCTGGCTCGCGGTGAAATAAGCGGGAGATTTCGCCATGGCTCCAGCTACGGCCGCTCACGTCCGCCCGTCAATCTCGGTGAGCGGTTCACCATGAGCAGCCTTCGGTTGGCGGAGCCGGAGCCACAAGACTCTTCTGCGCGAGGTTCCCCCCGTATCCCACGATCACTCCCCCGTCATGGCTCAATCGTTTTCTTCGTCATCCCACGGTCCTGGAACTGCTCATGATCGCCGCACCTTTGTGCGGCTCGCCTCCGTCGGTGTGGCTGCGGTGTGTGCACGCCCTGGGTTGTGGGCCGCCACTGGCGACGTTCCGCCTGTGCTCGACGTCGTGGTCTACTCGGGCGTGCCCTGCGGAATCGCTGCTGCGGTGATGGCCGCGCGCGAAGGTGCGAACGTGCTGCTGATCGAACCCACGCAGCATGTCGGCGGGCTCAGCACCAGCGGGATCAACACCGCCGAATCCGAACACATGTTGAAGTGGACGATCGGAGGCTTCGCGCTCGAATTCTACGAATGCCTCGGCTCGCACTATGGCACGGGCCAGCCGGAGTTTTACTTCGAATCGAGCGTCGCGGAAAAAACTTACCTCGCCATGCTGCGCGCAGCGGGGGTGACCGTGCGCTACGGAGCGAGCGTCGAGAGGGTGGAAAAACGCGGCGCCGTCATCGAGCGGATCATCTTGACCGATGGCACGGCGATTGCCGGACGTGTTTTCATCGATGCCAGCTACGAGGGCGATCTCATGGCGCGCGCCGGCGTTCGTTATGCGGTCGGCCGCGAGGCGCGCACTGAATTTGACGAAGAAGCCGCGGGCATTCGGCTGGACCGAACGACGCGGAAGGCTCGCACCGTCACCGCCGACGGCAAGTTGCTGCCCGGCATCAGTGGCTGGGCGAGAGATTTCAAGGACGGCGATAGCCACCGCGGCGTGATGAACTATAATTTCCGTCTGACGATCGCCAAGGACCCGAAGCTCCGGGTGCCGATTCCCCCACCGGCGCGTTACTCACCGGAGCGCTACGCGCTGCTAGGCGGCTGGCTCCGCGCCGCAAGCGCGCGAGGAGAGCCGCTCGAGTTGCGCTCGGTCCTCGATTTCTACGCCCGGCGCAATGGCAAGTTCGAGGTCAATAACAAGCAGGCTGCCATCGTTTCACTGGGGCATTTCGGCGGGCAGTTCGACTGGCCGGAAGCCAGTTATGCGGAGCGCCGGAGGATTTTCGATGACCATTGGGATTATACGCTCGGGCTGCTGCATTTCCTCGCGAACGACGAAGCGGTTCCGCCCGCGATGCGGCAAGAGATGACCGAGATCGGACTGCACCGCGACGAATTTGCCGACAATGGCCATCTGCCGTATCAACTCTACGTGCGCGAGGCGCGTCGTATGCGTGGAGCCTATGTCGTCACTCAACGCGACGCCGTCGACGCCCGGCGCAAAGCCGACAGCATCGGGATCAGCAGCCATTTTATCGACTCGCATCATGTGCAGCGACTCGCGGTCTCCGAGGAGGAGTTTGTGAACGAAGGCAGGATCTGGCGGATGGGGTATGCGTGGCAGATGCCGTATCGCATGCTCACGCCCAAGCCCGCCGAGGCGGAGAATCTCCTCGTCCCCGGCGCGGCGAGCCTCACGCACGTCGCGTTCTGCAGCTATCGGCTGGAGAGCGTGTGGATGATCGCCGGACACGCGGCAGGTGTCGCGGCGGCGGCGGCATCGCGGGAGAACGTAGCCGTGCAAAACATCGATGTGGCCGCGCTCCAGCGCACCTTGCGCGCCCAGCGTCAGGTGGTGGATTTCGTCACGGGGCTCCCCGAGAAATGCGAGCACCTCAACGGTCCGCCCGAGTGGTGACCGCTCCCCTTCGGCGTCGAGCGGCTAGCGTCCGGAAAGCAGAGAACGCGCCCCGCGACCGCCATCTCCTGCACTCAAGCGGCCTGCGTATGCTGCGCCGCACGCTTCTTCTTTATTGCGGCGCCCCGGCATCGCCTGGCCCGCAGCGGCGAGGCTCGCCAGCAACCTGAGCGAGATCGTTGACGCTGGTCGGTGCGGCGGCCTTTCCGTTTCCGCCAGAGCGTCTCGCAAAAGCACCTACGCGCTCGCCCCGACTTTTTCCGCGGCTACAGCTAATACGGTGCATGGAAATAGATCGGGTCGATCGCGCGAACGTCGACGAAGTCCTGGATCGCTACCGTCTTTGTTGAAGTATTCGAAAGCGCTGGTTGGTGGGATAAACCTCGTGCGGGCTGGAACGAAGGTCGTTGGTGGAGTCAGATCGCGAAGGGATTGCCTGTCGTAGTTGCTGGTCATGCGACCGGAACGGTCACGCCTTGGTCGCTAGTCGCCGAGGTGTTCACCGGTCCATGAAAATCCAATATACCATCGCGGCCAGATTGATCGCAGTAGGGTTGATGATTGCTCTCGTTCTCTACGTGCCGGTTTTGGCAGCAGTCGTCTTCGTGATCTTGGTCATTTTGATTGCTGTGGGTAGTCGCTTTGGACGCAAAGGCGTCTGGAAGGCTTGGAAGATTTGCTGACGGGTTGGTGATCGCGGAGACGAAATGAAATTCAAGCGGCACGTCTCGCGCTAGCCTGCCTCGTGATGCATGAGTGGTTGGCTGCCGGGTGGCGGAAAGCCATCGCGAAGGAGCACGGCCATCTAAAGTTATCGGGGGGGATGTGCACGGCCGCAGAAGTAAAAGACATTCGAGAGGCGCGCTGGCGATCTTTCTTGGATGAGCAGCTTGAGCGGAAGGGACGGATGCTGGAACAAGCGGCAAACGACACGAACGGAGCGGAGTGGAAATCGAAGTGGCCGAAGCGCTGCGTCGCGAGGTAGGGGCACCCCACTCATGGATAGCTCGCGAATTGTTCATGGGCAGTCCGCACTCGTTGAGGTCGTATTTGAGCCGACGTGCGCGTGGAAAACGAGCCTATGGTTGACGCTGCCACTGAAGGATCAACCGAGTTGCGGGCGTGTCCGATGCGTGACGATTCGCTAGCCTCCTGGCACCCGCCACTGACAACAGGACTGGCAACAGCGTGAGTGTTTGCTGAAGTAACCAATGTTTGGCTACAGAGGTGGCGTATTTATCTATCTGATACACGCAATGGGCCTCGAACCTGACCGGGATTCGAGTCCCCGCGGGGACGCCATGGTAGGTTCTTAATAACAAGAACTTGGATTTTTTACGAAGCTCGGTTGCCAGTTGATGTGGGACCGGAGCATGGATGGATCTCCGTTTAACGTTGCCGGTTTAAAAATTGCACCGGGCTGGTATCGGGGAGAGTCGCAGGTTATCGCGGTGGACTTCGCCTTCATAAGAACTTCGCGTCGTGCGAAGGCCGAAAATGCGAGCGATTCAGGCTGCTGGCGGATCGATGCGCCGTTCCAATCGAAGGCGCGGCCGAAGCAGAGGTCTCGGTGCTTATGTGGGCCAAATCCTGTGCCCGAATTGCGCGAGGAGGACGTCGTCATCTTAGACAACCTCTCCATCCAGAAAACGCCCTCGATTGCCAAGCTGATCGCCGCCCGAGGAGCTGTCCCTGCCGGTGGATCGCCATGAGTGATAATGAGCGAAATGAGCGCATGCGACGAAATCGGTTGCGGTAGGTGTATGTGGCGAAAGCATCGGCGGCATGCTCACTCCGGAGCGTCATCGCGCCATTCTTCGGCTTCTCGCAGAACGCGGGCGGCTGACTTTGGAAGAAGTCAGGTCGCGTTTTCGCGTTTCGGCCGCGACGGTGCGTCGCGATGCGCAGGCGCTGGCGGCGAGCGGTTTGGTGCGGCGGACGCATGGCGGATTGCTCCCGCCGGATTTCGCGCTCACCGAGCCCGTTTACTCCCGCAAGGCGGAGAAGGCGGTGGAGATCAAAGTCAGGCTCGGGCGGGCGGTCGCAGAGCTTTTGCCGGAGGACGGCACGGTGTTCATCGACGCGGGCAGCACCTGCCTCGAGGTTGGCCGGGCTCTGCTGGATCGGCCGAAGTTACGGATTTTCACCAATTCCGTGCCGCTGCTGATGCACGCGACGGAAGCGAGCGCGACGTTGAGCGCGATTGGCGGAGAGGTGCGCAAAGTCAGCCTCGCGCTGACGGGTGCGCTCGCGCAGAGCTGGCTCGAACAACTTCGCTTCGATGTCGCGGTCGTGGGCGCTTCGGGGACCGACGCGGACGCCGGGGCGTCGACGACGGAGATCAATGAGGCGGGCGTGAAAGTCGAGGCGCTGCGACGGGCGAGGTTGCGCATTCTCGTCGCGGACGGTGGCAAATGGAATCGGCCGGCGGCGTTTCGGTTTTCCCCGTGGAAAGCGTTTCATCATTTCGTGACGGACAAAAGTCCGTCGCGGGCCGAGCGCGCGGCCCTCATCGCCGCCGGCGTGAAACTGCATGTGATTTCCTCCAAATGAAAACCGCCCGTCTGAATCGTCTGTTCAATCCTCGCACCGGCCGTTGTTTCGACGTGGCCATCGATCACGGTTTCTTCAACGAAGCGTCATTCCTCGCGGGCATCGAAAATCTTCCGGCCGCGGTCGAGACGCTCGTGGCCGCGGCGCCGGATGCGATTCAACTCACCATCGGCCAGGCGCCGCATCTGCAGAAACTGCCGGTGCGCGGGAAGCCGGCGCTGGTGTTGCGGACCGATGTCGCGAATGTCTATGGCACGCAGCTTCCGCGGACGTTGTTCTCCCGGATGATTGAAGAACCGGTTTTGCAGGCGGTGCGGCTCGATGCGGCCTGCGTGGTGGTGAATCTTTTTCGCATTCCGGAGCAGCCGGAAGTGTCGGATCAATGCATCCAGAACATCCTCCGGCTGAAGCCGCAGTGCGATCACTATGGCATGCCGCTCATGATCGAACCGCTGGTGTTTCAACCCAACGCGAAAGCGGGCGGCTACATGGTCGATGGCGATCCGGTAAAAATCATTCCGCTCGTGCGCCAGGCGGTCGAGCTCGGCGCGGACATCATCAAGGCGGATCCGACGGACGACGTGTCCGTTTATCACAAAGTGATCGAGGTCGCGGGCGGCGTGCCGGTGCTGGTGCGTGGCGGCGGGAAGGCGCCCGAAGACGAAATCCTCCGGCGCACGGAGGCGCTGTTGAAGCAGGGCGCGGCCGGCATCGTTTACGGTCGCAACATCATCCAGCATCCGCAGCCGGCGAAAATCACCCGCGCATTGATGGCGGTCGTGCACGACGGCGCGACGGCGGAGCAGGCGCTCAAACTCCTCAAGTGATCATGAGCGCGCAAACACCCCCGACGACGGTGCGCGTGGGCATCATTGGTGGCGGGCTGATGGGCCGCGAGGCGGCGTCGGCTTTCGGTCGCTGGTTCGCGCTGGAAAATTTTCCGGTGCGGGCGGAACTGGTGGCGGTGTGCGATCTGCAGCCGGCATTGCTTGATTGGTTTCGGCAGATTCCGTCGATGCGACTCGTCACGACCGATCACCGTGCGTTGCTGGCGATGCCGGAGATCGACGTCGTTTACGTCGCGGTGCCGCATCATCTGCACGAGACGATTTATCTCGATGTGTTGCGGGCGGGAAAGGATCTGCTCGCGGAGAAACCCTTCGGCATCGATCTCGGGGCGGCGCGGCGGATTCGGGACGAAGCGGTGCGACTCGGACGCTTTGTGCGCGTCTCGTCGGAGTTTCCATTTCTACCGGGCGTGCAGCGGGCGTATCAGATGGCGCGTTCGGGCGAACTCGGCCGCATCATCGAAGTGCGCGCGGGGTTTTTGCATTCGAGCGATCTCGATCCGGCAAAGCCGATCAACTGGAAACGACAGAACAAATTCTGCGGCGAGATCGGCGTGATGGGCGACCTTGGCCTGCACGTGGCGCATCTCGTGTTGCGGCTGGGCTGGAAGCCGGTGTCGCTCTACGCGCAGCTCCAGAAAATCTACAATTCCCGTCCCGACGGGAAGGGTGGTGTCGCCGTCTGCGACACGTGGGATAACGCGATCCTCCATGCGCGCACGTTGATCGGCGGAGAGATGGTGCCGATGTCACTCGAGATGAAACGCATGGCGCCGACGGAAACGAACACGTGGTATTTCGAGGTGCTGGGGACGGACCGCGGCGTGCGGTTTTCGACGAAGGAGCCGAAGACATTTTGGACCTATCGCCGTGGTCGGGAGCAGACGTGGGAAAAGACGGATCTCGGTTTCGGCACACCGTTCAAGACGATCACGGGCGGAATTTTCGAACCGGGTTTTCCGGACATTCTGCAGCAGATGTGGGCGGCGTTTTTGGCCGAGCGCGCGGGGCTGCTGGGAGAGCGTTTCGGCTGCGCGACGCCGGACGAAGCGGTGGCTCATCACGAAATTTTTGACGCGGCGCTGAAGTCGCATCGCGGCAATGCCGTGGTGGAGTTGAGCGGTTCGGCCTGAGGGTTTTTCCATGAAACGTTCCGAAATCAATCGAGCCGTTCGTGCGTCGTTGAGTTGCGACGGGTTCTCTGACATTGAGGAACACGAACCGGCGGAAGTCAGGCTGGTGGGCGAATGAGCACGGAGCAGCAAAGGCGCGGGGGAATCGTGGCCGGCGGAAACTGGATCATCGATCACGTGAAGTTGATCGACACGTGGCCGTCGCAGGACGCGCTGGTGACGATCCTCAGCGAGTCGTCGAGCAATGGCGGATCGCCTTACAACATCCTGAAAGATCTCGCGCGGCTCGGGGCGACGTTTCCGCTGGAGGCGATCGGCCTGGTCGGCGACGACGCCGATGGCCGCACGATCATCGAGGATTGCCGCGCGCACCGGATCGATACGACGCAGATGCAAATGACATCGCAGGTGGCGACGAGCTACACCGACGTGATGACCGTGCGTGGCACGGGACGACGGACCTTTTTTCATCAACGCGGTGCGAATGCGTTGCTCGATGGGGAGCATTTCGATTTTGCGAAGACACGCGCGAAGATTTTTCACCTCGGCTATCTGCTGTTGCTCGATCGGCTCGATGCGGCGGGCAGCGAAGGAAATGCGCGGGCGGGCGAAGTCCTCGCGCAGGCGCGCCAGGCAGGGCTGAAAACCTCGATCGACGTGGTCAGTGAGGATTCCGATCGGTTTGCGCGTGTGGTTCTGCCGGTGCTGTCCGAGGTGGATTATCTTTTTCTCAACGATTTCGAGGCGGAGCGGCTCACGGGGATCTCGTTGCGGGAAGGTGACCGGGTCAGCTCGGCTGCGGTCGAGCAGGCAGCGCGATCACTCATCGACGCGGGCGTGCGTGAATGGGTGGTGCTGCATTTCCCAGAGGCGGTGTATGCGCGGAGTCGGGGCGGGGAGGAACACTGGCAGCCGAGCGTGAAGGTGCCCGCGAATGACATACGAGGCGCGGCGGGGGCGGGCGACGCGCTTGCGGCGGGCGTGCTCCACGGGCTGCACGAGGAATGGCCGATCGCGAAGAGCGTGGAACTCGGCGTGTGCGCGGCGGCGGCCGCGCTTTATCACCCGACCTGTTCGGAAGGACTCCGGTCGATCGAGGAATGTTTCGCGTTGGGTCGTCGACTGGGATTCAGGGAGCTGCCGTGATCGAACGACTGAAGGCCATTGTCGGCGCGGAGCATGTGCTCACGCAGCAGGAGGATTTGATCCCGTATGCGTTCGATGGCACGGCCGCACTGAAACAGATGCCTGCCGCGGTGGTATTCCCCGGCAATACGACGGAGGTCGCCGCGATCCTGAAGCTCGCGCGCGAGCGACGGGTGCCGGTGGTCGCGCGGGGAAGCGGCACGGGACTAAGTGGCGGAAGCGTGCCGGTGCCGGACGCGCTGGTCTTGGGCCTCGGACGGATGAGCCGTATCATAGAGATTGATACGAAGAACCTCACGCTGCGCGCCGAGGCAGGGGTGGTTACGCAGACGATTTTCGACGAGGCGGACCGGGTGGGGTTGTTTTACCCGCCGGATCCGGGCTCGATGAAAATCAGCACGATTGGCGGGAATGTCGCGGAAAACTCCGGCGGGTTGCGCGGGCTGAAATACGGCGTCACGCGCGATTACGTGATCGGTTTGGAAGTCGTGCTCGCCGACGGCACCGTGTGCTGGCTGGGCGGCAAATGCGTGAAGGACGTCGCGGGTTATAACCTGCGCGATCTCTTCGTCGGCAGCGAAGGGACGCTGGGCGTGATCACGCAGGTTCTGCTCAAGCTGCTGCCGAAACCGGCGGCGCGGCAGACGCTGCTCGCGACCTTCGACGCGATGGACGCCGCGGCGGAAACGGTGTCAGCGATCATCGCGGCGAAGATCATCCCTTGCACGCTGGAGTTTCTGGACCGCCGGACGATCTGCTGCGTAGAGGCGTTCGCGAAAGTCGGGCTGCCGGTGTCGGCCGAGGCGTTGTTGTTGATCGAGACGGACGGTCATCCGCTCGCTGTTGCAGAGGAGGCGGCGCAGATCGAGACGCTGTGCCGGAAGCATGGCGCGACGAATGTGCGACGTGCGGCGGATGCGGCGGAGGCGCAGCAACTGGCGACCGCGCGGCGCAGTGCGTTCAGCGCGCTCGCGCGTTTGAAACCGACCACGATTCTCGAGGACGCCACCGTGCCACGCAGCGAACTCGCGCGGATGGTGCGTTTCATCGCCGAGGTCGGACAGCGCCACCGGCTCGACATCGCGACCTTCGGGCATTTCGGCGACGGCAACCTGCATCCGACGTTTCTCACCAACGAGCGTGACGCCGAGGAGATGCACCGCGTGGAGGCGGCGATGAAGGAGATTTTCGAGGAAGCGTTGCGACTGGGTGGAACGATCACGGGCGAGCACGGCGTTGGACTCGCCAAGCGGGCGTTTTTGCGCGGGCAGCTGGGCGAGGGGAGTTATGCGCTCCTGCGCACCGTGAAGCAGGCCCTGGATCCGGACGGGTTGTTGAATCCGGGAAAAATCTTCGAGTGATGTCCGCGCCGAAACTGCGATCGCTGGACTACTCCGTGCTGCAGCAATGCATGCACTGCGGCATGTGCCTGCCGAGTTGCCCGACGTATGCCGCAACCGGGCGCGAGCGCCACTCGCCGCGCGGGCGCATCGCGTTGATGCGATCGATGGCGGACGGGGAGCTGAAGCTCACGCCGACGTTCGCGGAGGAGATGAGCTACTGCCTCGGGTGTTTGGCGTGCACGAGCGCGTGTCCGGCGGGCGTCGACTATGGAACGCTGCTCGAAACCGCGCGCGCCGAAGTCGAAACCGAGCGTGTGCTCACGACGTCGCGCCGCGACTTCCTCCGCTGGCTGACGATGCGGGTGTTGTTCACGCGTCCGCGACTTCTGCGCTTCGCGGGGCGGCTGCTGTGGTTGTATCAGGTGACCGGGTTGCAGAGGGCGGCGCGGAAACTGCGATTGACGCGACTGCTGCCGCGGTGGCTTCGCGAGTCCGAGTCGCTGACGCCGACGATCCGGCGGAAGTTTTCGAACGCGCTGATCGCGCCGGTCGAGCGGCCGCGCGATGGCGTGGTGCGGCGTCGCGTGCTCGTCCTGACGGGCTGCATGCAGGATCTGATGTTTTCGGAGATCAACCGGGCGACGGTCGACGTGCTGCTCGAGAACGGCTGCGAGGTGCACACCCCGCCGGTGCAGTTCTGCTGCGGATCGCTGCACGCGCACAACGGCGATCACGAGACGGCGCTTTTCCTGGCGCGGCGGCAGTTGGACGAGATCGATCCGTTCGCATTCGACGCGATCATTTCGAATGCGGGGGGCTGCGGATCGCATTTGCGGCATTACGGAAAACTGCTCGCCGATGACGAACATTATGCGGCGCGGGCTACGGAATGGTCGCGGAAACTCCGCGACATCCACGAATGGCTCGTGGAAATCGGATTCCGGCCGCCGCCACGGGGTAGTGAGAAGTCGGATACGATGCGGGTGACGTATCACGAGTCGTGTCATCTTTGCCATGGCCAGAAGGTGAGCCGCCAGCCGCGGGAGATCCTGCGGGCGTTGCCGCGGGTGGAGTTGATGGAGTGCGTCGAGGCGAACTGGTGCTGCGGCAGCGCGGGGATTTACAACCTGACGCAGCCGGCGACGGCGTCATGGCTGCAGCGGCGGAAAGTCGGGCATCTTCGCGCGACCGGTGCGATGGTCGTCGCGACCGCGAATCCGGGATGCCATCTTCAGATCGAAAACGGCATCGCGCAGGAATGTGGTGGAGCGATGCGGATCGCTCACCCGGTGGTGTTGTTGGCGGAGGCTTACCACGACGAGCGGGCTTCCACCATGGATGCTGGAGGAAAACAGCACCCAACAAGGTTTCCTATAACTCTCCAGGAATAGGGACGATTCTCAGGCTCATCGGCGGAACTGTGTGGTTTGCCGGGCGGTGAACAAGACGTCGCCCTAGCGGGATACGGCGAGCTGTTCCACCGTGCGGATGACACCCGGAGCCATGTGCCTGCTGCAGGGACGACCTCCGCGGCAATGGACGAAACAGCGACACGCAGTCGCTGGAAGAACTTGAGCGAGCATCTGACTGTCCCAACGAGCCGACTCCATGGGGTTCAGAAAGGTGAATCTCATGTCGGCTTCGGACGACGGTGTCGGCAAGAATCTGGCTCAGGTGAGCGTGACCGGCTTCAACCGCGGGGCCAACAGGTGCATCGCGCCCAAAGACAGCAGATAGGTGAAGCCGGCGATGACAAAGAGCACGGTATAGGTCGTGGTGAGATCCGATGAGGCGGGGAAGCGGGCGAAGAGCTTGGCCGTGATCAGCAGTAGAATCATGGCTCCGATGGCGCCGGCGGTGCCGCCGATGCCGACCACGGAGCCGACGGCCGACTTCGGGAACATGTCGGACACCGTGGTAAAGATATTGGATGAGAAACCTTGGTGGGCCGAGGCGGCGAGCCCGACGAGGAAGACGGCGACCCAGAGATTGGACACGACCGCCGAGAACATGACCGGCACGACGCATAGGGCACAGGCGAGCATGGCGAGTTTCCGCGCCGCGTTAACCGACCATCCGCGCTTGAGCAGCCAAGACGACAGCCAGCCGCCGCCCACGCTGCCCACGTCGGCCATCAGGTAGATTGTGACGAAGGGGAGACCGAAATTTTTTATATCCAGGTTGAAGTTCTGGCTGAAAAACAACGGCAGGAGATAGAGATACCAGCGCCACACCGCATCGGTCAGAAACTTGCCGACGATAAACGCCCACGTCTGCCGGAACTGCAGCAGCCTGATCCACGGAATCCGGAGGGGCGGTTCCTGATCCTGGTCACTCTGAATGTAGGCCAGTTCGCGCGCGGAGAGACGCGGATGGCTGGCGGGATTTCGGTAGAGAACGAGCCAGAAAGCCAGCCACACGAACCCGAGCGCGCCGGTGACAATGAAAGCCCATTGCCAACCATACCGGAGGAAGAGCCAGGGAACGAGCAGCGGGGCAACGATGGCCCCGACATTGCTGCCTGCATTGAAGATGCCCATTGCCAGAGCGCGTTCTTTGCGGGGAAACCATTCCGCCGCGGTTTTTACGGCCGCGGGGAAAACGCCCGCTTCGGTAATCCCCAGGAAAAAACGAGCAGCGCTGAAACCGGCGATGGTGCTCATGAGCGCATGGGCGGCTGCCGCCAAGCTCCACCCGCTGATGGAAAGGGCGAATCCCCGTCTTGTGCCCAGCCAATCCAGCGTGCGGCCGAAGGTGATCAGGCCGATCGCGTAGGCCACCTCGAACCAAAACGCGATCTGCGTGTAGTCCGCGTTGCTCCAGTGAAAGACCTTCTGCAGTTCCGGCGCCAGAATGCCGAAGACGAGCCGGTCGATGTAGTTGATCGCGATGGCAAAGAACACGAGGGCGCAGATGGCCCATCGCATGCGCCCGTTGCGGGACGGAGGGGTAGGGAGGGGCATTGGGGTAGACCGGATCCGGGGTGGGGCGCTCGTTGCAACGAGACCGGTGGGGACTAGGGCTTGGGGAGGACCGTGAGATGTTCGGCAAGAACGTTTGCGATGCTATCGCTCCAAATCCTGTAACCCTCGGCGGAAAAGATGGAGAAGATCCGGGGCGATATCGCGGGACAAGGTGCCGTCTGCATCGAGAAACTTTTCCCCGATGTCCAAATAGGACACGCGAGGGGACGGCGGACGTGCCGCGAGCAACACGTTCACGGCCTGCGCTTTTTGCCGCAGCGGATCGCTGGCGGTGGCGCCCCGAGGGAAGATGCCGAGAAGCAGCACGTGCGTGGTCGCGCTGCGCTGCAGATATTCCTGCACGATCAGGTCGATTCCGGCTGCGATGGACGACGGTTGATCGCGCGCGAGATTGTTGGTCCCGATCATCAGCACGACCAGTCGCGGCGCGATGCCGTCGAGCTCGCCGTGGCGCAGGCGCCAGAGGACGTTTTCGGTGCGGTCGCCGCCGATGCCGACGTAGAGCGCGTTGAGCGAAGCGTAGCGTTCGTTCCAGATCGAACGTCCGGCTCCCCGCCAACCCTCGGTGATGGAATCTCCCTGAAAAACCAGATCGAGCGATTCGGCCGCGCGGATTCGGGCGAGGTTGCCCGCGAATTTCTCGAGCCAGTCGTTTCGCGGAACGGCGAAGGTGGCGCGATCGGCGCCTTCGGGCAGGGGCTCGATAGGCCAGTTGATCGGGATGTCGGCGGCCAGGACGGAGCCCGAAAAACCGATGACGGCCAAGAAGGAGCGAAGGAAGGAAACGGACATCATGAAGGCAGAAGAGTCAGAGCGCCGGAGCGACCGGCCAGATGGGGCTTATTTCGTGAACGACGAGGCGGGTGATCCGGATCGGGCCGCCGTGGCTGATCAACGCGAGTTCGCGGCGGTCGGAATAATAAACGCCGGATAGGTCCGCGAAGCCGTCATTCCCGAACGCTTCGATGCTGGTGCGATCGATCAGCACGCGCAGCTTGATGCGTCCTTCGATGGGAGGGAGGGGAGCGGTGCCGTTGAAGGCTTTGAGCGCTTTCGCGGCCACGTCGTAGATCAGTTTCTGGCCGTTGATGTGCATCACGATTTCGCGGGCTTCGCCGGGTTCGAACTCCAGGTCGATATCCAGCAATTCCGGCCATTCACCGGCGAGCGGGTTTTCGCCGGGCGGAACGAGTCGGGCGGGGAGCTCGGTGTGTTTGCGATGCAGTTTCGAGATCTCGGCGATGGGATAGCGATGGATTCTCGGGCCGTCGGGGGTGGTTCGCAGAGTCAGCTCGCGGGGAAATCCCATCTGTTGGTTGAAAGGCATGCCCGGGTAGCTGTTGGGCCAGTTGGGTTTGTCGGTATTCATCCAACCGAGCTGGATTCGCCGCTGATGGGGTGCGTCGCTGAAGGTCTGGGTGGCGTAGAATGCGCCGCCCCATCGCAACCGGAGTTTGTCGGTTTCGGGCGTGAAACGGTAGCCGTCGAATGCGCCGAGAATGTAGTCGCCGCTACCCTTCATGAGGACCCAGCGGGTTTCGGATGGGTCGTTGTCCACCGGGAGCTCGAACATATCCGGGCATTCCCAAAACCAGCGATCGGGGCCGAGTTTTTGCAGGAGCGTCCAGGATTTGAAATCTTCGGAGCGATACAGCCCGTATTCGGCTTGGTCGCGGTTCTGATTATTTTTCGAGAGCGAAAGCACCATGATGTTTCCGCGGCTCGGAGCGTGGTGAAAAACCTTCGGGTCGCGGTCGTTGTAGTCCTCGGTTTCCAGAATCGGATTTCCGGAATAATCCTGCCACGNGGTGCCGCCGTCGGTGGAGTAGGCGAGGTGTTGCACNGCCTTTCGGGTCTGATTCGGAGGATGGAGCGTGTAGAAAAGCAGCAGCGGAGCCTCGGGGCCTTGTTGCAGTCCGGAGAGGTTGTGCCAGTCGACCAGACCGGAGCCGGAAAAATTGGAATCGCCCTTGCCGGCGGGCACCGCGACCGGGCGGTGTTCCCAGTGGAGCAAATCCCGACTCGTTGCGTGGCCCCATACCGTGCCCCGGCTGCCGGGGTAGTGGTGTTGGTAGAAGAGATGCCACGTGCCTTTGTAATGAAGGAGTCCGTTGGGGTCGTTCAGCCAGCCATACGGCGGCGAGAAATGAAACTGCGGGCGGAGGGTCTCCTGCCAGAGTTGCGGCGAGTCGGTGGGGATGGCGCGGGCCGCCGGCGATTGGTGAACGGCGTCGACCACGATGGAGCCCCAGGCCGAATGATCGTTGAAGCGGATGCGGCCGATCCGTCCGGCGAGATCCCGGACGTCCCAGGTGCGCCAGTGGAAGGATTGATCGCCGCGGCCTTCCGTCGCGCTTGATCGGCGCACCACTTTGCCGTCGACGAGCAACTCGGCTCCCAAAACGGCGGCGCGCTCCCGGGTGCCGGCGATCAAGAGATTTATATAGTGCTGCTCGATTTGAAACGGCGGAGACACGAGCACGCCGGTTGGGGAATCGCCAGATGTGCGGCTGGAGGCGTAGCCGGGGCCGACTTCGGGAGGATACGTGCGATCCGCGGCAACGCGGGCGGGAGCGGTTCCGAAGGCCGAGCCCTCCACCGTCCAGTCGCCCCAACTGGGCGCATCGAAACTTCCGATAGTCTGGGCGGCCGAGACCAGAGCGGGAAAAACGGTGAGCGCGGCGGTGATCGGGATGAAGGCGGAACGAAACACGACGGGGAAGAAAGCTTCATCTGTTATAACAATGTCATATCTATGAGCAAGATCAAACATCAAATTACTGACTATAAACCTGTTAATGAAACGTATTGACTGATTCTGCCGTTATAACAGGGTTCTATGCGCTCGCCAAGCGCGTCCCTTCTGAGCTGCGCACGTCCCCCGTTTCCCTACCCACCCGAATGAATGCAGATGGTTCAACGAATTCCATAGGCGCACCGTCCGTCCTGTGCTTTGGGGAGATCCTTTGGGATCGGTTGGGTGATCGCGAATCCTTGGGCGGCGCTCCTTTCAACGTGGCGGCGCACGCAGCGCGATGTGGTTTGAACACCCAACTCTACAGTCGGATCGGTGCGGACGCCCGGGGGCGTCGCATCATGGACGAGTTGGCGCGCTTCGGAGTGGGGCGGCGCTGGTTGCAGCAAGACACCGGGCATGCCACGGGTGTCGTGGAGGTTTCGCTCGGGGCGTCGGGCGAACCGGCCTACGAAATCGTTTCGGACGTGGCGTGGGATTATATCGAACCGCCGCGGCTGGCGGACGAAAACGAACTGCGAGGAGCGGGGTTTGCGGCCCTGGTGTGTGGGACGCTGGCGCAGCGCAGCGGAAAATCGCGCGAGGCGTTGTTCCGGCTCCGCCATTTGCTGCGGGAGACGCCGGTGTTTTACGATATCAACCTGCGGATGCCGCACACGCCAGTGGAGCGGGTGTTCGCGACGTTGCCGGGCGTGGCCTGGGTGAAGGTCAACGAAGCCGAGGCGGACGTGCTGTCTCGGCCCTTGGCGGGACATCCGCTCCAACCCGCGGAGTTGTTCGAACAGTTGTCGCTCAATTTCGGAGTGACGGGCCTGTTGTTGACCCGCGGGGAGCACGGCAGCGTGGCGGTGACGGCGAAAGAATGTATCGAATGCCCGGCGCCACCCGTGAAAGTGGCGGCCACGGTCGGCGCGGGCGACGCGTTGACGGCCGTCTTCCTGGCGGGCTGGTTGCAGGGTCGGAACTTGGTGCAGGTTTTGAGCCGAGCGAACCGGGTGGCGGCGTGGGTGGCTTCCCAAACAGAATCGGTGCCCGATTACCCGCCGGATCTCTCAAGTGAGCTTGGTGTTCGTTGAACCCTTTTTTGATCTTATGTGCATGCCCCAATCCCTCCCGCTCGCGTTCGTCGCCAGCGAGTCAGCTCGTTTCGGTTATCTTCTGATCCTCCTGCTCTGTCTCGGTTGTAGCGTGGGCATTGGATATTATTTCAGCCGGAGGCAGACGGAGGGGAATTCGTATTTCATCGGGCGAGGCGACATGCCCGGATGGTTGGTCGGTTTCTCGATCACCGCGTCGATGATCAGCACGATGACGTTCCTCGCGATCCCGGCGTTTAGCTTCAAGGAGGACTATCGCTGGGTCGTGCCGGCGTTCAGTTTCTTCATCATGGGACTGTTTGCGATGGCGGTGCTGGTGCCGTTTTTCCGGCGGGCGTCGACGCCCAGTGGATACGCATTTTTGGAACAACGCTTCGGTCCGTGGGCGCGGCTTTATGCGGCGGGCGGATTCCTGCTCTTCAATGTCCTGCGACTCGGCGTCGTGCTCTATGTGACGTGTTTGTCGCTCGAGGTTTTTTTCGGCATCTCCGCGCTGTGGCTCATGCTCATCCTCGGGATCGTGACGACCCTCTACACGATGATGGGCGGGTTCGAGGCGGTGGTGTGGACGGAGTTTTTTCAGGCGATCATCCTGGTCGCCGGCGCGGTCTTGATGGTGCCGATGGTTCTAAATCAGCTTCCCGATGGCTGGGCGACGGTCTGGGAAGTTGCGCAGCCGGCCGGGAAAATGTCGCTCGGATCGCTCGAGCTCACGCTGGCGGAGAAGACGGTTTGGGTGATGGTGCTGGCGTCGTTGTTCTACAACGCGTCCGACTACTCGACGCGGCAGGATTTTATCCAACGCTACCGGGCGCCGCGCACCGCCACGCAGGCGCGCATCGCGATCTTCATCGCGGCCGTGACCGTCGTGCCCATCTGGCTATATTTCAACTTTCTCGGCACCGCGCTGTGGACCTTCTACGAGCTCAATCCCGATCATGCCGTCGCTGAGATCGCGAAGAGCAGCCCGGAAAAAATCGTGCCGTATTTCATGACATCGCACCTTTCGCCGCTGCTCAACGGAGTGATTCTCGCCGCGCTCATCATGGCCTCGTTGAGCACGCTGGCGCCGATCCTGAATGCGTGCGCGGCCACGTGGGTGGGCGACTTCCATCACCGCATTTTGGGCGGCCGGTCCGGGACCGACCAGCTGCGCATCGGGCGACGCGCGACGCAGATCCTGGGTGGAATCGCCGTCCTGATCGCGATTCTGATTCATCTCCTGCGCACGCAAACCCTGCAGGATCTTCAAGCGACCGGGCAGATGCTTTTCTCCGCGGGCATGTTTGGTTTGTTCATGGTCGGTTTCTTCGGCCGGCGGATCGGCGCGCGGGCGGCGCTCTACGCGGTCGTCTGCACGCTCACGTTGGTGTCGATCTGGTTTGGGCTTCACGCGTCCAANTGGGTGACGTGGGTGCCNGATCCGTTTTGGATTCCGGTTCTTTCCAATCTCGCGATGCCNGCGTTNGCGTTGCTCTTCGCCCGATTGTTGAACGATCGCACCGCTTCGTCTCCGGCNTCTCAGCCGTCCCAATCATGATCCACGTGCTGCAACTTTCACGGGCTTGGCTGGCGATCGTCGGCGGGGGACTTGTTTCGTCCGCTCAAGCCGCGTCGTTGATTTATTCGGTGAACGATCAGGCGACCGCGTATGTCGAGGGGAAGATGCTGGTCCGCCCGCAGGCGCGTCCCGGATCTTTCAGCATCATCGATCTCGCCGCGTCGCCGGTGCGGGCGTGGCACTTGGAAGACGTGCCGGGGAGCGTGGTCGGACCGCCGGCGTGTGTCGCGGTCAGCGCGAACGGTGACGACATCCTCGTCACCGCGGCCCAACAGGTGAATCATCGAAGCGATCCCAACCGATTGGTGGCCGACCCGCGGATCACGCGTTTGCGTTTCGACGGCCAGAGCTTGCGCCAAGTCGATCAAATCGAGGTCGGGCTGCAGCCGTCGGGCATCACGCTGGACGCGGGAGGAAAACGCGCCTGGGTGGCGCTGCGCGGCGAGGGCGGCATTGCGGCGATCGATTTGACGCGCGACGAAATGCGATTGAAAGCGACGTGGAAGTTTGCCGACGCGGAAGACTCTCTTTCCGACGTGGCGGTTTCTCCGGACGGGCGCACGTTGCTCGCGACGCTGCACATGACCGATCGTTTGCTGGTGCTTCGGGTCGGCGAAGACGGTGGGTTGACCGAAGTGCAACGCGTTCCGCTTCCGCGCGGTCCTTATCACATCGCATTTTTGTCCGATGGTCGTGCGCTCATCGGCTGCACCCGGGACGACGTGGTGGCCGTGCTCGTTGCGGGTGGCGAAGGCTGGACGCTGCAGCGGCGGATCGAGACCGGACGAGTGCCCGAGAGCGTGGAAGTTTCTCCGGACGGCCGGTGGATCGCGGTGGCCTGTTTCGATGGCGCGAACCTCGTCAATCCGCGGGCGCGCTGGTTCGGCGAACCTCCGGGCGTTTATCTTTATCGCGTGGATGACCGCGGCGAAATCGCCTTGGCGCAGACGCTCCGGCTGACGGGGATTTTGCAAAGCGCGGTGTTTTCCTCCGACGGGCGACACCTGGTGGTGGGACAATTCGGGTTCGGCAACCTGCGGGTGTTCGCGCGTGAGGAATCGACGTGGATCGACACCGGGATGGCGTTGGAAGTGCCGGGGCAACCGGCCGCGCTGGCCGTGCCCGGACATTGATTTTTTATGAGCAAACCTGCGGCTCTGCTGCCTTTTCCCCAACTGCTGTTTCCTCGCCTGCGCAAAGCGCTCAACCGGCTCGCGTCGACGATCTGGTGCGATCCCGTTCCGCTGCAAGTGGAGCGGACGAAGTCCGCGGAGTCGTTGAGTTGGGAGGAGGCGCAAAAAGCCCGGCTGTCTCCGGTGGAAATTCCTTCGACGTGGAAGGCGCCCGGATTCTCCACGACGTGGTTCCGCGTGCGGTTGCCCGAAGGTTATGTGCTCCGGCCCGGCGATCATCTGCACTGGGATGACAACGCCGAGGCGACGGCGTGGCATAAAGGCGAACCCTTGTTCGGACTGGATGCCACGCATCGGCAATGGCCGTGGCCCGCGGGCGCGCGCGAACTTTGGTTGGAGAGCATTTTTTGCCAGTCGGGAATCTGGCATGCGGCGGCGAAAGGGATCGGGCCGGCCGGCTCCCTGCTCGCTCAGGCGCGGTTGGTTCGCAAAGACGAAGCCGCGTGGCAGGCCTACTTCGATCTGGAAGTGTTGGCGGACTGGTTGGAGGAGGAAATCCGCCGCGCGCTGCCGCAGGAGGCGGAGCAATTGCTGGCGGGTTATCGGACCTGGCCCGAGATGGACAGCGCCTCGAGCACGTTTCTTCCCGACGGGGTGGGCACCGGCGTGGCGAATCGCTGGCGTCCGGGTTTGGACCGGCTGGCGCCGCTGCTGCGTGGCGTCATGCGAGATCTCGAAGAAGCGATCACGCTTTATCACCGCGCGGGCGTGGCGGCGCTGCGCCGGAGGTTGAAGGAAATTTACGCGCGGTTGCGCGAGTCCGGTCTTATCAGCCGCGTCACGTTGACCGGTCATGCGCACATCGACCTGGTCTGGCTCTGGCCGGAAGCGACGGGTGAGCAGAAAACGGTTCGCACCTTCGCGACGGTCGAGTCGCTGATGGCGCGTTACCCGGAATTTTATTTCGGGTATTCCCAGCCCGCGAGTTACGAGGCGGTCCGGCGGCGGAATCCCGGGCTCATGCGCCGAGTGCAGCGTCGAATCAAGGAAGGGCGATGGGAGGTGACCGGCGCGATGTATGTCGAGTCGGATACGTTGATGGCGTGTGGGGAAGCCTTGCTGCGGAGCTTCACGCTGGGGCAGCAGCAGTTTCAGAAACTGCAGGGTTCGCCGTCGCCGGTGCTCTGGCTGCCGGATGCCTTTGGATTCAGCGGATGTCTTCCGCGGCTGATGCGGATGACGGACACGGAATATTTTTTCACGAACAAGCTCATGTGGAATATGATTCATCGTTTTCCGCACACGAGCTTCGTGTGGCGTGGAAACGATGGCGCCGAAGTGGTGGCGCATGTGTCGGGCGCGACCGGCTATAATAACCCGGCGCGTCCGCGTAACCTTCGTCTCGAAAGTGAGGCGAACCGGCAGGCGGATGTGCATGCGGAGTTTTTGTTGCCCGCGGGTTGGGGAGACGGCGGCGGCGGACCGACGGCGGACATCATCGAGCGCGTGCGACGGCAGCGAGACCTTCGCAATCAGCCCGCGGCAAGCTGGGGGCGGATCGACGAGTTTTTCCGGAGGCTGGAGGAGGTTCGCGACGCGCTGCCGGTGTGGTGCGGCGAAATCTATCTCGAGGCGCATCGAGGAACCTACACCACGCAGGGCGCGATGAAGGCGGCCTATCGCCGGTTGGAACGGGCGCTGCAAGTTCAGGAGGCGGCACATTGCGCGACGGGCGCCGGCCCGATTGATCGCAAGGCGTGGGAGCGACTGGTGTTTGCCCAGTTTCACGATTGCCTTCCGGGGAGCTCGATTCACGAGGTGTATGAAGCCACGGTGCCGGAACTGGACCGGCTCGCCGAAGGCGCGAGGGCGGCGGCTCGCCAGGTGCTCGGCGGCAAGAAGCCGGGAAACGTTTTCAATCCGCTGCCGCTTCCGCTGCCCATCACCACGCCGGCGGGAACGAAGATTCTGCCGCCTTTGGCGAGTTCGCCTTCGAGCGACGCGGTGATTCCGCCGGCGCGACAGGCGCGGCCGAATGTTTTGGAAAATGGTTTCGTGCGGGCCGAGTTCGACCGCCACGGAATGTTGACCCAGTTGAGTGTATCCGACGTCGCACTACTCGCGGGAGAACCCCGGCTGGTGGCGTATCGCGATGTTCCTTACGATCTGGAGGCGTGGGAAATCGATCGGGCCGCGCTCGATGCGCCGATGCTGTTGCAGCCGTTGTCCGGCTTCAAGAAACGGCGCGGCGACGGCTGGTGCGGCGTGAGCAAAAACTGGCGGCTCGGCGAATCGCGGGTCGAAGTGCTGTGGAAACTTCGCGACGGCATGCGCGCGCTCGAGATGGAGCTGACGATGGACTGGCGTGAACCGGAGTGTTTGCTGCGACTCGAGGTCCCGACGCGCTTCCGGGGGAAGACCGCGTTGTTCGGCGGTCCGTTTGCGGCGGACTGGCGTCTGCAGCAACCGGGCGATCCGCGTCAATCCGCGCAATGGGAGGTGCCGGCAAACCGCTGGGCACTCGCGAGCGACGACGGCCGGCAAGTGGGAGCGTTTTTGGTCACCGAAGCGAAGTATGGGTTTTCCGCGCGCGACGGCGTGCTGGGCGTGAGTCTGCTCAAGTCGGCCAAAACGACGGTGACCACGGCATTCCCCGCTTCTTTCCGTGTGGCGGGCGACGCGCCGCGACCGGTGTTTTCCGATTTGGGCAAACAAGTCATTCGGGTGGGGCTCGGCGGTGTCGTGGCGGAGACACCGCGACAAGGTTATCCGGCGGCCGTTGCCGAAATCCTTTTCGCCGAGCCGGTGCGCGAGGTGGGAGGCGATGCCGAGATTATCTTTCCGCAAATCTCGGGGATGCCCTCGTTGATTCCGGCGTGGTGTCAGCCGTTGCGCGATGACGGCTGGGTGCTGCGCTTGCACGAAACGTTTGGCCGAGGAGGACAGGTGACGATTCAACCTCCGGCCGGATGGGTGGCGTCGATCATGGAGAAAGCCAGCCCTGGAAAGGGCGATCGAGTTCTTCGCCCGGACGGGATGATCGACATCGGTCCCTTCGCGATCGTCAGTTTACATTTTCAACGCGCCTGAGCCGACTGCGGGTAAAGCATGCGGCCAATTGTAGGAGCTCGCTTGCGAGCGGTTTCGCTCGGCGAACGTCCACAGCTACGGGTTTATTTGAGCTCCTGTAGCGTTGTCCGCAGACCTTCTGGCCGCGTGATCATCCGGCGACCGAACTCTTAGTTGGAGCGGGGAGAGAGAATCGGGCCCTCGCCAAAACGCGTGCGCAGCGCCGCGAAGCGTTTCTGGTAGGTGGGGGCGATGTGATTGCGCATCGCCTGTTCCGCCCATTCGGGATTCCGACTCGCCAACGCTTCCACCAAGCCGAGGTGATCGTGCGGTTCGATCCCCCAGAGATTCGGGGCAATGTTCGCCAGCACATCGTCGATGAAATGGTGAAACTCGAGTGTCTCTTGCAGGCGGGGGCTGCGTGAAATCTGGACGATCCGTTTGTGGAAACCGACGTGGATTTTCACGAACGCCTCGGCTCCGTCGGCGCCGATCGGCTGAGCCAATCGCGTGGCGATGGCCCGCAGCTCCTCGATGTCCGGGGCGGTGATGTGTCTGGTCGCGCGGCGGGCCGCCAGCGCTTCCAACACGCCGCGAATTTCCACCAGCTCCTCCACCTCCGGCACGGTATACACCCGGCAGAAAACCCCCATCCCTTGCTGGCGCACGAGCAAGCCCTCGCTCTCGAGCGCGCTGAACGCTTCGCGCAAGGGAGCCGTCGTCGTTTGCAACCGTTTGGCGAGTTGCCGCTGGTCCAATCGCGTTCCCGCCGCGATCTCGCCGTTGAGAATCATCGAAAGCAGCTCCTGCCGGAGTCTTACGGCGGTGAGCGACAAACCGGATTTCGACTGACTCGAAGTCTCGGGGGAGGGGAATTTCGGCCGCCCCAGCGTCGCCCCTAAGACGGAAGGTTGATGAGAACTAGGCATACCGTGTGCGAACCCTGTAATATCGCGGCATTTTTGCAGGTCAAGCGGAGCCTTTTACGAGGAGGAAGAAAAAGAGCTTGTATGTTATAACAGAGTAATCACAACGAAATCTCGTCGATAGATTCTGACCTCTAACAACCATCAAACCCCATACCCTTATGTCTGCTTCGCGATTGTCGTCCGGTCGGCTGCTCGTCGCGGCCATGGCCTTTTTCCCATTGAGTTTGAGTTTCGCTCAAACCGCCACCTTCGACCCCACGTCCGCGACCGAATCGCCGATTGTGCTGAGTCCCTTTGAGGTCCGAACGGAGCGTGACACAGGCTTCGTCGCCGCGAGCTCCGTTTCGGGAGGACGTCTGGCCGGTGATCTCAAGGATACGCCGGTCGCCTATACCGTTCTCACCAGTGACTTCATCGACGCTCTCCAATTGGTCGATCTGGCGGAAATGACCAAGTGGGCTCCGAACACGAGCGAGACTCCGCAAAACGGCGAAGAATACATCAACGGCAATCTCACCGTGTCCTCGCGCGGTGTCGGATCGAACAACCCTCAGCGGAACTTCTTTCCCGTGTTCTTCAATTTCGACAGCTACAATGTCGAACGTCTGGACCTCGCGCGCGGGCCGAACGCGGTGCTTTTCGGCACCAGCGGTGTGGGGGGCACGGCGAACAGCGTCACCAAGCGGGCGCAGAGCAATCGGCAGTTCACCCACCTTCGCCTCTCGTATGGATCGTGGGACAACTATCGCACGACGCTCGATCACAACCAGCCCCTCGGCGACAAGTTCGCCCTGCGCCTCAACGTTCTGTTCCAGGATCGCGATGGCTGGCGCACCACCGAGATGCAGCGCAAGCAGGGGGTCACGCTCGCCGGCCTGTGGAAAGTGACGCCGACGACGGAAATCCGAGCCGAGGCCGAATACGGAAAACTCGAGCAATCCATCATCACGACTAACTTCGACGACAACGTCAGCGGCTGGAGTGGCGTCACCTTTGCCGCCCGCACGTCGAACAGTGCTCCCAACGGCATCGGCACCTATGGCGCCAACACTGCCGTGTTCACTCCGAGCAGCGGTGAGCGCTTGGTGAATTATCAGGGCTGGGCCTTCACCCAAGGCGGAAACCAGTCGGCCGCCGTCCCGGCCGGCGGCACGATCGTGGTGGGTTCGCTGGCGAACATCACCAATCAGTCGGTCACCCAGCAGCAGAACCTTCCGGCGGATCTCTACGATATCGCGCTCGCGAATTCGAATTTCTTCATCCCGCAGCGCAACTACTCCACCTTCAGCGACGAGCCGATCTTCGGCGTCGAGCACAAGGATTTCACCGTGATGGTGACCCAGCAGATCGGGCAGAACTTCTTCGCGGAGATCGCCGGAAACTACGGCACGGAAGATACGAGTTCCAACATCGGCATCAGCCGTGGCATGTCGCGGATCTTGATCGACGTGAACTCGGTCCTTCCCGACGGCCGGCCCAATCTGAATTTCCGCGAACCCTACGCGCAGGTGCTCAGCTATCCGTATTTTCAATATCGGGAAAAGAAGAACCTCCGTGCCTCCCTGGGTTATCTCCTGAACAACACCCGAATCGGCGATTTCAGCTTCAATATGATCGCCGGCATCACCGACCAGACTTACGATCGGAACGCGTTTCGCTATATGTTGAAGCGGCACGACGATCCTCGTCGCTGGCCGACCGATTCGCCAATCATGTATCGGTATTACCTCACCACGGATGAGGAGCGGCCGATGCCGGAGCCATCGAGCTGGACGTATGTTAATCCCATCAACAATACGACCACGGAAGTCCCGGCTGGCCGCGTCCGTGATTATACCAACGACAGCTTCAATCAAATCAATGACGCCCGATATGAATATATCCAGGCTGCCGGCAGCGGGCGTCTGTTGAAGGGGCGTTTGAGCCTGATCGCGGCTGCGCGGCAGGACCGGTTCAAAACCCATCAGGAATCGCCCGTCCGCCAGTTCGACAATCCCTTGGATTGGGACGGTTACACCCGGTATCTGAAGCCGGCCGCTCCGGCCGACTGGTCGTCGCTTACGTATCGGCTGCGTGACTCCTCCGGCACGCCGATCGGCGTGCCCATCCCGGCGGAGAGCCGTCCTCGTCTTTCGAGCGGCGAGCGGGATCCCCTCTATGACGCCGACCGTTTCCAGGATGACTATTCTCCCCCGGACCAGTCCGACGCGGTCAACACCGTGTCCGTCGGTGGCGTGTTCCATGTCACCAAGAAGCTGAGCGTCTTCACCAACTATGCGGAGTCGTTCGCTCCTCCGGCCAGCACGCTGAAGATCGACGGCTCGCTCTTCCCTCCGCGCACGTCCAAGGGCGTCGACATGGGACTGCGGGTCACGCTCCTGAATGGCAACCTTGTCGCCAATGTCATCCGCTATGAAGGAAAGGAAACGAACGGCACGATCACGTCGACCACCTTCCCGTTCAACAATATCATCCAGGCGAATGCGCTCAACGACCTGACCCCGGGCGGCATCAACCAGCGTGGGCTGACGCTGCTTCCGCTTGGGTATGTCGACTCGGTCGACACCAAGACGAAAGGTTGGGAGTTCGAAGTGATCGCCAATTTCAGCCGCCAATGGCGTCTGATGTTGAACGCGGGCCTCCCGGAATCGTTCCAAACGGGAGGCAACAAGGAGTCGCTCGCTTACTATGCGGCCAATGAAGCGACGCTGCGTCAGATCGTGATCGATGCGGGTGGTTCGTTCAGTGGCGACGTGGCGACTTTCACGGCTACCATTCCCCCGGGCCAATCGACCACGGAAGGTCCGAACGCGGTCGCTGCTTGGAACACCATCCAGAACACGCTCGCCTCGATCTCCCGGGAGCCCATGCCGCGCACGCGGGTGCCCGAATGGACCGGCAATATTTTCACGGATTACGCGTTCAGCGGCCGCTTGAAAGGATTGAAGGTGGGCGCCGGTGTGAACTATCGCGGGCGCCAGATCATCGGCAATCGCGGCGCCGACACGATTCGCAATCCGTCGAACCCGGCGCAAGCGATCGACGATCCGTCGGTGGACGCGAAGACCCCGGTCTATGCGGAGGACTATATTGTCGGCACCTTGACGATGAGCTATAGCCGCCGGATCGCGGAAAAATATACCCTCGAGCTCGCCCTCAAGATCGATAACCTCTTCGATTACGACAAGCCGCTGTATTATAATACGGTGATGCGTCCGCCGGGCGGCGATCTGACCAATCCGGCGCGGGTCGCGACGCCGGCCCGGTATGCGTGGATTACTCCGCGGAACTTCACGCTCACGACGACTCTGCGGTTCTAAGCGATCAAGTCGATCATCTGCTCCACGCCGCGGACCAGCGGGCCATCGTTGCCCGCTCCGATCAACGGCAAGGCGGCGTGGGAGCAGCATTCTTTTAATGAACATTCATATCGCTGTCCAAGGCCTGTCCGACGACATCAAGTCACGACTGCAACAATGTCTGGCCGGTCACACTTGCCATTTCGTTCCCCCTGACGACGTCCAGGAGGCACGGCGGCGGGTCAATGATGCCGATGTGATTTTCGGTAACGTTCCGGCCGATTGGTTGGCGGGGGCCACGCGGCTTCGCTGGCTGCAGCTCGATTCGGCCGGTGCCGACGACTACATTCCGCTGCTGGCCAATCCGGACGCCAAATTGATCATCACGAATCTCCGGGATTTTTATGGCAGAGCCGTCGCGGAGGTCGTCATGGCCGGACTTCTGGCTCATTTCCGATGCCTGCCTGCCTTGTTGGCGGCACAGGGCGAACGGAAGTGGGTCAAGCCCGTCGTCGAACCAGGGATCAACCGGCTCCATGGCCGTCAGGTGCTCATCCTCGGCAAGGGTTCCATCGGATCGCGGCTCGGCGATATTCTGCGTTCGCTCGAATGCAGTGTCGACCACTTCGCCCGGTCCACGGCCGGTGCGACGTTGCGCACGCTGGCCGAACTCGAGGAACGGCTTCCTCGTGCTGACATTGTCGTCAATACGCTGCCGCACACGCCGGCGACGATCAACCTCCTCGACGCTCGCCGCCTGGATCTGTTTTCGCCTTCCGCGATCTTCGCGAATGCCGGCCGCGGCTCGGTCGTGGATGAAAACGCGCTGATCGAACGTTTGCGCGACGGTCGCATCGCCGGAGCCGTGCTCGATGTCACGCAGGAGGAACCCTTGCCGGCGGACAATCCGCTGTGGCAGTTGCCCAACGTCATCCTCACGCAGCACACCGGCGGGCGTTTCCCGGATGAGATACGCGCCAAGGTCGATGTGTTTCTCAAGAACCTGAAGCGATTCGAAGCCGGCGAACCCTTGCATGGGCAGCTCGATCCTCGTCGCGGTTACTAGTCCTATTTATGGCCGAAACGCATCCCGCCGTCGTTAATTTTTCGTCCGCACCGGGCAGTGTGGAACTGCGATCGATCGCGGCTCCGACCATCGGGCCGGACGATGTTTTGTTGGAGGTCGCCTATGTCGGTGTCTGCGGCAGCGATCTTCACCAGTGGCACGGCTCGCACAGCTGGCCGGTGAATTATCCGGTTGTTCTCGGCCACGAATTTTCCGGTCGCGTCGCACGCGTCGGGGCCAACGTCCGGGGTTTCAAACCCAGCGATCGCGTCGTCAGTGAAACCGCCGCGGTGATCAATCCCGACAGCCCGCTCAGTCGTCGTGGTCTATATAATCTCGATCCCGGTCGAAAGGGTTTTGGTTACGGCGTGAACGGCGCCATGACCCGTTTTGTATCAACCCCGGCGCGTTGCCTGCACCACATTCCCGACTCGCTTTCGTTGCGTGATGCGGCGCTGACCGAACCGTGTTGCGTCGCCTATAATGCCGCGATCAAGCAGGCGAATATCGAGCCGGGCGATCGGGTCGCCGTGCTCGGACCCGGTCCGATCGGCATCCTTTGTGCGGCGCTGGCGAAGTTGCGAGGGGCGGATGTCACCTTGATCGGTTTGGCGGCGGATCGAATCCGCCTGGACGTGGCACGGAACGCTTATGGCGTCGCCACGATCGAGGGCGACGCGAGCTCCCTGTCGGCGCAAGGAGATGGACTGGGCGTCGACGTGGTGATCGATGCCGCGGGGGCTTCGGCCGCGCTGAAGGTGGCGCTCGGTTTGGTGCGGCCGGCCGGCACCATTGTGAAAGTGGGATGGGGACCGCAGCCCCTGAATTTTTCGCTCGATCCTCTCGTGCAGAAAAACGTCACGCTCCAGGGGAGTTTCAGTCACAACTGGCCGGTTTGGGAAAAAGTCATTCATCTCCTCGCGACGCGGCGGCTCGTGCTCGATGACGTCATCGGCGGCGTCTGGCCGCTGACCGACTGGCGGACGGCCTTTGAGGAAATGCAGTCCGGCCGGGTGACGAAAGCCGTCGTGCGTCCTGACACGCAGCTGGATTGATCCATGCCGCTCGCCGCATTCCCCAAATGTTATCTGAACGCGTTGATCGTGGACCGCACGATGACGCTCGAGGAATGGATCGAGTCCGCCGCGCGCGAACTCGATGTGGACGGCCTCGAATTCTATTGGGGCTTCACGCCGGCGAGCTCGATGGAGCGCCAGCGCGTGCGAAAGATCGTCGAGCAAGCCGGACTGAGCGTGCCGATGATGTGTTACTCGCCGGATTTTATTCAGCCGGACCCGATTGATCGCGCGGAGGAAATTCGCCGGCAGCAAGAGGTGATTGTGGCGACGGCGGAGTTGGGCGGTCGCCTCTGTCGCGTCCTGAGCGGGCAGCGTCGTCCCGGAGTGACGCGGGAGGATGGGCTGAAGATGGCGGCCGATGCGATTTGCGAACTGATCCCTTTCGCCGCGAATCATGGCGTGTGCCTCATTCTGGAGAATCATTACAAGGATGGGTTTTGGGAGTATCCGGAGTTTGCGCAGCGGAAGGACGATTTTCTGGAGCTGCTGGCGCGGATCCCGGAGCATCCGTCGTTTGGAGTGAACTATGATCCGTCGAATGCGCTGATCGCGGGCGACGATCCCATCGAGCTGCTGCAGGCGGTGAAACGACGAGTCGTCAGCATGCATGCGAGCGATCGTTTCTTTGCGGAAGGCACGGCGGAGGATCTGCGGCGCATGGATTTGGACCCGCGGACCGGCTATGCGAAGCTGCTGCGGCACGGCGTGATTGGCCGGGGCTGCATCGATTATCCCGGGATTTTTTCTATTTTGCGGGACGTCGGGTTCAAAGGCTGGATCAGCATCGAGGATGGCGATGACCCGACGGTCGGCATGACTCACCTTCGGGAGTCGGCGGATTTTCTGCGGCGCATGATGGCCGCACATGGGATCGGTTGAGCCACCGCGCGCGGAGCGGGCTCGGTCGCTTGATCGTTGAATGTAGGAATCCGCTTGCGGGCGATTGCCGTTGGCAAACGCCCGACATTGTCCGCAGGGATCCCGCGTGAGGAACGCTTCTTATTTATCCGATATAGAGCCGGAGCAGTTGCCTATATGCAGCGCGGCGGGCTCTCACTGAATCCCAAGATCGATATACACGATCTCCGTTTCGGTGCCGGTTTCCAAGGTGAACGAGATTTGGTTCATGCCGGGACGCAAAAGGGAGGCCGGCACGGTCCACGCCCGCATTTCATCAGGCAGCCCGAGGAGGGGCGGATAAGGGTTCGGATAGGGTTCGGAGCGATCGTCGGTGGGAGAGACGGACTTGCCGTTGATGGAGGCGCTCCAGCGACTGTCGCCGAGGGAGATGCGACCTTGGAGACGGAGCCGGCCAGGCCCGGTCCAGCCTCCGGCGGGCGGAGCAAGATCGAGATCGAAGGTGGTCGTGCCGCCGGGCGAAAGCTTGCGGGGCATGGGCACGCGCACGCCGCCGAATGGACAAGGCCAGCCGGTGGCGACGAACCAATGTTGCGGGCGGCGCGCCAAGGTTGAGGGATCGCGCAGCCGGCCCAGAACTTCGAACGGCGGTTCGTTGAACGGACCGCGTTCGCCGCGCCCGTGTTCGCGATAGTAGGCGAAGTTGAACAGGCTGACGCCCGCGGCGCCCCGTTCGTAGGCGAGGTGCGCGGTGGTTTCATATTGTTCCGGGGTCGCCCGCCGGAAAGTGAATGCATCATATCCGTCGGCAACGCGCGGGCCGTTCCAGATCGAGTGACACATCTCTTGATATATGGCCGCGTCCGGAACCATCGCCTTGATGGGAACGAGGTCCGTTTGCTGCACGGTGAAATAGTGCGGCGAAAGATTAATGATATCGACGCCCGAATCGACCCACTCGCGAAGGTCGATGCCGATCGAATCGAAACCGGAAATGTAGCACGGGATCCGGACACTCAACCAGCGACGTGGACTGCGTTCGTCCAGCACGGCCCGCACCTTGCGGATGAAGTCGCCCATGATGCGGCGGCGCTCCTCGAAGGTTGTTTCGTTCAGGCGGAAAAAATTGGGATGACGGAGAAAATCGAGCTCGAAGCCGTCGATGTCGTAGTTGCGACATTGCTCCGCGATAAAGGCGAAGACGTTGTCGCGGACCTGCGGGACGGCCCAGTTCAGCGTGCGGGTGCTCCAGCTGTTCAAGTCGGTGCCGATGCGCCATTCCGGATGTTCGGCGTAGAACCGCGTGATGCTGTGAATGCCCTTGAGGTTGCCGGGCGTGTTGACGTGTTCGACGTGGTGAACGTCGTTGAGGCGCATGGAAATGAACGGCGCCTGACCGGTCTGCCGGCAGCGATCGATGAAGACTTTCAAAGGATCGCCGCCGTCCAGGATAAAACGATGAATACCGCTGACGTTGAAGGCGTCGTTGTTCGGGCTGACGCCGAAATGCTGCTGCCACCACCGATGATGCTCTTCCAGCGGGTAGACCTTGCTCGGATACCACGGCACCTGGCCATGGGCGAGTTGGATGAAATGAGCGTCCACCCGTCCCGCGACCTCGTCCACGGTCGCTTCCAGCATCTCGGGCTTGAACGACTGGCCCTTGGCGCGGAAAGGGCTGACGCACGTAGTAATATTCGTGGTGTCGTTGCTATAGATAACGCGATAAGGCGGGCGGGAACGTGATGTTGAATCGGAAGTCGCAGCCAGCAACCGGGGAGAAAGGCGCGACAGCACGGCTTGAGAGGCGCCGAGGGCGGCGAGGTTCTTGATGAAACGTCGCCGGTTGAGGAGAGGCAGTGAGGGCATGGGGCAACAGGGTGGAGTTAGGGAGCGGAGGCGGAGGCGGGGACGGCCAAGTCGATCCAGATAATGTCGACCTTGAACTCGGGGCTGATGGGGGCACCGGTGAGCTCCAGCGTGATCTGGTTGATGCCTTCGCGAAGCGTGCTGGCGGGGACGTCCCAAGCGGCATAGTCGCCGGGTTCACCCAGAAATCCTTTATAAGGTTCGGGGTAGGGTTCGTCGACGACTCGGGTGCCGGAGAGGGTGACGCCGTTGAGAGATGCCTCCCACTCGAGGGACGGCCGGCCGCGAACGTAGGGCACGGGTTCGGTCGCACTTAATACCGGAGTAGCGCCGGCGGTGCGGATGCGGAGTCGGGCGCTCGGTGCGGGATGGCGGGGGAGGGCGAGATCGAGCGAGAACGTGTGGCGGGTGCCTTCGCGAAACGTTTTCGGAAGTTGGAATTGGCGACCGTGATAACCCGTTTTCCACCAATACGGGATCCAATAATGTTGGGAATATGAAGCGAGTTGCGACGGCTCGCGGAGCTCTTTGAAAAGATGATACGGCGGTTCGCGTCCGATGCTGCCCCCGATGGAGTGAGTTCCGGAGCGGGAAGCGGGGCGTGTATATTGAAGATTGAAGAAGCTGATGCCGGCCGCTCCGCGCGCGTAAGCAAGATGGGTGGCGGTGCGAATCTGTTCGTCGGTCATTACGCGGATTGGATAGTCGTCGCCGAACTGCCCCCAACTCGGCGATGGCCCGCGGGCCGAAGCGTGAGTGAGTTCGTAGAAAACCGCCGTCTTCGGTGCCGCCGCGACGACTTGGGTGAGGTCGCTTTCCACCTGGCTGACGTAGGACGGGGAGAGATTGATGATATCGACCAGTTGCTCGCTTTCCAGAAGGTGCAGATCGAGACCGATGTTCTTGTATTCGGCCACGCGGTTGGGGATGCGGATGGCGAGGTGGCGGGCTTTGCCGTTTCGAGCCGTCCGGTCCAGGATGGCTCGGACCTCCCGAATGAAACCGGTCATCACATCCCGCCGCTGGATATCGCTGGTCGCGGCGAGATCGAAATACGGGAAGAACCGCATGAAATCGAGTTCGATGCCGTCGATATCGTAGTTCTCGGCGAGTTCCTTGATGATGCTTATCCGCTCGGCCCGCACCTCCGGGTATATCCAGTTCAGGCCGCGCAGTCCGAAAACAGCGCGAGGGCTGGGGTCCAGCCGCCAGGATTGGTGTTCGAAGTAGAAGCGTGACACGTATTCACTGTCCAAGCGCTCGATGTCGTGCTCGTCCTTGAGGCGCAGTGAAATGATGGGCGCGAGCTGATGTCGGCGGCACTCTTCCACAAAAGCGCGCACGAGATCGCCGCCCTCCATGATGTAGCGGCCGATGTCGCTGGGTTTCTTGCCGGTCCGGGCGGTATACCAGGTCCAGTGGTCGCTCACCTTGCTCTGCCACCAAGGGATGGACCCATTCCCCGGGGAGAAGGCGACGGCGTCGACGCCCAATCCTCCAAGTTCCGCCACCGAGTCCCGGAAGAGCTTTTCGGAGAACGGCTGCCCCTTTTGGTGCCACGGGCTGAGATTGGTGAGGATGTGAGTGCCGTCGTGGTTGACCCAGATCTTGTAAGGCGGGGCAGGTCTCGCCGCGCTGACAACGTGGGGGACGACTGAGAGAAGCACGATCAGGAGCGCAGAGGGGAATAGAAGCTTCACGACTCGCACGCTGTTATATGTCTGTTATAACACAAGAATTTTTGCCGATTCGTTTCGGTGGCGATGCAGGAGCGTGCGGGGGTCCGGCGTTTTGCGAACGGTGCCGTGCGGCCGGTCACGAAACCGCTGGTGGCGCATTCCGGGAAGGAGCCTTCCTCGAAATTCGAGGGGTTCAGGTGGTAGTGGGCGGACAGCGCGCCGCCTGCTCGATGGCGTGGCGGAGATGCCGGGCTCGGCGGCGGCGTGAAGGTGAAGTCGTGATCGAGTCACGCATGCGGTGCGCTGACGCGAACCTGCGGCTTGGCCGACCGCCGGCAGGTTCGCGAGCAGGCGGAGCGAGCGGCGGTCAGAAGGTCGCGAAGCCGGCGAGGGCGTAGATCAGGCAGCTGTTCGAGTGGATCGACGGCTCGTTGCGACCGGCGTGGATCTTGTCGATCCATCCGCGCGTTTCGTTGTTGCTCGCGCCTTCAACCCAACTGTGGCCCACGAGCAGGCCCGGCCAGGATTTCTGATGAGCAAGCTGCGTGGGGTTGTCCCACGGGAAGCGATTTGACGGATTCCAAGGATCGCCGGAGTTGTTGCGACGGTTGTCGTGGATGAACTGCGGCGGGTAGTGGCCGAGTCCCGTCACGAAGGAGCGCGCATGAAAATTGCGGCCGAAAATGTAGCCAAGAATGGCCAGCTTGGCGCGACGTCGGTCGGAATCGGCCGGTAGCTGGCGGTCGGCGACTTCGAGCAGATAGGCTTGCGCGGCGAGACGGGCGTTGATTCCCCAGTCGGCGCGTCCGCCGATCGTGCGTCCATATGCCTGGGTGGAAATCGCGCGATCGCACATGGTGGCGACGCGGTCGGCGAGTTCGGCCGCGATTGCATCAACGACGTCGTCGTCGCGGATCTTCGAGGAATCGAGGTAGGTGGCGAATGCGAGGTCGGTGACCTTGTTCCACGCGGGGCCTTCGTCGCCGAAGTGCCAGTTTAGGTTCCCCGTGTTGGCGTTGAAGGCAGCCTGCTCGAAATATTGCAGGCAGGCGGCCGCCTGCGTGGGATCGGTCTCGGCTTCGAACAGCTCGGCCGCAGCCCAGAGCCGGCTGGGAATGTCGTAATCATTATCATAGCCGCCGGTGCCGAGTTTGTGGTCGGTGGGCCGGACGTTGCAAGGCGTGGCCATCAAGCGCGCCCAGCTCAGGCGCGCCGCGGGCAGGCAGACGTTGTTCGCAAAATCGTCGTCGGGTCCCGTCGAGTTGCTGTCGTAGTCGCGAAAGATCCGGCTAGCGAGCGCCATGACGGCGGCGAAGTCAGCGGTCGATGCGGTGGCGTAGGGCGTGTAAAAACGCGGGCGGTTGTCGGTCTCGGGGAGGAATCCGTGTTTCTGTTCGACCTCCTTTGTGGGATCCTTGAAGCCATCCGTCGTGAGCTTGTGCGCGACCCAGCCGGTGCCGTTCGGGTAACGCATCTTCAGGAGCCAGTCCAACTCCCACTTTATTTCCTCGAGGAAATCCGGGAGGTAGGAGTCCGACGAGGTGGGAAGGTCGAGGTCGAGTGTGTCGAGGTTCGTGCGGTAATGATCCCACGCCTTCAACATCATCGCGGCGGCGAAACTGCCGGTGGTCGTGTATTTGTTGTAGTCGCCGGCGTCATGCCAGCCGCCTTTGCCTTCGCGGTAGTGCTGCGGCTGAGACGGCACGCCACCGGCAGGATTCATGGCGTAGTCCATCCAGCCGTCCTCCTGACCATCGTGACAGCGCGCGTGTGAGAAGGTCGTGCCGTTCCAGGTGAACGATACGGCGGCATCGCACCGCATCATGTGCATCGCCTTGGTAGCGAGAAAAAGTGCGTCGCTGTAAACGTCACTGCGCACGTCGAATGCGGCGGAGGAGTTTTGCAGCGTGTTGACGCGAATGCGATAGCGGCCCGGCGTCTGGAGGCCGCTGAAGTCGGCGAGATAGATCGTTTCGCCGCCGCTATCGGTCGTCGTGCCAAACAGCCACGGCTGGAGCGCCGGCTGATTCACGGGCGGGTAGACGCGCTGGTCGGAGGTGTTGACGACCCACACTTCGGTCGGCGTGGGATCGTTGGGGAGCTTTTGGATCGAGACGCGTTTCTGCTGGGTGGGCAGAAAGCCGAGCGAGTTGACGCGAATGCGGGAGGTGGTGACGCCGTAGTTGGCGTCGTCGGGCTGGGGATTCGCGAATTGCGCGGGAAGCGGCGAAGCGAGGGTGAACAGGCCGAGGGCGGCCGCGAGGGAAACGCGGCGTAGGTGTGATATGGATACGAGTTTCATGATGCTTTTGGGGGAGGGAAAGGGGGGAGAGTCCGTGTCGGGACATGCGGGGAGAGAAGGCGGCCGGGAGCGTGCGCCTGAAGGAGGGGCATCGCGCGCGGTCCCGGCGCCGCGCGCGAGGATGGGTGGAGCCGGATCAGAGATCCGGATCGGTAAGGGTGGCTCCGCTGTTGACGGTCAGTCGCGAGGAGACGCTGCGTCCGAGGAGTTGCGCGTTGCCGTTGAGGATGAGCGTGCCGCCGGGCACGAGCACCTCGCCGGCGAGTTGCGCGCCGCTGTTCAGGGTGACGTTGCCGGAAGCGACGCGGAGCACGAGCCGCCCGGGATGAGCGACGTCGCCGATGGCGCCCTGCAGCGATGCGCCCTGTGCAAGCGTGAGCACGACGGGGCCGAGAACGCGGAGGCGCGCGCCGTGGTTCAACGTGAGCGCCTGCAGGTTGTAGGTGACGGGCGTGACGGAGCCTGGGACGCCGAGCACGAGCGTGGTGCCGGAGTTGAGCGTGAACCGGCCGTAGGTGCCGGGCGGCACGGCGATTTCGGGCGCGCCGTGATTCAGCGTGAGGTCCCGCAGCGTAGTGGAATCTCCGATACCGCCGCCGTTTTGGTTGATGACAACGTTGCGATTGCCGGCGGGAGACGGCGGTGCGTGGACGACCGACCAGGCCGGCGCATCGACGCGCCGAACGACGTGCCGGAGCTGGGCGCCGGAGTTGAGGGTGAGCGCGTGCATCGTCGGCGCGGCGTTGCCAGAGGCGTCCCACGAACCGGCGTAGTCGGGCGAGCCGTTCAGGCGGATCGTCGGCGTGCCGGGAACGAGTAGGTCGAGCATCACGGCGGCCTGGCTGTTGAGCGTGATGCTTTCTGGCAGCGCGATCTGGACGGAGCCGGCGATGTGGCCGTTGAGCGTGGGAGCGTGCCGCACGAGTGCGGTCGGGCGAATCGTCAGTTCGCCTTCGCCGATTCCGGTGTAATCCGGATCCGCGCTGGACGCGGTCACGAAGTAAGTGCCCGGCAGAACCGGCGCGGCCGGCGATTCGTTATAGAGCACGCTGAGCGGGAGCCCTGCGGGATCGGTGGTGATCGTGGCGATCTGCGGGCTGCCGTCGTAGCTGCGTGTTTCGCCGAGACCTTCGATCGTGGCGGACAGCGGCTGCACCACCAGCGTGGCGGCTTCGCTCGTGGCCGAGCCGGCGGCGTTGGTCACGGTGACGATGTAGGTGCCCGTGTGCGCGACCGAGGTGTCGTCGATCAGGAGCACGCGGTCCGTGGCGCCGTCGATGGCGACGCCGTTGCGGAACCATTGGTAGGAAAACGGCGCAGTGCCCTCGGCCGTGACGGAAAGGGAAACGACAGATCCGGCGGAAACAGTCTGGGATTGCGGCGAACCGGTGATCGTGGGTGCGATGGCGCCGGTGAACTGGAGCACGTGCATCGAGTAAGCGGGAACGGTGATCTCGAACGTCGATGCGAGCCCGTTGAAGGTGCCTGTGCTCAGGCCTATGTTGGCGAGATCGTTTTCCTTGCCGTAGCTGAGATGCACGGCGGAGGAACCCGCGGGCACGTAGCCAGGCAGCGTCACTCGCACGACCTGGTCTGCGGTGGCGTGCTTGTTGAGCAGCAACAGCGCCTGCTGGCCGTTGGCGCGATTCGAACCGTAGAGCTCGATCCACGGATAATCTTCGCTCGCGGTGACGAGCGTGTCGCCGCCGGCGGCAAACTCGCTCAGCAACTGGTAGCCGTAGTAAGTCGGATACGGTTGGTTGAGGGCGTGCCCGGGGAAGGCATTCGACGCGAGGATGCTGGCGTCGCCGACTTCGCGCCAGCCGTAGAGGAGCGGCGAGTTGTTGTTGCCCGAGCCCGTGCGCAGCGACGCGCTGTGCAACGACCACCAGACGAGCGCGTCGATCTCCGTCTCGGCGAGACGCAGGACCTGGTCGACGAGGAAGAGGGCGTTGACGAGGTTGACCGACTGCTTGCTGCTGACCGTGGTGATGTTGGTTTCTGTAACCGTAATCCGGATACCGTCGGCGGCTTCAGCGAGATACTGCTCGAGCATCAGCCGGGTCTCGGCGATGCCGTCCGGCAGCTCGTCGGTGACGTGAAGCACGAGACCGTCGGATTCGCGGTTCTGCCCCTGCGGGTAGCGGTGAATGATTACATCGTCGGGCAGCACGCCAGCTTCGCGCAGCCGGGTGAGCAGGATGGGCGTCCAGCCGTTCACGGTTTGGCCGGTGACGGGATTGACGACCGTGTCGTTGTAGCGTGACGGGCCGTCCCATTCGCGATCCATCACGACGGCGCCGACGCGGATCGTCGGATCGACCATCTTCATCTTCGTGTAGAACTGCACGAATTGCTCGGCGTAGGTGATGGGATCCCACGGGCGGCCAGGAAGCGTGGGCGCGTAGGGAACCGACTGGCCGTGGCTGTCGGCGGAGTGGTTGCCAAAGTTTTCGTTGCCGACCTCCCAGTAGGTGAACCGGTAGGGCTCGGGGTGACCGGCGCGCAGGTGGTTGAGGCCGTCGTCCACGGCGATCGGCGTCGCGCCGCGCAACGCGGCCCACTGGCCGACCGTGCCCCAGTCTTCGCCGTTGATGTCGACGCCGATGGGACGGGAGTCGGCCGGATAGCCGTTCACGTAGGCCACCCACGCGGCCGCCATTTCGGCCGTGCCGGTGCCGTAATTGGCGCAGATCGACATGTTGACGCCAAGCGCCTCGGCGAGCTGGGCGGCTCGACGGAAGGGAAGATGGGTCTGGTTCAGCGGATTGCCGAGATAGGTGTGATCGAGCCAGAAGTAGGCATTGGAGAGATTGCCGCCGGGAAACCGGATCGGCCCGGTGATGCCCGCGTCGCGCAGCTTGTTGACCGTGTCGGTGAATCGCGCGTCGGCGCCAAATTGGATCTGCCAGGCGTTCGCGATCAGGTTGAGGCCGAAGAGATCCGATCGCACCGTGCGAACGGGCCGGGAGAAATCGACGGTGGCGTGGGCAACGGCGGGCGGATCGATCGCCTCGATCGCGATGTCGTCGAGGTGGATCGTGTAATCCGTGGACGGCGAGCTGCCCGTGATCATGAATCCAGCAAGTGGATACGTCGTCGCGGCGGTGAACCCGAAGTCGGCGAGCGGATACGTGAGCTTGACCCACTGGCCGGCAGGAAGCGCGGGGAGCGTCAACGTAGGCGGCAGGACGTTGGGATCGGGCGTCGGCGGATTGGTATAGGTGCGGGCGTTGAGCCGGATCTGCCCGGCGGGGACATCGACCGGCGAGTAGATCCAGAAACTCAGCGCCTTGAAGGGCGGGACGCGCACGCCGACGGCGGCGAAGCCGTCGAGGATGAACGAGAAGAGGCTGGACGCGTTGTTGCCGTTGCCCAGCACTCGGAAGGAAATCGAGCTCGTGCCGCTGCGCTTCACCGTCGTGGCGTTGAGGTTTAGCACGGTGGCGAGATTGCCGAAGTTTGGCGCGCGGCTCCCCCGGGTGCCGAAACCGTTTTTCAACGTGGCGTCGTCGTAGATCACGACGTCCGCGGTCTGGGCCAGGTCGAGACGGATGTCGTCGAGCGAGAAGGCCGCGACGGGCTCGGTGCTGCTGCTGAAAATCGAGAAGCCGCTGAAGCCGGAAGCGCCGGCGACCTCGAGCTGCGCCAGAGGGACGCTGACCTGTTGCCACATGTTCGAAGCGAGCGGCGCGAGCGCGAGGGAGCCGGCGAGCATCCCGTTGCGATCGCCGCTGATGACGAGCTGTTGTCCGCCGGTCGAACCGCCGTGCGCGCGAAACGCGAGGCTGCGATACGGATGCGGATTGATTGACGTGGTGCGTTCGACCTCGAGGCCATCAATGCCGTCGGGCGTGACGCGAATGGCCGTGTTGCCGGAGAACACCGGCGAGGCGCTCTGCAGATCGACGGAGGGTGAAGCGATGGCATTCCAACCGGGCGCCATCGCATCGCCATAGATCGTTGGCGATGCGGGCTGCGCGAAAATTGGACCGAGAGAAAAAAGCGGAGCGAGGAGCGCCGCGACGAGGCGTGCAGCAGACGTTTTCATTGGGGAAAGGGAAACAACGCGACGCGTCGGCGAGGCGTGGAGGGGATCGACGGACAATACCCGAATCCGCGCGCACGAGCTACTGGCGCGCTATGCAAACCGTTTCCCAGATGCGCGCGTCGGTGGAAAATGTCGCCGGTCGCGAGCGCGGCGTTTTCCCGCAGGTCAGTCCCAGCGAACGAATACAGTCACAGGTCCGCCGACGGGAATCTCTGCGCTGACGACACCGCTTGCCGTGTCATGCGTGAAAACGATGCGATGCGCGTTCGCGTGGATTTCGCGAGGTGTCCGGGCGGCCCACGCGGCGAAGCGACCGCCGGCGCGCAACGCGATCCGGCACGTGCGGTCGTCGTCCCACTCGCATCGCTCGATCGCCGCGCCGCCGTTGAGAAAATCCGCCAGCCCGAATGCCGCAAAGCCGTGGGTGATGCGGGCGTAGGCGACGAGCTCCCATTCGCCGGCGGCGAGTTGTATTCGAAATCTGGATTCAGGCTGGTCCAGCCAGCAGGCGCCGGAGCGGAAGGCCCGCGCGGCATGGCTTTCCGCGGGCGAGAGTCCGGCGACATCGGCGGCGGAGGTTTCGCCGGTGAGTTTGCTTGCGGTGCCGAAGGGGGCGTGAGCGTTGAACAGGCCCACGATTCCTCCGCGATCCGCGTAGCGGTTGAAAATCTTCAGGAGCACTGGCTCGCGGGTGGGATCGGTGAAGAGACAGTCGCGCGTGAGCCGTCCCGGTTGGGCGCAGCGCAAAACGGAGCCGTCCGGCAGCACCAGCTGGCGCAGGAGATCGAAATCGTGTTCGCCGGGTTTGTCCGAAACATACACCGGTCCGCCGGAGAGGGCGCGCGCGGCCGCGTGGAAGGCGGCCGCGGGGTGTTTCGACTGAAACATGTCCCAGTCCGGCAGCATGAACTCGCCCACCCAGAGGCTGGCGTGCGCGTTGCGAAAAAGATGCGCGCCGTGCGATTCCGGTTTCTGCGGGAAAAAGTCGCTGGAGGTCCGGACGACCGCTGAGTCGCGCGAGAGATAGTGGCACTCGGAGACCGACGACATGCAGTTGATGAGACGGCCGTCGAAGTGCGTGCGTGCGGAGTCCTCCAGTGCGGCGCGAAACGCGCGGTGGGTTTCGACTCTCCCGCCCTGCCCGGCGCAAACCGCCTCGAGCATCGCTTGGTTGTCGACTTTCACGCCGTCGACGCCCTGCGCGCGGAGCGTTTGATGATAGGCGTAATAGAAGCGGCGAATGCCTGCGGCGGAGGGCACGGCGACCTGCGCGCCCCAAGGCCGGACGTTCCATGTCGGCTCGTTCGCGAGGATTCCTGGACCATATTTTTTCGCGACGACGCGGACGTCGCCGTCGGGAAACGCGGCGGGATCGATCCCACCCCAGTAGCCCAGATAGGCATGCCACACGAAAAACCAGCGCAGTCCGAACGCCTGCCGCGCTTCGCGGATGAGGCTGGAGAGATCGTTCGCGAACACTTCGTTGGGCGCGAGCGAGGCGAGCCGCGTTTCGCCCGTGGGCGCGCGGCGCACCGATTGCCAGCCGTCGTCGAGAATCATCCACGGGAGCGCGATGCCTCCGGCTTGGAACGCGGCGAGACCGGAGCGAACGCCTTCGGGAGAAACGTCGGCGTAAAACGCGTCCCAGGTGCACCACCCAAAGTGATCGACAAAATCCGGAACCCTCCGCTCCGGGCGCAGCGGAATCGCGAAGTGTGTGGCGACCACCGCCGCGGCGCGCGAGAGCAGTTCGTAGGGCTCCGAACCCGTGGCCACGAGCAGAGCGGCCTTGGCGGACACCATTTCCGCGGGATCGCCGGTTTCGCCATAGAGAACGAGGTGGTCGTCACCGCCGCGCAGCGCGAAGCGCGACGCATGGTCGAGAAGCGGGACGAGCAGAACGAAGGTCGTGTCTCCGGTTTGCGCGAGGAGCCATTGCGTCTCCCAGCGGACATCGCTTTCGCGAACGCCCACCTGCGGCTCCATCCAGAACGGGTTGCGGCGCGCGCCGCTCGTGAAGCGACGAAGCCCACGCAGACGACCCAGCCCGGTCTCCCAATAGCAGGACGGCTCGTGTATCCAAAAACCGAGCACGGCGGTTTCCGCCGTCGGGCGGGAATCGATGCGCGCCGCCGCGGACAGGCCGTCGAGAACGACCGCACCGGCGATGTGAAGCGACGCGTCGGTGATGCCCGCGCCGGCACGGGAGGCACCTCCTGGCGCGGTTGAAGGTGAGATGCAGTTCGAAGCTGCAGGGCCGGATGAAGCCGGGCGGTCGGCGAACATCGGAACGGTGGTCAGACCATCCTTACGGGGCGGTCGTTTGACGGCCGGCGGAAGCGCGAACCTCTTCGCGAAAAAGCCCCGGAGCGATATGGCGGGCGAGATCCACGCGCCAGGTGCGAAAGCTGTGATCGTAGGGGCTCAGGTGGCAGACATGGCGAATCCCGAGCGTTTCCCATTCCGCGCAGATGCGTCGCACCCGCTCGGGGTCGTCCTGCATGCCGGTGCCGATCCAGAGCAGATCGAGCTGGCGGTTCAACTCGTCCGGCGCGCTCGCGAGTTCGGGAAACATTGCGGCGAACGAATGAAACGGCCGGGAGTCCGGCGTCACGTTCGGCCCCCAGCCGGGACCACCGCTCATCATCGCGACGTGGCTGAAAAGATCCAGACGGCGAAAACCGATCTGGTAGGCTTGCATCGCACCCATCGACAGGCCGGCGAGCGCGCGGTGACGGCGATCCTTCCGGATCCGAAACCGCGTCTCCACAAGCGGGATCACCTCCTCGAGCAGATCGAGACCGAACGCGCCGCCGGGAGGGGCGGCGGGCGGAATGCGGGCTTCCGGCGGCACGTGGCCCGCGGGCATCACGACGATCATCGGCACGCAGGAGCCGGAAGCGATCAGGTTGTCGAAGATGTAATTGGCGCGGCCGTCATCGACCCACGTGCGGTGATTGCCGGACGATCCATGCAGGAGGTAGAGAACCGGGTATTCGGTTTCTGGTGACGTTTCGTAGCCTGGCGGCGTGTAGATCGACACCTCGCGGCCGACGCCGAGCGGGCGGGAGAAATAAGGCACGATGCTCACGGTGCCGTGCGGCACGTCCTGCGGTTCGAAATAGCGCGTCGCTTCGCCCCGCACATCGATGAAGCTCTGCGGCCAGCGCTGGCCGGTCACCAGGTCGGGATTCTGCCAGTCGAGCGTGCGCACGCCGTCGACGTCGAATGCATAGGGATAGCGATCTGGCGGCAGCGGCCCGATCGTGAGCGTCCAGACACCGTCGTCACCAGGCCGCATGGGAAGACGGTGCGGCGTCTTTCCGTCGACCCGAAGGTCGAGGGCATTCGCGATCACGGGACTCCATAGCTGGACGAGCGCCGCGCGCGGCGCGGGCAGGCGAAACGTCACCCGCCCGTCGGCGTGCACGAGCGGACCGGGTGATGGCGCGCTGCGCTCAACCGCCTGCGCGAGCGCCAGAGTTCGAAGGGAAAGCAGCGCGACGAAGCAGAGGGAGAATCGGATCGCGTAAGGCATGTTTTGAGGAATGGAACGATGAACGAAGCTGTGACTCGAATCGCATGTGGGCCTGGCTGCCCGCGCCGCACGAGCGCGACGCATCATCGCACCGCGCTGCCAAAATGCTGATCGACTAGGCGTGAGAGGTGCTGTGCTCGAGGGTGTCGGGAAAACCGCGCGGATCTTCCCTGAAGGGGGTGACGTCGCTGGTCTGGACGAGCCAGTCGAGAAGCCGACGCTCGAGCGACTGTTGGATCCCGGCGCAAGCGGCGTCGCCGTAGCGGTTGCGAAGCTCGCGCGGATCGGCCGCTAGATCGTATAGCTCGCTGTCGCCGTCGGGGCGGTGGATCAGCTTGTGCGTTTGCGTGCGGATCATGACCGCGCGCGAAAGCGCGGCGGGTTGGGTTTGTTGCAGACGACCTTTGGGCACGTAGAGCGGTGGCATGGAAGCGAGTTCGCGGCCTTCGAGGCAGTGAGGTTCGCGGGCGGAGCAGCCGCCCTCGGCGAAGACGGCGCGCGAAGAATCGCCCGGCGCGCCGCGCAGTTGCGGCACGAGGCTGCGTCCGAACTGCGTGTGTCGCAGCGGCAGCGCGGCGAGATCCATGACGGTGGGTAGCAAGTCGATCAGCTCGATCGGTTCGCTGACGACGTGTCCGGCGGAAGCGCCGGGGATTCGGGCGACGAAGGGCACGCGCGTGAGCGTGTCGTCGAGCGCGCTGGGCCATTTTTCGACGAGCCCGTAGTCCCCTGCCCAGTCGCCGTGATCGGAGAAGACGAAGACGGCGGTGTTTTCCGCGAGGCCCGTTTCGTCGAGCACCTTGAGCAGCCGCCCGAGGAGATGATCCATGGTGGAGATCATGCCGAGATACACCGCGTTGAGTTTGCGCAGGAACGCTTCGTCGAGCTCCTCGAGTCGCCGGCTGCGGCGGATGAGTTCGTGAAAGGCCGGCTTGCGCGCGAGTCCCGGCGGCCGGAGCGGGGGCAGCGTGGCGGGATCGATCAGATCGTGCCACGGCTGGGGCGCGGCGTAGGGTGGGTGAGGAAACTCAAGCGGCAGAAAGAGGCAGAACGGCGCGCGAGGGCCGGTTTGGAGGAAATCGATCGCACCCGAGACGAGCGCGTGATCGCTCATCTCCTCGATCGAGCGGAGCGAATGCTGGAGGAAGCTTTGCGCGCGCGGGTCGTCGGGCGGGAAACAGTCCCGCGGCGACGGTGCTGCCGGTTTGGATACACGCCGATGCAGATGGCAATCGTCGACGCTTTCGCGCAACGCCTCGGGGGAGAACAGGTCATTTTTCCCGCCCATGCGCACGTCGTAGCCCGCGGAGCGGAGGTAGTGCAGGAGATTGGGTTCCCCCTGCTGGAGCGGATGGCCTAGGGTGCGGTGGCCGCGCACGTGGGGATACCAGCCCGTCATGAAGGAGCAGCGTGACGGCGTGCAGACCGGGTGCTGCACATGGCACTGATCGAAACGCGTGCCGCTTGCGGCGAGGGCGTCGAGATTGGGCGTCCGGACGAGCGGGTGGCCGTAGCAGCCGACGCTTTCGGCGCGCAGTTCGTCGGGGTTAAACAGGATGAAGTTCATTGACGGCCTTCCGGTCATCGCATTCCTCTGGCAAAAATCGGCCGGCGGGAAGGGCGGCACGGGTCAGGAGGCGGGGCCACGATCACGATGCGAAGCATGCGGAGATGATCGCGGAAGAGGACGCCCCGCAGAGAGCCGACGCAAGACGCTGGACGGTCGCCGGGTGGCAAACCGTTGCACGTTCACCGCGCTCAGCGGATCTGGCGAACCGTGCGGCCCGGAACCCAGCGGCCGGGAATCAGGAGGCCTTTCGGCAGCCGCGGCACGCCGAACTCGGTCCCGCTCAGCTCGCTCACCAGCAACTCGACTGCGGCGGCGCCGACCTCCTCGCTGTTCTGGCAGATGCCGCTGGTATCCGGATCGTCGGCCCGCACGTGCAGGTGTGCGAAGCCAATGTCAGCGGGCACGGCGAGCCCCAGCGCGGAAAAGATGTCGCGCCAGCGTGGATACGCGCTGACGACGGCCTCCGGACGATGGGCTTCGAGCCACTGGCGCACGTTCTTCGGATCGACGCTGAGCAGCAGCGGCAGCGCTTCACCGCCAAACTCGACTTGCACGGTCATCTGGTAACCACCCGCGAAGCGGCGCTGCACCACGGACTCGACGTGCGGATCGGCCCAGTAGCCGATGCGCCGGTAGCCGAGCGCCCACAGGTGCTGCACGGCGGTGCGCGCCGAGGCGTATTGATCGTTGCTCGCGAAGTGCAGGTCGGGATTCCGGTAGATTGTGCCGACGCTGACGGTGACGAACTGGTCGAGTTGAAGCGGGATGCGTTCGCCGAGCGACTCGCCCGACTCGAAACCCTGAAGCAACACGCCGCGCACGCCGCGACTGAGCAGGTGCTGGGTGATGGATTCGCGGGTGGCGGTGGGGTCAAGCGCCCACGTCCGATCGAGAGCGAAACCGGCGAGCTCGGCGCGGCGAGCGGCCCCCGTATAGAATGCGCGGGCGACGGCATTCGTTTTCCACCAGTGGGGGGAGTCGCCGCGCACGTCGAGCCACGCGAGATTGCAGGAGGCGGTGGGGGGATAGGCGGCGCGCAGGCGGGCCATTAGCGCGGCAATCAGAGGATTGGGGCGGTAGCCGAGCCGCTCGGCGGCTTCCTTGACTTTCGAACGCGTGGCCGGCGCGATCCGGCGGTCCCCGCGTAATGCCCGCGATACGGTGCTCACGGCGACGCCGGCTTCCCGAGCGACCTGCTCCATGGAAACTGCGACGCCGGCGTTTTCCTGCATAACGCAAGTTCCTGAGTGACGGTTGATTTTTCAAGCCTCGAGCTCGTGCGCGCGGCCGGGCACGGCATGTGCAACGTGTTGCAGCATCAATTCGCGGTGCGGACGGCTTTTCCCTCGCGCGGCTGACTCGGCCTCATAGCCACACGGGCATCCCCCCGCGATCGAGCGATCGTGGGTGCGTTGAATCCAACCCCGGCAAACCCCTGCATCCGCAATGCGAACCACCAAGCAGCATACCCTTCCGATCCTCCTTAGCCTCCTTCTGGCTGCGCCTGGCTTCGGCCAGACAGCCCCCACTGCCTCGACGGTCACCGACCCGTCCGAAGAAGAACCTCTCCTGCTTTCGCCTTTCGAAGTGAGCACCAGCAGGGACCGCGGCTACCTTGCCGCCAATGCGCTGGCCGGCGGCCGCACGGACACGCCGCTCAAGCTCACGCCGGCTTCCGTTTCCGTGATGACGACGCAGTTCCTCGAGGACCTCGCCATCACGAACCTCGAGGATGCCTACCAGTGGGCGCTCAACGTGGAGAAGGGCCAGACCGCGCAGAGCGAGACGGCGAACGGATTTTTCCAGGCCAACATCCGCGGCTCGGGTGGGGGCGCGAGTTTCCCTACGCGCAACTACTTCCTCTATTACGGCATCGGCGATTCGTATAACACCGAGCGTTTCGAATTCGCGCGCGGTCCCAATTCGATCCTCTTCGGCGACGGGCAGCTCGGCGGCGTGATCACGACCTTCACCAAGATACCGCGGCTTCATAGTTCCTTCCAGCGCGTCACCACGCGCTACCAAGCTTATGAGACCGGTGGCGGATTGTTCCGCGCCACGGTCGACGTCAACACGCCACTCGGCGATCGCGCGGCACTGCGCGTGAACGGCGTGGTCGAGAGCGGCCAGCTTTGGCGCGATTTCAACGACCGCGAGTTCAAGGCGTTCGACATCGCCGGGCTCTACAAGCTTACCGACACGACCCAGCTGCGAGTCGAAGCCGAGTGGGGCGATCGCGAATACAACCAGTTCGCGAACGGCTACGGCGATGGCGTTTCCTACTGGGACGGCGTGACGGTCGGCCGCAACGGCGTCACGGTGAACCGCGTCACGGGAGCGGTCGTGCCTCCGGGCGCCGCGCCCGGCCAGCGCGGTCCGGCGGGTGTCGGCACGATCAGCNNCACGGTGCGCAACACCTGGATTCCGGCGCTGCCGGAAATGGGCGTGCTGAACATGCAGGGGCAGTTCAACTCGCAAGGCACGCAGCTCGACATGCTGGTCGGCGGCCGGCCGGGCGTGCCGAACTCTCCGGTTTTGCCGAGTCGCGAGTTCACGTTCACGTCGATCGGCAACACGACGCGCAACCTCTTCCGCGCCCTCAACGTGTTCCTCGATCAGAAGATCACGGATGACCTTCATGCGCAGATCGCGCTCTACGATTACACGAGCAACCTGGATTCGCCGCCGCGTGTGATGCCGGCCACATATTCTATCGACATCAACGAATTCCTCCCGAATGGGCAGCCGAATCCCAAGTTTGGCGTTCCCTACGCGGAAGCCGCGCCGGCGCGCCATTTCAACGGCAACGAAGTCACCGAGTATCGCGGCCTGCTGACGTATCGCTTCGAAGTGCCGAAGTTCGCCGGCATGAAACAGCGTCTGAGCCTGATCGCCGGTTCGCGCGCCGAGCGGTTCCGCGGCTACAACGAAACCCTCCTGCTCACCAGCGGTCCCGGCCACAATCCGAATAACATCAACGCCGTCGAGAATCGCATCTTTTTTCGTTATTACTGGGACGAGCCGCTGCGCTACGGAGCGGAGCTCCCGCAGGATCCGAACCGCCAGTTCGCTTACCTCAACACGGGCTACAACACGATCGAGGAGAAGACGCTCGATTACGTGCAGCTCGCGTCGAACACCACGTTCCTCGACGACCGCGTTTCGATGGTCCTCGGCGCGCGCAACGATCACCTTACGCAGCGCCAGCAGGTCGCCGTCGGCGGGCTCAACGAATTCCCGCTACCCCGGCCAAGTCGTGAACGGCGTCCCGACCCGGGGCGTCTGGGGACCGGAGAATCACACGAGCGCGGCCACGTATTCGGCGGGCGCGGTCGTGCACCCGATCCGCTGGCTGGGCCTGTTCGCCAACTACTCGGAAAACTTCGGCCCTGCGACGGCCGGTCCGAACAAGCTCGACGGCACGCCGTTCACCGCGATTCGCGGCGAGGGCGTCGACTACGGCGTGCGCCTGAGCCTGCTCGACGGCATGGTTTACGCGACACTCACCCGTTACGAATCCGAGCAGACCGACCGCATCGTGTCGCTCGGACAGAACCTCACCGACCTGCGTAACATCTGGATCGGGCTCAACTCCAGCGAGCCCGCGCAGACCGAGATCAACTTCCGGGACACGGAAGCGATCAAGGCGATGGGTTACGAGTTCGAGATCGTCGCCAATCCGCTTCCGAACCTCCGCCTCTCGGCCGGACTGGCGCTGCCCGAGACCGAGGTGGTCTCCGTCTTCCCGGATCTTCGTCGTTACTACAACGAGAACCTTCCGACTTGGCAGGCCACCCTCGCCGCGGGCGTCGCCGACGGCTCCATCACGTCGACGCAAGCCGCGAACATCAACGCGGCGATCGCCCGCATTCGCCAGACTGTCGAAAGTTCGACCGAGGGCACGGTGCTCAATCGCACCTTCGACCACACCTGGAACTTCTACGGCACGTATTCGTTTAGCGGAGACAAGCTGAAGGGCTGGGGGTTCGGTGCCGGCGCCAACGGCCGGGGTCGCGCCAAGATCGGCAGCGCCGACGCGCGGGTGAAATTCAACACCAACACGCCCACCGTCGAGCAGCTCAAGGAGGCCGCCTTCGATTACCAGTATGCGCCGGCCTACTACATCGTCGCCGCGCACGTCTCCTACGAGCGGAAGATCGGGAAGGTGCAGGCCCGGTTCCAGTTCAACGTCTCCAACCTGCTCGACCACGATGATCCGATCTGGCTGACGTCCGTCGCGTATCGTCCCGGTCTGAACAGCGGCCCGTGGATTCAAGGCAAGGATAGCTTCAACTACCTGCAGCCGCGAACCTACACGTTCACCGCGAGCTTCAGCTTTTAGCCATCGCTCTTGCTGAAGTAAGAGCTCTTCACCGGCGCGGGATTCGCCTCCCGCGCCGTTTTGTTTTTCGAGGCCGCCCCCTCGCAACGGCTTGCACGCGTCATCGCGATTGCGGCTCGAAACGAAGCGCGGGCGGGTTTCATCGTCTGTCATCCCAACGACGAAAGTAATCCCGTCATTCCCGCCCCGTGTTGCCTTCCGAAAGTTTCGTTCTTCAGCGTCGCGTCTCGAGCCGCACGCGGCTGTTCCTCGCGAGTATCGGGTTGGGCGCCGCGCTCGCGGCCGCGCCGGCTTCGCATCCTTACTTCGGCGTCAGTGTCACACCCGTCCGTCTGAGCAGCGTCGGCTTCCTTCCCGATGTTCCCAAGCGCGCCACGATTGCCGGCGCGACGATCGAGGAGGTCGAGGTGCGCGACGCCCGAGACCGGCGCGTGGACGTCGCGGTGCGGCTTCAGCCGGTCCAGAATCCGGACACCGCGGAAGACCAGCTCACGGTCGCCGACTTCGACGACTTGCCGCCCGGGGGACCGTATACCCTGCTCGCCCGAATCGACGGAGCGTGGCGTCGCTCGGCGCGATTCGTCGTGTCGGCCGGCGCGGTGAACGAGCCGTTACGGGTTGTCGCTCGCGCGATGTCCCAGACGCGCTGCGGCTGCGCGGTTGATTTCACGTATTCGGGAAAGCATTACGCGCACGAGCCCTGCCACGTGAACGGCGAGGACGGCTGGCTCGACTACGTGGAAACCGGGAAAGTGCCGGAGGAGCCGAGGCTTTTTCGCGAGGCGAGCGGCGGCTGGCACGACGCGGGCGACTACAACAAGTATGTGACGACCGGCTCCTTCGCCGCGGCCATGATGCTTCAGGCGTGGTGTCACCATCGCGAAACGCTGCAGAAAATGAACCTCGAGCTGGGCGACCCCGCGCTGCCGGACCTGCTCGAAGAAGTGCGCTGGGAGATCGAGTGGCTGCTGAAAATGCAGCGGGACGACGGCGCGGTGTATCACAAACTCACGACCAACGGTTTCGGCTCGCACTCGAATCAACGCGTGCTGCCGGAAAACGACCGGCGGGCGCGCTTCTTCACCCCGCCGACCACGGCGGCAACGGCGAACTTCACCGCCGTATGCGCGCTCGCGGCCCGGGTTTTTCGGCGGACTGGACGAGGACGACGAGGGGCCGGACGACACGTTGGCCGATCGCTGCCGCAGCGCGGCGGCACTTTCGTGGCGCTGGCTTCTGGCACATCCGGAAAACCGGATGCCGTCGGCCGAGGACGTTCTTGGGACGGGCCCCTACATCAACCGCGGCGGCCAGGCGCAGCGGCTGTGGGCGGCGATCGAGTTGTATCGAGAATCTGGCGACACGCGCTATCTGGAGTATTTCGAGAGCGACGAGCGGTTCGGCGTGTGGGACGCGGCTCGCGTGCGGCTGCGGCTGGCGTTTTCTCACGCGGGGCCGTCGTGGGAGAACATCATCGATCTGGCGCTCGGCGGGTATCTCGAGGCGGACGGCCCGCGCACGCCAGAGATCGTCGGCGCCGTGCGACACGAACTCGCCGACCGCGCGGCGCGGATGGTGAGCAATGCCGAGACCCATGGCTACGGTCGCGCGTGGGGAAGCAATTATTCCTGGGGCGGAAATGCCCGCGCCGCGGCCCAGTCCTATCTGCTGCAGATTGCGAAAGCGGTCTGGCCCGAGAAGGCGGAGACGTTTCGCGCGACGCAGTTTCACATCGTCGCCAATCTGTTCGGCCGAAATTACCACGGCCGGTCCTATGTAACGGGGCTCGGGTTTTGTCCGCCGGAGTTGATTCACGACCGTCGGCGAGATCGCTCGGCGGATCCGCGGCGGGAGGTGCCGGATCCCGAACGGCCGGAGCGCATGCTGGACATCGCAGCGAACCTGCCGCCGTGGCATCCGGACATGCAGGCGTTGCGGCCCGAGCAACGCGCCTGGCCAGGGCTGCTCGTGGGGCATGCGATGCCGCTATCGACGGACGACGATCCCCGCACGTTCGAAATCCGGAACGACGGCCGCGCGTGGGTGGACAAGGACAACTCGGCGATGAACGAAAACTCGCTGCATTCGAACAGCTGCCTCATCTACGCCCTGTCGGCCTTTGCCACGTTCTGAATACCCGCTTCCTCACCCATGACCAACGTATTCATTTTTATGGGACACGCTCGTGCCGTCGGATGCGCCGTCGTGCTCTTGTTCTTTGCCGTCAACGCGGGCTTTTCCGCAGGGAGGCCGGGCGAACCGCTGCGGCTGCTCACGATCGGCAACAGTTTCGCGCAGGACGCCACGGCATTCCTGCCGCAGCTCGCCGCGGCGGCCAACCGCTCGCTGGTGTTGTTCGGCGCCAACATCGGCGGCGCGACGATGGAGCGTCACGTGCGGCACATGGAGGCCTTCGAGCGCGACCCGACCGATCCCGAGGGCCGGCCGTATCACGTGCGCGTGCATCCCAAAACCGGCCAGCGAGGCAAACTCAGCCTGCGGGAGGCGCTCGAGGCCGAAGCGTGGGACGTCGTGACGATCCAGCAGGCGAGCCCGATGAGTTTCAAACCGGAGTCGTATCATCCCTACGCGCGACAGTTGATCGAGTATGTGCGCGCGCATGCCCCGGAGGCGGAGATCGTCGTCCACCAGACCTGGGTTTACCGCGAGGATCATCCTTGGTTCGCGGAAGGCACGGTAACTCCGGCGCGGATGTATGCCGGCCTGCGGGCCGCCTACTACGCGCTCGCCGCCGAGTGGCAGCTGCGGATCATCCCCGTCGGCGAGGCCTTTGAGCGGGCGAGGCAGCATCCGTTCTGGCGGTTTCAGTATCCAGATCCTGGATTCGACTATCAGAACCCGCCGGCCGACCGATTGCCGCGGCAGGCGGGCAGCCTCAATGTCGGCTGGCGCTGGCGGAAGCATCCCGAGACCGGGAAAATGGATTTCGGTCTCGATGCGATCCACGCGAACACCGCCGGACGCTTCCTGGGAGCCGCGGCCTTCTTCGAAGTGCTTTGGGGCGAGAGCGTGCTGGAGAACCCGTGGAAGCCCGGTGAACTCACGCCGGAGCAGGCGCAAAGCCTGCGGGAGGCGGCGCACGCGGCGGTGCTCGGGCTGCCCGAGGTCTTCAAGAAGATAAAAGTCACAACGCCATGATTTCTCCGCGCACCGTGTCGTGTCCTGTCTGGGTTCGCCTGCTCCGTCTGATCTGCCTGCTGTTCGGGATGGGCGCCGGTGTGGCCCTGGCGAATCCTGATCGCCCGAATATTCTATGGTTGGTCAGCGAGGACAATTCGCCGCGCTTTGTCGGCGCCTACGGCGATCCGCTCGCGCGAACGCCGCACCTGGACGACCTCGCGAGAGAGGGCGTGGTCTTCGATCGCGTTTATGCGGTCGCTCCCGTGTGCGCGCCGTCCCGCAGCTCGATCATCACCGGCCGCTACGCCCATGGGCTCGGCACGCAGCACATGCGGAGTGCGCGGCCGCTTCCGCAGGGCACGCGTTTCTTCCCGGAGTGGCTGCGCGAGGCGGGCTATTTCTGCACCAACAACGCCAAGACGGACTACAACACGTCGACGGAGTTCGCCGCGGCGTGGGACGAGAACGGCCGGCACGCGCACTGGCGGCAGCGGAAACCGGGACAGCCCTTCTTCGCGGTCTTCAATTTCGAGCAATCCCACGAGTCGGCGCTGCATCAGCGCCGTAGTTTAACCACGGATACAAATGCGGTCGTCGTTCCCCCGCATCTTCCCGACCGGGCCGCGATCCGCGCCGATCTCGCGCAATACTACGACAGCGTCAGCCGGATGGACGAGGCGGTGGGCAGGATCCTGGCACAGCTCGAGGCGGACGGGCTGGCGGAGTCGACGATCGTTTTCTACTACGCGGACAACGGCGGGGCCGTGGCCGGCACGAAGCGATTCCCGAACGAAGGCGGCACGCGCGTCCCGTTGATCGTGCGGTTCCCTGCGCGCTTTGCGGCGTTGTCGCCGGTGCCGGCGGGGCAGCGTTCGGCCGAACTGATCAGCCTGCTGGATCTAGCGCCGACGGTGCTTTCGCTCGCCGGCGTGCCGTTGCCCGGCCAGTTCGACGGCCGCGCTTTTGCTGGGCCCAGGCGCAGCCCCGCTCCGGCGTTCACCTTCATGCTGAGAGACAGGATGGACGAGCGCTACGATCTCTCACGCGCGGTGACCGACGGGCGTTTTCGCTACCTGCGCAACTACCGCCCCGAGCTGCCCTGGGGACGACCGATCGAATACCTCTGGCAGCAAGCCGCGATGCGCGAATGGGCGGACGTCGTGGCCAGCGGCCTGGGCGACGCGCGCCACCGAGCGTTCTTTCAACCGAAGCCGGTGGAGGAGCTTTACGAGGTGCAGACGGATCCGGATCAGACCAGCAATCTGGCGGGTGACCCGCGCCATCGCGAGAGGCTGGAAACGATGCGGCAGGCGCTGCGGGAGCATCAACTCGCGGTGCGCGACACCGGTCTAATGCCGGAGCCGATGATGGTGGCGCTGGCGAGCGGCGCATCGCCGACGGCGGTCGCGGGTGACGAGGCGCAATATCCGATCGAAATGCTCCTCGACCTGATCGATCGCGTGCAGCTGGGCGACGAGGGCGCGGCCGAACTGCTGGAGTCCGCCGCGAAACACGCTTCGCCGGTGATGCGTTATTGGGCGACACAGTTGAGCAACGCGCCGGAGCTCTTGCGTATTCTTGAACTGGATACCGATCCGGTCGTGCGTGTCACGGCAGCGAGCCGTTTGCTGCGCAAGCGCGTCACGACGGAGTCGCTGGCCGTGGTCGAGCCGGCGCTGGCGCGCGATGGGCTCGAGGAACTGCAGCTCTTCACCTTGAACGCGCTGGAGGACGTTCCCGTGCCTGCCTTGGAACTCCTCGCTCCGGCGCTGCGTCGTGTGACCGCTACGGCGAGCGAGAAAGGCTTGGGCCCGGATCTGGTGAAAGCGGCGGGCCCATTGTTGGCGAAGCTCGATCCGGCATCGGACGCGAAGCGACGCTGAGGCGGGCGAATTCAGACCGCGCCGCGGCGCGACTCGAGGTCGGCACGAATGGCGTTCAGCTTGCGCTCGTTCAGCGGATAGAACGCCAGCACCATCATCGACAGCAATCCGATCGCGGCGGTGGAGCCGCCGAGCAGCAGTCGCATCGAGAATATCGTATCGGGATTCTGCTGGCCGCCGAGCGCCGCGTCGAAACCCACGATGTTGAGCGCGAGCCCGCTCACGAAAAAGGCGAAGCGAAGCGCCGGTTTTCTGGATCCAGGACAGCAAGGCGCCGACCATGCCCTCGCGACGCTGGCCGTGGCGCCATTCGTCGTCGTCGCAGATGTCGGCGACCATCGATGGCACGATCAAACCGAGCGCGATCCAGCTTGGCGCGCTCACGATCGGATCGATGAGAATGATCCACGTGTTGCCCGGTTGAAAGACGAGCCACTTCACTCCGCCGCCGACGACAGAGAGCGCATAGACGCCGAGCAGCGTGGCGCGTTTGTCGAAGCGCCGGCTGAACCATGTCATCGGCACGATGAATGCCAGTCCGCAGATCGCGTAGGCACTCGAGAGCACGCCCTTCCAGAAGGAGCCGACCGCGAGGTCGCCGTCGAACATGTGGTAAACCAGCAGGTAGTAATCGAGCGAGCTGGCGAACACGCCGTTGAGTAGCTTCAGGATCGTCAGCACCACGAGCACGAGCAGCGCCTGGTTGCGGAGAATGTCGCCGGCGTTGCTCCAGAACCTCGGTCGCAGCGGTTTCATGCTCGGAGTCGTGGCGAGGACGGGCGCGCGGAAACGCTCTTTCACCAAGAGTCCCGGCAGCAGGCCGAGCACAAGAAACACGAGCACGCCAACGGCGACCGTGACGATGCGCACGCCCTGCATCACAGACGCGAAGATCGCGAGCTGGGCGAGCGGGAAAACCCATTGATAAAAGATCTCACCGATCTTCACGAATGTGGCCTGCACGCCCATCACCGCGGTGCGTTCGTGATAGTTGGGCGTCATCTCGTATCCGAGACTGGAATACGGCACGGCCCAGATCGTGTGGCAGGTGTAGAAGAGCAGGCTCGTCGCGAGAAACCACCACGCTTGATCAGTGCTGCTCCAGTGCTCCGGAACCATCCAGATCGCGGCGAACGCGAACGCGCTGAGGAACGCGCCCAGGACGATGTAGGGCCGGCGCCGGCCGAACCGGCTCCGCGTCCGATCGGAAACGAAGCCCATCACCGGATCCGTAATAGCATCCCAAATACGCGGGAGCGCGAGCATCAGCCCGAGCAGCGCCGGGTCCATCTTCAGCGTCATCTGATACACCGGGATCGCGAGGCTCTTCACCCCGATCGCGCCGAACAGCTGCGGGACGCCGCCGACGCCGTAGGCGATCTTCTTCCGCCATGGCACGGCGTGGGAGGCGGAAGTGGTCGGAACGTCAGCTAGCGGCGGATTCGAGGACGGCATTTTTCCTTGGGCGTGGCGAGAGTTTCAGGAAGGCGAGGTGACAATCCCGTCGCAACGGAATCTCGCGGCAGGGATCGGAGGGGTGTTTCCGGGAGAAACAGGGGATCTCGCGGGGAACGCCAGCGTTTCGGTGTGCGCGCTGAAGAATCTCGTGCAATGCGTTTCCCAACGCCTGAGATTGGCCGGCTTCGGGCGGCGTGACGCAGGGCGTTTGCTTTGGCGAGCGGGGCTGGTCGCAACGTGGAGTTGGAGCGGGAAGGCTGGCTCGAGCGGAGGGCGGCGGCGGGGACGTATGTCGCGGGCCATGCGGTGCGAATGAAAGGAGTGGAGTTGTTCTTCCATGAACGCGCACGGCGGAAGGGGAGTTTTGGAGAACGATTGTTGGAGGGGTTGCGGCGGGCTTTGTCGCAGGCGGGTTTGGCGGTGCGGATGACGTGGTCGGCGGATGGGGAGAAGCCGTTTCCGGATGCGAACTGGTTGCCGATTTTATGGGAGTGTCCGCGCACGCTCGCGACGCTGGCGGCGCAGCGACGTTTCGGCGTGGTGCTGAACGATCGGCCGCCGCCGGGGATTGCTTCGAGTTACTTGGACAGCGTGGCGACGGACGACTTTTCGGGCGGTGTGGCGGCGGCGGAGCTGTTGCGCGCGGTGGCACCGCCGCGCAAACTGGCGGTGCTCGCGGGACCAAAAACGGATCTGCGCAGCCAGCGGCGCGTGGAGGGCTTTCAGTCGCACGCGCCGAAGTCGTCGGTTTTCTGGGCGGGCAGCTGGTTTGAGGAGGATGCGGAGCGCGTCGCCGGCCAGATCGCGGGACGGAATTTCGCCGGCGTGTTTTGCTGCAACGACCGGTTGGCACAGGCGTTTTTGGCGACGGGGACGGATGCGGCGGTGGTGGGGTTCGACGATGCGCCCATTGCGGAGCAGTTGAATCTCACGACGATCGCGATTCCGTGGGCGGAGATCACGGAGAGCGCGGTGGAGATCGCGCGCAGAAGAATCAACGGCGCGGTCGGAGCGGCGGCGCAGCTCATCTTCGCACCGCGGTCGGTGATCCGGGCGACGCCGTCGGACCCAGCGTTCGAAGGCGGCGAGCAGTGAGGCGAGCGGCCCTTGGTGTCGCAGGAGCCGCGGCCGTGGAGCCGGTTTCGCGGGCGTGATCTCGAAGCGTTCACCAACCGGTTTGGTGAGTATCGCCTTGCGGGCGTGCCTGCGGGCGAGGCGACGGTGCAGTTTTTCTACACGGGCGTGCCGTCGCGCTTGCGCGCGGTCACGGTGAATCCGGGCGCGAGGGAGACGGTGGAGTTCACGCTCGGCGGTGCGCCAAGCGACGACGATCCGGTGGGACTCGATGGCCTCGTGGTTTCCGTCGACCGCGTCACGGACGCGCGGGCGATCGCGATCAACGAGCAGCGGTTCGCGCCGAGTCTGGTCGGCGAACTCCTTCGATGTTCGCTCGAATGTTATCTGAATCCGAGCGGCGTGGTGTCCGGCGGCGTTTTCAGAAAGGATTTCGCGGACTTCTTCGGGCGGAGACGCAGTCGGCGACGGCGGAGCTGTTGAATCCGCTGGGGTTCGATCCGGATCAGTTTCTTGGATACGATTACGTGACGCCAAGCAATGTGGGTGATGCGCGCGTGGACGAGTTGGAGCTCAACTACCGTCAGGCGCTGCACTTCCTGCCGAAGTGGGCGGAGGGGCTGTCGATTTTTGCCAATGCGACGTTCCTGAAACTCGAGGGAGCAAACTCGGCGGACTTCGGATTCCGCCGGATACCTACGAGTATGTCGTGGAGCGGGCGACGCTGGACTTCGACGTCACGTATGCCTTCCGCCCGTGGCTTGCGGTGTTCGCGGCGGTGCGCGATGCGACGAACGGGTCGGTTGATCTTCGAGCGTCCGGTGCCGAGCACGCCGGCGGTCGCGCGCACCTTCCGTTATGAAGATTACGGCGTGCCGTGGACGATCGGCGTGAAGGGCGGATTCTAGTGGGGTTGGGTCGGGCGGACGCTTCGGAAGAGGCGTTTCAATCAGGCCGCGACGTGGCCGATGGCTTCATCGAGGACGGCGAGGAGGAAGTCGGCGTCGGCGCGGGTGATGTTCATCGGCGGGGCGATGCGGATCGTCTGGCCCCAGAGGCCGCCTTTGCCGACGAGCAGGCCGAGTTGGCGGCAGTTTTCGACGGCTTGCGCGCATTCTTCGCGGCCGGGTTGTTTGGTCGTGCGGTCTTTCACGAATTCGATGCCGAGCATCAGGCCCATGCCGCGGACGTCGCCGATGATCTTGTGCCTCGCCTCGAGTTTCTCGAGTCCGGCGAGCAGGTAAGCGCCGAGTTCGCGGGCGTTTTGCTGGAGGTTTTCGCGTTCGATCACTTCGAGGACGGCCTTGCCGATGGCGCTGACGACGGGGTTGCCGCCGAAGGTGTTGAAGTGGGTTTTCTGCGCGAGGACGGCGGCGATTTGCGGGGTGGTGACGACGGCGGCGAGCGGGGCGCCGTTGCCGATGCCTTTCGCCATCGTGACGATGTCGGGGATGACGCCCTGGGTTTCGAAGCCCCAGAAGTGCGTGCCGGTGCGGCCGAAGCCGGTCTGGACTTCGTCGGCGATGCAAACGCCGCCGGCGGCGCGGACGTGGGAATAGACGTGCTGGAGATAGCCGTCGGGGTAGACGACGAAACCGCCGACGCCCTGGATGGATTCGGCGATGAAGCCGGCGATTTTGCCGGGCGTGGCGTAGTCGATGAGAGATTTGACGTCGTCGGCGTATTTTCGGCCGGCGTCGGGGTCGTCGTAGCCGTAGGGACCGCGGTAGGGATAGGGCGCGATGGCGTGGTGGACGCCGAAAGAGTGGGGCGTATTGAATTTCCAACTACTGTGCGCGGTGACGGCCATGCCGGAGGCGTTGCCGCCGTGGTAGCCGTTGCGCAGGGCGATCAGATCGTAGTTGCCCGTGTAGAGACGGGCCATGAGGAGCGCGAGGTCGTTGGCTTCGGAGCCGGAATTGACGAAGTAGCAGACCTTAAGATCGCCGGGGAGTTTGGAGGCGAGTTTCTCCGCGTATTCGGCGATGCGCGGCTGGAGGTAGATCGTGGTGGAATGCTGGAGCGTCTGGAGCTGTTGCGTGGCGGCGGCGGTGACGTGCGGGTGGCAGTGGCCGACGCTGACGGTGACGATGCCGCCGAGGGCGTCGAGGTAGCGGCGGCCGGTGTCGTCCCAGACGTATTGCATGCGGCCTTCGACCAGCATGAGCGGCTGCTTGTAGTAGAGGAAGAGGCCGGGGTTGAGGTATTGCTTGCGCAGCGCGAGGACGTCGGCGGCGGAGGGGCCGGTGTAGGGCTGAGGCTGATACGACGTCGGGGGAAGCGGGATGGATTTGAGGGGGCGGGGCGCGGCGGGCGAAGGAGCGGCGTTCATTCACCCGAACTAATTGGGTGCGTGATGGAAGTCGAGGCGCGGGCGGACGAGTTAAGCCGCGGGCGGCTTTGGTTTCGCGAGGTTCAGGCGCTTCATCATCGACGCGAGGGTGGTGGGCTTGAGGTTGAGCAGCGCGGCGGCGCCGTCGGGGCCGTAGATTTTCCAACGGGTGCGGATGAGCGCGGATTCGAGGATGGCGCGGCGTTTTTGTTGAAGGACGTCGAGGGAAAGCTCGCCGGGCTCGGGTGCGGTGTCGGCGGAGGAGAGCGCGGTGGGAGCGGCGAGGAGGCGGGCGCTCGGGTTGGCGGGCAGGTCGAAGAAAAGGCGGCGGCCGCGGGAGAGGATCGTCGCGCGCTCGATGACGTTTTGGAGTTCGCGGATGTTGCCCGGCCAGTCGTAGGCCTGGAGTTGTTGCACGTGCTGGCGGGTGAGGCGCGGGAGCGGGACACCGAGGCGGCGGGCGGCCTGGCGGATGAAGTGGGCGGCGAGCGGTTCGATGTCGTCGCGGCGTTCGCGGAGCGGGGCGAGTTCGATGGGGAAAACGCTGAGGCGATAGTAGAGGTCGAGGCGGAAGCGGCCGGCTTTGGCTTCGGCCTGGAGGTCGCGGTTGGTGGCGGCGATGATGCGGACGTTGACGCGGCGGGTGCGTTCGTCGCCGACGCGCTCGAACTGGCCTTCCTGGAGGACGCGGAGGAGCTTGCCCTGGAGCTCGAGCGGGATCTCGCCGATTTCGTCGAGGAAAAGCGTGCCGCCGTCGGCGAGTTCGAAGCGGCCGACGCGGTCCTTGATCGCGCCGGTGAAGGCGCCGCGGACGTGGCCGAAGAATTCGCTTTCGAAGAGTTCCTTGGGGATGGAGGCGCAGTTGACGCGGACGAGCGGGCGGGTTTTGCGCGGGCTCAGATCGTGCACGGCGCGGGCGACGAGTTCCTTGCCGGTGCCGGATTCTCCGAGGACGAGGACGCTGGCCTCGGTGGGAGCGACGGTGGCGATCTGGGAGAGGACCTTTTTGAGCGGGAGACTTTCGCCGACGATGTGGCCGAGGTTTTCGCGGGCGTCGGCGAGGAGGATCTCGTTTTCGCGTTCGAGCTCTTTTTGTCGCTCGATGCAGCCGAGGGCGACGACGCGGCCGAGGATTTCGTCGTGGGCGTTGCGGAACGGAGTGGCTTTGAGGTAGACCCAACGAAGCGCGCCAGATTTTTCGCGGAGTTGTAGTTCGCGGCGCTCCTCGCTCTCGGAGAGCGGATCGAGGCCGTTGCACGCGGCGTGGGCGGCGGGGTCGATCGCGAACAAGGCGATGGGGTTGAGCTCGAGGAGTTCGGCGGGGGTGTAGCCGGTGATCTCCTGCATCATCTGGTTGGCGTATTGGATGCGCCAGTGGGCGTCGGTGATGATCACGCCCTCGCCGAGACTTTCGAGGATGCTGCGATAGAAATCGGGGTCGAGGGAGCGGGAGGGCGCGAAGGGGGCGAAAGCGGTGAAGGCGTTGCTGGTTTCGGGAAGGGTGGCGGAGTCCATGGCGGGAAGCGGAAGGCTGTGTGGCGTCGGGCAGTGGAAGTTGTGGCGCGGTGGGGCTAGACAACGAAAGTTCGTTGGAAGCGCAACGAGAGATCGTGGAAACGAAAAATCGTGGCGTGGCGCGAGAGTGGTGAAGGGGATGGTTATAATCGCTAGTTTTTGAGCATAGATAAGTTGTGAATCGATGCGTCGGTGTCAGAGGCGGTTGGCACGCGGCAGGCGATAGGGATGAGCGAAACCATTCACGTTATGACTCAACACACTTCTCCCTCTCTTCTGGTCCTCAATTTCAGCCCGCGAGGCGGGCGTTCTGGCAGCCGCAAGCTGGCCGAGGAATATTTGACGAGCTGGCGTGCGGCTCATCCGGACGGTCGGACGATCGTGCGGGAGATCGGGTTGAATCCGCCGCCGGCGGTGAGCGAGGCGTGGATCGCGGGCGCGTTTACGCCGCGCGAGCAACATACGCCGGAGATGCGCGAGGCGATCGGGGTGTCGGACGCGTTTTTGGACGAGTTTTTTGGGGCGACGGAGATCGTGATCGCGACGCCGATCTACAATCTGAACATTCCGGCGGCGCTTAAGCTGTGGATCGACCAGATCGTGCGGATCGGGCGGACGTTCGTGGTGGACGCGTCGGGCTACAAGGGGCTGGCGGGCGGGCGGACGGTGAAGGTGCTCGTGAGCAGCGGCGGGGATTTGCGGCCGGGGCAGCCGGCGGGGGCGTTGAACTATGCGGAGCCGTATTTGCGGGGCGTGTTCGGGTTTATCGGCGTGGATCGCGTGGAGTTTGTTTACGCGCCGAATCAGTCGGCGTCGGACGATCAACGCGCGGCGGCGCTGGCGGAAGCGATCGAAGCGGCGCGCGGGCTCGCGGCGGCGGCGGCGTGAGGGGGTTTGTTAACCGCAGAGGCGCGGAGACACGGAGTCGCGGAAGGGTTTCTTGGGGGGCTCCGTGTCTTGTGCGTCGGTGGTCGACTCAGGAATGGGGGGCGAGCTTGCGGAGGACGAGGTAGACGATGAAAGCGACGAGGAAGCCGACGAACCAGGCGTAGTGGTAGAGGTTGAGGAGGAAGGGCGGGAGCGAGGCGGCGTCGATGAGTTGAACGGTCGCGAGGAAGCCGGGAAGGCTGGGAAGCGCGCCGGCGAGGAGGGCGATGATGGCGACGAAGCTGAAGCCGTTTTGGTAGGTGTAATCGCCGGAGCCGGAGTAGAGGCCGACGAGCGAAAGTGTGCGTTTTCGCCAGATGTAGTAGTCGGCGATCATGATGCCGCCGATGGGACCAAGGAGCGCGCTGTAGCCGATGAGCCAAGTGAAGATGTAGCCGCTGGGGTCGGCGACGAGTTTCCAAGGCATCATGACAATGCCGATGACGCCGGTGATGAGACCGCCGAGGCGGAAGGAGATTTTCTTCGGGGCGAGGTGGGCGAAGTCGTTGGCGGGAGAGACGACGTTGGCGGCGATGTTGGTGGCGAGCGTCGCGAGGCAGAGCGCGAACATCGAGACGACGAGGACCGTGGGGTTTTGGAAACGCGTGAGGACGTCGACGGGGTCCCAGATCGTCTGGCCGTAGATGATCGTGGTGGCGGAGGTGACGGCGACTCCAATAAATGAATACAACGCCATCGTGAGCGGGAGACCGAGNGCCTGGCCGACGATCTGGGCGCGTTGGGAGACGGCGTAGCGGGAGAAATCGGGGATGTTGAGCGAGAGCGTGGCCCAGAAGCCGATCATGCCGGTGAGCGCGGGGAANAAGAACGGCCAGAATTGTCCGGCCTTGGGCTGGCCGGGGGCGAAGGCGGACGGTTGCGAGAGGATGGGACCGAAGCCGCCGGCTTCGCGNTAAGCCCAGAACAGNAGGAGCAGGCCGAGNCCGATGAGGAGCGGGGCCTTGATGTTGAGGAGGAGGCGGATCGAATCGATGCCCTTGTAGACGACCCACATGTTGATCGCCCAGAAAAGGAGGAAGCAGGTGAATTCGGGGGCGGTGATCCCGAGGAAGGTGGCGGCGCCGGGGGCGGCGAGCGCCGGCCAGAAGACGGCGCAGATCTTGTAGATCGCGTGGCCGCCGATCCACGTCTGGATGCCGAACCAGCCGCAGGCGACAAAGGCGCGGAGGAGCGCGGGGATGTTGGCGCCGAGCGTGCCGAAGGAGGCGCGGCAGAAGACGGGGAAGGGGATGCCGTATTTGGTGCCGGCGTGGGCGTTGAGGATCATCGGAATGACGACGATCACGTTGCCGAGGAAGATGGTGAAAACGGCCTGCGACCAGTTCATGCCGCCGTCGATGAGCGACGAGGCGAGCATGTAGGTGGGGATGCACGCGGCCATGGAGATCCAGAGGGCGGCGATGGAGCCGACGCGCCACTTGCGTCGGCCGATGGGGACGGGGGCGAGGTCGGCGTTGTAGAGCTGGGATTCCTCGAGCTCGTCGGTTTTTTCGAGGGCGCCGTCGGAGATCAACATAGGTGAAGCTCCAAGATCCAAGCACCAAGCTCCAGAGAAGATTCAAAACTCAAACTTCAATGAAGGCGGATGTGGTTTTGGAGGTTGAAGGTTGGTGTTTCTCTGGAGCTTGGATTTCGGTGCTTGGAGCTTTTGGGCTGCGGTCAGAAATGCGTCGGCGTGCGTTTCAGGAATTGGCCGCGGCCCGACTGGCCGACGAATTGGCCGGCGCGGGCGGCGACCTGGCCGCGGACGGTGACGACGTGGGGGCGACCCTCGATCGGCCAGCCTTCGAACGCGCTGTAGTCGACGTTCATGTGCTGTGTTCGAGCGGAAATCGTGCCGCGGTAGTCGGGATCGAAAATAACGAGGTCGGCGTCGGCGCCGGGTTGGATGGCGCCCTTGCGGGGAAAGAGGTCGAACTGCTTGGCGACGGCGGTGCTGGCGACGTCGACGAAGGTGTGGAGATCGATGCGGCCGCGGCGCACGCCGTGGGTATGGAGAAGCGTGATACGCTCTTCGAGGGAGGGGATGCCGTTGGGGATTTTGGTGAAGTCGTCGCGACCCATCGGCTTTTGGGTGGCGAAGTCGAAGGGGGCGTGGTCGGTGGCGACGGTTTGGATGAGGCCGTCGCGGAGGGCGTTCCAGAGAATGGACTGGTTGCGGACGTTGCGGAGCGGGGGCGACATCACGTATTTGGCGCCCTCGAAGTCGGGGCGTTCGGCGTAGGATTTATCGAGGGTGAGGTATTGGATGAGCGTTTCGACGCCGACGCGGACGCCGCGCTGGCGGGCGGCGAGGGCTTCGCGAAGGGCTTCTTCGCAGGAAAGGTGGACGATGTAGGTGGCTGCGCCGGTGAGCTCGGCGAACGTCATCAAATGGTGGACGCCCTCGGCTTCGACGAGAGGCGGGCGCGATTCGTGGTGTTGGGCGGGGTCGGTTTTGCCGGCGGCGAGGAGNTCGNGGCTGCGCTCGGCGACGAGGGTTTCGTTTTCGCAGTGGGCGGTGACGACGACGCCGAGTTCCTTGGCGAGTTTGAGGGTGCGGTAGAGNTCGGTGTCGTCGACGCCGAAGGCGCCCTTGTAGGCGAGGAAGATTTTGAAGGAGGAGATGCCGCGGGCGACGATCTCGCGGAGCTGGGATTCCGTGGCGGCGTCGAATTTGGTGACGCCCATGTGGAAGGTGAAATCGCAGGCGGAGTGGCCGGCGGCTTTCGACATCCAGAGGTCGAAGGCGGCGAGGGCGTCGTCGGAGCGCGCGGGGCAGCACATCTCGATGAGCGTGGTGGTGCCGCCGACGAGCGCGGCGCGCGAGGCGGACTCGTAGGTGTCTTTTGAATACGTGCCCATGAAGGGCAGGTAGATGTGGACGTGAGGGTCGATGAAGCCGGGGAAGACGTATTTGCCGGTGGCGTCGATCACCTCGGTGTCGGGAGGCGCGGAGAGGTTGGGGGCGATTGTCGTGATCGTTTCGCCCTCGCAGAAGATGTCGGCGCGGTAGCGCTGAGAAGGGGTTATGATTTCACCGTTCTTGATGAGAAGAGGCATAGGCGGGGGAGGAAACTCCAAGCTCCAAGCTCCAGAGAATGAGCAAAGGACCAAACAACAGTCAGGTGGAGTTGCGGAACATGGCGCAGAAGATCGGGTGAAGCTCTTTGGCTTTTCGGAAGAGCGTGCGCGCTTCTGGGGCGAGGGTTGGTTCGCTGGCGGCGACCATACGAAGGAATAACTTGGTTTCTTTGGATTCCTTGCGGCAGCGGCCGATAGTGCAGTGAAAGTCCTTCTTCGAGAGACCCTCGTTGGCTTCGCAGTAGTTGGCGCCTATGCTTGTGCCGCAGCCGACGGGTTGATCGATGAGACGATTGGTATCGGGGCCGCGTGGAATATTTTTCACAAACCAAACGATGACTTCGCCGAAGACGGCAGTGCGTTCCTCGAGGTCGAACGCGTGGCGATTTCGATCTGGAGCGTCACTCGAGGACCATGAGCGGTCTTCCGCTTCCGGGTAAATCGAACCGGAGATTCGATTCTTCATTGAGAATTGGAGCTTCTCTGGAGCTTGGCGCTTGGTCCTTGGAGCTTCTTTCACGCCTGGCGTGAAAGCGCGTCGGCTTGTTTGGCGAAGTCGTCGCCGGTCCATTCGGCGTCGTTTTTCACGACCTTCGTGGCGGCGGCGGCTTTTTGGGCGGCTTTGCGGGCGGTTTGTTTTTCGACGAGGGCGGCGTGGGTCGTGAAGTAGTCGAGGCTCTTGCCTTTGAAATCGGCGAGGGTCTCGAACTGGTGCTTTTCCATGAAGGCGAGGAGCTCGTCGCACATCGGCTTCACGCAGTCGTATCCAAATTTCATGACGCCGGTGCAGACTTGCACGGTGTCGGCGCCGAGGAGGATGAACTCGGCGGCGTCGCGACCGCTCTCGACTCCGCCGAGACCGGAGAGCGAGCGGCCGGGGAATTCGGCGCGGATGAGCTGGGCGATCTCCATCACCATGCGAAGGGCGATGGGTTTGACGGCGCGCGAGGAGTAGCCGCCGGGAGTCGTGAAACCTTCGACGGTGGGTTCGGGGCGGAGGGTGTCGAGGTTCACGCCCATGACGCTGCGGATGGTATTGATGGCGCTGATACCGTCGGCGCCGCCGCGGAGGGCGGCGCGGGAGGGGTCTTCGATGTGAGTGATGTTGGGCGTCATTTTTGCCCAGAACGGTTTCTTGGCGGCGGCTTTCACCCAGCGGCAGACTTCCTCGAGGATCTCGGGGTCCTGGCCCATGGCGGCGCCCATCTTGCGTTCGGGGAGACCGTGCGGGCAGGAGAAGTTGAGTTCGAAGGCGTCGACGCCGGCGTCCTGGCAGCGGGTGACGATTTCGGCCCAGGCGTCTTTGTTGTATTCCTCCATGATGGAGGCGATGAGGACGCCGTCGGGGTGGGCGTCTTTGCAGCGTTTGAATTCGTCGATCCAGAGATGGAACGGGCGGTCGCTGATGAGCTCGATGTTTTCCCAACCGATGACCTCGCCGGAGGAGGCGTGGAGTTTGGCGTAGCGGGGGGAGACGTTGACGACTTTGGAGGCGTCGAGGCTGATGGTTTTCGCGATGACGGCGCCCCAGCCTTCGCGGAAGGCGCGGGTGATGACGCTGAGGTTGGTGCCGGGCGGGCCGGAGCCGATGACGAACGGGTTGGGGAGTTTCAGGCCGTCGACGGTGGTGGCGAGGGTGGGCATGGACGTGGCGTGACTGGGTTGGTTGGGGAAGCAGAAGCCGTGCGAGCGAGTGGGCGAGGAGGCCGGGCGGGACGAACGGCGGGCGGCGGGATTGCGGGTTGAAGCTGGCGTGGTGGTTGCTAGTTTCCAAGTCACAAACCGCGGCAGATGCCTCACATGCCATTCGAACCCCAGCGCACGATCGCCGAACTGAAGGAGCTGCGAAGCTTGACGGGCGACGAGAAGGGCGCGCAGCGGGTGGCGTTTACGCCGACGTGGGTGAAGGCGCGGGCGTGGTTGCGGGAGAGACTCGCCGGGCTGCCGGTGGAAACGCACACGGATGCGGCGGGGAATTTCTGGGCGACGTTGCGCGGGGAGTCGGAGCGGGCGTTGTTGATCGGCGGGCATATCGACTCGGTGCCGAATGGCGGGTGGCTGGACGGGTGTTTGAACACCCTGGCAGGCCTGGAGGTGTTGCGGCGGATCGCGGCGGAGTTTGGGGGAAAGCCGCCGGTGACGGTGCGGCTGGTGGATTGGGCGGACGAGGAAGGCGCGCGGTTCGGGAAGAGTTTGTTCGGTTCGTCGGCGTGTGCGGGAACGCTCGCGATGGAGGAGGCGCGAGGGTTGAAGGATCGCGACGGCGTGACGTTGCCGGCGGCGTTGCGGGAGGTCGGAATCGAATTCGAGCGGGTGAAGGAGAGCGGGGTGGAGTTGAGAAATGCGGCGGCGTATCTCGAGCTGCACATCGAGCAGGGGCCGGTGTTGTTGGATCTGGATTTGCCGTTGGGAGCGGTGCTGGGGACGTTTGGCGTGGAGCGGCATGCGATCACGTTTCGCGGGCAGGCGGCGCATTCGGGGAGCACGCCGATGGCGCGGCGGAAGGATGCGTTTCTGGCGGCGGCGCGGATGAGTCCGGAGATCTACGCGATCGCGGAGCGGCATGGCGGGGTGTGCACGATCGGATCGTGCACGACGAAGCCGGGGATTGTGACGAGCGTGGTGGAGGAGTGTCGGATCACGCTGGATCAACGGCACCTCGATGCGGCGGCGTTGGCGCGGATGTTGGGCGAGGCGCGGGAGGCGAGCGAGCGGTTCGCGGCGGAGGCGAAGGTGAGCGTGGCGTGGGAGCGGTTGTGGCGGATCGAGCCGATCCTGTTTCACGAGGAGCTGATTGGTTTGTGCGACGAGGCGATCCGCGAGACTTGCGGGCGATCGCACCGGTTGCCATCGGGGCCGCTGCATGATGCGGCGGAGGTGGCGCGCGCGGGCGTGCCGACGGTGATGCTGTTCGTGCAGAGCCTGCACGGGATCAGTCACAACAAGATCGAGGACACGTGCGAAGAGCATTTGCGCCTCGCGGTGGAGGCGTTGAACCGTCTGGCGACGAAAGCGATAAAATGGTTCGCCTTAGAGAACGGAGCGCGTAGCTAGTGTGCGCCTTTCCGATGCGCGTGCCGAGACTTCGCAATTTCAATCCCGCGTGAACGTCGTGCTTTCGCTGTTTTCGTCACGACCGATTTGGGAAATCACCGGGCTGTGCGCCTTGGCGCTGCTTTTACTCGGTGTTTGGATGAGCTGGCGCCGGCAGACGGTGTTGGCGGACATCGAGGAGGACGTGAAGAACATCAAGCTGACGTCGGAGCAGGCTTGGCGGAAGACGAAGTGGGTGAACTTTGGGCCGCCTGTGGTGATCACGCTCGGAGTGTTGCTGATGATCGCGGCGATGGTGATGTATGCGCGGCACTGAGCGGCGCCGGATGGGCGCTCAATCGGCGTCGGCGTGAAAACCGAAACGCGCGAGCAGCATACCGACGGCCATTGCGGGGAGGAAGAGCAGGGCGTCGGTGCGAAGAGCGACGAGGTTCGCGATCGCCGGGCCGGGACAGAAGCCGGCGAGGCCCCAGCCGGCGCCGAAGATGAGCGCGCCGACGATCAGCCGGCGGTCGATGGGATCGTGGTCGCGAGCGGGGAGTTGGGTGCCGAACCAGCCGACGCCGCGGCGACGTGAGCGGAGGAAGAGCATGCCGCCGCCGAACGTGAGGACGGCGCCGGCCATGACGAAGACGAGCGCAGGATCCCACGCGCCGGTGAGGTCGAGAAACCCGAGGACGCGCGCGGGGTTGGACATGCCGGAGATCGCGAGGCCGGCGCCGAAAAGCGCGCCAGCGACGAGGATGACGACGAAGCGGGCGATCATGAGACGAGACCTCCGAGAGCGGTGTGGCGCAGCAGGAATACGACGAGCATCGCGGCGGCGATGAAGGTGAGGGTGGCGACGAAAGAAGATTTGGAACCGAGGCCGAGACCGCAGACGCCGTGTCCGCTGGTGCAGCCGCCGCCGAGGCGTGTGCCGAAGCCGACGAGGATGCCGGCGAGGATTGTGGCGAGTGGAGCGGCGTGAGCGGTGTAGTCGTTGCTCGCGGCGACGAGGGAGAAGGCAAGGGCGGCGCCGGCGAGGAGGCCGAGGAAGAAAACGACGCGCCAGGCGGTGTCGCCGGGGCGCGGACGGAGGAGACGGCTGAACATGCCGGAGATGCCGGGGATTTTGCCGCTGGCGGCGGCGGCGAGGAGACTGCCGAGACCGATCAGCGTGCCGCCGACGAGCGCGTGGAGCCAGGTATAGTCGGAAGCGGAAATCGCGGGGAACACGGTCGCTTGGTAGCGGGGAAGGCGAGGGTGGTCAACGGGCGCGAAGGAACCCGAGCGCCGAGACTGGGGGCGTGAGGTATCCGGAACTTGGATGCGGCTGGACAGTGCGGCAGCCGCGAGCGGCTCGCCGGGGGACGGCGAGCCCTACCTGTCAGCGGCGGGTGCGGTGGCGGTTGAAACTGCCACGATGGCGAATGCGGCCGGGGAGGCTGCCGCGAGGTTTCTGAATTTCCTGAACGGGGCGGGCGGTGATCGGCTGGTAGGCGAAACCTTCGAGGCGGATTTCGGGAATCTTCGCGCCGATGAAGCGTTGGATGTCGCGGATGTCGGAGGCGTTTTCCGGCGTGACGAGCGTGAAGGCGTCGCCGACGGCCTGGGCGCGCCCGGTGCGACCGATGCGGTGAACGTAGTCTTCGGGATTTTCGGGAACGTCGTAGTTGATCACGTGCGACACGCCGGCGACGTCGATGCCGCGCGAGGCGATATCGGTGGCGACCATGATTTCGTATTTGCCGGATTTGAAACCGGCGAGCGCTTCGAGGCGCTGGTTTTGGGAGCGGTTGGCGTGAAGGACGGCGACGCTGTGATTGGCGGCCTTGAGCTTGCGGGCGATTTTGTCGGCGCCGTGTTTCGTGCGGGAGAAGATGAGCACGCTGTCGAAATCGATTTTGCGCAGGAGCGCTTCGAGGAGTTCGAATTTCTGGGCGGCGGCGACGGGGTAGAGCGCGTGATTGACGGATTGGTTGACGGAGCGGTTCACGCCGATTTCGACGCGGGCGGGATTGCGGAGCGCGAAGGAGGCGACGGCTTGGATTTCCGGCGGGACGGTCGCGGAGAAGAAGAGCGTCTGGCGTTCGCGCGGGCAGCGGTTGATGATGTCTTTGACGACGGGGAGGAAGCCCATGTCGAGCATGCGATCGACCTCGTCGAGCACGAGCGTGGTGATGCTGTCGAGCGAGAGCGTGCGCTCCTTCAGGTAGTCCACGAGGCGGCCGGGCGTGGCGACGAGGATGTCGACACCGCGTTTGAGCTCGGAGCGTTGGAAGCCGTAGCCGACGCCGCCGAAGATGGCGACGGTGCGAAGATCGGTGAAACGGGCGAAGTCGCGGAAGGCGGTTTCGACCTGGGCGGCGAGTTCGCGGGTGGGTTCGAGGACGAGGACGCGCGGGCGTGACTGGTGTTTGCCGAGGCGCGAGAGAATGGGGAGGGCGAACGCGGCGGTTTTGCCGGTGCCGGTTTGGGCGGATCCGATGAGGTCGCCGCCGCCGAGGACGACGGGGATGGCGCGGAGCTGGATGGGTGTGGGATCGGTGTAGCCGGCGGCTTGAATGCCGCGGAGAACGGAATCGGAGAGATTGAGAGCTTTAAAAGGCATCTTGCGGAGAAAGGTGTCGTGCCAAGCGCAGGGAGGAATGCAGGAGGTGTGAGGGCCTGGGTTCTTCGCTTCGCTCAGAATGACAAAGAGAGAGGGAGGTGGTTTTCGAGAGACAAAAAAAGGACGGAGCCCCGAGGAGCTCCGTCCTGGAAAATCGTTTCGTTAGAACGATTGCTTAGTAACGGCGATCGCCGCGATCGCGATCGCGACCG
>Ga0065721_10048827_pt1 | contig 75726 bp, 61 predicted proteins | sample Mesricmetagenome_FD_59108 | JGI IMG/M metagenome (GOLD analysis project Ga0065721, IMG submission 59108) | Mesophilic microbial community from rice straw/compost enrichment Sample: eDNA_1 v2 (version 2) | ecosystem: Engineered > Solid waste > Grass > Composting > Bioreactor | place: USA: Davis...
AGAACTCCCCGCGCCCGCCGTTTGTCTGTTTGTCTGGCTCAGGCCGTGGCGGTGGTCGGGATACCGTCGCGGAAGGGATCGTCGGGGTAGAGAAGCAGGGTGGACTCGGCGGTGACGTGCGCCGTACCGGTGATGGTGGGCAGAAGGGCGCCGTTTGGGCCTTCCGACAGCGTACCGGAGAAGACGCTTCCCAGGACGCTCTCCTGGCGCCATGCGTTACCCGGGCGGAGCTTGCTGTCGGCATGCAGACAGGCCAGCTTGGCGCTGGTGCCGGTGCCGCAGGGGGAGCGGTCCCAGGCGCCGCCCGGGCAGAGGACGAAGTTGCGGCTGTCCGCCTGTGCAGGGTCGGCGGGCGGGCCGACCAGTTCGACGTGGTCGATCTCGGCGCTGTCCGCACCGGTGATGCCGGCCGCCTCCAGCCCGCGCCGTACCGCGAGCGAGAACGCGGTGAGCGCGGCCACGTTGTCGGCGTCGAGGCGCTGGCCGTGATCCATCGTCAGGAAGAACCAGTTGCCGCCCCAGGCGACATCCCCCGTGACCGTGACGTCGTAGCCGGGCACGGGCACACGGACGCCGGTGGCGAGGCGGTAGGCAGGGACGTTCGTGACGGACACGGAGCGGCCGTCGTCGTGCAGGCGCGTGGTGACGACGCCGACCGGGGTCTCGATGCGGTGTTCGCCCGGCGCGATGCGTCCGAGGTGCGCCAGCGTGACCACGAGGCCAATGGTGCCGTGCCCGCACATGCCCAGGTAGCCGACATTATTGAAGAAGATGACTCCGGCGGCGCAGGTCGGGTCCGTGGGCGGCACGAGCAGGGCGCCCACCAGCACATCCGACCCACGCGGCTCGCAGACCACCGCGGAGCGGAAGGCATCGAAGTCGCGGGCGAAGCGCTCGCGCCGTTCGGCGAGCGGACCGGCGCCCAGGTCGGGCCCGCCGGAGAGAACAACACGGGTCGGCTCCCCACCGGTGTGGGAGTCGATCACGGCGACGCGATGTGGCAGTTGAGATGAAGAAATAGTCATAGGGGCATCAGGGGCGGGCCGGAGCGGCGGTGGAGTCGCGGACGATGAGGCGCGGGGGAACCGTCTGGTCAAGCGCCGCGTCGCCGTTCCGGGGGCGTACGCCGGTCAGGATATCGGCCAGCAGGCCCACGGCGGCGGCGCCCAACTCGTAGCGCGGGTGCTCGACCGTGGTCAGCGCCGGGGTGACGTTCGCCACAGCGTCGATACCGTCGTAGCCGCAAAGCGACAGGTCACCCGGCACCGAGATGCCCTGCTCCCGGCAGTGTGCCAGCAGGTGCAGGGCGCGGTAGTCGGAGCCTGCGAACACGGCGGTGGGCGGCTGCGGCAGCGCCCTCAGGGTGTCCAGAGCCTCCGCATCCTGTTTCGGGTCGATGCCATCACTGGTGCGGATGAGCGCGGGATCGACCTCCAGGCCATTCTGCCGCAGGGCGCGCTCATAGCCAGCGCGGCGCGGGCCGTGCCAGTCCGCCGCGCTGCCGCCGATGTAGGCGATGCGGGTGTGCCCGAGCCGCGCCAGATGGTCTACCCCCAGGAACGCCGCCTCCTCCATATCCACCCGGACACAGGGGGGCAGGGGACGGGGCGGGTTTAGCAGGACGCGGGGGGCGTCGATGCCGTGCCGCTCCAGCAGTGCCATTCCCTCGGTGAAGCCCTCGGTGGTGATGGCGACGATCAGGTAGCCCGTGTCATCGCCCGCGGGCGGAAGCGCGCCGAAACCCTGCGCCGCAACCTGCTGTACTACGCAGCCCTGCGCGCGGGCAGCATCCCGGATGCCGGCGAGAAAGTCGAACACCTCGTGGCTGAACTCGATGGGGGTCTGGGAAAGGTCGAACTCGCCCGCGAGCAGGACCCGCAACGTGATCCGCGTCAGCCGCTTGATGGCGAAGGTTCCTTTGCCGCGGCCTCGCTGCTTGACCACCCACCCTTCACGCGCCAGTTCGTCCAGCGCCCGCCGCACGGGCGCCTCGCTGACGCCGTAGATCTTACACAGGTCGGGCAGGATGGGGAGCTGCTCCATGTAGCGGATCTGACCGGTGGATATCTTGTCTTCCAGGTCGCGGTAGATGCGAAGGTACAGGGGCTCACTACTGCGGTCGGTGGCGGCTTTCATACAACTGCAGTTTCCTATCCGGCGGGTCTAATCTCCTCCCGGCGCCTGCGCGTACCATAGCCACGCTATGCCCGTGCGCCGTGTGCCCGCAACTCCTCTACCGCCCACCACGACTTGCCCCGCACCGCTGCGAGGGTGAGCACCGTTTCGGCGCGACAACTGCGCGCGTTCACGTCCGCGCCCGCCTGCAAAAGGGTCCGCAGCAGGGCATGGCTCTGAAGTCGGGCCAGCATCAAAAGCATCAGGGGGGTGTAGCCCTCATTGTCGACAGCGTTGACATCCGCCCCCGCCGCCAGGAGCGCCTCCACCAGCGGCAGGTCGCACCGGAGCACCGCGCGCATCAGGCAGGTACGCCCGGTGCGGTCGGCAGCGTTGACGTCCGCGCCGGCTGCCAGCACCAGCTCCCGCGCTCCGGCATCGGTCAGGCCATAGACGAGGGGAGAGCGGCCAGCATCGTCGCGGGCGTTCACATCGGCGCCGTATCCGATCAGCACCTGGGCCATGGCTAGCGCCGTTGCGCGCCCGTCCCCCGTTGCCGCGCTCGCCCGCTGCGAGAGGGCGGCCATCAGCGCTGTGGAGCCGTCCCAGCGGCGGGCATCCGGGAGCGCCCCGCGCTCCAGGAGGCGCCGGACGCAGTCCTCACGCGCGTACTCCACCGCACAGTGCAGGGGGGTGAGCCTCCAGCGGTTGCGCGCCTCCAGCGGCGCGCCCCGGTCCACCAGCAGGTCCACTGCCGCCAGGCGCCCCCGCCGTACCGCGTCGTGCAGGAGCGTGTCCCCGTGCTCATCGGTCAGTCGCAGAGCGCCGACACCGCCGGGCCCGATGCCCGGAGTCAGCAACCGCCTCAGTTGGTTCGCGTCGCCCCGCCGGGCTGCCTCGCGCAGAAGAACCTGCATGCCGTCGTTACTGCCGCTCCTGTCTCTCTTTATAACCCGACGCGCGCCCTTTTCGCACCCGGCTCTTTCCCAGCGCGCCCGCCCGCCGCCATTGCCTTTTACCCCGATTTCCCGTTACAATGCCCCGAGGAGGGACAGCGACGTACCATGCTCCGACAGAAGCTTCTGATCCTGTACTCCCGCACGCCGGACCTCAAGAGCGAGGTGGGCGCGTGGGCCATCTACGACGGGACTGGCCGCGAACACCACACCACCGGCGACAGCGACACGCCGCCGTACCGCAGCGTGCTGGACGCCATGAAGGACGGCTGGCGCGTCCTTCAACTTCCCCAGCAGATGCCCGCCTACCCGGGCATGGAGCTGACGACCTCCTACCTGCGGTGGGAGTACGTGCTGGAGCAGATTGTGCCGGTGGAGGGCGACACTTCCGAAGGAGGAGACCGTGGCTGACAAGCAGCACCTGCTGACGACGACGCAGATGGCCCGTTTCGCCGCGGACGGCTTTCTGGTCTTCGACGAACTGATCCCGGACCGTATCAACCGGGAGGCGATGCGCGAGATCGACGAGAAGCGCATTCCGCAGCACTACGAGCGCCAGGGGCAGCCGCTCAGCGGCCTGTGGGAGGACTCCGAAGGGTTTGGGGCGATGTTCCGTCTGCCCGCCGTGCAGGGCATCATCCACAGCCTGGTCGGGCCGGGGCCTCTGTACGACCACCACGCCTTCCACAAGGTCGGGCCGCGCCACGAGGAGGGGCAGGTCTGGCACGCGGACGCCATCATCGACACCCGGATGCACTTCGATGTGCAACTCTTCTACTACCCCCACGACACGCCACGTGAGATGGGCGGGACCATGTTCCTGCCGGGCAGCCACCTGCGCCGTATCCACGAAACCGACATCGGGCGCTATCAGAACTTCGTGGGGCAGGTGCCCATCGTCTGTAAGGCGGGGACGCTCGCCGTGGCGCATCACGGCATCTGGCACTGTGCCCAGCCGAACCACACCGAGCAGATGCGCTACATGTTCAAACTGCGCCTGAACCCGACGGTGCGGCAGGTGCGACTGTGGAACACGGACGACCTGGAAACCGCGGATGTGACCTCCCTCCTGTTCCGCAACCATAAGTGGTATGGCAACGATGACCGGCTGGAGTACGCCCAGCGGATCAAGTTCTGGCGCTTCCTGACCGGCGACGAGCGGTTCGATGCGAACTACTGGCTCACGCGCATCGAAAACACGCCGGAGCGGATCGCCGTGGCGGTGGGGTAGGAGAGGCGGCGGGGGCGGATAAGTCGGCTTTATGAGATCGCAAAAACCACAGGTATCACGGCTTTGCGCGGCGGCGCTGCTCGGGACGCTGGCCGCGCTGGGCATGGCCATCGCGGCTAGCGTTGCGGCCCCACCAAAGGCGGCGGAAAACGGCGGAGCAGCAGCCACAGCGAAGGTCAGTTTCAACCGGGATATCCGCCCGATCCTCTCCGACAACTGCTTTCACTGCCACGGGCCGGACAAGAACACGCGTCAGGCGGGCCTGCGCCTGGATGTCCGCGAGGACGCCCTCGCCCGCAAGGCGATCGTGCCTGGCCGGCCGGAGCACAGCAGCGTGATCGGGCGCGTCTTCGCCGCGCCCGATTCGCCCCTGCTGATGCCGCCCGCCTCCGCCCATAAGGCGCTGAGCGCCGCGCAGAGAGACCTCCTGAAGCGCTGGATCGCGCAGGGCGCGGAGTACGAACCCCACTGGTCTTACATCCCGCCGAAGCGCCCTGCGGTACCGAAGGTCAAGAATGCTGCCTGGGTGCGCAGCCCCGTAGATGCGTTCGTGCTGGCTCGACTGGAGCGCGAGAAGATCGCTCCTTCGCCCCCGGCCGACCGGCGCACCCTGATTCGCCGTTTGTCGCTGGACCTGGTGGGCCTGCCGCCGACTCCGGCGGAGGTGGAGGCCTTCCTGGCCGATACGTCTCCGGACGCCTACCGCAAGGTGGTGGAGCGTCTGCTTGCCTCTCCCCACTACGGCGAACGGATGGCGGTGCCGTGGCTCGACGCGGTGCGCTACGCCGATACGGTGGGGTTCCATGGGGACCAGAACCAGAACGCCTGGGCATACCGCGACTACGTTATCGACGCCTTCAACCGCAACAAGCCCTTCGACCAGTTCACGCGGGAGCAGATCGCGGGCGACCTCCTGCCGAATGCCACCGACGAGCAGCGGACGGCTACCTGCTTCAACCGCCTGAACATGATGACCCGTGAGGGGGGCGCGCAGGGGAAGGAGTATCTGGCCAAGTACGCCGCGGACCGGGTGCGCACCGTCGGCATGGCCTGGCTCGGCTCCACCATCGCCTGCGCGGAGTGCCACGACCACAAGTACGACCCCATCGCGCAGCGGGACTTCTACGCCCTGGCGGCGTTTTTTGCGGATGTGCAGCAGTGGGGCGTCTACGCGGACTACGGCTACACCCCGAACCCCGATCTGAAGGGCTACAACAACGACTATCCGTTCCCGCCCGAGATTACGGTGGAGAGCCGCTATCTCAAGGCGCGCATCGCCCAGCAGACCCGCCGCCTGAACACCGTTGCGGAGGCGACCGGCAAGGCGCTCCCCAGGGATGGATATGCGGCCTGGCGAACCGCTGCCCTCGCCTTTCTGAAGGCGCACCCGGACGGCTGGGAGGTGCCAACCCCCCATGCCCGAATCGACCCGCCCGCTCCCGCAAAGCCGAACGATAAGCCCGCCGTTCCGCCCACGATACGTGTGGGCTCGGATGCCAGTGTCGCCGTGACGGGGAGCGGCACGGGCGCTCTGACCCTGAGCCTGCACCCGTCCGATACGGAGTGGATCGTGGGGATTCGTGTAGAACTGCTGCCGGCGGACGCTGCGGAAGGCGGGCGGGTTCTGCGCAAGGGGGTAAACGAGGCCACGGTGACGCTCACGGCGGCCGTGCGCGCCCCGGACGGCAAGACGCGCCCGGTCTCCCTGCGGCACGCCGCCGCGAACCTGGCCGCGCCGCGCTACCAGAACGGCTTTGCGATTCTTGGTGTCCACCGCGGCTGGCGCATCGCTGCCGCGAACGCCGCGCGGCCGCACGTCGCCGTGTACCGGCCCGCCCAACCGCTCCGCCTCAAGGCGGGGGAGACGCTGACCGTTACGCTGCCGAATGTCGCGGCGGCGCGGGTGCGCGCCTCGGTTTCGCCGTTCCTGCCCAGCGACCCGGACGGCACGACGCTCGCGCCGGACGAACTGCGCGCCGCCCTCACGGCGCCCGGAACGCCAAACACGGCGGCCCTGCGGGCCTACCTGCTCGGCACCGGTTGGGACGCCCGGGCGTTCGCCGAGGCGAAGGCGCTTGAGGCGGATATCGTCGCCTGTCGCGGCGGGCGAACGCCGGTGATGGTGACGAAGGCGGTGAAACCCGCTGTGACCCGGGTCCTGCCGCGGGGCGACTGGCAGGATGAGAGCGGGCCGGTGGTCGCGCCGGCCACGCCGCACTTCCTGCCCGGCTACCAAACCGCCGGGGCAGGCGGGCGCCGCCTGAACCGGCGCGACCTGGCGGAGTGGCTGGTCGCGCCCGAGAACCCGCTCACAGCGCGCGTGTTCGTCAACCGCCTGTGGCGGCAGTTCTTCGGTAATGGGCTCTCCGGGCAGGTGGAGGACCTGGGGGCGCAGGGCGAGTGGCCCACGCACCCGGAACTGCTGGACTGGCTGGCCGTGGAGTTCCGGGAAAAGAACTGGGATGTGAAGCACATGGTGCGGCTCATCGTCCTGTCCTCGGCATACCGGCAGCAGTCCCACCTGCGGCCGGAGCTACGGGAGAAGGACCCGGCGAATCGTCTGCTGGCGAGCCAGAACCCACGGCGTCTGGAGGCGGAGTTTGTGCGCGACAATGCGCTGGCGGTGGCGGGCCTTCTGAACCGGGATGTCGGCGGGCCGCCGGTGAAGCCGTACCAGCCAGAGGGGTACTATGCCAGCATCCAGTTCCCTGACCGCCCCTATACCGCTGATGCGGACGATCGGCAGTGGCGGCGCGGCGTGTACACCCACTGGCAGCGCACGTTCCTGCACCCGATGCTGGCGAACTTCGACGCCCCGAGCCGCGAGGACGCCGTGTGTACGCGGACGCAGGCGAACACCCCGCAGCAGGCGCTTACCCTGCTAAACGACCCGACGTTCGTGGAGGCGGCCCGCGTCTTCGCCGCGGACATCTTCGCGGCAAAAGGCACCGACGCTGCGCGCCTGGACTACGCGTTCCGCCGCGCCCTCGCCCGGCCCCCGAAGGCCGCGGAGAAAGAGTCGCTGACGGCCTTTCTCGCGAAGGCGCGCGCCGCCTACCGGGAGCGCCCGGAGGACGCGAAGGCATTGCTGGCGGTGGGCAACGCCCCCGCCGCGGGGGCGTCCGCGGGCGCCGACCCCGTGGAACTGGCCGCCTGGACCAGCGTCTGCCGGGTCCTCCTGAATCTGCACGAGACCCTGACCCGCTATTAGCGGAAAGGGCGCGGTCACTCCCAGCGCGAGGGCCGGGCAGGCGGGTTGGAGGCGGCGAGCAGCAGGAACACGCACGACACGCCGGCCACGATGCCCAGACCCGTGCGCTTGTTGGAGCGGCGCGCGGCCAGCAGAGAGTCGTCCACCCGGCCGACGTAGTGGTTCTTCGGGTCCGCGGGCAGATAGGTGACCAGCATCAGGTCCCCGACCTTTGCACGGCTATGGTACGACTCAGGCACCGAGCGCACGCCCTCATCCGCATGGCCTCCCGCCTCGAAGCGGTAGTACACGCCGAACGACCGCTTGCCCCCGCGCGTGCGCTGCCACAGGCCCGTGATCGTCGCTCGCCCCGTTACCCCGTCGACGCGCAGGATGTGGAGGCGCCGGATGTCGCGCTGCGAGAGGAAGGCGAACAAGCAGAAGATACCCACAGCGAAGAGCGCCAGGGGCAGGCGCGGGGCGCGGCGCGACGGCGCTCCCGGGGCGGGCGTGGGCGTGATCCTCATATTGGTCAGACACGCCCGCCCGCTTACGGTTGCTTTTTACCTTGCCTCCGGCTCCCCCGAACCCGGCTCCGTGAGCTTGCGGTGCTGCTCGGCCGTCACCGGGTCAGGCAGCAGGTCCCCGGCGTGGCCCATGACCTTGGTCTTGAGGCTGCCGGCGATGATCCGGTGCTTGTCCTCCATGAGCGCCTCGAAGCCCTGGCGCGCCACCTCCGCCGGGTCGTCCTTCTTGTCGTGCGCCACCTTCGTGTCGTCCATGCCCGCGCGGTGGAAGAAGTTCGTGTCCGTCGGCCCGGGCATCAGGGCGGTGACGACAATGCCGCTGTTCTTGAGTTCGTTGCGCAGTGCCTCCGAGAATGACAGCAGGAACGCCTTCGACGCGCCGTACACCGCTTCGAACGGTGCGGGCATGACGCTGGCGACCGACGCCGTGAAGAGTATGCGTCCGTGCCCCCGCGCCACCATGCCGGGCAGCACCCGCTTGGCCAGGTGGACGGCCGAGGTGACGTTGAGCTGAATCAGGTTCAGCTCGTCCTCCAGGCGCGTTTCGCGAACGAAGTCGCCGCCCACGCCCACGCCCGCGTTGATCGCCACGGCGTCCAGCGGGCGCCCGTCGCCCGCCACCCGGTCGTACACCGCCTCCACGCCCTCGTAGGTCGCCAGGTCCACCGCCAGGGTGTCCACGGTCGCCGCCGCGGCGCCCTCGGCCGCCGCGATCTCGCGCGCGGCCTCCTCCAGCCCCGTCGCCGACTCGGCGACGATCAGCACGTCGTAGCCGTTCGTGGCGAACTGCTTCGCCAACTCCTTCCCGATACCGCTGGACCCGCCGGTGACCACCGCGAAGGGCCGCTCCAGCGGGGGCACCGCCCCCGCCTGCCCCGTCGCGCCCCCGGCGGCGGTCGTCATGCTCGTTGTCGTCATGGCTCTCGCTCCCTCTCTCCCGCGGGACCGGGCCGATTTCCGCCCGTCCCTGCTGCTTCGCTTGTACCGCGGGACGGAGCGGGCGAAACCGTTCGGCCACGAGTGGCGTTGTTCGAATCAGGGGATGCCATGACACGTACACACCGCCGCTGTTCCGGGCAAGCGGCCTTCACCCTTGCGGAGATACTGGCGGCATTGGGTGTGATCGCCGCGCTGGCGGCGATCCTCACCCCCGTGTATTTCAGCGCTCGCGAAAGGTCGCGCCGGGCGTCCTGCCTTTCCAGCCTCCGCCAGATCGGACTCGCGCTCAGGCAGTACGCCCAGAACCACGACGACACCTACCCGCCTCCCGCACACGCGACCTTCGTAGACGAGAACGCCCCGGGTGGGCTCACCTGGCCTCACCTGATCGCTCCCTACGCCACCGCTTCTTCGATGCGGCCGTGCCCCCGGCGCGAGGCGCCGGGACGTCTGGCCACCATGCACCCCCTCGACACCCTGGGCTACGCGCTCAATAAGAACCTGAGCACCTGGCAGAAGGTCAGCAGCGCCGGGGCGGAGACGATGGAAGGCAGGCCCGAGTTCGCGGTGCGCTACAGCGCACTGACGGTGACGGCGCTCGACGCCCGCGTGGGCATCTTCGCCATCGGCTCTCCCGACCTGGAAGCCTACATCAAGACCGGACGCGTGGAAATGACCTTTGCCGACGAACTCTACACGGAGGGCAACCAGGGGGAGGGCGGGAAGCGCCACGGCGGGGGGGCGAACTACGCCTTCGCAGACGGTCACGCCGCCTGGATGCGCCACCGGCAGCTGCGCGTGGCGCGTAGGGGAGACGGCAAGACGCCCGGGTTTGGGCTGTAGCCCGGCGTCAGCCGTCCGAGCCGAAGGGGGAGACATCGGCCTGGTAGCCGAGGCCGAGGACGGCGGGGCCGTCCACCAGCACGCCGACCCCATGCTCCTCCTCGAACCGGGCGCGGAACATCAGCTCCGCCGCCGGGGTTTCGTCCTCGCCGCCCGAGCGGACGGCGATGCGGGCCAGCCCCAGCGACGGATACAGGTCGTCCGGCCCCGCGGGTGGGTCCGTCTCCAGGTCCTCGAAACCCTCCGCCACCTCTTCCAGGTTGCCCGCCCACCACATGCCGGAGTCCGGGCCGGCGCCGGTGAAGTCGTCCCAGAGGGCGCGGACCACCGCCTCCGGCAGCGCGGCCTGGTGCTCTAGCGCCCGCGCCGCGGCGTCGGCCGCCGCCTGCGAGGGCGTCGTGTCCATGTCGTCCACGTAGAAGACCATCTCATACCGGCCGCTTGGCGGGTGGGTCTCGTGCCGCCCCTGGTACGAGAACCGGTCGAACGCGGGTGCGTCCACAATCGTGCGCCACTGCATCCCGTCGTACGAAAACTCTCCCAGGCGCGGGTCACTCCAGCTTGCCGACATCGGGCACCTCCTCGGTATCACGTGCGTCCCCATTTTTGCCGCCGGAGTGCGCTGCGCGCCTCCGACGGCCATTTTTCTATACCCCGCCTGGCAGGGCGGTTCGGAATCCGTATCGCCGACGGTGCGCAAAAAACTTCCTGGCACCGGTGATCCCTTTCCCGAGTTTGTCACGCCTTGATACTTGATACTTGATACTTGATAGAGGAAAGACTACCGAAAAGGGAACCCGATGAACGTCACCCGTCCGACCGAATCTCGCCGACCGCTCACCGCCCCGCGCGCCGCGCGGAAAGGAACTCGCCCGATGTGCCGTCGCAGCAGCAACGCCTTCACCCTCGTCGAAATTATGGTTGCTATTGCCATTATTGCCGCCATGAGCGCGGTGCTGATGCCCGTGTTCGGGGCGGCGCGGGAGCGCGGGCGGACCGCCGCCTGCGCGTCAAACCTGCGCCAGATCGCTACGGCGCTGCTGCTCTACGCCCAGGACGCCGACGAGCGCTTCCCGGCGGACTGCCCCGCGGCCCCGGTGCGCGGCGGGGACAGTCCGGCCATGCCCTACGACCGGCAGATCCTGCCGTATCTCAAGAGCGGCGCCGTTTTCCACTGCCCGTCCGATGCCGTGACCCGCACCGGCGACATGGTCTGGGACGGCGACTACCGGGGCAAGTGCCTGCCGCGCTCCTACGCCCTGAGCAACGCCCTGCGGACCGCGGCGTCGGCCGCCCGGGGCGAGGAAGTGGACCGCGGCACCGGCGCGGTGGGGCGGGCGCTGGCCGCCGTGGACGCGCCGGCCGGCTTGATCCTGCTTTCGGAAACGTGGTCCGAAGCCCCCGAGGCGCAGGGGCTGGTGTCCGACAGCGTGATCGCGTTCGCCGGGGGGAGCACGCTGGCGGGCTGCGACGCCTGGAAACTGCCGGGGCGGAAGCCCGGCGCGGACGCGGCGGTGCCCGGCTGCGAGGAGCCGATGGCGGACCCGGCGCGCCGCCCCGCCCGGGGCCACTTCGGCCGCGGCCTGTACGCCTTCGCGGACGGCCACGTGGCGCCGAAGTCCTGGGACCAGGTCCGCGCCGACGACTTCGCCCTGTTCCGCGCCCGCCTCTGAGACTCGCGGGCCAAGGAAAAAGCGGGCTGGCGGGATAATGATGAAGGGCAAGTCGATATGAAGGAGCCTGATTCCATGTCCGCCGCCGCTGACGTTTTCCGCGGGTGCATGCCCGCCCTGATGACGCCGTGCCTGCCCGACCGCACCGTGAATTACGACGCTCTGGTGCGCAAGGGCCAGGAGTTGATTGCCGCTGGCATGAGCGCTGTGGTGTACTGCGGCTCGATGGGCGACTGGCCCCTGCTGACCGACGCGCAGCGGCAGGAGGGGGTCCGCCGCCTGGTGGAAGCGGGCGTGCCGGTCGTGGTAGGGACCGGGGCGCAGAACACGCGCATCGCGGCAGAGCACGCCGCCCACGCCCGCGAGGTGGGCGCGGCGGGCCTCATGCTCATCCCCCGTGTGCTGTCGCGGGGGACCTCGGCGTCCGCGCAGCGTGCGCACTTCTCCGAGATCCTGGCGGCGGGCGGCGACCTCCCCGCGGTGATCTACAACAGCCCGTACTACGGTTTCCAGACCCGAGCCGACCTTTTCGCGCAGTTGCGAAGCGACTACCCCAGCCTGGTGGGGTTCAAGGAGTTCGGCGGCGCGGAGGCGCTGAGCTATGCCGCGGAGTTCATCACCAGCGGTGATCCCGACCTGGCCTTGATGGTCGGGGTGGATACGCAGGTGTACCACGGCTTCGTCCGGTGTGGTGCGGTAGGAGCCATCACCGGGATTGGCAACGCTCTGCCCGGCCCGGTGCTGCGTCTGGTCCGCCTGTGCGAGCGCGCGGCGGCTGGCGACGTGGAGGCGCGGCGGCTGGCGCAGGAGCTGGACGAGGCGCTGCGGGTGCTTTCGACATTCGACGAGGGGCCGGACCTGGTGCTGTACTACAAGTACCTGATGGTGCTGGAGGGGAACCCGGAGTACGAGCTTCATTTCCTCCCGTCGGACGCTCTCAGCCCCACGCAGCGTGCGCTCGTCCGGGCGGAGTGGGAGCGCTTCACCGCCTGGTGGAACGTGTGGTCGGCGCGCCACCCATGCCCCTGAGCGTCGTTCTCCTCGTTCTTGTCTCCTGCGTTTTCCACGCCGGGTGGAACCTCCAGGCCAAGCGCCGGGAGGTCAGCCCGGCGTTCTTCCTGGTGGCCAGCGTCCTTGTCCTGGTTCCGGCTGTACCGTTCTTCTTCGCCCTGGGGGGCGCGGAGGCGGTGCGGCACGCGCCGGCGGCGCTGTGGCCGTGCCTTCTGATCACCGGTGCGTGTCAGGCGGCGTACTACACGTTCCTGGCGCTGGCATACCGCCACGGGGATGTGTCCGTGGTCTACCCGCTGGCGCGCACGGCGCCGCTGTTTGTGGTGCCGCTGGCGGGGCTGATTCATCACCGCTGGCCCGCGCTGTCGGCGCTGCTCGGCATCGTGCTGACGGTCGCCGGCTGCTTCCTCCTGCCGCGCCGGACACTGGACCTGCGCCGGGAGCCGTTCACGTGGGCGGCGTACGCCGGCGCGGGCACCTCCTGGGCGGTGGCGACGGCGCTGGCGTCGAGCGGCTACACGGTGGCCGACTCCGTGGGCGTGGGCCTGATGGCCGGGGGGACGCCCGGGGCGCGGGGGGCGTTCCTGTATGCGTGTCTGGAGTGGCTGGCCGCATCGCTGTGCTTGCCGGTCGCGCTTCTGGCTGCGGAGGGGGGCGTGGGCGCCGCGCGAGCGAGCCTGGCGCGGGCATGGAAGGCACCACGTATCGAGACTTTCGTCCTGGGGGCGGCCATCTTCGGGGCGTACCTGCTGATCCTCTGGGCGTATTCGCTGACGGATAAGGTGGCGTATGTCGCCGCAATGCGCCAGTTCTCGGTTGCTCTCGGGGTGCTCGGTGGCATTCGCTTCCTAAACGAGCCGCGCGACCCCGCGCGCATCGCGGGCACCTTGGTCATCATCGCTGGCCTGGCCCTGGTTGCCGCCTCGCGCTGAGGGGAGGGGGAAGGGGAAGGTTTAACCGCCAAGGGTGCCCTTGGCGGTTAAACCTTCCCGGCTTCCGGGGCGTAATCCAGTTCGGCCATGACGGGGAAGTGGTCGGAGGGGTAGCGGCTGCCGTGGTGGTGGGTGATGGTGGCGGCCCGCGCCACCCGCAGCGACGGGCGGAAGAGGATGCGGTCCAGGCGGCCAACCCAGCGGCGCACCCGGCCGGTGCCAGCGTGGAACGTCCCCTCCGGCCCGACCCGCTCCTCCGCGGCCAGCCACGCGTCGGTCAGCGCCGGGTGGAAGTCGCGCTTCAACTCGCCCGCGAAGTGGCGGAACGCCGCCGAGTTCGGCACGGCGTTGAAGTCGCCCATGAGCACCTGCGGCGTGTGCCCGTCCCAGTGGCGGTCCAGTACCCGGCCCAGGATGCGCGCCGAGCGCAGCGGCGACCAGGGCAGAAAATCGAGGTGGGCGTTGTACACGCTCAGAGTCGCCAGGCGGCAGGCGTCCGGGTCCTCCGGAGCCGGGAGGACTGCGGGGACGTCCTTCGCGCCACTGGCGGCGCGCTCGCGCAGGCAGACCCAGTTCACGACGCGCGGGAGCCAGGTGCCGGGGAGCACGCTGCCGGAAACGTCCGGGTGGTGCGAGAGCCAGAAGGCGTCGCCCGCCACCACCTCGAAGCGGTCCCGGCGGTACAGGATGGCGCAGTGCTCGCCCCGGTAGTGCGCGGCGTAGTGATGCCCGTGCGGGTGGTGGGGCGGGTGGGGCGGCGTCGGATGTGCTGCCGCTGTGCCGGGGGCGGCCAGGCTCGGCGGCGGAGGGGGGAGCCGGCGGCGGCGGGAGGCAACACCCCGCAGCAGGCGCCCCACCCGCGCCAGAGCGGCGGCGGCCGGGCGCGCTTCGCCGCTCTCCGGGCCGGACACCACCGCGAACTCGGGGAGGGCATGGGCGATGTCGGCGAGCTGGCCGGTGGTGGCCTCCTGGAGCGCCACGACATCCGCTCCGGATTGCAGCACCTCCAGCACGAGCGGCAGCCGCTCGGCCCAGGTGCCCGCGGGGTTCACGGCCCCGGGGCACAGCAGGTTCATCGTCATCACCATCAGGCGCATGGCAGCTTTATTGTACCGATCGTAACGGTCAGAGCGCGCCGGCCGCTGTCGGAGCGGCCGACCGCGCCGCCGCCCGGGTGTCGCTGCCAGGGCGGGCCGCCGCTGCCGCCTCGCGGAGGCGGTCGCGCACGAACTCGTAGTCGTCCGGTTCGTCCACGTCCATGGAAACGTGAGGGTCGTGCACCAGCACCGGGTACACCCCGATCTTCAGGTCGCGCGCGACCACATCAGCTACCTGGCGCAGAGTCAGGAGGCGCAGGATCTCGGCGCCGAGCAGGTACGCCAGCGCGGCCTTCCACCCGATCGCCAGCACGCTGCGCAGGTTCTTGCGGTGGGCGTACATCCGGTTTACGCGCGCCCACAGGGCGCGGTCCTTCAGCAGACCCGGGTCGAGCAGAAAGAGGTTGCCGTGGCACACGGCAACATCCCGGAAGCGGTTGAACGGTTTGGTGAACTTCCGGTAGGGGCCCTTGTAGGCCGTGCGCGGCACAGCGGAGACATACACACTGTGCGGGTAAGGCGAGGGCGCCGCGGTGGCCTCGGCCGCGCAGGCGTCCAGAAACGCACGCACGGCGCCCGGGGTCAGCAGCGGGGCGTCCGCCGTGGCGAACAGCACCGGTCGCGGCGAGTCGCGGAACTGGCCAAGCCCGATGGACAGGCTCTCCAGGAACGATTCCCCGCCCTCGATTACGGTAATATTCGCCGGGTAGTCCGTTCCAGCGGCGGCTAGCTCTGTCTCCAGGGCCTCCTTCGGCCCCACCAGGCACACGCGGCCGACCGTGCCCGCGCCGCACACGGCGTCCAGCACGTAGCGGAACGACGGGCGCCCTTCGAACGGGATTAGCGCCTTGTAGCCCGGCTCGTAACCCTCGAACAGCGGGATGGTGTTGCGCCCGCTCGCCAGAATCACCGCGTCTACCGGCCCCCCTTGCGTCTCCTCCGCCCCCATGACCCCCGCCTTTCTTACCCGTGAGAGTGAGTGAGCGTTTGTATGCTACGCCCTCTGCCTTGTTGTCCCCGCAGGCGGCGTCCCCGAAACGGCGTCCCTGCTGGCTTGAAATGTGGTTTTTTGCTTGAGTATTGACACGCAAAAGGTTTTCGGGTAGGATGTGGCGTCGCACAAAAGGTTTTGCGAAGCGTAAAACTGCGACGTGAAGGGCTCAGTGACGATGCCGACGATCCACGACGTGGCCCGCGAGAGCGGGGTTTCCATCACCACCGTGTCCATGGTGCTCAATAAGGGCTCCCGCCCCGTGAGCGCCGAAGCTCGCCGGCGCGTCCTGGAGGCTGCCCGTGCCCTCAACTATACCCCCAACGCCAACGCCCGCGCCCTGGTGTCCCGCCGCATCCGCTCCGTCGGCGTGGTCTTCGGCACCAATCAGACCGGCCTCAACCTGGTCAATCCCTACATCTCCGCTGTGCTACAGGGCGTGCTCGACGCTGCCACGGAACGGGAGCACAACATCGGCCTGTACACCCGCCCATGGCGCGATGCGGAGCGCGACGCCGCGGCGTTCCGCGACGGCCGCGCGGACGGTGTCCTGATCTTCGCGCCGGTGCTGGGCTCCGACCTGGTGCCGGGTATCGCCGCGCTCGGCATGCCTCTGGTGGTGGTCTCGGGGCCGAGCGGCGAGCCGGAGGTGCCGTATGTAGACGTGGACAACGCTCACGGCGTCCGACTGGCGGTGGAGCACCTGCTCGGCCTCGGCCACCGCCGCATCGCCCACCTGATGGGTAATCTCGACCAGGCCAACGTCCTGGAGCGGCGCGACGCCTTCTGTGCCGCGCTGGGGGAGGCCGGCGTCTCCGTGCCACCGGAGTACCTGGTGGCCGGCCAGTACAACGAGGTGTCTGGACGCGAGAACACCCGGCGCCTGCTGGACCTGCCCGAGCCTCCGACCGCGATCTTCGCCGGGAACGATGTGCTCGCGATTGCCGCGCTGGATGCGGCGCGGGAGCGCGGCCTGCGTGTCCCCGAAGACCTGTCGGTGGTGGGCTTCGACGACATCCCGGCGGCATCGCTGGTCACTCCGGCGCTCACCACGGTGTTCCAACCGCTCACCGAGATTGGCGCGCAGGCGACGCGCCTTTTGATCGACGTCCTCGACGGCCGCCCGGCAGACCCCGGAGGGGTCCTCCTGGAGCCGAAGCTCGTGGTGCGCGGGACGACCGCCCCGCCGCCCCCATCCGTACTCTCATCACCTTAATTACCGTAATTACCGTTAATTACCGTTAATTACCGTTAATTACCGTTTGCCGGATCGCCGACGTGGCCCGTCGGCAAGGAGACAGCCATGACCATCGACGCACGGAGCACCGCCCGGAAGCGGCGCAGCGGCCGCAGCCTCCCCGCCAGCGGAGCGTTTACCCTGATCGAGCTTCTCGTTGTTATTGCCATCATCGCCATCCTCGCTGCGATCCTCTTTCCTGTCTTCGCCCAGGCGCGCGAGAAGGCACGGCAGAGCGCCTGTTTGAGCAACACCAAGCAGCTCGGGCTGGCGTTCATGCAGTATGTCGCCGACTACGACGGCACGTTCCCCTGCGGGCTCGCTGGCCCCGGCAACGGCCCGGTGGGGTGGGCCGGGCAGATCTACCCCTACGTTAAGTCGGTGGACGTCTTCAAGTGCGCCTCCGACGACAGCTTCAACGGCAACGGCATCTCCTACGCCATGAACGCCAACATGGAGATCGACGACTTCAGCTCCTCGCCCTTCACCAAGCGCGGCGTGAGCGAAACGGAGCTGGTCAGCGCGGCGAAGACCATCAACCTCTTCGAGATCTACAAGGGGAACGGGGTAAACCCGGCGAACCCGACCGAGAAGGCGTCGATGGCCGGCAACGGCATCACTGGCAGCAGCCAGGCGTGGTACCAGCTTGGCTACACCAGCGCGCTCTACGACACCGGCGTGTTTGGCAACATCACGCCGCAGACCGAGTTCGGTGTCAGCTGGATCACCAACGGCTACAGCCCTACCGCCACCCGCAACTTCCGCGCGAAGGACGGTCGCCATAACGGCGGCGCGAACTACGTCTTCACGGACGGCCACGCTAAGTGGCACAAGCCGCTCCAGGTGGCTGCCGGCTTTGACAACAAGATAGTGGGCGACCCGGGCACCGTCGGCCTGGCGCCCCGCGCCGCTAACAGCCAGTACTCCGGCTTCGCGGCGACCTTCAGCCTGTACTAAAGCGCGCTGCTGCCCGATGGATTCGAGAGGAGCCACACACGCTATGCCTGAACCCGACGCCCGCCCCCACAGAACGGGGCGCTTCGCCCTGGCCGCTGCCGCCGCCGCGTTCGCCGCGGCGGCGGCGGCTCCCGGTGCCCACGCCGCCGCCGCGCGGCAGCAGGGTGCGGCGCCTCCGCCTCTGGTCGCGAATGGTGACTTCGAGGCGGACAAGAACGCCGACGGGTGGCCGGACGGTTGGTCCCGGCTGAAGGAGGGGGCGCAGTGGCCCCAGGAGGGGGGCAACCGCTTCCTGCGGCTCGTTTCCCAGAAGCCCGGGCAGACGCTCCTGCTGTACCGCGCGGTGGCCGTGCCCACGGGAACGAAGGCGCTGGAGTTGACCTGGCGCTGGCGCGCGACAGACCTGAAGCCGGGCAAGGAGGCGTGGTTCGACGCCCGCCTCCTGCTCGACTTCAAGGATGCGGTGGGAAAGAAACTCACCCCGTCGCCGGCCGCGCCCTACCTCCGGGCGTCCACCAACGGCTGGCGCGAAGGGAAACTGCGAATCACTGTGCCAGACGGCGCGAAGACCCTGGAGTTTATGCCCGCGCTGTTCCAGGTGGAGCGGGGGACTCTGGACCTGGACGATATTCGCATCGCCGCCGTGGCGGCCGAGGCAGCGGCTCCGAAGCCCGGCACTGCGGCGGCGGTGTCCGACGCGCCTGAGGAGGCGCAGCCCGCCCGGTGGCCCAAACCGCTGAAGGTGGTCGGCAACCGGCTGCACGACCCCGACGGCAAGGAGGTCTGGCTCCAGGGCATGAACGTGGTGAGCCTGGAGTGGGGCGTGAAGGGCGAGACCGTGTTGCGCTCCGCCCGCGTGGCCGTGGACGACTGGAAGGGGAACGTCGTCCGCCTGCCGGTGCGCGAGGACTACTGGTTCGGCAAGGGCCCAGGCCAGACCGACGGCGGCGCGGGCTACCGCGCCCTCGTGGACGCCGCGGTGACCGTGGTCGCCAACCGCGGGGCGTACCTCCTGCTGGATCTGCACCGCTTCCGCGCGCCGCGCCCGGAGCACCTGGCGTTCTGGAAGGACGCGGCGGTTCGGTACAAGGACCACCCGGCCGTTCTCTTCGACCTGTTCAACGAGCCGCACGGCATCTCATGGAAGGTGTGGCGCGACGGCGGGTTCGTCCCGGACAAGGAGACCCCGGCGGATGAGGACGCGTTCCTGTCCGACGCCGATAAGGCGAAGTCCGCGGCGGGCTTCACGTCCCCCGGGATGCAGAAGCTGATCGACGCCGTGCGCGAGGCCGGTGCGCGCAACATCGTGGTGGTCGGCGGGCTGGACTGGGCCTACGACCTGACCGGCATCCTGAACGGCTACGCCCTGACCGACAAGACCGGCAACGGCATCGTCTACGGCTCGCACGTCTACCCATGGAAGAGCGACTGGAAGGAGAAGGTGCTGGCGGCCGCGGCGAAGCATCCGGTCCTTATCGGCGAGGTCGGCGCAGACATCAAGAAGATGTCGTTCCTGCCGGACGACCGTCAGGAGGACCCGTACACCTGGGCACCGGACATGCTCGGCTTCATCCAGGAGCACCGGCTGCACTGGACAGCGTTCTCGTTTCACCCGAAGGCGACCCCGGTCATGATCTCGGACTGGGACTACACGCCCACGCCCTTCTGGGGAGCGTTCGTGCGCGCCGCCCTGCGCGGCGGCAAGTTTGGCCTCAACCGCATGCGCTGACGCCATGCGCGGACATACGGGGGCGTCGCGGCCGCGACGCCCCCGTATTTTTCGCCCGGACCGTTGACAGCCCCGAAAAGCCGTGCTAACCTTGCTGTAAGCGCTTTCTGTAAGCGCTTACACTATGCGAAAGGACGGACCGGGGCGCATGGCGGTATCCATCTACGAGGTGGCGGCGGAGGCGAAGGTCTCCATCGCCACGGTATCCCGGGTGCTCAGCGGTGGCGGCGGCGCACGTGTCGCCCGCGCCACCCAGGAGCGCGTCCTGGAGGCCGCCCGCCGCCTGGAGTACCACCCGAGCGGCGTCGCCCGCGGCCTGGCCCGCGGCCGGATGAACACCGTCGGCCTGGTGCTTTACTACGAGCAGCCGTCGGTTACCTCCGACCCCTACCTCGGCCCCTGTCTGGACGGCGTGCTCGCGGTCCACAAGCGCGACCACCAGAACACCGTGCTGTTCACCAAGTCCTCCTGGGAGGAGGCGCTGGCGCACCTGCCCTCCTACTGCAACGGCTACTGCGACGGCCTGCTCCTGATGCTCCCCCGTACCGATAGCGCCATCGTCGGCGAACTGGCGGCCCGGGACCTGCCGTTCGTGCTGGTGGGGGACAGCCGCGACGACCCCGACGGTCTGCTCTGCTGCGCGGATGTGGACAACGTGGCTGCCGCGGAGGCGGCGGTGGGGCACCTGATCGCCCTGGGCCACCGGCGCATCGCGGCGTTCTGTGGCGATACGGTGTTTTGCAGCAGCGGCCAGCGGCTCGACGGCTACCGGCGGGCGCTGGAGGCGGCGGGCATCCCGTTCGACCCGTCGCTGGTGCGCCCCGGCACCTACTTCCCGCGGCCCGGCGCCGTGGAGGCGGATGTGCGCGCCCTGTGGGACGAGCGCCCCGAGTCCGAGCGCCCGACCGCCGTGTTCGGCTTCAACGATGCCATCGCGCTCGCGGCCGCGGACGCCCTGCGGGCGCGCGGCCTGCGTATCCCCGCTGACGTTTCTCTCATCGGCTTCGACGACGTGCCCGCCGCCGCCGCGGCCGACCCGCCGCTGACCACCGTGCGCCAGCCCATCCGCGCCATCGGGGAGCGCGCGGCGGAGCTGCTGCTGGCCCGGGTCAACGGCGAGGCCGAGCCCGGCCGCCGCGCGCTGCTGCCCGGCGAGATCATTTTCCGCGCCACTACCGCCCCGCCGCCCTCACGGTCGCGGCGCCTTTAAGGAAGGACACCGACATGCAACGGACGCATCCCACGAAGACGCTTGGTTTCACGCTGATCGAACTTCTCGTCGTTATCGCGATTATTGCGATCCTCGCCGCGATACTTTTCCCCGTGTTCGCCCAGGCTCGGGAGAAGGCGCGGCAGGCGTCCTGCCTTTCGAACATGAAGCAGATCGGGCTGGCGTTCCTGCAGTACACCCAGGACTACGACGAGCGCTTCACGGGCAGCGGCTACTACGGCCAGGGGTGGGCGGAGTTGCTGGTGCCCTACGTCAAGTCCGCGGGCGTGTACCGCTGCCCGGACGACCCGCGCGACCCGTACCACCCGGTCTGGCAGCCGCACGTCATCTCCTACGCCGCTAACAGTGTGCTGCTGAACCCGAATAAGACGTTCATCGCCTCCGCCATGACCCAGGCGGCGGTCGGCTCTCCGAGCACCACCGTGCTGCTGTTCGAGGGGGATCAGGCGTGGGCGGGCTACGCCGGGCCGGGGACGCCGGACAGCTACAAGGCGGGCATCGGCAACTACAGCCGCCTGGACGGCGACGACCAGAGCCTGGTGGGCGACGGCAGCGCGAACTACTACTCCGTGCCGGTGAATGTCGCCCGGCACGTCAAGGGCGCGCCGGATGGCAACGGCATCGTCCACACCGGCCAGAACAGCTTCCTCGCGGCGGACGGCCACGTGAAGTTCCTGAACTGCTCCTGGGATAACACGTCCGGCGGCGTCGCCGTGGGCGACCTGCCCTCCAACTACAACGCCTACAGCGCGGTCGGCCAGAACAGCCTGTCGAAGGGCGTGAACGGCGTCGCCGACTACGTCCTGTCGTTCAATCCGCAGCCGTAACCCCTGGAGGAGAGCGTTTCCATGCGAAGAACCCGGTATGCTGCCCCCGCCGCCGCCGCTGCTACCGTAGCAGCGGCGGCATTGGTCCTCGCGGCGGGCTGCTCCCGCCCGGCCGCGCCGCCTCCCGCGGCGGCAGCAGGGACGCCCCCGCCGCCCTCCGCGCCCGGCGCGGCCACGGTCTCCGGCATCCAGGCCGACATGGCGAAGGTGCAGGGCGACCCGAACCTCTCCGCCGCGCAGAAGGAGATCATGCTCAAGCAGATGCAGCGGGCCCAGGCGCAGCAGCAGTCCGGCCGCGGCGCCCGCCGGTGAGGGGGGGCCAGACCCCGCCTCGACGCCGTGCTGGCGAACGACCGCGGCATATCCCGCCCGGCCCCCTCAGACCACCGACGGAGGCGCGTAAGGTTACGCGCCTCCGTCCTTCACCCTCCCACCTGGGAAGGCTGTAGAGAAGTAGGGGATGGGAGGCTTACTGCTGCTGCTGTTGCTGCGACGCCAGGGAGGCGCGGAGAGAGTCGTCGGCCTTGCGGCGGTACTCGGGCAGGCGGTCCCGCTCTGCTGCGGCCAGGGCCTCCTTCAGGCGTGGGGTGTCGAGGTCGGCCACGTAGCACGGAGTGCCCGGCTGCTGGCGCCATGAGTCGGCCAGAGGGCCCGCGTCCAGCGGGTCGAACCCGAGTTCATCGACCAGGCGCATTATCTTCTCCCGCGCCGCCGGGTCGTCCCCGGACACCGGCAGCGCGATGCGGTCCGGTGAGCCCGCCGGCCGGCCGTTCTCCAGCAGGCTCTGGGAGTAGATGTTGTTGAACGCCTTGACGACCGGGCGGCCAAGCTGCTCTGCCACCCACACGCTCTCGATTTGCCCGTTCTCGATCGCCTCGATGCGGCCGTCGCGCGACGGATAGTAGTTGCCAGTGTCCACCACGACCACGTCCTCCGGGACGCCGGCGAACAGGTCCTTCGGCAGGTCCGGCACCGCTCCCTGCGGGATGGTGACGACCACGATCTCGCCCGCGCGCGCCGCCTCGGCAGCCGTCACCGCCCGGGCGCCGGTCTCGCTTGCCAGGTCCTTCAGGGTCTCCGGCCCGCGCGAGTTCGCGATGGCCACCTCGTGTCCGAGCGCCGTCAGCCGCCGCGCCAGCGTCCCGCCGATGTGCCCCGCTCCGATGATGCCGATCTTCATCCCATTACTCCCTTCCGGTAAGGCTTGAGTGCGTTTCTATGGGACAGTACACAGGCAGCCGTGGATCGTTCCCCGTCTCGTCCGCCGGGGACGGGGTTGCCCCACCGTCCTCCTGCTCGGCGTGGCTGGGCTACGAGTCGCGCAAGGAAATCGGGTTCTGGTTCGTGACGGCAATAATACCATCCTAGGCAGGCAAGCGGGAAATACGGGACGGTACGCATGTCGGGCGACGCGTGGACGGGCGTCTATGGCTGGGGGAATCCCCTAGCGGTCTGGTCTGTACTGCGAAGATTGCGTGTTTCTTCTCCCTGCGGTGTCAGAAAAAACCGTACGCCTTCTGGAGAATCCCCGGCCGGTCGCCAACAAAGAGACTGCACGGTTGCTGTGCCGAAATCCCCGTAACTCAGGTTGCGGAATTGCGCCGCCCGTCTCCGCCGTGGGCCCCGGCGGGGAGCCACGGGCGGCGACGAACGATAAACGGTGAATTGAAAAAGGACACGGAACATGCAGATGAGGAATCCCGCCCCCCGAACGACCCCCCGCCCCGCGCGCCGCCGCCGGGGCCTCCCCGCCGCCGCCCCGGCCGCCGCGCTTGCGCTCCTCGCGCTCGCCCTGACCGCCGCCGCGCCCGCCCAGGCCGACTTCAGCGGCTACTACGCCCCCAGTAACTGGACGTTCGCCACTGATGCCGACGGCTCGCTGGACCTGAGCGCCGCCCCCTCGGCGATCACCCTGGTAGGCGCCAATGACCCAGTCGTCGGCTTCGCCCTCACCAGCTTCGAGATCGTGGCGGAGGCGTCCGGCACCCTCGCCTTCGACTGGGCTTACAGCACCCTGGATAATAGTGCCGCGTTCGACTCCTTCGAGTTCACGATCAACGGCGCCACCAGCATCCTGGTGGACGGCGACGATACCACTGCCTCGGGCTCCTACCTGGGCACGATCACGGCGGGGGACCTGCTGACCTTCACGATCACCTCCGAGGACGGCATGTTCGGCGCCGCCTCGGTCACGATCACGAACTTCCAGGTGCCCTCCACCGCCGCCGTGCCCGAGCCTGGCAGCTTCGCCCTGCTCGCCCCGGGCCTCCTGGCCCTGAGCGGCACGCTCGCCGTCCGGCGCCGCCGGCAGCGGCGGTAGCACGGGGCGCCGCCCGCCCTCGCCCTCACTCCCAGCCCAGGGAGCCCTCACCCCCGCCCCCTCTCCCGCGCTGCGGTCCGCCCCGGACTGGGAGGAGAGGGGGCGGGGGTGAGGACGGCGGGCGCACTACGCCAGGTCGGGGCCGGCGTCGCGGTCGCGCAGCGCCCGCATGCGCGGCAGGGCGTGGGCGAACAGGCCGCGCAGGGCCGGCTCCGCCGCCGTGACCGACTCCCCGAGCGGTGCCACCCACTCCGGCATGAAGTCCGGCAGGTCCTCGCGCTGCGTTTCCATCAGCATGAAGGCGTTCATGTCCAGGTAGAACGCCACGCCCGGGCGAGCCGCGCCCGCCACCTCGTTCGCCGCGGACACCGCGAACAGGTGATCCACGTCCTCCACGCCCGCCCTGCGGGCCAGTTCGCCCCACAGCCGCTGCAGGTACGTAATCCCTGCGTCCTCCTCCGCCTCCGTCAAAGGCTGTGCCATCGCCGCCACCCCTTTCCCGGCGCCGCGCCGCGCCGCCCGGTTATTATTGCCTGCAACCCGGGCACGGGACAACACCCTACCGCAGGGAGAAGGAAAGGTTTGAGCGCCAAGAGCGCCAAGAGCGCCAAGAGGGGGAGAGGGGAGAGATTAATCGCGGTTCATCCCCTCTCGCCTCACCGCCGGGCGAAGCGGACGGTGACCATCGAGCGCGGGGGCATCTCGACGGCCCGCCCCGGGGGGACGGGGCCGAGGGGGCGCCAGTGCTCGCCGGCGTCGCCCTCGGTGGAGCGGTACGCCTCCGCCGCCCCAAGGCGGTCGAACCCCGCGCCGGAGGGGACGAGGGTCACGGAGCGCGCCGCGTCGGTCGGGCGATCTTTGGCGCGCTCCGATAGCGTTTCGTCAAGCGGTTTTTCGGCGCTAGGGTTGTACCGGCAGGATGACGCCGTCTGGGCCGTACGTCAGCTCGGCGACCTTCACGCAGCGCAGGTGGTTCGCGCCGCCCGAGAGCGTGGCGTCGTGGTAGAAGAGGTACCAGCGGCCGCGGAACTCCACGATGGAGTGGTGCGTCGTCCAGCCGAGGACCGGCTCCAGAATACGGCCCCGGTAGGTGAACGGCCCGAGCGGGCTGTCGCCGGTGGCGTACACCAGGTAGTGCGTATCCCCCGTGGAGTACGAGAAGTAGTACATCCCGTTCCGCTTGTGTACCCAGGCGGCCTCGAAGAAGCGCCGGTCGTGGTCGTCGGCTGCGAGCGGTCGCCCGTCCTCGCCCAGGATGGCGACCGGCCGGACGTCGCCGGCGAATGAGCGCATATCCTCGCCGAGCGGCGCGACACGGGGCATCAGAGCCGGGACACCTGCGCCGGTCGGCTCCTGCCCCGTCGGATCGAACGCGCCGGACTCCCAGCACTGCAACTGCCCGCCCCACAGACCGCCGAAGTACAGATACGCCTGCCCGTCATCATCCACGAAGGAGCACGGGTCGATGCTGTAGCTGCCCGGAATCGGCTCTGGCTCCGGGGTGAACGGCCCTTCGGGCGTGGCGCCGGACGCGACCCCGATGCGGAAGATGCCCTCCCGGTCACGGGCCGGGAAGTAGAGATAGTAGGTTCCGTCCTTCTCCGCGGCGTCCGGCGCCCAGAGCTGCTTCGACGCCCACGGGACATCCGCGAGCGATAGCACAACGCCGTGGTCGGTCACCGGGCCGCCCACCGTGTCCATCGAGAAGACGTGGTAGTCGACCATATCGTACTGGTCGCCGTTGTCGTTGGAGGGGATGCCCGAGTCCCGGTCGTGGGAGGGGTAGACGTAGAGCCTTCCGCCGAACACATGCGCGGACGGGTCGGCGGTGTAGAGGTGCGTGACAAGGGGGCGGCGGTCAGACACGGGGGCGCCTCCCTCCTTCCGCGCGGGTTGCCTTTGCATCCGCCGCCTTCAGGACGGCGAAGAAGGCGGGCTTGGGTTTGCCCTGTCGGTCGAAGAGTAGCGGGTAGTCCGTGCGCCCGCGCACCGGGAAGTCATTGAGCCAGGAGTCGGCGTCGTGCGGCCCCCAGAGGGTGACGCGGTCGATCACGTCCCGGTGGCGCAGGAACATCTCGAACGCCTTCCGGTACCGCTCCGCATGCTGGTCGGCGACGGCGGCCGGCAGCCCCTTCGTGTAGGGGTTCATGACCGCCTGCTGCTCCGGCGTCATCGCCTCGGTCGCCGCAAGGTCCGCCCCCTGGTACTTCGTGGGCAGCACGCCGATATCCAGCTCCGTGATCATGACCCGCAAACCCAGCGCAGCGAACTGCTGGATGGCGCTCTCGACCTCGGCGTAGTCGGGGGAGTCCATGCGCCAGTGGCACTGAATGCCGACCGCATGGACCGGGACTTTCTTGCTCAGGAGCGACTTCAGCAGTTCCAGCGCCTTCGGCCGCTTGTACCCGAGTTCAATGTTGTAGTCGTTATAGATGAGCAGGGCCTTCGGGTCCGCCCGGTGGGCGGCGTGGAACGCCTCGGCGAGGTAGTCCTCCCCAATCGCCTTGAGCCAGGGGGTGGGGCGCAGCAGCCCGGGGCCGTCGTTGATGGCCTCGTTCACAACGTCCCACTGCTGGACACGGCCCTTGTAGTGCCCGACCACGGTGGCGATGTGCTTGCGCATCCGCGCCAGCGCCTCGTCGCGCCCCAGCGTCCCGCCCCCCTTCGCCTCGAAGAACCAGCGCGGCGTTTGTTCGTGCCAGAGCAGAGTGTGGCCCACCACGATCGCACCGCTCCGGCGCGCGATCTCGACCAGACGGTCACCCTCCGCAAAGGTGAAGCGTCCCTCCTCGGGCTGGGTCGCGTAGGGCTTCATGCTGTTGCCCGCGGTCAGGGCGTCGAAGTGAGTGGTAGCAATCTCGACATCGAGCGGCGCTTTACCCTGGAGCGCCGGGTAGTTCAGCGCGGTGCCGATCCGGAACTTGCCTTTGTAAGCGTCTCGGAGCCGCGTTACTCTCTGCTGCATTCAATCCTCCCGTGGACCACCGCCCGGCGCCCTCGCTGGCCCGGTGCGTCACTGCTATAACGCGATAGCATTATGGCGTGGCTTCGGCGCTCCTGTCAAAGCATAGCGTCCTGGCACGCGGCGCCCCCGGTAGAGGAGAAACCCGAGGCGCCCGCGAACCCACCTGAAAGACGAAGAGGGTGCGCCGCCGCGGCCGCCCGGAGGATCACACCATGCCCCGCCGCCGTCGCTCCTGGACGCCCCGCCCCGCGTTTTCCGCCCTGCTTGCCGTTGCAGCGCTCGCCACGGTGGTCGCCCCGCCCTTCGCGTCCGTAGGGGCCGCCCCGCTTGCGTTGTCGCCCCGGCAGGGAGGGGGGATACCACCAGCGGTAGCCGCGGCGCGGCAGCAGATTGCGGTGCTGTTTCAGCAGGGGCAGGAAGCTCTGCGCAAGCGCGACTATTCCCGCGCCGAGCAGGCGCTCCTGGCGGCCGCCGAGATCGCGGAGGGGGTGGGCGACCGCTACTCCCTGGGCGTGATGATGGACGGCCTCGCAGGCGTGTACGCCGCGCGCGGGGATGTGCGTGAGGCGATCGAAACGTACTCCTACGCCGTCGCCCACCTGCGTCAGGCGGGCGACCCGAAGGCGCTGGCCCGCGCCCTGAACAACGCTGGCGAGACGTTCCGCGGGGCGGGACAGCCGGAGAAGGCCATCGCCTGCCTGGAGGAGGCGGTGAACCTGTGGGTGGGCCTTGGGGATGCTCCCGGGGCGGCCTGGGGGCTTATCACACTGGGCGCGGTGTACCAGACGGCGGGGCACTTCGAGAAGGCAGTGGCCGCCCTACGGCAGGCTATCACCATCCGCGAAGAGACGAAGGCCGGGCCGCGTGCGCTGGCTATCGCCCACCTGGAACTCGGCCGCGTGTACCACGAGCTTGCCCGCTACGGCGACGCCCGGAGTGCGTACGACCTGGGGCTGCGCCTAGCGCAAGCCGCCGACAGTCCGGATGTGTACGCGTCCGTGCTGACCGCGTTCGGCGATGTGCTGTCGGCGGAGGGGCGCCTGGAGGAGGCCGCGAGCGCGCACCGCGAGGCCCTGGCGCTGCGCGAAGGGGGGGAGGACCCCGAGGCCGTGGCGCGGTCGCTGGGCAACCTGGCGGGCGTGAGTTACCTGGCCGGGCGCCATGACTGGTCGCTGTTCTACTCCCGGCGCGCGCTGGACATCGCCGCGAAGACCGGCAGCAAGCGGCTGACCGCCGGGCAGAGCGTCAACCTCGCTCTCGCACTCGCCGCGCTCGGCCAGCGGGACCGGGCCGCGGATTCGCTGGTTAAGGGACTCGCGCTTTACGAGGAGATGGACGACCCGGAGGGCATCGCGACCGCCGCCTTCAACCTCTCGGGGCTGCTCCTGCGCGACGGCGAGCCGGCTGCCGCGGTAGCGCTGCTGGAGCGGCTGCTGCCCGGGATCGAAAAGCGCGGGGACGCCGGGTTCGCGGCGGACATCCGGGCGGCGCTCGGACAGGCGCTGGGCACACTCGGGCGGGCGGACGCGGCGCTGGAGAACATCCGGGTGGCCCACGCCCACTTCGAGCGGATGGGCGACCCCCGGCGCCTGGGCCGCTCGTTTAACGACCTCGGCACGGCCTACGCCCGCCTGGGGAAGACCGACGAGGCGGCGCAGGCGTTCGAGCGGGCGCTGGCGCTCAAAAAGCGCGCGGGCGGCCCGGCGGACACGGCCGTCACCCAGGCGAATCTGGCCGCGGTGTACGTCCGGCAGAACCAGTGGGAGAAGGCCGCGGCGCTGCTGGAGGAGGCGGTCGTCCATGTCGAGCGGCTGCGCGACCAGGTCGCTGAGCCGGACCGCATCGGGGCCCTGCAGGAGGCCGGGAGTGGCCCGGGCGGCGACATCTACGCCCGCCATGCCGCGGTACTGGCACACCTGGGCCGCGCCGGGGAGGCCCTGGCCCAGGTGGAGCGCGGCCGCGGGCAGGGACTCGCGCGCCAGGCGGCACAGGCGCGCACAAACTGGGAGGGCGTGGTGCCGGGCGTGGACGCCCGCAATCTCGCGGAAGCCGCGAAGGCGCTACGTCAGGCGGACGCCTGGGACCGCTCCGCCGCCGAGCAGGCGAACCGGCTGGAGGCGGAGGGCGCCGACCAGGAGAGCGTTGCCTCCGCGCGTCAGGCTGCCGAGGCCGCCCGTCGCGCCCGGGAGGAGGCCCAGCAGGCGCTCACCTCCATCCGGAACGACGTCGCCGCGCGCCGCCCGGCGTTTCGTGCTCTGTGCGGCCTCGACGCGCCGACCTCCGAAGAGTTCCTGGCGCTCGCCCGCGCGAACCCCGACACTCTGTACCTGACCTGGAGCGTGGCCCCGGAGGGCGCCCTGCTGCTGGCCCTACACCACGGGGTGGGCGTGAAGGCATACCCCGTGCCCCTGCCGCGGCGGGAGCTGTCCGCCCGCGTCGCCGCGTGGCGCGAGGCCGTGGCGCCCGAGGGCGGCGGACCGGGCACGGACGCCGCTGCGGAGCTTCAGGCTGCCCGCGCCCTGTACGACGCCCTGATCGGCCCGGCGGAGAAGGACGGCCTGCTCGGGGTGCCCGGCGTAAAGCGGCTGGTAGTGATCGGGGACGGGCCGCTACGCGAACTGCCGTTCGCGGCGCTGGCGGGGGCGGACGGAAAGCGCCTGGTGGAGCGGTTCCCCATCTCCACCGGCGTTTCCTTGCGCCTTCTCGCGCCGCCTCCCGCGCCGCCCGCGGGGGGCGAGGGCGCAGCGACTCCCGCCCGGCCGGTGGGGCGGGGCATTCTGTGCGTGGCCGACCCGGGCGGCGGCGCTGCTGCGAAGGCCGAGAGCGACCTGCTCTCCGGGTTCGCGCCGCTGCCCGCCGCCCGCCAGGAGGGGGCCGCGGTCGCGCGCTTGTTCGGCGACGCCGCCACCGGGCTGGTGGGGGACGCCGCCACAAAGGACGCGATACTCCCCCGACTGGAGGGGGCACGGCTTCTGCACTTTGCGACCCACGGCCTGCTCGACGACCGGGACGGTCTGCGCTCCGGCCTCCTGCTCGCCCCGCCACCCGCCGCGCCGAAGGATGAGGAAGACGGTGCGCCGCTGGAACTGCCGCTGCTGACGGCGGGGGAGATACTGGCGCGTCCGCTGGCGGCGGAACTGACCGTGCTCTCGGCATGCGACACGGGGCGGGGCGAGAGCGGCGGCGGGGATGGCCTGCTGGGGCTGGTGTGGGCGTTCCGGGCGGCCGGCTGCCCGAGCATCGTGGCGTCCCAGTGGAGCGTGGACGATGTCGCGACGGGCGCCCTGATGGTCCGCTTCTATGAGGGCATTCGGGCCGGCAAGCGCAAGGACGACGCGCTGCGCGACGCCATGCTTTCGGTGGCCGGGGCGCCCGGTGGCGCCACCGCTGCACCCTACTTCTGGGCGGCGTTCCAGCTCAACGGTGACGCCGGCCCTCTTGGGGCGGGGGCCAGCGGCGGCGACGCAGACGAACCTGCGCCGTCCGGGCGCTGAGGCCAGAGGCGCCGCCGTGTTCCCGCGCGTGACGGAGCGGCTGGTGGTGCGGCGCTTCACCGAGGGTGATCTGGAGGACTTTCTGGCCTACCAGACGCACCCTGAGGTGATGCGCTTCCAGCCGCACGCGCCGCCGACCCGCGAAAGCGCGGCGCGCTTCCTCGCAGCGCAGGCGGCGGGCGCCCCCGACGGTCCGGGCGATGCCGGCGGCTTCGTGGCGTTCGCCGCGGAGCGCCGGGAGGATAACCGCGTGATCGGAGACGTGACCCTGAACGTTTACCCCCGCGCCCACGGCCGCGCCGAGATCGGGTGGTCGTTCCACCCCGACTACCACGGGCGGGGCTACGCCGCCGAGGCGGCGCGGGAGGTGCTGGCGTTCGCGTTCTCCCGCCCCGGTCTGCGCCGCATCACCACCCACTGCGACACGCGGAACGTCGCCTCCTACCGGCTGATGGAGCGGCTGGGGATGCGCTGCGAAGGGCGTCAGCGCGAGAACGTTCGGATCGGCGGCGCGTGGCGCGACACCTACACCTACGCCCTGCTGCGGGACGAGTGGCTGGCCGCCGCCCGCGGCGGGGACGGGGCGGCAGCGGCCCCCGCCGCGTATCGCCATGCGCCGGAGGACTACGTCTGCCCTTTCTGCCTGCTAATCGCCGGCATTGAGGATACGCGCCGGGTGCTGTCGGTCGCCACCGACGTGGTGTACCGCGATGCGGAGGTGACGGTGCTGGTCAGCTCCCACCAGTACCCGAACAACCCCGGGCACGTCCTCGTCATCCCGAACCGGCACTACGAGAACCTGTACGAGTTGCCCGACGCACTCGGGGGGAGCATCCACGCGGCGGCGCGGGCGGTAGCCCTGGCGATGAAGACCGCCTACGGGTGCGACGGCGTTTCCACGCGCCAGCACAACGAGCCCGCGGGCTACCAGGACGTCTGGCACTACCATCTGCACGTCTTCCCGCGCTACCCCGGCGACGAACTGTATTCCAGCCGCTCCCGCCTTATGGACCCGGCCGATCGGGCAGCGTACGCCCGCCGGCTCCGGGCGCACCTTCCGGGGAACTCCCCAGCGCCCTGACCGCCTCCAGTTGAGCGATCATCCGGTTGTCGGTCGCCTGCGGGTAGGAGAAGCCGAGGGTCGCGGCCACGTCGCGGGCAGCGCGGCGGAACAGGTCAACCGTGCGGAACAGGGCGTTCCAGTTCGCACCCGCGTCCGGCCCCACCGCCGCGGCCAGCAGCGCCTCCGCCTCATCCGGCGGCAGGTAACGCTCCAGGCCGCGTCCGAGCACCCCGGGCCGCACGCTCCAGCCGCGCTCGCTCTCCATGCGCCACTCCTGCATCCGGCGCAGCGCGTTGTTCTGAAGCTCCGCCACCAGCACCCAGCGGGCGAACAGCGCCTCGCCGCGCCACAGGGCTTTGGCGGCGTAGGTCGCGGACCACCAGAACTCCTCCACCAGCGCCCGGTACGCCGCCTCCGCGGGCGGAGCGGGGATGAACGCCCGATGCGTCGGCGCGTCCCAGGCCGCGGTGTAGCCCTCCTTGTCGAGCAGCACCCGGTACCCCTCGTCCAGCTCTTCCGGCAGCGCCTCCTGCTCCGCGACGCGCGCCAGCAGAGCCACGGGCCAGAACGTCGCGTCGATCTTGACGTGGTCGGCGAACACGGCGCTGCGGAAGTACGTGGTCTCGCCGAGCAGTTCCCCCTCGTCGCCCCAGCGCACCACCGGCTCCGCGCCGTACCCGCGGAGCCACGCGTCACTTTTGGCAAGTCCCGCCGGGTCGGTCGCCGCGAACACCATATCGTAGTCGGAGAGCCGGTCCACCGGGCCGCCCGGCCGGGCGCGCGAGCTGGTCAGCAGCGCCGCGCGCACATCCGCGCGGGACTCCGCCCAGGCCACCAGCTTCTCCAGCACCTCCGCTTCGTCCAGCACCGTCACGCCGTCACCTCCCCTGGAAAAAGGCCGCCTGCTGGAAGCGCATCCCGTCCAGTATCTGCGCCACCCGCGCCGGGGACAGCGTCCCGATATACGCCCCGAGCCGCGCCTTCTCCACCGACGACACCTGCGACACGACCACCACGCTCTGCCGCTCCAATCCGCCCTCGCCCGGCTCCAGCAGAATGTTTCCCGGCTCGGTCGCGCGCCTGCGGTTGGACGTTAGCGCACAGACGATCACGGTGGTAAGCCGTGAGCGGTTGAACACGTCATCCTGCACCACCACGTGCGGGTGCGGCACGCCCGGCACCGACCCGCGCTCTCCGTCCGGCGCGATCCAGTACAGGTCACCTTGCCGGACATCGCCAGGTACAGCAGCAGCGTCGATCCCCCGGGGCTCTTTGCGTTCATCCATCGGGCGCAGTGTAGCCCAATTTATCCTCCTGCGCCGTTCCACCCGCGTGTACCCAAAAAGGAAAGCCCCCGGCCTCAGGGGCCGGGGGCAGCGCACTCCGCATAGCGATTATTTCAAGACGAGAATCAAGACAAGAGTTTTTTTAGCCTTCAGTAAAGATTACTGGGCAACTTCCGGGCCAGATCGAGTTTATCCGCAAAGATATTTGTTTTTTATTTTAGCGGCCATGCTTTCAGTGGTCAGACGATACCCACTGGTTCCTGCGGGGGGGCGGCACCACCGCTCCTAAGCGCCGCGGCGGGGAGAAGGCGCATCCACCGCCCCACCCGCAGCGTGCCGGGCGCGCTTTTCGGCACGCATCCGCTTCGGGCCGAGCCACAGCCAGAAGCCGGTCACGGTGAACATGAGGAGCGCTGCCCCACTGACCGTTGTGTAGATCAGCTTGATGATCCCGTCTGTGCCGAAGGCGGCGTCCAGGATTGAGCCGTCGTGGATGTTCTCCACCAGGTCCGAGCCGCGCCGCTCCACGTGCAGGATGTTTCCGGTCGCCCCGTCCACCTGAACTCCCCAGTACTTTTCTGCGAACACGAACTTCGCCATACCCTTGTCCGGGCGGACGTCGATTCGGTCCAGCTTCAGGGACATGTCCGGCCCCGCATGCTCTCGCAGCGCCTCCTCCGCCCGTGCCTGGAGGACACCCAGGGGCTGCCACTCCGTCAGGTCGGTGGAGGTGCCCTTGAAGGTGGGAGCCTGAATCAGGCCGCCGCTGTTCTTCTTCCAGCCAAGTAGCAGCCCGGTAACGGAGACCAGGAAGAACAGGATGAAGAGGGCGGCACCGGTGGTGCGGTGGATGGTGCGGAAGGTGCGCAGGAGGCGCGCTGCGCGAGCGTTCTGCGCGCTTCGGTCGAGCGGTTCGGCGGTGCGGGGCGTGGCGGCGCTGGCGTGGCACATAGGCGGGAGGCGGCTCCATTCACGATGCTCGGCGGGCTCTAACGCCCGTCGAGCTTATTCATCATCTGCACACTGTGGACCAGGGTGACGCCTGCCTGCATCGCGCCTGCCACATGCACCGCTTCGCTCATCTCCGCCTCGGTCGCCCCGAGGCTCTGAAGGGTGCCTGTGCAGGCATCGATGCAGTAGGGGCACTTCAGCGCGTGCGCCAGCGCCAGCGCGATCAGCGCCTTCTCACGTCGGGTCAGCACCCCGTCCTCCATCACCTGCTGGTAGTAGGTAAAGAAGGCATCCCCGAGCGCCGGGTTGACCCGGCTGATCTCGCCGAATCGCGCCAGATCCTGCGGCCGGTAGTAGCCGCCCGTGCTGCCGGACGCGTCGGCCTCGCCGTGTGCCGCCGCCGTGGCGGAGGCTCCGCCGCCGCAGCAGGAGACGCCCGCGAGGGCGGCGGGGTCTACCTTGTCCGGGTTCGCGGGGCGCAGGTCGCAGCCGGATGTTTCCGGATTCACCTTCAGCGCACCGTAGGCGAACTCCAGTGGGATGCCCGGGTGGCCGTCCTCGTCCGGCGGATACAGCCAGTGCTTCTCCGCCACCTCCACATGGCAGCAGTATACGGGGCGGCCGGGGCCACCCTGGGACGCCAACTTCCAGTCCAGTGCCTCCGCACGTCCGGGCAGGGCATCGAACGCCTCACGGACCGGCGGCGCCTCCTCGCGCAGGTCGATCCCGATGTGGTCCAGGAACGGGCGCGGGCGACGGTTCGCTTCGGTCTCCAGCAGCTCCTCCTGCGAGACCTTGATATGCGAGAAGATGGCGTTGATGGCGCCCGGGAAGCGGTACTTAACGAAGCCGTCCTTCTGGTGGTCGAGCTGCGCGCCTGCGGCGAAGAAGGCGTTCAGCGGGAGTTGGTGGGTGTCGTCCACCTTGATGTGCAGGTGGAGCGTTTCGGCCAGCGCCACGTCGGCGGCAAAGGGAGAGTCCGGGGCGCCGAGGCGCTGCACGGCCTCGGCCTCCTTCCCGGTGAGCAGTCCCAGGGACGTCAGCGTCTCCAGCGTGGCGGCGGCATCAGCATTGTTGCGCAGTTTCATGGCAGAGGCTCCTGTCGCGGCGGGCTGCGGTATTAGGAGGTACGTACGCGACGTACACCCATTTCCCCCGCGACTGCGCCGTTCCCTGCTCGCGCCCGAAGCAACGCGGCCCGGCGTTCCTCCTGGGGAACGCCGGGCCACGTCGGCCGGTGCTGCTATGCTGCCGGTTTAGGAAGAAGCGTTGGCCGGGATCTCGTTCGAGCCCTGAATCTCGACCTTCACGCTTCGGGTGCGCGCGTTCTCTGCTTTGGGCAGGTGTACCTCCAGCACACCGTCACGGTAGGTCGCCTTTACCTGGTCGGCGTTCACCTCACAGGGCAGGTGGTAGGAGGCCGCGAACGTCCCCTCGGACCGGGCGAAGCCGGGGCCGTATCCGCGCAGGTTCTCGCCGCGGATCAGCGGCGCGCGCTCGCCCCGAATCGTCAGGGAACCCGCGCCCACCCGAATATCGAACGCGTCATGGCGTGCACCCGGGCAGTAGGCGAACAGCACGATCTCGTCCGGCGTCTCGTACAGATCGCCCGTCAGCGTTCCTTCGCCGGGCGCCGCGGCGCGCAGCGGGCTCGCCATTGCGAACGGGCTCAGTGCCGAGAACGAGCGGTTCATGAAGTCATCGAACCAGCGATTAAGCTGATCGAACTCGCGCCAAGGGTTCCAGGCGGAGAGGGCCGTGTCACGCATCACGGTCGGCGTCTCGCCGTTGTTGTGGCGCACCGGCAGGTTGGACGACGAATCGCTCTGATGCACCATCTGCTTTGCCATAGCAACACAACTCCTTTCTTCCTCGACAGTAATAGGTCGGTCGCCCCGGGGAACCGGCCGCCGGCCGGTCCAACGCCAGAGCTTTCCCACTGCACTATTACTTGTAGTGCACCACGTAAGTTCCCATCTCGTACAAAAGTTTAGCGCATTGCGCTCAATAAGGGTGCAGGGGAACGCTTCCCTGGTTATGGAGTCAGGACCTACCGGAACAGGCGGGGGGCGAAGTCGTGGAGGGCGCGGCGCCAGGTCTGCCATTCGTGCGCAGTGCCCGGCGAATCCACGAAGACGTGCCGAATGCCCGCGGCGTCCAGCGCCTCGTGGACCGCCTTCGCCCGGTCGTGGGTCCGCGTCTCCGCCGTGCCTGCTCCGAGCCAGAGCAAGCGATACTTTGCGTTGAAGGCCGAGGCGTCGCGGAATGCCCCGTTGTACGCCGTCTTTGGATCGAACGTGTCCCCGCCGCGCGGGGGGCTGCTGAACCCACCAAGATAGGCGAACGTGTCGGGGTGGTTGAGCCCGATCTGGAGCGCCTGGGCGCCGCCCATGGACAGGCCCGCGATGGCCCGATGCTCCCGGTCCGCCCGCGTGCGGTAGGCGGCATCGATGGCGGGGATCAGGTCCCGGATGACGACCTCCTCGAAGGGGGTGGGGGCTCCCGGCGCGGGCGGCGTGGCGGCCCCGGGCTTTTCGGCATAGCCGCAGTCCATGACCACCAGCATCGGTATCGCCTTCCCGGCGGCAATCAGGTTGTCGAGTATGAAGTTCGCGCGGCCCTGGGCGGTCCATCCGCGCTCGTCCTCGCCCGACCCGTGCTGGAGGTACAGCACCGGGAAGCGGGCCGCGGGGTCGGCGTCGTAGCCCGGCGGGGTGTAGACCAGGGCGCGGCGCCACTTCCCGGTGACCTGGGAGTGGTACCAGCGGGAGCGCACCTCGCCGTGGGGGACATCTTTGGTATCGTAGAAGTCCGTACCCGGCTCGGGCACCTCTACTCCGCTGGACTGCTTCGCCCAGCCGAAGAACGTTTCGCTGCCCGGGTCGTTCGTGGCAACGCCATCGACCAGGAACCAGTAGTAGTGGAAGCCGGGAACGGCGGGCGGGGTGGTCACGGTCCACACGCCGTCCTCGCCCTGCGTCATGTCGAGCGGCCCCTTGCCGAGGCCATTGTCGTCCCCGCCGGGCTGCAACTGCACCGTTCGCGCGCCGGGGGCTTTCAGCCGGAAGGTCACCCGTCCGTCCGCGTGGACACGCGGGTAGGCTGCCCCGCGAACATTCGTGGATGCGGGCTGTCCCTCGTCCCCGGCAGTGGGGGCAACAGACTTCGTCACCTGCGCTGCCGTCGGCGTCTGCGCGCCGGATATCGTCATCGTTTCGGCTCCCTTCGTGGTGGAGGCGGCCAGCGCGAGCGCTGCCAGTGCCGCTGCCGCTGCTGCTTCCGCCCTTACTCCCATACCTTCAAAATCTCCTTGCGCCACTCCTGATAGCCGCGCTCCGTCAGGTGCAGGCCGTCCGGCGTAAACTCCGCCTTGAGCAGCCCGTCGCCGTCGCGGAACCGGGCGTGCAGGTCCAGATACGGGTAGCCGTGGTCGGCGGCCAACCGCTCCAGGCGCCGGTTGAACTCCCGCACCGGCCCGTTCTGGTGGGCGTATTGGCCGCGGGTGGGCAGGAGCGACTGGACCCGGACCCGGACCGCCGGGGCACGCTCTTTGATGCGGGTCAGGATCTCGCGGTAGCCGGTTTCCATCTGATCGACCGAATGGCCGCTGTTCAGGTCGTTGATGCCGATCATCAGGAACACATCCGACGCCGCACAGTCGAACACTGACGCATCGAGGCGCCGAAGCACGCCGCGCGGGTCATCCGCCGGGAGGCCGTTGCCGATCACATCGCCCCCGATGCCGCGGTTCAGCACCCGGCGGCCGGGCAGGTACACTGCCGGGTCGAACCCCTCGGTGATGCTGTCGCCCAGGAGCACCACGTTGCGGTACAGCGCGTTCTGCTCGCGGAACGCCCGCACACGGTTTTCGTAGTGCATCTTGAACAGCCCGCGCAGGTCCACCGGCGGGTCGGGCTTCTTCTCCGCCTCCGGCTTCTTTTCCTGCTCAGCAGCGGCGACGGTTCCCCCCGCCGCTGCCCACGCCGCGGTCACCCCGGCCAGTCCGCGCAGCAGCGCCCGACGCATCATCACTCGCCCGCCTTTCCCTGCAGGCGCAGCCGTGGGTCGGACAGATCGAGGCGGTAGAGGATCTGGTTGTACTCGTAGTAGGGGGTGGGGTGCGGGTTGCCGGAGAACGTGTTGACGTAGGTGCCCTCCAGGTAGATTACCCGCCCGCCCTCGCGGTCGAAGTACGGGTGTTGCTTCGGGTTGTAGAAGTCGTGGGCATCGCCCGGCTTGTTGGCGTGCGTGATGATCTTACGCGCGTTCGCCCACGGCCCCTCGGGGCGGTCGGCCTCGCTGTACCACACCTCGCCCAGCACCGTCGCCCCCAGCACCTCGGAGGCGATCAGGAGATACTTCTTGCGGTAGTCGTTCCAGTAGCACGATGCCGAGTTCACCACCACGGCCGTGCCTGAGTCGGCGTCCCGCAGGCGCATCGGCGTCTCGTCCGCGCGCATCTTGCCCGCCGTGATTAGCTCCTCCTGCTCACGGGCCGTCAGCGGCGGCGTGTTCTTCTTCCAGGCCCATACGAGCTTCCCGCTCGCATCCCGGTCGAGTTGCGCTTTCTCTTTATCGCCGTAGCGTGTGCCGGGCTTCAGGCAGGTGTAGCTCTCGTAGGCTGCGAGGTCGAGGAACGAGGCGCGGTCCGCGCGCACACGCAGGGCGGGGTAGGGGACGGTGAAGTACAGGTAGGACGTGCCGTCCGCATGCTTCACCAGGAACGGGTGCCCGGTGGGTGTGCCGGGTGCGCCGGGCGGCACCTCCTTGACCTTCACGAAGCGCTCCGACTTATCGTCGTACTCCATGAACCCGCTCTCCAGTACCTCGCCGAGGCCGCGGCGCCGGTCATAGTAGGCCAGCATCCGCTCCCGCCCGTTCTCGTCCGGCACCACCGAGATGCCGCTGAGCCAGACCACGCCTTCGCCGGGCAGGGGAGCCATCGGGCGTGAGAAGCCGTCCGGGCCGGTGAAGTAGTTCAGGTCGAACCCCTTCGCGGGGTCCAGGCGGTCCGGGGGCGGGGTGGTGGCGCCGGACATGGCGAAGTTACCGAGGGCGTAGGAGACGCGTCCGGTGTCGCCGTAGAACCAGTAGAGCTTGTTGTTATAGACAGCGTTCAGCACGCTGTCCTGGCCGGTCACCTCGGCGTTCAGCAGCGGCTGAGAGATCGGGGGCTTGCGTCCGAGCAGCACCGTGTCGCGGTAGATGCCCTGTCCGGTGAGGCGGTACAACCGCTCGGCAATGTTGATCCGCTTGATCTTGAGGCGGGCGCTGCCGCCGGGTTTCGTTTCCAGCGCGACGCCGCGGATTCCGAAGCTATCCGGCGCGAACTCGTAGCCGTGCGCGGCCACGGCGAAGAAGACTTTCTTGCCCATCAGGCCCGGCTCGTGGAAGGCAATCAGGCCGTTGGAGTCGGTGTAGTAGCGGGCGCCGCTGGTGGCCTGCAGCTCGACCAGCGGGACGCCCCGTCCCGTCTGCTCGTCCACGACTTCAATAGCGAAGTAGGCAACGTTCGGCCGCGCGGCCGCCTCGTCCTGAGGCGACGATTTCTCCTGCGCCCGGCCCGCCGTCGCGAGCCCGAGCGCGGCGCCTCCGGCCAGCAGCACGGCGCGGCGCCCTATCTTCCCGGTCGCCGCTGCGGTCCCGCCGGAAACCTGCCGCGTTCCGTTTGTCCGTCGCTTCATCGCCCTACCCTCCTGCTCCCAGGTAGTACGCGCGGCGGGCAAACTCCTCCCGGGAGCCTTGGGTTGTGTCGCCGGACTCAGGCCCTCCCAGCGCACGACCCACCGGCCATTGGCGCTGGGGAAGCCAGGGGCGTTTCGGCAGGGCAGGGTGCCGTCCCAGACCGGCAGCCATCATCGCCACCGCGTAGAGCAGGCCGCCGTTGGACAGGACGTACGGGCTGTCCTGATGCGGGTGCGGCGGCAGGACGAGCCGCTTGCGCCACGCCTGCGCGGTGCGCAGGCCGAAGCGCCAGTAGCCCAGCTCAAACGCCGGGTTGACAGTGGCTTTCGGGTCCGCGTTTTCGGAGACGACGTGCACCGGCGGCGGCGGCGCAAGGCGTGGCCAGCGCTCGGGTGAGGGAGCCTGCGCCCGCCTGGTATCCCACCCCTTGTAACCGGCCTGCCGGGGTTCCGCGGTAGACGCGGCTACCGAGTCGGGGGAGGTTCCGCGGCGGCATCGAGGACGCGACCCACGTACTCCTGCACCCGCCGGTCCGAGGAACGGACGCGGACCTGGCCGAGCAGGCTGCGTAGAGGTTTGGCGACCTCCGAGGAGCCGCCGCGGCCGGTGACCTCGCGCTCGTACATCTCCCCGAGTATCCAGGTCGCCTCTATACTGCCCTGGGCTGCCAGTCGCATCGCGAACTCCAGGCGCTGATTCGGTTCGCGGGTGCGGTCCGTCGCCAGACGCCGCCAGACGCTGCGCACGTCGGCTGCGGGCAGGGAGAACAGCGCCTCCTGCGCGATGTCGGTCTCTAGGGGGCTGGCAAGCGAACGTCTGTCGTTTGCGCCGAACGCATCCCGCGCGTACCGCTCGGCCGCCGCGCGAAGTTTCTCGCCGTCGCGCGCCCCAATGGTCAGCGCGACCGACGTCTCGGGCACCGTGACCGGGACGGCCGGGGGGCGATCCCCTCCTCCCGTCACCGGTGAGGCGGACACGACCAGACGGTAGGCTCCGGGCCGCGTCGGCAGTCGGTCGGGGGTAAGGAGCACACGCCAGGTGATCGCCTTGCCGGGCGCGAGCGAACTGAATGTGCCGCCCCATTCGCCCTCTATCATGGTCAATCCATCCGGGCGCAGGGGCGGTGTGGGGCGTCGGTAGAGAGTCGCCGGTTCCCGACATTGCCAGGCCGCCTGCTGCGCAGAGCGCGGTCACAGCGCCCCGCGCCGGGGACAACCGCACCGAGGGGCGGTAGTTGAGCAGTCCATCTACGTACTCCCGTACCTTTCGCTGGCGGTTAGACCGCGGCCCGGGGCGGCGGCTTCACGGGGCCGGTTCGGATAGGACCGCGCCGATGGTGCGGCGGGACATGGCGACGAGCGGCGGGTTGGTGTGCAGGTAGTAGGGCAGGGCGACCAGGGCGATGGAAAGCGCCCAACCGCGCCCGCGCGCCCAGGTGGCGTCGTCCGTGCCGAGGGCGGTGCGGTAGGCCGTGCGGGCGTCCTCGGGGAACAGGTTCCAGGCGACGATCAGATCCACGGCGGGGTCGCCCACGCCGAGGCCGCCCCAATCGATCACAGCGGTCAGGCGACCGTGCTGGGCGAGCAGGTTGCCGGACTGGAGGTCGCCGTGTACCCTGACGGGCGGGCGGTTCCAGGGTGGGACGCGCAGAGCGGCGTCCCAGGCGGCGGATGCGGCGGCGACGTCGATGCCGCCGCCGTCGGGCAGCGCGGCAAGTTCGGCGAGCGCCTTGCGGGTGTGCGGGTCGCGCTCGGCCAGCGGCACGCCGCGGAAGAAGTTGTGCGCGCCGGAGGCGGGGCCGTCTGCGGCGGGAAGGGCGCGCAGGGCGGTGACGAACCGGGCCAGATCTTCCGCCGCCTGCACCGGGTCGGGGAGCCGATCCGGGGTAACGTTCTCGCCGGGCAGCCACGGGCACACGGACCACGACCACGGGTACCCTTCGCCCGGCGCGCCGAGCGCGAGAGGCGTGGGGACAGCGAGGGGAAGGTGGGGGGCGAGGCGGGGGAGCCAGCGCGCCTCCTTTTCCGCCTGGCCCACGGCCCAGGGGATACGGGGCAGCCGCGCCGCCAGGTCGTTGCCGATGCGGAACAGGGCGTGGTCGGTCCCCGCGGAGCGAACGGGGCGGACGGGCAGGTCCGCCCACTGCGGGAACTGAGCGGCGAGGAGGCGGCTTACCCGCGCGGCGTCTATCTCGACTTCGTCGGCGTGCATCCTGGGAGCGGAAGGCATGCGGCAAGTATCTCCGGTCCGGTAGCGTTACCCACAGTATCGCACGGGCGGTGTGGGGAGGATAACCGGGCCGAGGGGCGCAACGGTAGAGAAACACCACGCCCGGGGGCGAGCGCCCCGGGCCGACAGGAGTTTCGATATTGATGTGTGAAGGTGGTAAGGCTCCCCGTTCCCGGCGCCGGGCGGGTAGCGCGGCGGTGGCGATAGCGGCAGCGACGGCCGTGGCGGGGCTGGCGGCGGTTCTGGCTCCCGGTTCGGGAGGCGCCGCGCTGCTGCGTCCGGCCGGTGCAGCCGCCGCGGCCGACGCACCCGCGGACGGCGCAGCGTTCGTGCTGACCCGGGAGGCGTTCCGGGACCGGCTGGCGGGCGGCTGGGCGGGCCAGATGGTGGGGGTCAGCTACGGCTCCATCTACGAGTTCGTTTCGAACGGCAAGATCATCGAGGGGCCGCTGCGCCCTTGGCGCCCGGAGTTCATCGAAAACAGCCTGGGACAGGACGACCTGTACGTCGAGGGGACCTTCCTCGCGGCGCTGGAGAAGCACGGCCCGCGCATCACGCCGCGGCAGGCGGGGGCGGCGTTCGCTGCCAGCAAGTACCCCCTGTGGCACGCAAACGATGCCGCGCGCGAGAACCTGCGCCGGGGCATCCACCCGCCCGAGAGCGGGCACCCGCGCTCCAACCCGCACGCCGACGACATCGACTTCCAGATCGAAGCCGACCTGTTCGGCCTGATCGCGCCCGGGATGCCGCGGGCGGCGGGCCGCCTGTGCGATACGTTCGGCGGCATCATGAACTACGGCGACGGTGTGTACGGCGGGCGCTTTGTGGCCGCAATGTACGCCCATGCCTACCGCGAACCCGAGCCGACTCCCGCGGCGGTGGAGCGGTGCGTGCTGGCCGGGCTCGCGGCCATCCCGGCGGACAGTGACTACGCCGCGGTGGTGCGCGATGTGTTCGACGGCTACCGGAAGCATCCGGACGACTGGCGGGCGACCTGGAAGGAGATCGAGGACCGCTGGGCGGGCACAGACACCTGCCCGGACGGGGTGGGGAAGCCGTTCAACATCGACGCCAAGCTGAATGGCGCCTATATCGTCATCGGGCTGCTGTACGGTGGCGCCGACTGGGCGAAGACCCTGGAGATCTCCACTCGCTGCGGGCAGGACGCGGACTGTAACCCGTCCAACGCCGCCGGGGTCCTTGGCGCACTCTACGGCCTGAAGCGCATCCCGTCCGAGTACACCGCGGGCATCGCCGCACTGAAGGGGCGGAAGTTCGACCACACGGACTACGACTTCGACGGGATGGTGGACGCCAGCGAGGCGGTGGCGCGGCGCGTGGTCGCGGCCGGGGGCGGCAAGGTGGGCGAGGACGGTTCGCTCCGCCTGCCCGCGGAGCGCCCGGAGCCGCCGAAGCGGCTGGAGCAGGTGCGCGCGTTCTCGGAGGAGCAGCGGCGCGCCTGGGCGGCGGACTTCGAGCGCAAGCGCCGGGAGGCGCTGGTCGCGCGCATTCCGGTGGGGGAGTGGGCGCCCGGGTGGCGGCTGATAAAGACCGGCACCGAGATGGACCCGGGCCTGCGGCCCCTGTTCGGGGAGCCGTCGGTGTTGGTTACCCATCCGGTCAGTCAGAGTGAGCCGGCGGCGCTGGAGGCGCGCGTCACGCTGCCGAAGGGGAGCCCGCGCCTCGTGCTGAGCGTCGCCAGCTGGCCCGAACCCTCCAACTCAGACTGGGAACTGCGGGTGCTGGCGGATGGAAACGAGGTGGCACGCGAGGTCATCCACTCGCCCGGGAAGTGGCGGAACGTTTCCGTGGACCTGTCGCGCTACGCGGGCCGCACGGTGCGCCTGCGTCTGGAGAACGCCGCGGGTGGCGGCAGCCCCTGGAGCTACGAAGGCGGCTACTGGAGCCGCATCCGCGTGGAGCCGTAAGGAGGTAAAGATTGAGCTTGCCTGACTTTCCCAAGAGCCGCCGCACCCCGGCGGCAGCCGCTCTCGTTCTCACGCTGACTGTAGGCGTGCCGGCCCTCGGCGGCGCCGGCGCCCGCGGTGCCGCTCCCCAGGCGCCGGTCACCGGGGCGGCGGACCCGGAGGCGCTGTTTACGAGTCCTGATCCGAAGCTGCACGCCAACAAGCAGGTGGTCCTGCACATCGTGCGCGACCTGCTGGAGGCGGGGCGCTGGTCCGACGCCCCGAAGTACCTGACGCAGCGCTACATCCAGCACAACCCGAACGTGGCGTCCGGCCTGGAGCCGGTGATGCGCTTCTTCTCCGGCATGCCCGAGCGTCCGATCCCCGACCGCAAGAGCTGGCGCACGAAGGTGGTGGCGGTGCTGGCCGAGGGCGATCTGGTGGTGGTGGCGACGGTGCGCACACTGCCGCACCCGGTTCGCAAGGGGGAAACCTACACCACGACCTGGTTCGACATGTGGCGCATCAAGGACGGCAAGGCAGATGAGCACTGGGACGGGGCGACCATCACGGCTGCCGCCCCGTCTCCAGCGCCCCCGACCCGCTAAGGGGCGCCGGCGCACCCCTCGGTCGAGCGTCAGAGGCGGGCAGTCCGCGGCGGCACGCGCACAGCCTGGGCCAGGTCCTTCTGGCTCTTGCGGTTGCCGCGGACGATCCGGCTCGCCATGGTCTTGACCGAGCGGTGGGGCACCCCGCCCTCAATGACGGCGTAGGACATGTCGATGGCGCCCTGGTGATGCACCGACATCTCCTGCGCGAACGCCCGGTCGAACTCCGCGCCGGAGAGACGCTCCAACTTCTCCATCGTGGGCTGCATCCGTGGATCGGGTTTTGCGGTCACCTTGACGCGGTGCGAACTCGCGAGGTGGCGGCGCATCCGGTTGATCTCCGCCGTCTGTTCGCGGATGATCTGGCGCGCCTCAGCCTTGAGCGCCGTGCTCTGCGACCTCTTCAGCGCCAGGCGGGCCATCTCAATCCCGCTCTGGTGGTGATCCATCATCTTCGTGAGATAGGTGCGCTCCCGGTCCTCGCGCTGGAGCTTACGAATCTCTCGCGCGTCCTGCGCCATATTCTGCATCATGGTCTGCTGCGACTGTGGTGCCATCTTCGGGTCTTTGACGGCCTCCTGACGCGCTGCCACTGGCCCCGCTGCCGCCGTCGCCAGCAGACCGCACAGGGCTGCCGCCGCGAATGTCGCGGCGCGCGCCTTCCCCTCGGTTTCTGAACGTCCCATGGTGGTGTTCCCTCTCGTGGTAAGCGCCCGGCGGGGCGACCATGCCCCACCTCCTTATGTGTTCATTCCCACGCAGAGTGCGGCAGAGCGATAGGTGCTGTATGGCAAAAATACCTGGTTTTTCAGGGGCGCCCGGTTGAACGGCGATAATGCTGGTATCATGCCGGTGTAATTGCTAGCCAGTATTATAACTGGCAGTGTAATTGCGGGGTTGTTCGCTTTCGGCGGCCCCGTACTGGCGGTCCGAGGGTGTGCCGCCTGCATCTACCGGTTACGTACAGGAGAATTCGACGGACATGCCGCACTCTCGTTTCACCACTGCGCGCGCCGCTTTGGGCGCGCTCGCTCTCGCCGCTCTGCCCCTCGTCTAGGCTGCCCGCCCCGCCGCCGCGCAGATCAACATCGGCGGCGCGAACCCGCTAACGTATACGCAGAACTTTGACAGTTTGCCCAATGAACCTGTCAACACGAACCTGACGTTTACTAACAACAGCACGATCACGGGCCTATACAGCAACCGCGAGATCATCCGGGCGTCCAACGGCTCCACGAACAATGGCTCACTCTACGCCTTTGGCGGCACCGGTTCTGGGGAGCGGGCGCTCGGGTCCATCGCCTCGGGAACGACAGGCACCGTATACTACGGGTTCCGGTTCGTCAACACTGGCGCAATCTCGCTGACGAATCTCCAGGTCTCCTACACTGGCGAACTGTGGCGCCTGACGGACGTGACGGCTACGCAGACCATCGACTTCGAGTTCGGCATTTTCGACGCGGGCGCTGGGAGCATCACGGGGGGCGGCTATACCGGCATTGACTCCCTCGATTACGCCGTGACCGGCTCCGGCACCGCCCAGACCGGCGGCGTCTCGTCCCCTATCTCTACGACGTCGATCAGCAACGGGGCGGGTACGGCGATCAATCTGGCGGCCGGTCAGGAACTCTGGATTCGCTGGGCAGATCCTGACAACGCGGGTACCGATCATGGGATGGCGATCGATAATCTGACCGTCACCTTCAGTGCTGCCGCGGCGGTGCCGGAGCCGGGGACGCTGGCGCTGCTGGCGCCCGGTCTGCTGGCGGGCGCTGTGCTGGTGGCCCGGCGCCGCAAGGCTGCGTAGCAGCCACGGTTACGGTAAACGGTTACGGTAATAAGGCCCGGTGCCACAGGCGCGCCGGGTCTTTCGGTTTTTTCCCCACCCTGTCGTATGATGGGGATATGAGGGTCACTGTACGATCTACTGGCATCGCTGCCGCCGTCGTCCTGGCTGTCGCTCTCGGCGGCGCCCCGCTCTCCGTTCCGTCCGCTGCCCGCGCGCAGACGCCGTTGCCCACCGCGGCGCGGCAGCAGGACACCGCTCGGCACGCGTTCGTATACCGTGCCGACCGCCCGCTCACGACCGTTCACCTCGCGGGGACGTTCAACCACTGGAACAAGGGCGTCACCCCCATGACGGTGGACGCGGACGGCCGCACCTGGCGCGTGACCCTGCCGCTGCCCTTCGGCAGCCACCGCTACAAGTTCGTGCTGGACGGCGAAACCTGGGTCACTGACCCGGCCGCCAAGAGCGAGAACGACGGCAACGGCAACATCAACTCCGTCCTCGTTCTGTTCCCGCCGGACTACGCGCGACCCGCCCGGCCGAACGACGGCGTGACGGCCAAAAGCGCCCTGCTGCACGAAACCCGCGTCCCATTTCGCAACTACGACCGGGGCGCCCTGACCCTGTCGCTGCGGGTGCGTCCGGGGGATGTCCGCGCGGTGACGCTGGTCTCAGGCGCCGGGAAGCAGCCAAAGAAGCGTACTCCCCTGCGGCCCGTTGCGCGCGGCACGAACGAGCTATACACCCGGTTCGTCGCGCGCTTGCCCTGGGACCGTAAGACCGACCTGGCCTACTGGTTTGAGGTGGCAGACGGCCCGAAGATCATCCGCTATGGCGCGGCCGGCGTTTCCGCGGGTACCCCGAAGCCCTTTGTACTGAGCGCAAAGGCATTCCAGCCGTTCGCGGTGCCCGGCTGGGTTGAGAAGACGGTGTTCTACCAGATCTTCCCGGACCGCTTCGACAACGGCAGCGCGGAGAACGACCCGAAGGAGAAGGCCCCGTGGGACACCGCGCCGCAGTGGTTCCACCGCTTCGGCGGGGACGCCGCCGGGGTGCGCAAGCGTGCGGATTACCTTCAGAGCCTCGGCGTCTCGGCCGTGTACTTCAACCCGGTGTTCGCCTCGCCGTCTAACCACCGCTACGACGCCGCCGACTTCCGGCGCATCGACCCCGAGTTCGGCACCAACGCCGAGTTCGCGTCGCTCACCCGGGACCTGGAGAAGCGCGGCATCCGCACGGTGATGGACTTTGTTTTTAACCACAGCGCCACCACGTTCGGGCCGTTCGCGGACGTCCGCGAGAAGGGACCGGCATCGCCCTACAAAGACTGGTTCTTTGTGCGCGAGTACCCCGTCCGCATCGACGGGCCGGGCGCCCCAAACTATGTGGGCTGGAATGGCTACGCGGCGATGCCCAAGATGAACGTCCTTCACCCGCCGACCCGCGACTACCTGCTCGGGCTGGTGGACTTCTGGGACAAAGAGGTGGCGCTCTCGGGGATGCGCCTGGATGTCGCCAACGAGGTAGATCCGCGCTTCTGGCGGCTGCTACGGGAGCGGGCCAAGAGACTCGACCCGCAGATGTGGATTGTGGGCGAGGTCTGGGGCGATGGCACGCCCTGGCTGGGCGGCGACCAGTGGGATTCGGTGATGAACTACCCGTTCCGCGATGCCTGCCTGCGCTTCTTCGCGGAGGAGAAGGAGACGCCGTCGCAGTTTCTGGCGCGCCTGATGGGGGTCTACGAGAGCTACGCCCCCCAGGTGTCGCGCAACCTGATGAATCTGCTCTCCAGCCATGACACGCCCCGCTTCCTGACGCAGTGTGGAGGCGATGCGGCGCGGCACCGGCTGGCGGCGGCGGTCCAGTTCACCTGGGTCGGGGCACCGTCGATCTACTACGGCGAGGAGCTGGGCATGGAGGGCGGCCCGGACCCGGACAACCGGCGCGGCATGCGCTGGGACCTGGCCACGCCGGATAACGCGATGCTGCGCTACTATAAGCGGCTGATCGCCGCCCGGAACGCCAGCCCGGCCCTGAAGTCCGGCGACCCGCAGATCCTGTTCACCGATGACGCCGCGGGGACCCTCGCCTACGCCCGGGTGCTGCCCGGAGCGGCGCCGGACGCCGCCGTGCTCGTCCTGAACCGCTCGGACCGGCCGCGTCGTGTACGCATCGCCCTGCCCGCCCCACTTCGGGCGCGTGCTGGCACAGGCGCCCTGGTCGAGGCCATCGCGGGTCGGAAACTCCCGGTTGGTGCGGGGGACACCCACCTGACCCTGACGCTCGCGCCGCGCACCGCCGCGCTGCTGCTTCCCGCTCGCAGCGCCACCCGGCTCCTCGCCACTCTCGGCGAGTAGGTTCAGCCACCGGGCTGCGGCGGCGGGCTTCCAGCCACGAACGCCCGGTAGAGCGGCAGGGGCTCCGCGGCCTCGGGCCAGTGGGCGCGCAGGGCGTCCGCCAGGCGCGCGAACCAGGCCGCGAGGCCAGGGGGGAAGCCGGGCGACGCCAGCGCCGTCTCCAATATCGCTACCAGTTGGCGGCGCCGGGAGCGCTCGGGGACCGGCCCCGGCCAGTCCGGCGGCACGAGCGGCCACGCGTCGCGGTCCGGCCCAGCGTCCACCCGGGGGAGGCGCAATAAACGCGCGACTGCCCAGGCGGCGGTGCCCGCCGCTATCCCCATATGCCAGGTGGTATCGTCCTCGGCCGCCGGACAACCCCGCGCCAGTTCGCTCCGGTACGCCGCTTCTATCCGGGAGGTGACCTCGGGCGGGAGGCGCCAGGGCGGGCCGCCGGTAGGGTAGGGGAAGCGCAGAGCCACGGCGGCGTCGAGTAGCGCGTGGCGCCGGCACGCCCCCTCGAAGTCAAAGAACCGCACCGTGCCGTCGTCTCCGGCTTTACAGTTGACCACCGACGGGTCGCCGCTGGAGAGGGCGAGGAGGGTGGCGCCGGGCGCTGAGAGGGTGCGGACAATCTGGTCGGCATCCCGGTCCGCTGCTACGTCCGGCGTGGGAAGTTCTAGCGCGGCGCACGCTGCGCTCACCCGGCGCCAGTCGTCCGCGATGGGCGGTGCTGCGAAGGGCAGAGCGTCGCTTGCTTGGGTGGTGGCGCTGTGGAGAGCGGCCAGGGCGCGGGCGAACCCGAGCGCCGCTCGGGCCGCCGCGCCAGGGTCCGCACCGAGCAGCACGTCGAGCAGCGACGGACCGGTCCCCAGGTCTTCCGAAGCGAGAAAGCCGTCCGCCGCCCCGCCTGCGTAGCAGCGCGGAGCGAGCGGGGGGAGCCCCGCCGCCGCTTCCAGGGTCTCCAGCGCGGCCCGCTCCCGCTCCAGCGGGGCGGCGCCGCCGCGTGCATCCTCGTCGCCCTCGCGCGGGAGCCGCACGATCGCGGTAGCCGGCATGGCTCCCGGCGCCGCGTCCAGAGTGCACCGGAAGACGCGGGAGTAGGGGAAGCGGTGCGCCGCGGCGACGCGCACGGGCGCCCCGCCGAACCGCTCGGAGAGCCCGCGCTCTACGGCGCGGCGGACCAAATCGAGGAGGGGGGCATCACTGGGCGCGGTGGTCACGAGGGGCTTCCCGGGGCCGACGGCGCTACGACGGCGCTACGACCGCGCTACCTCTGCCAGAAAACTGCGAATCTCGGTGAGGTAGCGGTCGGGCTGGTCACGGCGGATGCAGTGGCCAGCGTCCGGGATGTGGACGACGCGCAGGTGCGGGACCAGCGACCGCAACTGCTCCGCGCCTTCGGGGCTGACCAGAGCGCCCCGCGCCGGGTCCGCCGTGAGCAGCAGGGCAGGGCAGGCGATACGCGGCAGAAGCGCCCGCCAGTCCGGCGCTTCCGCTGCGGGGCGGGAGACGAGCAGCGGGCTCATGCGCTGTTTCGACTCCGCCCAGAGAATCAGTTCCCGCTCGGCCCAGTGGGGCGTTGCCGCGCGCTGATCCGCGACCAGCTCCGCGTGCGTCTTGCGCTTCAAGGTCGTTACCCAGTGGGGCCGCGGCGGGCGGTTCGCGGGGGGAGTTGCGGGCGGCGTAGGGTTCAGGCCAAAGGCGGTGGCATCTTCCACTACGATGGCGCCCGGCAGGTCCGGGTAAGCGCCGGCAAGCGCCAGTGCGGTGGCGCCGCCCATCGAGTGCCCCAGGATGACGGGGCGCTCCTGTCCGAGGGCGAGGATTACCGCGCGCAGGTCCTCAACCCGCTCCATCAGGCCGGACGCCCCCTCCTCCGGGGCGTCGGACTTGCCGTGGCCCCGGGCGTCCGGCATCACCACATCGTAGTTCGGCGCCAGGACCTCGGCCAGCAGGGTCCAGCACGGCCCGTCGTCGCTGAAGCCGTGCGCAAGCACCAGCGGCGGCTTGCCCGCGCCGCCCGCGGCACGCGTGTAGTGGAGGCGCAGGCCCCCTTCCGCCTCGACGTAGCCCGTTTCCCAGGTGACCGCAGCGGTCATGATCGTTTCCTCTCCTCTTGGATACTCCGGGAAGGTGTTGGCGCCCGCAGACCGGAACTCCTTCTCGCCTTTGGTATCCTGAGCCTCCCCGCCGGTACGGTGTGGTGAAGTTATCTTAAAAACTCGCGCAGGTTTTTTACATCGGGAAGGTACAAGAGGTCATGAGCTGCGCTGCGGTGCTCCGATTCTCCGGGTAATTGCTTGGGGTGTAGATTTTGTATCTATGCTCGGATACAAAACGGCTTTAAATGGGTTCTTTATAGCTCTTGTACGGAGAATTAAGCCTGTCTGGCAAAAAAAAGCGACGGTGCAAGAGATAAATTTCGCGAGAATGCGACTTTTTCGGTTACAATGGGAAGCGTTCAGGCTCAGGGATATGGCAGTAGGTTCGCGTTTAAGAGAGGCCACCCTTCCCCCGGGTCCGGAGAGCCTGCGGACCGGTGGTAGGTGGCATCAACAGATTTCGGGTCACCGTTGACACGAAGACATCGCTGGTTTGCCTCGCCTCGCTATTCATACGATTGCGCAGGCGGTAGCGGTCAGTTGACCACGCTGTTGACGGAGTGAAAAGGATTACAGCTCATGTGTTTGCCCCAGGATAATCCCCCGCCCGCCGCTCTTATTCCGCTTTCATTTCCCCCGGCTCTCGCCGCCTGACGCGGCGTAGGCGTCTGCCGCGCCGCCTCCCCGCACGTCCATTTGGAACTGCGAGAAAGGCAGCCTCATGATCCGCAGCCGATTGAAGCGGCTCCGCTTGGAGAAGGAGGAGCGCGAGGGCCGGAAACTTACCTATCGCGTGATCTCCCACGAGACGGGGCTCAGTCCGGGCGTCATCAACCGGGTTATCCACTCGGACTTCGCCCAGATCAGCACCGACACCATCGACCGGCTCTGCGCCTACTTCCAGTGTACTGTCGGCGAACTACTGGAATATGTCCCCGACGGCCCGCCGAAGCCGCGGACGGGCGACCTGCGGGAAGTCTCCGCGGGATCGGCCCGAACTTTGACTCGGCATCCGAACGATTGAACCCGTCTGCGCGCCCGCGCGCAGGACACTGACAAGGACTACCGGGTAACGCCCGTGCTTGCTCACTCGTCACGACACCCTAATGCCTGTCCGGGGCGGAAAACGCGGCCCCGCGCCGACCGCGGCGCCCGCGTCCCGGGAAAGGAAGACCGTACATGCGCCAAAATCTCAGGCCGGTAATCCGGCCGATTCTCGCCGCGGGGGGCATCATCGCCGCGTGCAGCCTGATGCCGTACCTGGCGGGGTGCGGCGGCGGGAACTCATCGATACCCGTGCCTACCCCCACACCGACGCCCACCCCGACCCCGACGTTCTCGCCGCCCGCTCCGATCACACGCGGCATCAAGGTCAACATCACCTGGGGCGCGCGCAGCCGCAATATGAACGCCTCGCAGCTCTCCTCGGCATTGTCGGCGAAGGTGGAACTGGTGCGGGCCGCCTCGAACGATGCGCCCATCGCCTCCTTCACCGTGGAGCGTGATCCCAACAACCTGGGCGAGGTCACTCAGACCTACGACTCACCGACGCCCGTGACCTTTACTCCGGACGGGGTGCCCTCGTATATCCTGCGCGTTACCTTCTACGCCCAGCCGAATGCCGGCGGGGCGGTGGTGGGCGAGGGGCTGACGATCACCGCGATCCGCGGTGCCGACGGTGTTCTCACCGGCTCGTTCCGCGCCACCGGGCGCATCGAGCAGGTGGAACTGCTGCCGGATCAGCAGATCCTCGTGGGCGAGGCGAAGGACCTGCTGTTCTCCTGCCGTGCCGTCGGTGGCGAGGTGGTTGCGGTGACGCCCGGCTCTGCCTTCTTCACCGTGGACAGCGGCGACAATCTGGTGCGCTTCGAGCAGGGGCGCGCGGTTGGCGTGCGCCCCGGAACCCCGGTGATTCGAGCGCGCGTGGACGGTATCACCAGTGAGCCCGTGCCGCTCGCGGTGACCTCGAACGCCGTGGTGAACGTGACCCCGGCGCAGGCCACCCTGCCGCTGGAGGCGACCCAGCAGTTCACGGCGACGGTGGCCAACGCCCCGGAGACCGGTGTCGTGTGGAGCATCGAGCCCGACCCGACCGGCGGTCCCGTGGGCACGATCACGCCTGAGGGCCTGTACACTGCGCCCAAGCGCCTCGACTACCCGGTGACCATCACTCTGGTCGCCACCAGCGCCTACGACGCCCGCAAGACGTTCCGGGTGCCGGTGACCATCGTCTCCAATGTCGAGGTAGAGGTCACGCCGGCCAACCCGACCCTGTCGCTGGAGGACTCGCAGGCGTTCACCGCCGTGGTGAAGAACACCGCGGACCAGGGGGTTACCTGGAGCGTGGACCCGGGCGACGGCGACATGGGCACGATCACGGCGGACGGAGTCTACAAGGCGCCCAAGCGCCTCGACTATCCGCTCACGGTCACGATCCGCGCCACCAGCAACTACGACCCGAACAAGGTCGGCGTCGCAACGGTGACGGTCAACTCCGCGGTGAAGGTGGTCGTGACCCCGAACCCGGCGCAGGTGACCGTGAACCGGCAGCTTGCCTTCACCGCCACGGTGGAGCGCACTGCAGACCAGGGGGTGGAGTGGTCGGTCAAGCCCGACCCGAACGGCGCGCCGGTAGGCACGATCACGCCGGACGGCGTGTTCACCGCCCCGCCACAGCGCGGTACCGTGATCGTCCAGGCCCGCAGCACCTACGACCCGAACAAGGTGACCGAGGTCCCGGTCACTGTCCAGGCGGGCAGCGTCACGATCGGGGTCGACTGAGAAGGGGCCTGCTGACATGACCACCGTCAAACACACCGACAACGCGCACAACGACGCGAGGAGAAGCGCTCTTATGAAGCGACGAAATACCGCCCCCCGCCGGGCGAAGGCGGCGGCGGCCCTGGCCCTGGCCGCGGCGGCGCTGCTGTCCGTCACCGCCTCCGGGTGCGGCAGCGGCGGCACGAGCCCGCTGATCGGTGGGCCGCAGCCCATCGGCTCTGCCGCTGGCGCTCGCAAGACCGGCCGGGCCGTGTTCCGGGTCAAGTGGCCCGAGATTACCCGCCTCATTCCCGAGGCGTCGCAGAGCATCGTGATCGTCCTCAAAAAGGGCGATGCTGAGGTCGGGCGTGCCACGCTGGACCGGCCTGCCTCGGAAGCCGTCTTCGGCGACCTGGAGCCGGGTGACGACTATATGGCCACCGCCGAGGCGTTCCCGAACCCGGGCGGCACGGGCGTGGCTCAGGCCCGCAAGTCCACCGCTGTCGCCTTCACGGTGGCGGACGGCCAGGACGTCGACATTCGGCTGACCCTGGACTCCACCATCGAAACCGTCGAGGTGACGCCGACGTTCAACTACGCCTTCGGTGAGGGCCGCGTCAAGCGGATCACCGCAGTGGCTAAGGACGCGGAGGGCAACATCGTCATCACGAGCCAGAACAAGGTCACCTTTACTCTGGCCTCGTCGCAGCCGGGGCTGGCTACCGTCACTCCCGACGGCAATACGCCGGAGCCGGACGCCGACCTGGCGATCGTGGGCTCGGTCAACAGCCCGCAGACGGTGACCGTGACCGCGACCGACACCGAGTCGGGCAAGTCCGGCCAGCAGGTTATCAACGTGGTGCCGGTCGGCCTGGAGGAGACGGCGCCGTGGGCCAAGTTCCACGGCAACGCCCATAACTCCGGCCGCATCACCTTCGGCAGTCCGACCACGGGGGACGGCGCGGTGTTCTTCGGGACCGGCTCGTCTATCGTGTTCTCCTCGCCCGCGGTCGGGCCGGACGGCACGGTGTACGTCGGCTCCTACGACACCAACTTCTACGCCATCAATCCGGACGGCTCCGAGAAGTGGCGCGTTGCGACCGGCGGCGTGATCGAGTCCTCGCCTGCTATCGGTCGCAACGGCCTGGTGTACGTCGGCTCCACCGACGGCAATCTCTACGGGGTGCGGGCCGCGACCGGCGAGGTGCAGTTCACCTTCACCACCGACGGCGAGGTCTTCGGGCCGCCCGCTATCGGCCCGACCGGCATCGTGTACTTCGGCTCCACCGGGGCCGGGCGCACGCTGTATGCCATCGACGGCAACTCCGGCGAGGAGCTGTGGCGCTTCGAGGGCGCGGGCGGCGGCATCCAGACCGCTCCGGCGCTTCTGGTTCAGGGCGACACTGTGACCGTGTACTTCGGTTCGCTCGACGGCCGGGTGTACGCGCTGAATGGCCGCACCGGTGAGCAGGTCTACGCGCCGTACGCCACCGGAGATGCCATCTTCTCGTCCGCTCCGGCGATCAGTGACGACGGAACGAGCATCTACATCGGCTCACTTGATGGCAAGCTCCATGGGCTGAGGTGGGACCTGACGCCCAAGTGGGCGGAGCCGTTCGACGCCAACGCGCCGATCTACTCCACCCCCGCCATCGGGGCGGACGGCACGGTGTACTTCGGCTCGTTCGACAACTTCACCGGCCTGAACGACAGCAACGTCTTCGCGGTGAACGGCGCGACCGGGGAACTCCGTCCCGGCTGGCCCTTCGCGGTAGATGACGGCATCACCTCCTCGCCCGCCATCGGCGCGGACGGAACGATCTACATCGGCTCCTACGACGACAACGTCTACGCCATCAACCCGAATGGCACCCTGAAGTGGAGCTACCTTGTGGGTGGCGGCGGCGGCGGGGTCTTCGATATCGACTCGTCGCCCGGATTTGGACCTGACGGCGCGATCTACATCGGCGGGTTCGACGGCAACGTCTACCGCATCCGCTAACGACTGACGACTGACGACTGCGCACCCCGGGAGGCGGCGCGAGCCGCCTCCCCCTTCGCAACGTACCTGCTCAAAGGAAGAGGGATATGAAGCACCTCACGAAACTATCGAGACGCGCCCGCGGCGCGGCGCAGCGCCCGCAGCGGTGGCGCCGCACGGCGGCTGCGGGCCGGCCCTCCCTGGCCCTGGCTGCGCTCGTGGCTGCCGGGGCACTGGTCGTCGCGCCCACGGCGCTGCGCGCCCAGGGCGGCGCTGTTCCGTTCGGCAACCTGCCGCCCCACGCCGGCCCGCCGTCGTACGTGGCCGGCTACCATGACTCGGACGCCCTGGCGAAGGCACTGGCGCACAAGAGCCGGATGCCCCGTCTGGCGGTAGGCGGCAGCAGCAGCAGCAGCAGCGGCGGCGCCGCTACGCTCCAGCCGGGCGATAAGACCATCGCGCGCATCGACATCGGGCAGATCACCAACACCAAGTGGGAGAATATCGGCCCGTTCGCCATGGAGCCGCGCTACCAGTCGACCCTGGGGCTATTGAACTCCTTTATGTCCGGCCGCGTCAACGCCGTGGCCTACGATCCGAAGAACCCGCTGACCTTCTACGCCGCGGCGGCGGGTGGCGGTCTGTGGCGCACCCAGGACGGTGGTTTCACCTGGACGTCGCTGGGCGACTCGTTCCCGGTGCAGCAGGCATCCGCTATCGCCATCAGCCCGGCGAACAACAAGGTCATCTTCGTGGGGACCGGTGACTTCGACGGCGGCAGCGGCGCGGGTATAGGTATTATGCGCTCCGTCAACGGCGGCGCGACGTTCGTCAACGTTGGGCAGGAGCTCGGCACCGTCAGCGCGATCGTGATCGACCCGGAGTCGCCCCAGACCATCCTCGCAACTACCCGCAACAGCCGTCTCACCGGTGGCGGCATCTACCGCTCCACCGACAACGGCAACACCTGGACGGATGTCACGCCTGACACCCTGTTAGACGACCGCGACCCCGACAACAATCCCCCGAACCAGCCGCAGCCGATCGGCGAGGGGTGGAGCGACCTGGAAATCAGTGTGGCGGATGCGGAGGGGAACCGCTTCCTGTACGCCACCAACCGCCGCGGCGGCCTATTCCGCTCCGATGATCGGGGTGAGACTTGGTTCCGCCTGAATCCTCCGCTGCGCTACAACCACATCCAGCCGATCCCCCGCGACCAACATCCCGATGATGACGGCACGCAGCCGGACTTCAACGACCCGTACGCGGGCGGCTACGGCATCGAGGTGGCAACCTCGGCCGTGGAACCCGAAACCGTGTACGTGATTGACAGCAATGCCCGGTTCTCCGACGGCAGAGTCTGGCGCAGTACCGACGCCGGCGAGACCTGGACCGAGATCTCCGGTTCGTTCCCCGCTACCGAGGGACCAAGCAACAACTGGACGCTCTCCAACTACGCCCTGAGCCTGAACGCCGTGCCCACTATGACGTTCGACGGCAGCGGGAACCCGGTCCTGGTCGACACCCTCTACGGCGGGGCACGCACGCTGGCCGCCTCGTTCACGGGCGGGCCGGACTGGGTGGACACCATGTTCAGCCTGGGTAACGGCGCGCAGATCCACATCGACCAGCACGGGCTGACCTACTTCAAGGACACGCCCAACACCCTGCTTGTATGCAACGACGGCGGCGTATACCAGATTACCGCCTTCCCCGATTTCGGCTTCTGGTTCGTGAGCAACCCGCAGATCAACCGGAACCTGGTGGTGACCCAGTTCTACCGGGCTGACTGGCACCCGACCAACCCGAACATCGTGCTGGGCGGCACCGCGGCGACCGCCGCCGCGCGCAGCCTGGGGAACACGTCGGACTGGACCACCATCCCCGTGCTGAACTCCCCGCTGGCTGCCGGGGCTGCGGCCGAGACCCCGGCCATGGCGAGCGGCATCGCGGCGGAGCCAGCCGCCGTCGTCGGCAACTACGTGGGCGCGGTCGCTATCTCGCAGAGCAACCCGAATATCCAGTACGCCTGCACCGGCGGCTCGGGCGGGTTCCCGAACAAGCGCTACTATGTGACCACGGACAACTGGGCCACGGCGCTTGACATCACGCCCGACCGCTACCTCGTGGACGGCTTCGGCCAGCCGGTCCGGGTGAGCGGGCAGAACCAGTACGTGTTCCCGACGGTGGCCCCGCAGGCGAACACCAATGCCACCCGGTGGACGAACGAGGCGGGGGACCTGAGCTATGAGGGGCTGATCGAGACCGACCCGTTCTCTAACGCCATGTACGCCGGGGCGAAGTCTCTGTGGCGCTACGACCTGACGGCCAACCCTGCTCCCGAACCGCCCAACCAGAACCGCGGGCTGTGGCGGCCCGTGGGCAGCACCGTGCTCGCGCCGGATGCTGGTGAGCACATCACCGCGATCGCCATCTCCGGTGGTGGCAACCGCATCTACGTCGGCACCAGCCAGGGGCGCCTGTGGATGACTCAGAACGCCCGCCAGCAGGACTCGACCACGCCCTATCCGAACCTCACCGCGTCCTGGACACAGCTGAACGGCCCGACTCTTCCGAGCCGTGTTGACATCTCTGGCCAGGACTCGATACGTCGGGCCATCACGGCGATCTCCGTGAACCCGGACAACGTCTCATCGGACATCATCGTCGCCATCGCGGGCGCTGGCATCTACCGCTGCGCCAACACGCTCGGCGGTTCGTTCCTCTTCACCGCGCAGAATGGCACCGGTATCGCGTCGCTGCCGCCGGGCATCACGCCTACGGCTATCGCCCGCGACACCATTACGTTCAACGCCGACGGCACCCGTGGGGACGCCACCAACAGCTTCTTCATCGGCACTCCGATCGGTGTGTTCTTCACCAATAACCAGGGCTCGACCTGGCAGGATGCGTCCACGCCGCTCGGCCTGCCGAACCTGGCGGTGACGTCGCTCAAGGCCAATCCGAACACCGGCTACCTCAACCTGGCCTCGTTCGGACGCGGCATCTGGCGCATCAAGCTGGACACGGTGGAGCAGCAGGTACTGGCGCCCAACCTGGTGACTCAGGTGGCCATGAGCCGCACCGGCAACACCATCTTCGTCACTGCGACGGTGCGCAATGACGGCGGTACGGCGACCCAGGTGCGAATCACCTCCGCCACCATGCAGGTCGGCACGACCACCACGCCCGCATCCTCGATCAACCCGTCGCTGCTGGGTACGATCGGCACCGGCCCGCAGAGCGCCAAGTCCGCCACTCTTACCTTCCCGGCCAGCATCGGGGGCAAGGGGGTGTCGGCGAACCTGGTGATCCAGGGCACCTACAATGGCGGCACGTTCGGTTTGAACCTGCGCACCCGCCTGCCGTAAGGCAGGAATCGCCGCAGGGCACTGCCGCAAGGCGACGCCCCCGGGCCGGTCATGGCCCGGGGGCGTTTTTTCGCCGCGTCGGTCAGAGGGGAAAGGGGCCTGCGCTCAGGAACCTCCCGGCTTGCCCCGCGCCACAGCCATGCGCAGGACCTCTTCAGGGGGCAGAGCGGCGCCTTCCGCGAAGGCGTCTTCATAGGCTGCGTCGCCAAGAGCTGCGCGGGCATCCGCGGCAGCCTTATCCACGGCAACGCTCTCGCTGGGGTGCAGCGGGCCATCCAATTCGCGCCGGATGCGGTCGGCGGCCCCCAGCAGCGGCGCGACTGCCGCCGCGTCACCCCGCGCCCCGGCGAGGATGGCGAACGCCTCCAGGGTGCCCGCCTGGTCGTCCGGAGTGTCGCAGGCCTGGGCGATCTCCAGACTCTCCACCAACAGGGCATAGGCACGATCCCAATTGCCCTGGTAGGTCTCTACCTGGGCGAGGTTGCGCAGGCGGTGGGCGATCTCCTGCGGGGCGTCAATCTGCCGGTAGCTCTCCAGTGCCTCCTCCAGGTAGGCAGCGGCCTCCGCGTAGTGGCCCTGGTACATCGCGGCCACGCCAACGTTCGCCAGGGTCATGGCGATACCCGGTGCAAAGCCCAACTCCCGCTTGACCGCGAGGCTCTGCTCGTACCATGCCAGCCCCGCCTCCGGGTCGCCCATCGCGTACGCGATGCCGCCGAGGTTGTTCAGCGCCCGCGCTTCGCCCAGGCGGTCGGCGCCCCGGCGGAACAACTCCAGCGCCTCTCGGGACCGCGGCAGAGCAGCGGCAAAGTCGCTCACCTCCCAGTCCACCACTGCCAGGTTCAGCAGAGACCCCGCCAGGTCCGCCGGCACGCCCACCTCGCGCCGCACCTCCAGCCCCTCGGTGAACCAGGCGCGGGCCTCATCCCAGCGGTGGTGCGACAGCGCGAACAGGCCCAGGTTGTTCAGCGCCAGGCCGACTCCGCGCCGGTCCCCGGCGCGGCGGAAGAGGCGCAGACACTCCTCATAGTAGGCGCCCGCCGCGTCCGCTCCCTGCATTCCGGCGAGCGTTCCCGCCCCGTGCGCCGCGCGCGCGCGCTGCCGCAGGAGGGTCACCACCTCCTCCGGCTCGGCGGCGCCGGGCTCTTGCGGCTCCGGCGGGACGGGGGCCGCCGCGAGCGCGCGCTCGAGCCATGCGCGCCCCTCCGTCGGGCGGCCGCGCACTTGCCAGTAGTCCCAGAGGCCGCCCGCCGTCTGCACCGCCCGGACCGGGTTCCGCTCCAGGTCGTGCTCCAAAGCCGCGCGTATGTTCGGCATCTCGGCGTCGATCCGCTCCAGCCATCCCCCCAGGTCGTCGCCCTCGGAGTCGGCGGTATCGAACCCCTCGGCCAGATCTGCGCACCAGGCGGCGTGTCGCTCCGCCGCCGCCTCCCGCTCCGCCGCGTCGATCTGCTCTTCGCCAAACGAACGCAGGCTTTCCAGCAGCGTGTAGCGCATCTCCACGCTGTCGTCCAGGTGTGCCACCAGCGAGTGCGCCCTCAGGCGCGCCAGCGCCTCGCTCGCCGCGGCCTCGCGGGCATCCTCGTCGGTCTCGCTCGGGTCGTCGGCCGCGGAGGAGGGGGCGTCGTCATAGCACACGGCCGCGGCCGCCGCTGCCGTGAAGCCCCCGCGAAATACCGACAGGCGTGCGAAGAACGTCCGCAGGTCCGGCGGCAAAAGTTTGTAGCTCCAGTCAATCGCGGCGTAGAGCGAGCGGTGGCGGAAGTCCGGCGCCGCGCGGCGGTCCGAAATCTGGAGGCTGCCCTGGTCGGCCAGCCGCTCTCGCATCTGTGCAGGCGCCAGCGACCCGCCCCAGGCGGCCACGAGTTCGATGGCCAGGGGGAGCCCGTCCAGCATCCGGCACACCGTCGCCACGTCCCGGTTGTTGCGCGCCGTGATCTGGAAGTCCGGGCGTGCGGCGCGGGCGCGGTCCAGGAACAGGCCAACGCTCGCCACGCTGGCGGTCTCCTCCAGCGAGGTGTCCGGGCTGTCCTCCTCCGGGGGAACCGGTAGCGGCGGCAGGGGGAACTCCCGCTCGCCGGGCAGGTGCAGGCGCAGGCGAGAGGTCACCAGCAGGCGCAACGCGGGGACCTTGCCCAGCAGTGTCAGCAGCAGCGAGCCGGCGCCGTCGGCCACCTGCTCCAGGTTATCCAGCACCAGGAGCGGCGACGCCATCTCCGCCAGCAGGTCCGCCGCCCGCCCGAGCAGGGCTTCCGGAGTGTCCTCGCGTCCCTCCCCCTTCTTCTTCGCCGCCTTATCTCCCAACGCACCGCAGATGGCATCCGGGATGCGCTCGGGTGAGGTGACGGCGTCCAGCGGCACGAACACCCCCGCACCGTCCCAGGCGCGGGTGGTCTCCACTGCCAGGCGCGTCTTGCCCACACCCCCCGGTCCGGTCAGCGTCACCAGCGGCGTTTCGTCAAGCGCGAGGCGGAGCGCCCGCCGCTCCGCCTCGCGTCCAAAGAAGCGGGTCGGGTACGTCGGGAGCCGCCGGGGCGCGGGCGGCATCTCTGGCTCACTGGGGAGCAGCACCACCGGGGTGGGCGTCGCGGGTTTCGGGGCGGGCTCGTCCCGCCCCTCCGGGAGCGCCGCCGCCAGAGCCGCCAACTCCGGCGACGGCTCCATACCGAGTTCGGCGTCGAGGCGGCGGCGGAACGCCTCATAGGTACGCCGGGCGGCGCCGGGCTGACCGTTCGCAGCCATCAAGGGGAGCAGGGCGTGCAGCGGCTCCTCCGAGAGAGGGTCCAGGTGCGCCGCGTGGCGGGCGAACTCCAGGCCGGCGTCTGGTGCGACCCGGTGGGCCAGCGCCGATAACTGCTCCACCGTCGCCTGGCATAGCCGCTCCCGCTCCGCGATCACCCAGTCTTCGTAAAAGCCCGGGAGCAGAGGTTCACGGTAGCGGGCAACCAGGGTCCGGCCCGCGGCGAGCCAGGCGTCCTCTCCTGCGGCAGTATCTGCGAGGGTTTCCAGCGCTCGCTCGACCTCCACGACATCGGTAGTGACGGCCGCTCCGGCGAGTGCGACCCACTCGTTGCCGTCCGAGCGGATCACGCTGCCCGCGGGAACCCCGGGCGGCTCCAACTGGCGCCGCAGCGAGGTCAGCGCGACGCGCAGGCGGGCGCGGGCGGTCTGAGGCGGCTCGTCCGGCCAGAGCAGGTCACACAGCGTTTCGCGCGTGTGGGAGCGGTCGGCATGGAACGCCAGGAATGCCAGGAGCGTACCTGCTTTGCGAGTGCTGAAGCGGAAAAACTCGTCGTCGCCGCGGCGGACTCGGAGCCCACCGAACAGATGTATGTTCCAGGTCGGTTGCATCGCCTCGTTACCGTTCGACCGGTGGCCGGGTTTGTCCTTGTGATCGACGATGCCGCCGAAGCCCGCTCGCCTCGCCCTTCTTGTTCCCAGAGGATCAACCACTCTAAGCCGGTGGGATGGGGTACATTTGAGAAGTGCAGAGAAGCGACTGACATCTATATGATGAGGATGCCGTGACTCAAGAGGATTCCCCAGAGGGGCCCGCCGCCGCGCCCGGGGACGCGGCAGCTCAGAGGCCGGAGGCCAGCGTTGCCGCCGGCCTGCTGGTGTGGCTGCTGGCCGAGAAGTGTGAGGAGGCGGTGGCGAGCGTCGATGCGGACTGGCGCTACCGTTTTGTCAATGCCGCCGCTCTGCGCATGATGCGCAGGGAGAGTGCGGATAAGGTGATAGGGAAGGTCATCTGGGAGGTTTTTCCCACAACCGTAGGATCGCGGTTTGAGGAGAACGGTCAGATCGCGCGCCGCGAAGGGCGCGAAGTCCTCTGGGAGGAGTACTACGCGACGACGAGGGCCTGGTACCGGGTGCGGGCTGTGCCCGACCCCGGCGTGTCGTACGCGTCACGCGGGGTGACGTTCCTTGTGCGTGACATCACCACGGAGCGCCAGCACCGGGCACAGCGTCTTCTGGACGCGGGCCTGGTGGGCATCGTCTACTGGTCGATCGACGGGCGGCTGATGGACGCCAACGACACCTTTCTGGAGATGCTGGGCTATACGCGCGAGGACCTGGCGGCAGGGCAACTGAACTGGATCCAGATGACCCCCCCGGACATGCGAGAGCGGGACGAGCGGCCCATGGCGGACCTGCTGGCCACCGGACGGCACCTGCCGTTCGAGAAGGAGTTCCTGCGCAAAGACGGCGCGCGTGTGCCGGTGCTGGTCGCGGCGGCGTTTCACGAGGGCTCTCGCACGGGGGGCGTTGCTTTTGTAGTGGACATCACGGCGCAGAAGGAGGCGCAGGACCAGTTGCGCCTCGCGCTGGCGTCGGGTGACCTCGGCACCTGGGACTCCGATGTACGCGCGGGTACGGTAACGTTCTCCGAGGAGGTGCCCCCGCTCTACGGCCGCCCCCGCGCGCCAGTGACGATCACGCTGCAGGAGTGGCTGGAGTCGTGGGTCCACCCGGATGACCGCGAGCGCATGGTCCACGCCATGGAAAACGTGCTCCAGGGTGAGCCAGACCATGGGGTGCACTTCCGCACGCTCTGGCCGGACGGCAAGACCTCACGCTGGGTCGCGACCCGCGGCCTGTTCACGCGTGACATTCGGGGCGAGCCGGTGCGAGCCGTGGGATACATCCGGGACATTACCGAGGAGATGGAGCGTGAGGCCGAGCGCGAGGCGATGCACCGACGCCAGCGCCAGTTTATGCGCGACCTTCTCTGCAGCCTGACCGAGGGGCGCTTCCGTCTGTGCCTGTCGCCCGGTGACCTGCCTCCACCGCTGCCACTGGAGCACGGTCCGGTGCCACTGGAGCTTTCCCGCCTGCATGTCCTGCGCCACCAGGTGCGCGCCGTAGCCGCGCGTTTGTGTTACGACAGGGAGCGCGCCTTCGACCTGGAACTGGCGGTGGGGGAGGCGGCGATGAACACCCACGTCCACGGCGGCGGGAGCGGCGAGGGACGCGTGGGCGCGGACGCGGCGAGAGGCGTGATTCAGGTGTGGGTGCGCGACCACGGTCACGGCATCGCAGAGGAGGCGCTGCCGAAGGTCCTGGAGAAGGGCGTTTCCACCGCCGGGACGCTGGGCCATGGCTTCTCCATGATCCTTAAGACCGCGGACCGCATCTGGCTACTGACCGGTCCGGAGGGTACCACCGTTGTTTTGGAGCAGGATCGCCTGCCCGAAGAACCGTCCTGGCTCCAACTCCTTAAGTGACCCGGAGGGACGCGATGATCTCCCAGAGATAACCGCGGAGGCATTCCCGGTTCGGATTTCCCGATGCCTGCCCGATAATCGGGTTGGCAGACACGAGGAAAGGCGAGGTTATCGGGTATGTGGGTGCATCTGGCGGCGGAGAATAGCGCGGTGAATCTGGACCACGTGAGCCGCCTGTTCGTGGAGGTGACGGGGAGCGGGGCGGCCCTGAAGGCGGACCTGAACGGGAAGACCCTGATGCTGGGGTACTTCAGTTCGAAGGAGGCCGCGCTTGCGTCGCTCGCCGACCTGCTGGCGCAGCGCGAGCGGAACGTTCCGGTGGCGCATGTGAAGGCGTCGTAGGCCCCGGCCCTGAAAAAAAACGGCCCGCGCCCCTCGAAGGGAGCGCGGGCCGTTTTGCTTCAGGACCGTTAAGCGTTAAGCGCCGGTGCGAGACAGGCGCGCGGCCTTGAACGTCCCGGCGTAGGCAAGCGTGAACGCCGCGGCCAGGTTCGCCGCCGTCCACGGCACCGCGGCGTCGCCGAACGTCGCCGTGGTGAAGGGCAGCATCCCGTTGTGCCAGTTGGCAAACAGGTTCACCGCCAGGCCCAGTGCCAGAGCGGAGGCCACCTTGATGCCCGGCCCCTTGCGCAGCAGCGCGAACGCCGCCACCGCGGGGAGAACGGAGAAGCTGACCAGGTTCCAGGCCGAGTCCGCGCCGACATAGTGGGTCACGGTGTCCGGGCCGAAGAAGCCCAGGGCGAGAGCGCCCACCATCGCCAGCCGCAGACCGGGAATCCGGCGGGTGCTGCCGGCCACCAGCATCAGCACCGCAAGCAGCGGGAAGACGATGTGGCGCAGCTTCGGACCCGTCTCGGCGGATGCGGTCTTCACCGCGTTCGCAGCGGACAGGATGCCCGCGCCGTACTTCTTCGGCTCGCCCATTGGCACGGCGCTCTTGGTCAGGATGTCACGCACCCGCGCCGGGTCCTTGACGCCCTGCGACACCACCAGCGCCGCGACCGCCGCCGCGTGCGGCGAGGCCATCGACGTACCCTGGAAGGCGTAGTAGTCGTCGCCACGCCCGCCCTGGCTCTCCGGGAACACGGTGTTCTGGAGGATACCATCCTTCGGGTCGTGGCTCTCCACCATGTCGCCGCCCGGCGCCGCCAGGGCGACCTGCTTGCCCCACGAGGAGTAGGCAGCCAGCTTGCCGCTCGGCCCGACCGAGGAGACCGCGATGCACTCGGGGAAGGCGGCAGGATAGCCGACGCCCTCGCGGAACGAGTTGCCCGCCGCGCAGACGATGACCACGCCCTTCTTGCGGGCGTACTTCACAGCCTGGTGGATGACGTCCGACGGCTGCGAGGAGCCAAGGCTCATGTTGATGACGTGCGCGCCCTTGTCTGCCGCGTACCGGATGGCGTCCGCGATGTCGGCGCTCTTGCCGAAGCCCTGGGCGCTCAGCACCTTGAGCGGCATAATGCTCGCCTCGTAGGCGATGCCCGCCGCGCCCTCGTTGTTGTTCGTGGACTCCGCAATGGTGCCCGCAACGTGGGTGCCGTGCCCGTGGTCGTCGTACGGGTCCGCGTCGTCGTTCACAAAGTCGTAGCCCGGTACGAACGGGGTACTGCCGAAGTCTTTCGCCTGCTTGCCCTTGGCGGTGGTCTTCGCGGCGACGCCGGTGTCGATTACCGCCACCACCACGCCCTTACCGCGCGTGGTCTTCCAGGCGTCTTCCACGCCGATCATGCGGAAGTTCCACTGCTCACTGTAGAGCGGGTCGTTCGGCGGCGTGAAGGCGGAGCCAGGGGAGGTCAGGCAGTCTCCGGTTGTGCAGGAGAGTGACGAGGTCTGCTGCTGCTGCTGCTGCGGCGTTGCCGATGGGGCGGCGAAGTTCCAGCGGCCGGCGCTGTCCACCCGGAAGCGGTGCTCCGACGCCCGGCTCGGGGCGATAGTCGGGTCCACCGTTTCGAAGGACGGGGCGGCGCCGGTCTGGAAGGTCTGCCCCATTGCCACCTGCTGCGCCTGCTCCTCAGCGGCCTGACGCCGTGCCTCATCGAGCGCGCCCTGTGCCACCGCGCCCGGCACCGGCTGGTACCGGAGGGTGTTGCGCATCTCCATGCTGTCCACAGGGATGGAGTACAGAACCTCCATGTCCGCCGCCTCAACGCGGGGGTCCTGGCGCAGACGCTCCACCAGGCGGCGGGCGGCGTCGGCATTGGGGGCCACGGCGCGCATCAGGCGGTTCGGGCCGCTGTACACGGAGTTCAGCTCCAGGTCCAGGCCCGTTTCCCGCTCAATGGCGGCGATATCGCTGCGCGTGACGTCGTCTCTCAGGTCCACGTCAATCGCGAAGGGGAGGGAGCGCGCGTCGAGCGGCAGCCGGGCGTCCTCCCTGAGCGGGACCAGCGAGTCCGATGCGGCAAACTCTTTATCCGAGAGCCAGACCGGCACCATCGGCGCGGCGCTGAGGCCGAGCGCCGCGACGCCGAGCGCGGCGAGGGTTAGTCGGGTCGTCTTCTTCACCTGAACCTCCTGCAGTCAGGGCCGTCGTGTCGGAAGGACTACTGCTTGTCCCCCGCGTCCGCGCGCAGCTCCGGGTGCTTTTCCAGAATATACTCGTAACGATCCTTCAGACCGGGACGGCGCGAATCAAAAAGCGGGTTGCCGCCGGCGTACACCGTGTCGGGCGTATCTCCATACTCGTTTCGTCCCGTCTTTCTGATCCACTCGTCGATCTTTTTCTTCTGCTCTTCGCTCACCGGCATGGTGACATCCTCCTGAAGGCGCCTCGCGCGCTCCGCGCGTGGGGAGGCGCGCGCGCAGACCTTCCGCCTGTAATCGTACTATACCCCGCCTGCTGCGGCGATGGTTCCCTTATCTGACACGTGGCCGCGGCAGAAGTGGCGGCCACAAAGAGCGCCTGCTACCACACGGGTATACTGGCGGGTATGCTGCTGCTTCCCCTTATTCTGACCCTGGCTCCCCCTCCTGCCTTCGCGGACGTGGCCGCCGCCCGCGGCGTCGCCTCCGACAATGCCGCTCGCACGCAGTTTATCGACGTGGACCAGGACGGCTGGCCCGATCTGGTGATCGGCGGATCACCCTTCCGCATCCTGTTCTCCCGCCCCGCGCCGCCGGGCAGCGGCTCCGGGCGTACCTTCGTGGACGGGGCAAAGGGAACGGGACTCGACGACCGCGACCACTCCTTTCTACTCTGGGGGGACCTGAACAACGACGGCCGCCTCGATGCCGTCTCTGTAGTCACACAGGATGCCGCGCAGTTCGCCAAAAATCCGCAGACCTACGCCGTCTACCTCGGCGACGGCCGCGGGAAGTTCCGGCGGCAGGCCCGGTGCGGCCTGGAACAGAAGCGTCACACCGCGACGCTCGGCGCGGTCCTGGTGGACCTCGACCTGGACGGGAATCTGGATGTCGCGTTTGGCAACCAGTACGACGGCGCCAGCCTGGTGGCGCAGCCGATGCGCGTGTTCCAGGGCAACGGCCGCGGCGGCTTCGCGGATGTGACCGAAGCGTGGGGTTTCCCCACCCACACCGTCGCGCCCGGCGCGGCCCACGCCCCGCGTCCTCTCTACGGCCTCACCGCCGCGGACCTGGACAACGACGGTTACCCGGAGCTGCTCGGCGCTGCCTACGGGCGGCAGTGGAACACACTCTGGAAGCGGATGCACGCCGCGCCGCCTCGCTATGACGATCTGGCCGCGAACTACGGCGTGGACGGTGACGCTATCCGGCACGGACGCTACACGGAGGCGGTGAAGGCGGCGCACCGGCAGCGCGGCATCCGCCGGGAGGACGAGTTGCCGTTCCGTGCCGGCGGTAATACCTTCTCGCTGGTGCCCGCTGACTTCGACAACGACGGCGACCTTGACCTCTTCTCCGCCGAGATCACGCACGCCTGGGCAGGAGAGTCCTCCGACCTGTCCTGCCTTCTGGTCAACCGCCTGGAAACGGCGAAGGTGCCGGTGTTCGACCGGCAACTCGACTCGCTCGTGGCGCCGGACCCGGAGACGGGGCGCTCCGACCGGCCCGGCCGCGGCCTGGCACGCAGCCATGCGGGGCAGACTGCATCGAACTGGAATCAGGGCGACCTGCAGGCGCACTGGGCGGACCTGGACAACGACGGTCTGCTCGACCTCCTGGTCTGCGAGTCCGACTACCCGCAGAACCGCCTGCGCCTCTTCCTGCAGAAGCCGGATCACACATTCGTGGAGCGTCAGAAGGAGTTGGGGCTGGAATGGCCGAACTGCCCTGGCCTTGCCCTCGGCGATTTCGACCGGGACGGCGATCTCGACTTTGCGGCCACCGGCTCGACCACGCGCTGGCCCGAGGCGCGTCCGAAGCCGGCGCTCGCGCTGTTTGAGAACCGTCTGCCGCCGCCGGAGAACGGCTGGCTGGTGCTGCGCCTGGTGGGGGACGGTAAGGGGGCGAACGCGAACGCCCTCGGGGCACGGGTAACGCTGACCACCGATGACGGCCGTACCCAGACACGCGAGGTGTCGGGACCGTACGGCCACTGGGCCGCCCAGACCGAGCCGGGGGTGGTGCACTTTGGGCTGGGGGCAGCGACACCCCGGCGCGTCACCGTCATCTGGCCGGACGTCCGCCGATCGCGCACCGTGATCGAGGCCCCGGCGCGCAACTCCCGCCTCGTGGTGCGGCAGGACAGTGGGAGCGCCTCTCCCGAACCCGCCACCCCATAAAAGGGAGAGACGGCCCCGGGCGCCCGGGGCCGTCAAAAACTGGCTGTGATCTCCGCGCTCTGCGGCGGGGCGCGTTTCGCCCCGGCCGCCGCTCATTGTTCTCTCACGTGTGCTTGTTGGTTGTGATCTCCGCTGGTGTGATTCTCTACTTTTCTGTTTACGAATCTTTTCTTTACTACCTATCGACCGTCAACTACCGTCCCGTGTGATCTCCGCTTGTGATCTCCTGCTTTTCCGTCTTTACCGTCTCTTCCCGACCGTCTGACTTTCTCCGCTCGTCGTGTGATCTCCGCTGTGATCTCCCGCTTCACTCACTGAATCTGACTGTCTGCTGCTTCCGTGTGATCTCCGACCCTCAAAACCTCTGTGTGATCCCCGCTTCCGTGGTCTCCCCCTGTGGCGGTGGCCCTCTTCACCCGGCCCCGTCCTTGCTTCCCGTAGGTACGTGATCTCCGCTCTCTCCCGTACTCCGACACACTCCATCGCGCATCAACATTCCGATATTAACGTCACTCCGTGAACAAACCGTGAAAAGGCAGGGTGCTCGAAAAAAATCTGCGGAAATTTTCCGCCCCACCGGGGGCTTTGCGCCGTTCCCGGCAGCTCCTTCGTAAGCCCACGATAAACAGACGCGTGAGCGGGGTGAAAAGTTACGCGGCAGGTACAATGCCGCAGAAGACACGGGCAGCCGTGCAGGCGGTGGATTCGAGAGCAATAGGAAAGGCGGAGTGCGAGGTATTATAAGCCGGCAGGGTGAGAACGGACATGGAAGATAAGATAAACAGGATTTTCGGGGAGGCGGTTTCGGTCAAGCAGGCCCTTCTGGCGAGTGACATTCCCGCGCAGGTGGCGCGGATTGCGGCGACACTGAAGGAGCGGTTGGCGCGCGGCGGCACGCTCTACTGCTGCGGCAACGGCGGGTCGGCGTGCGACGCGATGCACTTCACCGAGGAGCTCGTTTCGCGGTTCAAACGCGAGCGGCCGGGGATACGGGCCATGCACTTCCTCGACGCCGCCACCCTGACCTGCTGGAGCAACGACTACGACTTCGAGGGGGCTTTCGAAAGGCAGGTGCGAACGTTCTGCACCGAGAAGGATGCCCTCTGTCTGATCTCCACCTCGGGTAACTCGGCTAACATCTGCCGTGCGGCAGTCGCCGCTCGGGAACAGAATACCTACACTTTCGCATTGACCGGCAAGGATGGCGGCCTGCTCAGCCGCCAGGTCGATGACGCGCTGATTGTTCCCTCGCAGGCGACGGAACGGATTCAGGAAGCTCACATCCTTCTCATCCACACGTTCTGCGAACTTCTCGAAACCTGATGCCCCGCGGCGTTGCCGCGCCTTTATAAAGGGAAATGCGCCAGCAACTGAGAGAACCCACGCTTCCGGAACAGCAGAATTTTCGCCTGCGTTTGCAGCGCTGGTGGCGCCAGCACCGCTGGAGTGTGGTGATCGTCGGCTGGCTTGTCGCCATCCTCCTGGGGTTTGTCGGCTTTCTGATAGAGCAGAAGAACCAGGAGGGTTCCTGGTCCGTCCTGGGCATCCTCTACCTGACCTTCCAGCTTTTCACGCTGGAGTCGGGCAGCTACTTCGGCGTTGGGGCGATGAACCCCGCGCTGGAGGTGGCCCGCTGGATGGCGCCTCTGGTCGCCGCCTTCACGGCCGCGGAGGCCGTCGCCTCCCTGTTCTACGACAAGTGGCAACTCTGGCGGGCACGCTCCCTGCGCGGCCACGTGATCGTCTGCGGCCTGGGGGAGAAGGGCCTGCTCCTGACGCGGGCGTTCCGCGAGATGGGCCTGCCGGTCTTTTGCATCGAGAAGGACGACCTCAACGACTTCATCGCCCCCGCGCGAGCTCTCGGGGCGGTGGTCCTGATGGGCAACGCTACCGAGCCGGAGACGCTGACGCAGGCCCAGATCCAGACCGCCCGCTACCTGATTGCCGTCTGTACCGAGGACGGTGTGAACGCCGAGATCGCCACGGTCGCCCGCGCCCTGGTCAACGGCGCGGGGCACCGGGGGAGCGGTGGCGGCAGCAGTAGCAGTAGTCGGCCGCCGCTCACCTGCGTGACCCACGTGGTCAATCCCCAACTCTGGCACCTGCTGCGCCGGTGGGAGATAGCGGGCGCGGGCGATACCTTCCGCATGCAGTTCTTTAACACCTACGACATTGGAGCGCGGGCGCTCCTGTCGGCGCATCCCCCGTTTCCCAGGAGCCGCAGCCACCCGGAGTACCTGCCGCACCTGCTGGTGGTCGGCGGCGGACAGATGGGGCAGAGCGTCCTGCTGCACGCCCTGCGTGAATGGTGCGAGCGCTTTGAAATTACCGTCGGGGGTGAGGGCGCAGGCGCCGCCGCCGCTGCGCCCCCCGCGCGGCTTCACGTCACCGTCGTGGACCGACAGGTGCCGTCCGTGATGGCGTGGCTGCGCCTGCGCCACCCGGACCTCGACCGGTTCTGCGACCTGAACGCCGTGGAGATGGACACCGCCTCCCCGGAGTTCCAGCGCGCCGCCTTCCTGGAGGCGGGGGCGGGGGGCGAGGGCTTTGGCCCCGTGACCATCGCCTACGTCTGCTTGCCGGACGACTCCGAGTGCCTTTCGGCCGCGCTCGCCCTGCACCGGCGAGGCCACGCGAACTGCCTCCCAGTGGTCGCCTGCCTGGTGCGGGATGTCGGCCTGGCGAGTCTGCTCCAGGGAGAGGAGATAAGGGCGCTGGAGGACGCGGACGCCGACACGCTGTTCGGTTTCAGCCTGCTGGAGCGCACCTGTACGCCGGAACTGGTGCTGGGAGGCACTACCGAGGTGCTGGCGCGGGCAATCCATGAGCACTACCTGCACCGTCACGCCGACGAGCGCGACCAGGGCCTGGCGTCGGGGGCGACGCCGGCGAACGCGGTCCCCTGGGAGGCGCTGAGCGAGGAGTGGCGCGAGTCCAACCGCCACCAGGCGGAGCATATCGGGCAGAAGCTCCATGCCATCGGCTGCAGCATCGCCCCGGTGCTGGACTGGGGAGATGGCACGTTCCCGTTCACACCCGAGGAGGTGGAGACGATGGCGGAGATGGAGCATGAGCGCTGGCGCGATGAGCGGGTGCAGCAGGGGTGGTCGTACGGCCCGCAGCGCGACGAGGCGAAGCGGACCAACCCCAGTCTTCTTCCTTGGAACGAACTTCCGGAAGAGGCGCGCGAGTTCAACCGGGACACCGTGCGCCGCATCCCGGATATGCTGCGGCGCTCCGGCTTTCAGGTGTATCGTCTCACGGGTTCGCAACAGTAGCAGCCGCACCGGTAGAAGTCCCCTAATGGCTAAGTTTATAAATATGGTATACTTAGTCGGGAATGGAGGGGCGAGGTATGGACGCACTTCTGGCGCTGGTGGCCGATGAGTTTCGGACAGAGGAGTCGCACGCGGTTTTAGTCGGGCTGCAGGCCGCGGGGCGGCGCAGCGGCTGGGGCCGTTGCGTACGACCGGTGTTCTGGCCTGATGCCCCTGCGGGCGCCGCCGGGGACCTGGGGGCGGGTGCCACGGCAACAGATGTGGTGCTGGTGCTGCACACCAACCAGCGCGCGGCGGGGGAGGCTCTGCTCTCTGTCTGGGAGAGCGCCTCCCCGGGCCGGGTGCTACCCGTAATCGTGGGAGGAGAGGCGGAGGCGAGGGAGTGGGCCGCGCGCCTGGAGCGCCTGGCGAACGCACTGCCCCCGGTGCTCATCCGCCCCGCGCGCGACATCGTGCTGGGGCACGGCGGCCTCGTGCGCGTTACCGGCGCCGCGCAGGACCTTCTTGAGGACCGGATGCGGCTCGGCGGCCATCCGGCGGCGTGGGCTGTGGCGCGGAACGCGCCCGCCGTCTGCCCCTGCGTCGCCGCGGCTCTGCCCCCGGCTTGACAGTCCGCCCGCGCCGCGTGTTATACTCGGGTCCGCCCTCTTCTCCGGAGAACGGGGCGGGCGAAACGAGCGAGGGGGCGCGCGGGGGACATGGACGGCGCGAAGCAGCGGATCACGGTGGTCGGGAGCGCGAACGTGGACATGGTTGTCCGTCTGGAACGCCTCCCGGCGGTCGGCGAGACGGTCACCGGGGGCGAGTTCTTCCAGGTGTTCGGCGGCAAGGGCGCGAACCAGGCCGTTGCTGCGGCGCGGGCGTGCGGGAAGGAGACAGAGGTCGCTTTCGTCGCCTGCGTGGGTGAGGACGCCCTCGGCAGCGCCATGGTGGAGGGGTACCGCGCTGACGGCATCGACACCTCTTTCGTGGTGCGCACCCCCGACCGTCCCAGCGGGACCGCTCTGATCTGGGTGGACCGCCGTGGCAACAACAGTATCGCGGTCGCCCCTGGCGCGAACGACGCCCTCACCCCTGCCCACCTCGACGCCTGCGAAGAACTGCTCCGCGCCTCCGCACTGCTGGTCCTCCAGATGGAGATTCCCGCCGAGACCATCGGCCGGACGCTTGAACTCGCAGAGCGACACAGCGTCCCTGTCCTTTTCAACTTCGCCCCCGCTCGCACCGAGGAGATCCCCGTTTCCGCGCGCATGACCGGCCTTGTGGTGAATGAGGTCGAGGCCGAGGCGCTGACGGGCCGCCCCGTCACGGACCACGACACCGCGCGGGATGCCGCGCGCGCGCTGCTGGAGCGCGGCCCGCGGTTCGTGGTGGTGACGCTGGGAGAGCAGGGTGCCCTGGTCGCGGAGCGTGGCGCCGACGCCGTGTCTGTGCCCGCGTTCCCCGTCGAACCGATCGACGCCACGGCGGCGGGCGATACCTTTTGCGGCGCGCTCGCCGCAGCAGTCGTGGAGGGCAAGCCGCTCCGCGAGGCCGCGCGCTTCGCCAGCGCCGCTTCCGCACTCAGTGTCACGCGCATGGGGGCGCAGCCCTCATGCCCCCGGCGCGCCGAGATCGACGCCTTTCTGGAGGAAAGAACCCTTGTCTGAGACCCCTTCGTCCTATCCGTTCGTGGAGTACCGCCGGCGCGCCCTCGGCTGCTGGCTCGGCAAAGCTGTCGGTGGCACGCTCGGCGGGCCGTACGAGGGGCACACAAAGGGCACCTTGTCCCTGACCTTCTACGACCCGGTCCCCGACCGGATGCTGCCCAACGACGACCTGGACCTGCAGGTCGTCTGGGCCGAGGCCATCCGGCGCCACGGGCTGCCGATCCATCGCCGGATGCTCGCGGATGCCTGGCTGCGGCACATCCAGCTCCTGCCGGACGAGTACGGGGTGGCGGTGCGCAACCTCGCCGCGGGCATCTACCCGCCCGCCAGCGGGGCGTTCGACAACGGATTCACAGCGGGCATGGGCGCGGCCATCCGCACAGAGCTGTGGGCCTGCCTCGCACCCGGCGATCCGGACCTTGCCGTGGCATTCGCCCGCGAGGACGCCTGCGTGGACCACGACGGTGAGGGCGTACACGCCGCGGTCTACCTCGCCGCGCTGGAGAGCCTCGCGTTCGTGGAGCGGGACCGGGAAACGCTGCTGGACGCCGCCGCCGCGTACCTGCCCGCCGACTCCCGCGTGGCACGGGCCATCGCGGACACGCGCCGCCTCTGGGCGGAGACCGGCGACTGGCGCGAGGTACGCGAGCGTGTCTTCGCCGAGCACGGCACCCAGAACTTCACCGATGTCGCCCAGAACCTGGCGTTCACCGTGCTGGGCTGGCTCGCGGGCGGGGACTTCGGCGAGGCGCTCTGTATCGCGGTGAACTGCGGGATGGACACGGACTGCACCGGGGCCACGCTCGGCGCCCTGCTCGGCATCCTCGACCCGGACAGCATCGGCGAGGCGTGGCTCAAGCCCATCGGGCGGGAACTCGTCCTGTCGCCGGGGATGGTCGCCATGCCTGGCCTCCCGGCGACGCTGGACGCGTTCACGGACCTGGTGGCGGGCCTCGCCGTCGCCGCGGGCCGCCACTACGGCGCGAAAGTTACCCTGGAAGGCGTCCCGGCGGATGTCGCCGCGGGGGCGTCTGACGTCCCCGTGCGCTCCCCCCTCGGGCGCGACCTGCTCCTCGCCGCGGACGCGCCGACGCATCAGGGGCTGCTCTGCGCCGAACCGCTGGTGGTGTCCGTGGTCTACCCTGCCGACGTTGCGCTGACCCCTGGTGTCCCCGCGTCCCTGACCCTGCGCTTCACCGCCCCGGCCGATCTGCCCGAGGGCGGGGCGAACGTGTCGGTGCGCCCTCCCGCCGGGTGGACGGCCGAGCCTGCGGCGTTCCGGGTGGACCTCAAGGCCGGGGAGACGACCGAGCGGGAAGTGCGCGTCACGGCTCCGGCGGTTCCGGGCGCCACCGCGCGTCCCTCCGCCCCTGTGGCGGACCTGCTCCTGTCCGCGGGCGGGCTGTCCTGGCACGTCGAGGTGGGACTGCCGCTGACCCTGCCGGTCCTGCTCTGGCCGGAGGGAGAGGAAGAGGCGGCAGGGGAAGTCCGGGAGGTAGCCGGGCACTTCATCCCGCTGCCCGAGGGCGCCTGCGCCCTCACCGCGGAGTTCAAGATGCCGTACCGCGCGCAGCCGCGGTTCGTGGTGCAGACGCCGGGGCGGGCCGTGCGGGTCTTCCTGAATGGCGAACTCCTGCACGAGCACGAGGGCACGTACCGGGTCCCCGCTATCCACCGCCCCGGCAACACCTGGAAGCAGGCCGACGTCAACCGCGGCTGGCACCGCCTCACGATCCGGGTGGCCGCGGGCGATCCCGGCCCGCTCTTCATCGGCATCGGCGACGGCGGCTCCTGGGACTGGGTCCGCGGCCTGGAGTGGCGCGTCCCCGGCACTACCGCTCAATAGGCACCGGGCGGACCGCTGCGCTCCGGAGCGCAGCGGTCCGCCCATACGTTATCAGGGCGCGAGTGCTTCGGCGACGGCCTTCTCGACCTCTTTGAGGTCCACCTTGCCCGCCCAGTGGCGGACGATGCGGCCGTCCTTGACCAGCACCACGGACGGCACTGACTTGACGCCCCACTGCTCCCACACCCCCGGGGCGTCGTCGGGCGTCGCGGCGTCCAGAAGGATGGGGTACGTGTACCGCGTCTTCTGCTTCGCCAGGAACGGTGCGACCTTGGCGGCGCCCTCCTCGTCGATGGACACACCCACCACCGAGAACTTACCGCCCGCGGCGTACTTCGCGTGCAGCTTCTGCAGCTCCGGCATCGCCTTGACGCACGGCGCGCACCAGGTCGCCCAGAAGTCCACGAGCAGGACTTTCCCGCCCGCCGACAGGCCCGCCAGCGTGGCGGTCTCGCCCTCCACGCTCTTGAGCGAGAACGCCGGCGCCGGGCGCGGCACCGGCGCGGGCAGGAACGCCTCCGGGTCCTTCACGAACGCCTCGACCTCTTTCTTCGCGCAGAAGTAATAGGTCTTGCCCTTGTAGGCCACCGCGCCCGCGATCTTCTCCTCGCCGTGCTCCTCGCCGTTCTGGGAGCAGACCAGGCATACCCCCTTCTTCGGCACGTTCTCCGTCACCACCGTCG
>Ga0065721_10003791_pt1 | contig 75605 bp, 60 predicted proteins | sample Mesricmetagenome_FD_59108 | JGI IMG/M metagenome (GOLD analysis project Ga0065721, IMG submission 59108) | Mesophilic microbial community from rice straw/compost enrichment Sample: eDNA_1 v2 (version 2) | ecosystem: Engineered > Solid waste > Grass > Composting > Bioreactor | place: USA: Davis...
GTTAGGGACGCCCGGTGGGTTGCACCACAAACGATCATCATGCGCCGCGTCCCGTTATGGACGCCCGGTGGGTAGCACCACAAACGATCACCATGCGCCGCGTCCCGTTAGGGACGCCCGGTGGGTAGCACCACAAACGATCACCATGCGCCGCGTCCCGTCAGGGACGCCCGGTGGGTAGCACCACAAACGATCACCATGCGCCGCGTCCCGTCAGGGACGCCCGGTGGGTAGCACCACAAACGATCGCCATGCGCCGCGTCCCATTAGGGACGCCCGGTGGGTAGCACCACAAACGATCGCCATGCGCCGCGTCCCGTTGGGGACGCCCGGTGGGTAGCACCACAAACGATTACCATGCGCCGCGTCCCGTTAGGGACGCCCGGTGGGTTGCACCACAAACGATCATCATGCGCCGCGTCCCGTTATGGACGCCCGGTGGGTAGCACCACAAACGATCGCCATGCGCCGCGTCCCGTTAGGGACGCCCGATGGGTTGCCGCGGCTATAACCACTTAGTGGTATTTTTCATCCACAAAAAATATTTATTTGATTATATGCCGGAGGGTCGCTTACTTTTGTAGCGAATTACTCCTCGAATTATTCCTGAAAAGTTTATTATCCGCTGTCGTATACGCCTTGTATACAATCATTACCCGGCAAAAACGCGTTTAGAATTCATGTCTAACGGAGGCTATTTTTTGCACATTTAAAAACATCCTAATTATGAGTCAAAAACTTCATTTTGAGACCCTGCAATTGCATGCAGGTCAGCAGATCGATCCCACCACAAAAGCAAGAGCAGTACCCATTTACCAGACCACCTCCTATGCCTTCGACAGCTCAGCCCATGCCGCCGACCTCTTTGGTTTGCGCGCATTCGGCAACATCTATACCCGTATCATGAACCCCACCACCGACGTGTTTGAACAACGCATGGCCGCCCTGGAAGGTGGCGTGGCAGCGCTGGCCACCAGTTCGGGACAGGCAGCGCAGTTCCTGGCGCTCAACAACATCATGCAGGCCGGTGATAACTTTGTGTCCACCTCTTATTTATATGGCGGCACCCACAACCAGTTCAAAGTGTCTTTTAAAAGACTGGGCATAGAAGCCCGTTTTGTAGATGGCGATGATGCAGATGCCTTTGCCCGGCACATCGATAAAAACACCAAATGCATATATCTCGAAACCATCGGCAACCCCCGTTTGAACATCCCCGACTTTGAGAAGTTTGCCCAACTGGCCAAAGATTACGATCTACCCCTGATCGTTGACAATACCTTTGGCGCAGCCGGTTATTTGTTCCGCCCGCTGGAGCATGGCGCCCATGTGGTGGTACAATCGGCTACCAAATGGATCGGTGGTCATGGTACAGCCATCGGCGGTGTGATCGTGGATGGCGGTAATTATAACTGGGGCAACGGCAAATTCCCGCAGTTTACCGAACCTTCTGAAGGGTATCATGGCATGAAGTTCTGGGAAGTGTTTGGCGAAGGCAACCCGCTGGGTTTACCCAATGTGGCTTTTGCCATTCGCTGCCGCGTGGAAGGGCTGCGTGATTTTGGACCTTCGCTCAGTCCTTTCAATTCCTTCCTGATGATACAGGGTTTGGAAACCCTGTCGCTGCGGGTACAAAGGCATGTAGACAATGCGCTGGCCCTGGCCGAATGGCTGGAGCAGCATCCCCAGGTGGAGTTTGTGGAATATCCCGGTTTAAAAAGCAGTCCTTATCATGAGCTGGCCAATAAATACCTGTTGAATGGTTTTGGCGGTATTTTGAATTTTGGCATCAAAGGCGAAAAGGAAAAGGCCAGCCAGTTTATTGACTCGTTGAAGCTGGCGAGCCACCTGGCCAATGTGGGTGATGCCAAAACACTGGTGATACATCCTGCAAGTACTACGCATGAGCAATTGAGTGCCGAAGAGCAGTTGATTGCCGGCGTACGTCCCAACCAGATAAGGATCAGCGTAGGTATCGAACATATTGAAGATATCAAGGCCGATTTTGAACAGGCGTTTGAAAAAGTATTTTCCAACCAACTCGTATCGTAAATGAAGCATGAAGTAAGAAGTATGAAGTAGGAACGCTTCATACTTCTTACTTCATGCTTCCTACTTCCTTATATGAGTACCGTTCAAATCTTCCGGTACCGGCAGCCTTTTACCTTGCAAAACGGTATTACGCTGCCGGAATACCATTTGGCCTATCACACCTTTGGCACCCTCAACAGCCACCGCGATAACGTGGTATGGATCTTCCATGCCCTTACCGCCAACAGCGATCCCATGGACTGGTGGCCCGGCCTGGCAGGTGAAGGCAAACTATTCGATCCCGCCCAATTTTTTATTGTATGTGTGAATATGCCCGGCAGTTGTTATGGCAGTATCGGTCCGTTGGAAACAGCGCCCGGTACCAGCCATCCCTACTATCATCACTTTCCCTTTTTCACCATCCGCGATATGGTGCGCGCCTATCAACCGCTGCGCGAAGCGCTCGGCATTGAAAAAATTCATATCGGCATCGGCGGCTCCATGGGCGGTCAGCAATTACTGGAATGGGCGGTGGAAGAACCGGAGCTCTTCCGTTACATCGTACCCATCGCCACCAATGCCTGGCATTCGCCATGGGGCAAAGCCTTCAATACATCGCAACGCTGGTGTATTGAAATGGATACAAGCTGGAACAACCAGCACGAAACAGCGGGTATACATGGTATGCAGGTAGCGCGCAGCATGGCGCTGCTCTCCTATCGCCATTATAAAACCTATGATTATTTTCAATCGGATGAAGACGATGTGCTGGACAATTACAAAGCGGCTTCCTATCAACGTTACCAGGGCGAAAAACTCGCCAAACGGTTCAATGCATTCAGTTATTATGTGTTGTCGCTGAGTATGGACAGCCATCACATCGGCCGCTACCGGCAAAGCGCCATAAAAGCCCTGCAGTGCATAAAAGCCCAAACGCTGGTCATTGGATTGATATCTGATATTTTATTCCCGTTGAACGAACAGGAATACCTGGCCAGCCATATTCCGCATGCAAAAATGGTGGTCATCGATTCCATGTACGGCCATGATGGCTTTTTACTGGAGTTTGAAGCCATCACGTCTGCCATCCAGGAATTTATACCGGCTATTGTAAAGCCCGCGGTTATCACCCGCACATGACCATACTTCGATATATTTGTATATGATATCGAAAAACCTGTTGATGCTCCTGGCCGGACTGTCGCCGCTATTGGGTTCGGGCCAGCAGCTTTTAAAAGTGGGTGTTGCCGGTCTCAGCCACGATCATGCCTATGGATTAATGCACCAGTACCAGCAAGGCAAAGTGCTCATAGCCGGCATTGCAGAGGCCGATACCGTGCTGGCCAACCGGTATAAAAAAAGATTCCATCTCCCCGATTCCATATTCTATCCCAGTCTTTCGGCCATGCTCAGCCAGGTCAAACCCGATGCCGTGCTGGCCTATAACCCCATCGCCGAACACATCGATGTAGTAGAGGCCTGCGCCCCCAAAGGCATTTCGGTGATGGTGGAAAAACCGCTGGCCACCACGATGGCCCAGGCCAACCGCATGGCCGAACTGGCGCGCAAACACCGCGTTCATCTTCTTACCAATTACGAAACCACCTGGTACCCCAGCAACCAGCAATTGTACCGGATGGTGCAGGCCAATACCATCGGACCGGTGCGCAAAATGGTGGTGCACGACGGGCACGAAGGCCCCAAAGAGATCGGCTGCAGCCCTGACTTCCTGCGCTGGCTTACCGACCCGGTATTGAATGGCGGCGGCGCCCTCACCGATTTTGGCTGTTATGGCGCCAATCTCATGACCTGGCTTATGAAAGGCCAGGCCCCCATTGCGGTTACCGCCGTTACCCGGCGCATCAAACCCGATGTGTACCCAAAAGTGGATGATGATGCCACCATTTTACTGGAATACCCAGACGCCACAGGTATCATAGAAGCATCCTGGAACTGGCCTTTCAGCATCAAAGACTGGGAGGTATTTGGCAAAACGGGTTATTTGCACGCGCTGGACCCGAACACCTTAGAGCAAAGGCAAAAAAAGGAATACGAACCTGTAAAATTGTCACCGCCTGCGTATACGGATAATTTGCAGTACCTGGCCGATGTTTTGCAGGGAAAAATACAGCCCGGTAACGATTTATCGTCATTGGAAAACAACCTGATCGTAGTGCGTATCTTAGAGGCGGCCAAACGGTCGGCCAGGGAGGGAAAACGGGTAAAATTATAGGGAGGATCCCGCGAGAATGACAGTCGGACGGCGTCCTTTGCGGCCCTGTACGATTCATTAATTTTGAAATTAGAAATGGATTAGAATATCCAATTCCTATCATATATCCCCATAGTGTTGCGAATTTCGTAAGGTTAACAAATTCGTGAAGACTATGGAGTTTGACGCAGAAGTTCCGTATGGCCAAGGTAAGGCTCTGTTCAGGATCAGCAAGGAAAACCCCGGAATTTACAGCGCTGCGTTGCTGCGTTACGATGGCGACCAACAGCATAGTCCCCCCAGGGTAATTACACTGATCCGTGGCATCAGAGGCTGGACCGGCAGCGAGAACGACGAGATTCTGATCAACGTGCTGGGAAATTTGATCGAAGCCCATTTGACCAAATCTTACCGGAAACAAGGTTCAAAAAAATAAGAGCCTCAGGCCGCTGTGCGGCATCATAAAACCCACATCTTTCATGAAATGGATTTTTTGTTTCTTACCCATCCTAATTATTGCCTGCCCATCCTGTGAAACCCGTAAAAGAGAAGTAGCTTTACAAAAAAAAGAAGCCGAACTGAAACAAAAAGAACAGGAGCTTTTGCTAAAGGAAAGAACTTTAGAGCTCAAGGAAGAAGAACTGCTCAAAAGGGAACAACAGATCGACAGCGCATCTATTAACAACACTACCCCCATCGATACCAGCCTCACCGGCACCTGGTCGGTAAAAATGACCTGTACAAATACCTCCTGTCCGGGTTATGCCGTAGGCGATACCAAATCAGAAACCTGGCAAATGTCCTATGAAGGCACCACCATCATTGTACGGGTGATGTCGAACGACCAACTGGTGCGGGTATATACCGGCACCCATATCAACAACACGATAGAGCTGGTAGAAGACAAATCCGCTCCGCCGCAAGGCACCCGTAATCAAATGATCGTGCGGCTCAGGAGCATAGATGCCAACCGGCTGGAAGGGCAACGGGAAATTGTCCGGGACGATTGCAAGGTTACCTATAGTCTACAACTGGAAAAAGAACGGAGAGGTAAATAGTTATGTGTTTACTGAACAAAATAAATTTCTCGCTGCCGCTGAGCAACCCGGTGATCATTTTCTCCCTGGTATTGTTCATCATATTGTTCGCGCCGCTGCTTTTTAACAAGATCAAAGTTCCACATATTATCGGCCTCATCCTCTCGGGCATGATCATTGGCCCCTATGGCTTTAACCTGTTGTTGCGCGATAGCAGCATCGTGTTGTTCGGCACAGTGGGGTTGATATATATCATGTTTACGGCAGGGCTGGAAATAGACCTGGAAGAATTCCGGAAAAACCGCTACAAAAGCCTTGTATTTGGTTTATTCACCTTTATCATACCCATAGGCATGGGCGCCGCAGCGGTGTACTATGCCCTGCAATACAGCTGGCCCACTTCTTTTTTAATGGCCTCTATGTTTGCATCCCATACCCTGCTGGCCTATCCCATCGCCAGCCGTTATGGTATTTCACGCATACGGTCGGTTACCCTTACCATCGGGGGTACCATCATTACCGATATCCTGGCCCTGTTGGTGCTGGCCGGTGTAATAGGTATGGCCAGGGGCGATATCACCTCTTCGTTCTGGCTTACCCTGGGTATATCCTCCGTTGCTTTTGGCGCTATCATATTTTTTGTGTTCCCCATTATAGCACGCTGGTTTTTTAAAACCTTCGAAGACCCCGTGGCGCAGTACATTTTTGTGCTGGCCATGGTATTCCTGGGCGCCTTTTTGGCCGAGCTGGCGGGGCTGGAGCATATCATCGGGGCATTTTTGGCCGGTTTGGCATTGAACCGTTTTATTCCACATACATCGCCCCTGATGAACCGCATCGAGTTTGTGGGCAATGCCTTCTTTATTCCGTTTTTCCTGATCAGCGTGGGTATGCTCATCGATTTCAGGGTGTTGTTCCAGGGCTGGGGTGCATTGAAGGTGGCAGGCATCATGACCGTGATCGGTATTTTATCAAAATACATAGCCGCCTTTCTTACCCAAAAAAGTTTTCGTTTATCGGGGCTGGAGCGCAATATGATATTCGGGCTCAGTACAGCCAGGGTGGGCGCCACGCTGGCCATCGTGCTGGTGGGTTATAATGTGATCATTGGTGAAACCGCCACCGGCGAACCCATCAGGCTGTTGAACGAAGACGTGCTGAACGGCACCATCATCATGATCCTCATCACCTGTACCATCAGTTCGTTTGTGGTGCAAAAAACATCGCAGCAACTGGCCCTGCTTGAAGAAAATACCGGCGCAGAAGATGCCAATGAAAGCGAAAAGATCCTGATCTCCCTGGCCTATCCCGAAACGGTTACCGAACTCATCGATTTTGGACTGATGCTGAAACCACGCAACAGCAATGCACCTGTATATGCATTGAACATCGTAAGCGATGAGGCCGATGAAAGCAAAACCAGGTCGGTAGCCAAAAAAATGATGGACAAGGCCGTACAGCATGCCGCTGCCACCGAACAAACGGTGATTCCCATCACACGTTTCGATATGAACATCAGCAATGGCATCATTTATACGTTGAAGGAACAAAACATCACCGACCTGCTGATCGGTTTGCACCGCGATGCCAACCAACATAATTTCCTGGGACCGGTAGCCGAGCGCATCCTGCATCATACGTCCGAAACCGTGTTTATTTACAAACCCATACAACCCTTCAACACCCTGAAAAGGATTGTGGCGGTGGTAACCACCCGTGCCGAACGCGAACCGGGTTTTGCACACTGGTACCGTAAGCTCACCAATATTGCCCGTTCATCGGGACTGAGCATTAGTTTTTTTGCCACCAGGGAAACCATCCGGGAAATGCAGGAACTGCAGAAACAGCAAAACACCGAGGTGAAGATCAGCTGGCAGGAATTTTCGCAATGGGATGATTTTCTCATCTTCAGCCGTGAAGTAAAAAAAGACGACCTGCTGTTTATCGTATCCTCCCGTAAAGGACAGGTATCGTGGCAGCATCAACTGGATAAACTACCCTATTATCTTTCCAATTATTTCCCCAATACCAGCTTCATCATGTTGTATCCGCAGCAAATTGAACGTGGCTTGAAAATGGGTGATGTACAGTATATCGACAGCAGCCTGGCTGAAACCATCAGCGAAAACCTGGCTACTATTGGCAAGGCCAAGAAGTTGTGGCGTCAATTCAGGAAAAACAAGGATTAATATTTTTTTAATTTTGTTCTAATTCTACTTATTGAAAAGGACTTTACATTGTCGCCATGGAAAGTAGATTGTTCATTGTGTCGGACAGGTTACCCGTAACCATCGATGAGGATAAAGGATTGCAGGTATTAAAGGACCGCCCTTTTGCCAATGAGAAAGAACTGTTGCGTCGTTACACCGAATTGTATTGGGCCGGATGGCCGGGTTGTAATACACTGGAATGGGCCGATGCCATTCATAAATCACCTTCCACCGAGATCAACTACCTGCCTGTTTTCAACAACCAGTTTGTGCAGCCACTCGTTACGCATTTACATGCCGGTGATACGGTATGGATAACCGGCGATCAATTATTATGGCTGCCCGAGATGCTGAGAACCGAGATGCCCGAACTTACCATCGTGTATTTTCTTCCCAACACCACTAGCCCATGGAACGATGAATTGCTGCATGGCATACTGGGCGCCGATTTGATCAGTACACAGGATGCCCCTCAATTGCTGCATCATATATTAATGCGACTGGGGCTTGAACACGATCAGAACATCATACGCTACGATAACCGCCTCATCAAAATAGGCGGACTGGATGATATACACAGATCCATCCGGGATATCAAACAAAAACAGGAAGCATTTAAAGTGCGATTCCTGGACACCTATTTACAAAAAGAACTGCTGGACAGCTACCAGCATGCATCCAACCGGCTGATATTGCTGGATTACGACGGCACCCTGGTGCCCTTCTCCCCCAACCCGGCCGATGCCATACCCGGCGATGCGCTGTTGCAACTGATCAGGAGCCTGAATGCTGATAAAAACACCGTATACATCATCAGCGGCCGCAACCACGACTGGCTGGAACAATGCCTGGGTTATTGCGAGGTAAATATGATTGCCGAACACGGCGCCTGTTCCAAATGTATCGGCGAAGAATGGCTGATGGATGAAAGCCTGCAAACAGACTGGATAGAGCCTGTAAAGGCGATCATGAACACCTATGTGCAACGCTGCCCGCATACATTTGTAGAAGAAAAACAATATTCCGTGGTATGGCATTACCGTAATGCTGCCAAACGACAGGGCGCCATTTCTGCTGCCGAACTGCGCTCTGAGCTGGCCGCCTTTGCCAGCACCCGCAACCTGAAGGTGGCCATGGGCAACAAGATCGTGGAAGTAAAACACAGCAGCATCAATAAAGGCGCCGCCACACGCAAGTTACTGGAAGGAAAACAGTTTGATTTTATCCTGGCCATCGGGGACGATTATACCGATGAAGATATGTTCAAGGCGCTGGGCGGTCAAAAGAATTGTTATACCATCAAAGTGGGCAACGAGGCTTCTTATGCCCGGTATAACCTGTTTACACCGCATACCGTGATTGCCCTGCTTGAAACCATCAATCATATCACGGTGAGGGATATCAGCGGCCGTGTTGGCTAAGCTGGGTGGTGGTGCTATCCTTTATTTTGTTCAGCTCTATCAGCACACTTTTCAGGGAATCGTTTTGCAATATCAGTTTCCGGTTCGACTGCCTGTACTGTTTATTCTGACTAAGCAGGGAACCACTGAAAACGACGATCGCGGCAACAAAACAGAGGATCAAAAATATAGGACGGTTCCTCATGATTGGAATACCTGTTTCTATACAAATTCATTATTAGTTATTAAGCAACGGTTAATGTATTATTAAAAGTAAATTAGAAGAAGAATTACCAGGGCGGCCATGAGTGTATTCAACCCATTTACGAGGTCGTTTGACAGTATTCCTTTTCGTTCCAGCGTTGCCCCCAGCAACGAATCGGCCAGGTTGCCTGCGGTGCCCGCCACTACGATCCATAAGGCATGACCGGTATACCCATAACCGGCAGAATAAATCGTGGCGATAAGGGCGCTGCCGGCCAGTCCCCATAAAGATCCTTCCAGGCTTACTACCCCATCCAGTCCGCGGCTATCTTTTTTAAAGCTGATGATATTGTAAAAGCGTTTGCCGTATATACTTCCCAACTCAGAACTCAGGGTGTCGGCCATGGCCGACGACAGGGCCGCCGCCGCCACCGGTTGCCAGATATAGGCCTGTTGCGGAAACCACCAGGCCAGCAAACCGGCCCCACCCGCAACCCCGCCATTGGCCAGTACCTGGCCGGCTGTACGCCGGCCTTTGTTTTTTTCAGCTATGCCCAACTGTTCTTTTTTGGGGCGGCCGATGGCGGTGGCGATCACACCGGCAATAAAAAAGGCCGCCAGCATCAATACGCCCGTAATTCCGGCGCCTTTGTACAGCAGCCAGGCCAGTATACCACCGTTGATGGCGCCGGCCACGGTGAGCTTGCGCAGGCGTATGGCGGCGACAACGCCAAAACCAATAATAACGGGAATAAGATAATGCACGCGGCAAACTACGGATAATTACTTCACCAGCTCACCGTTCAATATAATATTGCTGCAATTCTCCACATACAACGCCGGCTCACTCATCAGTTGAACGTTCTTCATTTGTATATCATTCGCATCGATGATCTCTGCCCCCATATCGGTCTTCAACACCATATTGCTTAGGAAAATATTTTGAATACGCATTTCAGGCAGTCCTCTTACAAACACACCCCTTTTCGCCCCATGGCAAACAATACTATCGAAATAAAAATTACGAAACTGCGGCGTGGCTTCCGAAACTGGCGGTATGGTCACCACTTCGCCTTTGGCAGGTGGTTTGGTGAAATAATACATATCAAAAAGAATGGCATCACGCACGATATCTTTCATACGGATATTCTTTACATAAATATTTTCTACCGTGCCGCCCCTGCCGCGAACGGTTTTAAAACGCAGCCCGTTATCCGTTCCCATAAACAAACAATCATACACAAAAATATTCCGTGCACCGCCGCTCATCTCCGAGCCAATCACAAAACCGCCATGCCCCTTGTACACAACATTATTCCGTATCACCACATTCTCGGTAGGCCGGCCTCTTTTTCTTCCTTCTTCATCCTTGCCCGATTTGATGCAAATGCCGTCATCACCCACATCAAAGGTGCAGCCTTCTATCAATACGTTTTTACAACTCTCCACATCCAGTCCGTCACCATTTTGCGCATACTCGGGATTTTTTACAAACACGTTGCGTACGGTGAGGTTTTCGCATAGCAGCGGATGCAAACACCAGGCAGGCGAATTTTGAAAGGTCACGCCTTCGAGCAATACTTTTTTGCAGTTGGTTAATACCAGCAGGTTGGGCCGCAGGTAATCCTTGATGTCTTCAAAGTCTTTCAGCGTTTGTCCCGGTTGCAGTACGGCCGTTCTTTTGGTTTCATGCGCCAGTTTGGTTTTGGCCGATGGATACCAGAGGCGGCCATCACTGCTCACCAGTCCGCCCGATGCCACCTTGGCCTTCCACTGCCGCTCGGTGAGGCGGTCGCGGCCCACCATACGCCATACATCGCCATTTCCATCGATCACGCCCTTGCCGGTGATGGCAATGTTTTCGAGATCAGTGCCGGAAATTGGCGATTGGTTGCGGGCCGAACGCCGGCCTTCATAACTGCCTTCTACCAGGGGGTATTGATCAAAATCGGTGGTAAACAACAAAACGGCATCGCGTTCAATATGCAGGTTTACGTTGCTTTTCAGCACCAGCGGACCGGTCAGCCACATTCCGCCCGGAACCAGCACCACACCCCCGCCCTTTTTATTACAGGCCGCAATGGCCTGGTTGATGGGATGGGTGTTGAGCGTGATGCCATCGGCTACGGCGCCAAACCGGGTAATGTTGAATGTATCTTTTTTGAATACAGGTTCAATGGTGGTGGGCAGATGGGTCCAGCTATATTGGGCGCTGGTGTGCAAACCAATGAGTATGAAAAATAGCAACTGTTTCATACCGATAAACCTAGTTGCATAAGCAAAAAATCAGGTTCAATAATTGGTGGTAAAGGTTAGAATTTTGGTGGGGATTGTATGAAATGACCGCTGTAGCTTGTGTTTGGGTGGTTGCAGTCTGTGTTTTTACTGTTGCAACGTGCAATTGGTATGCAGTGTACCGGGTTTGGCGTCTTGCATATTGAAATCGGCTGATTGCAAATCCGGGGCGCCGCGCCCCGTGTTTGCAATGGCTTACCCCGCGTTTGCAACGGGGTAATTTCAACCTGCGGTAACTCATTTACAATTGTTTTGCGTTCACCCACAGTTGCATCGGCTTCATGTACGCTTGCAACGGCTTCCAACACAGTTGCAAAGGGCTATTTCCAATTTGCGACGGGTCAATTACAAGCCACTGCAACTTAACCCGTGTTTGCTACGGCTTACCCCTGCCATGTCAGGGGAGTATTTTCACCTTACAACAACCTAAACCCCTTTTGCCTTCATATAATCACTCGGTGAAACCTTGTATTTTTCCCTAAAACAGGTGCTGAAATACTTGGGATTGCTGAATCCCGCCGAATAAGCCACTTCAGATATATTATCCGCACCGGCATCAAGATATTGCCGGGCCCTTTGCAACCGCATATCCTTTACAAACTCCACGGGTGTTAACCCGGTCAAACTTTTAAACTTTTTATAAAACGTAGTACGGCTCATATGCATATGCTCTGCCACGGCCTCGATATTAAACCCGGCATCCGTCATCTTTTCTTCCACCACCAGTATCACTTCTTTTAGGAATGTTTCATCTTTTGAGGTCACCACCACCGGCCCCGGGCCCAGTTCCACCGCTGCCTGCTTTTTCACCAGCTTGTCGAACAACTTCTTTCTTTGCCGCAACAGGTTATCGATAGAAGCGCCCAAAAATTCGTTATTGAAGGGCTTGGTAATATAAAAATCCGCGCCCACCTGCAAGGCTTCTATCTGGTTTTCTACCGCACCCCTGGCCGACAACAATATCACGGGTATATGGCTGCTGTTTACGTCATTTTTTATTTTACCCAGCATTTGTATACCATCCATAATGGGCATCATCACATCGCTGAGTATCAGGTCGGGCGATAGCTGCAGCGCTTTTTGCCATCCTTCCAGTCCATTACCGGCCACCTGCACACGGTACCGCTCGCTGAGTTGCTGGTGTAAAATGCTGCGCAGCTCATCGTTGTCTTCTACCAGCAATACCAGTGGCGCATCTTCGCCGGCCAGGCCATTGGTGCTCCCGGGAATGGCGATGGCTTTGAGACTTTCCGGCACCGGCACTTCCCCGCGTTGTAAGGTCACCGTTACCGACAAACCACCTTCTTTATTGTTCCTGGCCTCGATACGTCCGCCATGCAATTGCACGATCTCCTTCGACAGGGCCAGTCCAATGCCCGAACCCTTTTGCCGGGCTGCGGCGGTACGGCCTTCATAAAACAGTTCAAATATCTCTTCCAGTTTATCGGCATCCACACCCGGCCCCTGGTCGCGCACTTCAATATGAAACGGATCGCCGGAACGTATGACAATGCGGATGGCTTTTCCTTCCGGTGTAAACTTCACCGCATTGGCCAGCAGGTTATACACCACCACATCCATTTTGTCGGCATCTACCGCAGCCACCAGTTCCGGCTGATCGGGCATTATTTCCAGCCTGATGTTTTTTGATTGTAGTTCCGCCGCAAAATGATCGCTTATCTTTTGCACAAATTCTACTATGTTGACCCTCGACAAATGGAGGGTGGCCTTATTGCTTTCAATCTTTCTCAGATCCAGCAGTTGGTTGATAAACCGCACCATACGGCTGGCATTTTTTTGCGCCACCTCTACATAGCCATGCCCTTCGGCAGACAATTTTTCTTTGCGCGCCAGTTGCTCCAGCGGGTTCACGATCAGCGTAAGCGGTGTTCTCAGTTCGTGCGATACATTGGTAAAAAAATGCAGTTTCAGGGCCGCCAGCTTTTGCTCTACAGCTATCTTATTTCGCAGCCTGATCATGGCCAGGGCAGTACGCCGGATAAAAAATAAGATGGTGGCCAGCACCAATACATAGATGGTATATGCCCACCAGGTTTTCCAGGGCGGCGGCAATATGGTGATGGCTACACTTTTATAAGGGGTGTTGGAATAGAGGTCGTTACTGAGGCTTTTTACTTCAAACACATATTTACCGGGCGGCAGGTTGGTATAGGTAGCCCGGCGTTGCAGCCGGTCGCTGTGCCAGGTGCTGTCGAAACCCAGCAGGCGGTACATCAGGGCATGGCGGTTACCAAAACGGCTGTCGAGTATAGCATAATCGATGCTGATGATGTTTTCGTTGTATTGCAGCCTGAGGTCATGCATATAATTGATATCGCCCGCACCGGCATCTTCGTTGTTGATCTGCAGGTTGGTGAAGGCGATGTTGGCGGCAATGCGGTGGTTGTTGATGTGGCAGGGATCGAAGCTGATAAAACCTTTGTTGGTGCCATATACCAGCTGGCCGCCCGGCAACCGCGGACAAACGGCTGCCTCGGAAAAAGCCACCGGGGGCAATCCATCGTAGGAATCGTAGTTCCTGAAGGTTTTGCTGGCCGGGTTAAACATCGACAAACCATTCTCCGTGGCCAGCCATAAGTTACCGTTGTTGTCTTCGGCGCAGCTCAGCACATAATCGTTGGGCATGCCATCGCGGGTGGTATAATTCCTGAAATGCAATTGCTGAAAAGGCCGATCACCCGTGGCCGAACAAAAACCACCGCCCGATGTGGCCAGCCACATACGTTGCTGCGCATCGCGGTAAATAAACTGGATATCGTTGTTGCCCAAACTATATTTATCGCCGGGCTTTTTGCGGTACGATGCGAATGTATACACCGGGGGGTTGGCATTCATCAGCAACAGGCCATTGGTGGTGCCTATCCAAATGTTACCGGAGGCATCAAGCGCCATATGCCTGATCTTTTGAAAAACTTCTTTGCGGTAATTGGCAAAGGCGGGACCGCTTTGTACAAATTGTATGGCATCGCCTTCGCCCACTACCTGGAACAGGCCTTTATCGAACGAACCGATCCACATACGGCCCTGCCGGTCTTCGAGCATGGAATAAATATCATGGCCAGGTAAATCCTTCCCTGGCAGGTAACGTGTAAGACGATATTGTGTGCAGGATGCATTCAGCGGCGAGGCCCGGTATAATCCATTTCCTTTTGTGCCCAGCCACATATTGCCTTTGCTGTCCTGCAGCATGGAATAGATCAATCCCAGGCCTTCCGGCGGTTCGTTTACAAACAAACCGCTTAATTTTTTTCCATTTTCATATACATATAAATGCCCGCTTTTGGTGCCCAGCCATAAACGGTTCCGGTTATCGTAATAAATGCCGCGTACTTCGTTATCGTACCGGGATGGATTTTCATTTACCAGTAACTGTTGTTCGAATACATTGCTTTGCAGGATGATCTTTATCAGTTGGCGTTCGTTGTTGGTAAGCCAGATGGCGCCTGCCTTGTCGTAATAAATGGATATTACATTGGCGGGTATTTTGGTGCTGCCTGCATCGGGTGTACTTAATTCATTGTCGAACGAATCGATGGCTTCGCGATAATAACCAAAACCGCCGCCCTTCATATAAGCCCAGATGAGACCGTTGTTGTCTTCGATAACTTTGATATGGTTTTTGATGGGGTTCAGCGGGTCGTTGTTGTGCTGGCTGTACAGGACGAATTGCTCCGTGGCAGGATTAAAACGGATGATGCCTTTTTTGGCGGGTTCTATCCACAGGCGGCCTTTTTTATCTTCATATAACGTATGCAGCGATTCACCGGTGGTATAGGCGGCGGTGGATATTCGTTTGTTATCGATATTAAACGTGATCAGTTTGCCGGTGTTTGTAGTGGCATACAACACCCGTTGTTTACGTGAGCGAAATAACGCATTGATGCGGCTGTTGGCAATATTCCAGTGGCTGTATGTTTTTTCTTTCTTATCGTATATCACCAGCTGGCCCTGCCGGGTGCCAAAGTACAGGCTGGTGGCATCTTCCCTGATGGCCGTGCAGGCGCCGGTGGGTATGATATTGTTTACCTGGTATTCGCCGGCAGCATTTTGTACCAGGCAGGCCAGCCCGCGGCTGGTGCCTACCCATACCTGTTTATGGGCATCGGTATATAAAAAATAAACGGAGTCTGATGGCAGGCGATGCGCCGCGGGCATATGCTGGTTGTATTTCAGAAAGCGGCCGGGTTGCATATCGTTTTGCGGTACGCAGTACAGGCCGTCGTTGATGGATTGCAGCCATACCCAGCCATTGCTGGCATGTAGGATTTTATTGAAGTTGACCTTTTTTTTGCCCGTGGCTTGTAAGATGGGCGCCAGCGGCCAAAACTCGCGGCTGCTTTTATCGAAGCGGTAAACCTGCAGGTCGTAAGCGATGATCCATAAATGATTGGATTGGTCTTCGACGATTTTGTCTACCCGGTCGTTGGCCAGTTGTGAGCGGTCGCCGGGGGATGACTTGTAGGAGCTGAAGGAATGGCCGTCGAAGCGGTTGATGCCGTCCCAACTGCCGAACCACATAAAGCCTTCTTTGTCCTGTATCATACAGGTAATGGCTTTGTGGCTGAGGCCATTTTCCGTGGAGTAGTAATCCACTTTGCATTTTGGTTGGGCTGTGGCGGTGGCTATCTTAAATAGCAGGCACAGCGCCAGCAGTGTTTTTTTTCGGGGCATAAGCAGCAATCGTTGGTGCAGTTTAGTAAAATTTGGAAGAAGGGGGGAAATTTTTTATGCAATCGTTGCCGGGTGACGGAGGCGCCGGATTTTGGTAATTCTTCGTTTTGTTCAAATGGCACGCACATACTATGAACATGTGTACCGGAAATTTTAGTATATTACATAAGATGGTATTTTCCATAAACAGCCGCAAACATGTTCTATGTGGCGACTATTTGTATATATTATTCTCCTGCACCTGCTGCCTTGCCAGTCGATTGCTCAAAAAGTAATTGCCATTACCATCGATGGGTCCATCAACCCCGCCACAGCCGGCTACATCCACCGCGCCATTCAACACGCCGAAAAACAAAAAGCCACCAGCTTACTCATACACCTCAATACACCCGGCGGGCTGCTGAAATCCACGCGCGTTATTGTAGGTGATATACTGCAATCGCCCATACCCGTGATCGTATATGTATCACCCGGGGGCGCCCATGCCGGCTCGGCTGGCGTATTCATCACCATGGCCGCGCATATCGCCGCCATGGCGCCGGGCACCAATATCGGCGCGGCCCACCCGGTGAACTCCGGAGGCGGCAGCATGGACACCATCATGAGCGAAAAAGTGACCAACGACGCCGTGGCATTCATCCGCTCCATCGCCAACAAACGCGGCCGCAATGCCAACTGGGCGGCAGAAGCCGTACGAAAAAGCGTATCCCTCTCGGAAAACGAAGCGCTTGAAAACAATGTCATCGACCTCATCTCCAATAATGAACAGGAATTATTAACCGCCATCGACGGCAAAAACGTCACGGTGACCACAGGCACCACAGCCCTGCGCACCAAAAACGCCAAAGTAGAACTGATGGAAATGGGCTGGGGTGAAAAACTGCTGAACGTACTCAGCGATCCCAACGTGGCGTATATCCTGTTCCTGCTAGGCATCTATGGTCTTCTTTTTGAATTGTACAGCCCGGGTGCGATATTCCCGGGTGTGCTGGGCGGCATTTCCATCATACTGGCGCTGTATGCCATGCACACCCTACCGGTCAATTATGCCGGGCTGGCTTTGATCGTTTTTGCCATCGTACTATTTGTGCTGGAAATAAAAATCGTAAGTCACGGTATACTGGCCCTGGGCGGCATTGTTTCATTGTTGCTGGGGTCGATGATGCTGATACGAAGCGAGCAGGAATTTGCCTTTGCCCGCATTTCATGGGTGGTGATCATTTCAGCAGTGGCCGTCACTACACTGTTCTTTCTTTTTATAGTAAGCATGGGTATACAGGCGCAACGCGCCAAACCCACCACCGGCCTGGAAGGCATGATCGGCGAAACAGGCCAGGTCATCAGTGAACTGAACCCTTTGGGTACGGTGCGTATGCATGGAGAAATATGGCGGGCACAATCGCCTGCGGGCATCATTCCAGAGGGAAAAAAAGTAAAGGTAAAAGCCATCGAAGGACTTACACTGATCGTAGAACCGGTTACTGATTCATTGACATAAACTTTTTTTTATGGAAAATTTTCCTCTTTCAGCACCTGTTATTGTACTCATTGCCTTTTTGGTGATCATATTATCGTCTTCTATTCGCATTCTGCGCGAATATGAACGCGGTGTAGTGTTCAGGCTGGGCCGTTTGATATCGGTAAAGGGACCAGGCCTCATCATTTTGATACCGGTGATAGACAAGATGGTAAAAGTAAGTTTGCGTACGGTAGTGATGGATGTACCGCCGCAGGACATCATTACACAGGATAACGTGTCTATAAAAGTGAATGCGGTTGTATATTTCCGTGTTGTGCAGCCACAAAAAGCCATTGTAGATGTAGAGAATTACCTGGTGGCCACCTCCCAGTTCTCGCAAACTACCCTGCGCAGTGTTTTGGGTCAGTCTGAACTGGACGACCTCTTATCGCAACGCGAAAAGATCAACCATAAATTGCAGCAGATCATCGATACGCATACCGAACCCTGGGGCATCAAGGTATCGAATGTGGAAGTAAAACAAATAGACCTGCCGCAGGAAATGCAACGCGCCATGGCCAAACAGGCCGAAGCAGAACGCGAACGCCGCTCGAAAGTGATTGCCGCCGAAGGTGAATTCCAGGCTTCACAACGCCTGTCGGATGCGGCGCAGATACTGGCCGGGCAGCCCAGCGCCCTCACCCTGCGTTACCTGCAATCGTTACGGGAAATTGCTACCAACAATAATTCCACTACCATATTCCCCATTCCCATCGACCTGTTGAAACCGTTTTTGAATTCGGGAAAGAACAAGGAAATAGAATAAAAAACCGGGGGAACTGAGCTGTTCCCCCGGCTGCCATTTAGGCTATTTAAAAATCAATGCCAACTGCCTGCTGTCGTCGCCCGATTGCACCCGCACAAAATAGGTGCCTGCCGCCAGTCCCTTTCTTTCTACCAGAAACCGGTTCACACTGCCTTCTGCACCCTGCCCTTCAAATACCCTGCGCACTACACGCCCATGTAAATCGTACAGGTTGATGGATATCTTACCGGCCTTTCCCGGCACATAGGTTACCGTTACCTGGCCATCTACCGGGTTGGGCGCTACGCTGAACTCCTCCAGCCTGGGAATGCTGCGTGCCGATAAGCTGCCCGGCGCTCCGGATATGTTGAAATTATCAAAACGTACCCCCACGCCATTGTGTACACGAATACCGGCCGTTCCATGCACCCAGCAATCATTGTCATTCACATCTATCACGGGTGTGGTCATATTGTCGAGATATATTTTAATATTCCGGCCCTTCACCACGGCCCTTAACTTATGTACGGTGCCGGCTGCCAGCGATACATTGTGAAAGGCCATACCCGTCCAGTTATAATTCTGTTTACCCAACACCACACCATTGGTTTCCACACCGGCATAATAACCCTGCACATAATCGGTACCTGCAGCATCGGGATTGCCACCGGGCGGATCCACGGCGTAAGAAGCATTCTTTGCACGGAACACCAGGCCTGCATTGCCACCGGCCGATGGAATGGATACATCCACGTCCACGGAATAATCAGTCCACCGGTCGTCACCCATCATGATCTTGCCATAACCCGGGCTGCCCATCTGCGCACGGCCGCTGGTACCAGGCTGCGTCCAGGGACCGGTGAGGAAATACCAGAAACTGCCGTTGTAGGTGGCGGCGCTGAAATCATCGAAACCCGATGGGATATTGGTGGAGGCTTCGGCCCATTCCATATAATAAAAATCAAAATCACCCGATACGGTCTCTACGGTCAGCACCTGGTTGCCCGCGGCAGGGAAGTTGATGTTTTCTACAATATGTGTGATCCAGTTGGAATAACCACCGGTAGCGGGCAGGTTTACCACACCCGATACATCGGTGCCGTTTAATTTAAAACGCACCTGGCTGGCATTGGCCGATGTATAACGGATACCCACATTGTATTTTCCGGGCACGCGAATGTTTACATTGTATTTATACCACTCTCCGGCGGTATTGGCATTGATCCTGAAACCACAGCCGCCACAAACCGATATATCGGCGCTGCCCGAACGGTATTGCCCGCCGGTATTGGTAGGTGTGTTATCATAATTGCCCACGTTTTGTCCGCCGCTGTTAAAATGCACAGCTTCGATGGTGCCGGGAATGGGTTTATGAAAATCCCAGATGGCCGACTGCCATACATGATTGGTAAAAGCGGTGTAACCAAAATCGGCATGGTCCTGGAAAGTGGTAACGCCAATTTTACCCGCGCCGATATTGCCGGCAGTGAGCGTGCTTTTCAGCATGCCATCGAAATAAATGCGGAAGGTGGTGCCCTGCTTTTCCACGCGTATCACATGCCATTTCTGGTAATTCCATCCGCCGGGCATGCTGATGGCCTGTGAAGCCACCACAACGCCATTTACTTTGATGCTGGTGTAGAGTTTATTGTCAAAACTGCTCAATAAAGCAGAGCCAAACGTATTTTCATTTACATAACTGAACACGGCGCCCATACGCGCAGCATTGGTGCCGCGTCCCATTTCTTTCATGTTGAATTCGGCGGTATAATCTGCTGCAGTGGTGGCAGCAGTTACCTGCCTGAACCAGGTGGCATCGGTTTTATTATCCTGCCACATCAGGTGAGCCCCATAAATACCCCAATGGCCGCCGTTCACATTTGTCCAGTTGGGACCAATGGCGGTGCGGTCGAAGCGGTCGTAAAAGGTGGGCAGATTAGGCGTTGGTTGTGTCCAGTTAGTGGGCCCATATACAACGAGTTTATCACCATTAAATCCCATGGGATCGATATTCAACTGGCGGCGCGGACCTGGATTGCCGGGTATCTGCGGTATGCGGTTATGATAGGTGATGTACCAGGTATCGAGATCGGGACCAATAAAACTGCTGCTATGTCCCAGGCTGTTGAATGGTCCATGTGTTTTTAATAACAACGGCGCCGGTGGTTTGGGTTGATAACCGGTGAGCGGCGAACCCGACATGGAATAGTTTACGCGGTAACCCGGGCTAAACACATGGTTGCCGGTATAGGTCATATAATAAAGACCATTACGTTTGAAGATGGTGGAACCTTCTGTCCACCCAGCCAATGAAGCGCCCGAGTTATTACCCGAAGGATTTACATACAGGGGTCCGTCCATGGCATGGGTAATGATCTGTCCGTTGCCTGCGCGGCTGAAATACATTTGGTTGTTGTCGTCGATGAATACCGAGCCGTCGATGCTTTGGCCCCAGTTGCCGGTGACTTGGGTAAAGGGGCCTACCGGTGAATCGGCACTGAAAATATAATGGCCGTTGCCTGCCGGTGAGGTATACATGTAAAATTTGCCGTTCCAGTAAATCACTTCCGGTGCGTAGGCGCCTGTGGAAGTGGTGCTGTTGCCCAGGCCGCAATCGCCTTCGTAGGTCCAGGTGGCCAGGTCCCAACTGCTCCACACTTTTACGCCTTTATACGTGTCGCGGGTAGAGCAATACAAATAAAACTTGCCCAGGAATTTCATGATGTAGGGATCGCCGATCCCGTAATTAGGCCACTCGCTGGGCAGGGTGCGCGGGTTGGTGACCTGTGCGTTCAATGTCATATTGAACGCAAGCAGAATGAGTACTAATTTAAATACATGCTTCAGGAATGGTTGGTTGGTTGCCTTTGGGTAATAGGAATCCCCCAGGCCAATGGTTGTTGGCATAAGTCGTTAGTTTAAATTGACAATAAGATTGGTGGTGAAGCAGGTACTTGTACTGGTAGATTAAATATACTGTATTTAGCAACATGAAAAGCAGGCTGATCAAATTGTATAGTACAGTTATCAAATTGTACAACAAAAATCCTATTTTCTGCATATGTCCGCTGGGTGGGTAAACTATCTTAGGCCTGTTATGAACAAACTATTTCTATTTCTTTTTTTGATACTGAGTTCTATGGCCTGGTCGCAACAGGTGGTACGTTTACGATGCGATCACCTGGTAAATCCCCTTGGTATGGATAATACCGCACCGCGTTTAAGCTGGAACATTGAAATCAAAGAACGCAACTGGACACAAAGTGCCTACCAGGTACTGGTGGCATCCGATTCCCTGTTTAAAAACAATTTATGGAACAGTGGCAAGGTGGTTTCCAGCCAGATGCTGAATATTTTGTACAAGGGCGCGCCATTAAAATCATTTATGAACTGCTGGTGGAAGGTGCGTGTATGGGATAAACGTGGGACACCCTCGGCCTGGAGCAAACCGGTTTACTGGAAAATGGGTGTGTTGAAGAATGAAGATTGGAAAGCGCAATGGATAGCCTCCGATCTTACATTAAAGCCTTACCAGGTAAAGCTGCGCGCCATGGAAGATTTCAACATGATATCGGAAGCCGCCATGTACAAGGAGAACGATACCATACGCGCCACGGTAAACCCGGGAGAGGATGCACCGGCAGTGTATATGAGAAAGGAGTTTTCGAACAAGAAAAAGATAAAAAAGGCCACGGCCTATGTATGCGGGTTGGGACTGCATGAATTGTACCTGAACGGGAATCGTATCAGTAATGAATACCTGAACCCCGCATACACCGATTACCAAAAACGCGTGTTGTACAACACCTATGATGTTACAGGCTATATCAAACAGGGAAAAAATGCCATTGGCGTTATACTCGGCAACGGCTGGTATAATTTGATTGTGCCGCATTTGTTACGCTATTATGCCGCCGATTACATCGACCCGCCCAAACTGATGATGCAGGTATACATTGAATATATCGATGGCAGCACGGGCATTATAGCTTCCGACACCAGTTGGAAATGCACCACCCATGGCCCGATTGTATACAATGATATACTAAGTGGTGAAACCTACGACGCCAATAAGGAAATGCCGGGCTGGAATACAACAGGTTTCAACGACCGGAACTGGATCAGTACACGTGCAGCCCTTGCACCGGAAGGTACGCTTCGTTCACAACAATTGTATCCAGTACAAAAGTTAAAGACCATACCCGCGGTAAATGTGGAGAAACATAACAAATTTTATCGCATCGACCTCGGCGTTGATATATGCGGCTGGGCGAAGATAAAACTCAGGGGCAAAAAAGGCGACCGCATACGTATACATTATCCCGGCTCGGGCAGTCATACCTTTGGCCGTTATCAAACCCACTATTTTATATTGAAAGACACCACCACGCAGGTGTATGAACCGCGCTTCAGTTACAATGGCTTCAGGTATATCGATATTGAAGGATTGAGCTATGAACCGGCGCTCTCCGATGTGGAAGGTAAACTGGTAGCCACCGCGTTGCCTCAAATAGGAGAATTTGCCTGCTCCAATGAACGCTTCAACAAACTGCAGCAGGTGCTCCGGCGCACGATCGACAACTACATCATTCATATTCCCAACGATCCTACCCGTGAAAAATCGGGTTGGAACCAGGATATACAAAACGGCTTTGATGTAAATGCCTGGAACTACGATGTGGTCGCGGTGTACAGGAAATGGCAATACGATCACAATGATATTTATCACGATAATGGCTATGTACCACCGGTAGTGCCCAGCCGTTTCGACGGACCTACCATCAATGGTCCCTGGTGGGGAGGCATGATCGTATACAATGTGGCGAAGTTATATGAATATTACCACGACAGCGATATCGTGAAAGAAAGTTATGAACCCATGAAACGATATATCGGCTACCTGGGTTCCATTGCCAACAACCATATCGTGGAATGGGGTTTGGGAGAATGGATGGAGCCCCACCGCGCCAATTTACACGATCCCCGGCCTACCACCACGCCTGTGCCGTTGACTTCTACCGTTGCTTATTATCATTTCACCAAAACCATGGAGTTCTTTGCACTAATGCTGGGTAAAAAGAATGATGCGGCGCAGTTCAGCCAACTGGCATCAGCCATCAAAGACAGCTATAACAAACGGTTTTTTAATGCCGAAACCGGTGTATATGCACAGGGCAGCCAAACAGGCCAATTGTTGTCGTTGAAATATGACCTGGCTCCCGAAGGCAAAAGGCAACTGGTCATCGACAGGTTAAAGGAGTTTATCGCCGCCCGCGATGGTCACCTGAGCACGGGTTTTGTGGGCACCCCTATCCTGCTCACCACCCTTAGCGACCTGGGCTTATCTCAGGAAGCCTATACAATGGCCACGAAGGAAGCATATCCCGGTTGGTTTGATATGGTGTTCAAAAAAGGAAATTCGGTGATGAAAGAAAACTGGGAAGGCGGCCTGGTGCAAATGCCTTCGCTGGCGGGACCTATCGGTCATTGGTTTTTTTATTCGCTGGCCGGCATTCGAAATGTGCCGGGCAAACCGGCTTTTGAAGAAATTATTATTAAGCCCGACGTACTGGATAGTTTGCAATGGGCTTCCGGTAAGTTTTTATCGCCGCAGGGTACCATCATCTCAACATGGAAAAAACAGGCCGGCGATTTTGAATTACAGGTAACCATACCGCCCAATACCAGCGCCCGGGTGTATTTACCCAATGCCAACGCAGGCGCCATTTATGAAAGCGGTAAACCAATCAGTAACTTCAAAACAGAAAAAAACCACACCATTGTCCGCATAGGTTCCGGTACTTATACTTTCACAATAAAAAAAGCCGGTGTATGATCACCGGCTTTTTTTTCTAATAGCCATACACACTAATTTCCCCCAGCACCATCACTAAATCAGGGCCGGTTAATCCAACAAACTTCCAATAGCGCCCTTTGGGTGAAGTAGGAAGTTCAAATTGCTGCTCTCCGTTTAACAGCCTGTTGTAATTAAACACGCCTGCACTGGTATAGGTGATATTATCTTCACTTACCAAAAACTCGAAGGTATTCGGGCCGCGTGCGTCACCGGCCGGCACATCATAAAAAGTACGGGCAACACCCATCTTCGTCATCACTTTTTCACTGCCCATATCTACCGTTACATGATGCGGATAGCTGGAACCGCCGGCCAGCGTATGCCAGCGGGTAGCATCTGTTCCATCGATAACATTCGCTGCCTGGTTTGCGGCGCCGGGGTGTGCTGTTGAGAAGTCGACCACCTTCCAGGATTTTTTATCCAGTATAAAGGTGTTGTAGCCTTCGTAAGCGGTTAAAAAAGTATCTATCACCTGTTTGGTAGGTAAATAGAGTGTTCTTGTGCGGTAAGTTGTACCGGGTTTGCGGTCGCTGATATGGAGTGTGTCTTTATTGGCAGGCAACCTGGCGGTAGTTACCGCGTCGTTGGTATTGGTATACTCCACTTCGGTGGCATAAGCGCCGCTGGTTAAATCGGCAGGTCCGTATATAATGGAGAGTTTATCATCCGACAACACACTTTTGCTCACCGGCCGGTTGGTAATGCCCAACTGGTAGTTGCTGCCATATACCGCGCTTAAAATTTCAACGGGTACCGATACATTACCCCGGGCATCGTAGGTTTTTATCACAAAAGCATATTGCTGTTCGGTGAGGCCATCGAGCATCACGCTGATGGTATCGCCGGTGGGTGGTATATCTACATTTACCGAATCGGTATAATTGTTCCAGTATACGGTGGCCCTTGTGACGCTGGCATCGGAACCACGCAGCCAGGCAATTTTGATCCGGTTCTTACCGGGGAAGGTCATGGGTGAAGTGGCCTTGCCAGGATACGCCAGTCCATTGGGCACCACCTGGTCTTTAAAAGTGCTGTCCATTTTTTTACAGGCCGCACCGCATATGATTATAGAAGCTATACAGATAATATGTTTCATTGCAGGTTGTTAAATGAATAATTATTGAATTTTACCCCAGAAGCTCAGCTCCGACACCACCGTCAATCCATCTCCGCCATAGTTCTCCAGCGTCACCATACGTAAGTAACGCACCGGCGGAACACCCGGGGGAAACTCATAGTCTATACCCTGGAATGCCGACACATCTACGTCTTCCGCCGTTCTTTGTCCATCGGGTAACCCCGAAGGTTTGAATGCCTCAAACTCACCCAGCAATTGCCAGCCATTAAAACTGCCGGAAGGATCGGGATTGGTAGCGCCCCAGAACTGCCAGCGTTTTAACCCGCCGTCTATATAAGTATGTTCGCCTACCGACCATATTTTGAAGCGGCCCAGTATGGCGTTAACACCCATATCGAAACTCACCCAATGCGGCATAGGCACATTGCGTGGAGATCCATATGCTTCATACACCAGCTTATCGTCCCACATTTTATGGATAGGCAGGTTAGGTTGTTCCATTACATCGCCCGGCAAACGCACCACTTTAAAACCACTCTTTGGTATCAGCGATTCCTCCAGTGGAGTTTGTGTGGTGATCAGGGTATCTGATTTATTATCCCACCTGTCCATCACATATACCCCGAATCTTCTTTCAACCGCTGGCAACCCACGGGCGGCAAAAATGCCTTCGCTCAGGGCGGTATAAAAGTTCCTGAGCGGCGACCAGGTGCCCTTGCCCGAGCTATCTACCATAACCATGATCACGATGTTGGCCTGTGTTTCATTTTTAAAGCGTACGTTCACACCACCGAAAGTGGGCGTTACTTCCAGGGTAGCGGCCACAGTATGTACCGGCGGCACCAGCGGTGTTACCTGTATGGTAACAGGCTCGGAGGCCTTTTCATTTTTACCTACCGAATATAATTTTACTTCGTGCGGTTGTGTATCGCCATAACCTACCAGCTCGATGCTGTCCCTGTAGAACGACGATTTCGCTTCGCGCACCACCCCCGGTTGAATTTCGTACACGGCTTTTACATACAGCAGGTTAACGTCGTTGGGCAAATCGTAGGTCAAAATAGCGCCGCCCGGTGTACTGGTGGCCTGCACATTTTTTATTTGTGCCGGTGCAGGCGCCCCCTCATCGATAAAGGAGAGCCTGTCTACCTTTGAACACCTGCTGAAACCGGTGATCAACAGCAAGGCGGTCAATATGATATTCCATTTCATATGAAAGCTTTTTAAATTTAGGAGAGCATGTTTACCAACCGGGGTTTTGCACCAGGTTAGGATTTACGATAATGTCGTTTTCGGCGATCGGCCAGAAATAATCCTTCAAACCGAACGATTGGTTAATGATGGTAATGGGCACATAGTAGTTGATGGGCTCCTTCTGGCGAAGGTTCCAGCTACGCAGCGCCTTGTTCATTTCAACAGGCGCTGTCTTCCACCGGCGCAGGTCCCAGAAACGCTGCCCTTCAAACGAAAACTCAATTAACCTTTCCTGCTGTATGATCTCGCGCAACCCATCCTTCGAAGTAAACTTGCCGGGGTTCACGCTGAAGTTGGTCCACGATTCCTGTACGGTGGGCAAACCGGCCCTTTCCCTTACCAGGTTAATGTATTTGTAAGCCTCGGGGCCCGGTCCCTCCGATTCGTTCAATGCTTCGGCATACAACAGGTACAGGTCGGCCAGGCGAATCAACGGCCAGGGATACAGTGTTTGACTATAGGTATTCTGGTCAAGTATATTCCGGAAATACACCAGCTTTTTGGGCCAGAACCCGGTCATCGATCCAAACTCTTCGGATGCCTTACCCTGCACCTGTCCAAACTTCGCCTGCACATACCACATATTGTTTTGATCGTAGCGTCCCTGGCCATACCAGGCGCCGCCATCAAAACCCAGGTTGGCATAATATCTTTCTTCCCGATCGAAATTGAGCTCGATGGAAGTGTAACCGGGTTTCATATACAGTTTCTCTGCGTCTTTACCGATACGCAAGGCGTAGCGGGTATTGTAAGGCCAGGTTTTGTCTTCATTGATGGGCACGCCGTTTTTGGTGTAAAACAATTCGGCGATCTTCAATGTAGGCGACAGGTTGTCTTTCACCCGGGTATTGCTGGAACCCGCAGGATCGAGGTGCGCCTGCGAAATGCTTTGAATATAGGCGCTTTTGCTTTGTGTATTGGCCCAAATGATCTCGGTATTAAAAGATTCGGTGATCACATTGCGGTTGCTTAACTGCGTTACCATGGAGGGCGACAGGGTATTGGCCTCATTGTAGGTGTACAGGGCATGGCCCAGTTGTTCGCATAACTCAATGGCCTCGCGGGCGGCCACTACGGCCCGGTCCCATTTTTCTTTTTTATACGCCGCATCAAACAGCACCATACCGTCTTTGCCCTTTACCTGTATTTGTTCGGGGTTACCATTGTACAAGGGGCTGGCGGCCGTTACCAGTACTTTTGCTTTCAGCGAAACGGCAACAGGTTTTATAATTCTACCCAACTGCGAAGGGGTTTCCACTTCGTTGGGCAGGGTGGCCGCGGCCTCATCCAGCAGTTGTACAATATAATTGAAACAGGTATCCACGTGCTCGCGGTACACCCTGGTTTCTTCGGTATTGGCATCGATGGGCAGGTTTACCCGCACGAGCGGAACAGGCCCGTACATTCTTACCAGTATAAAATGATAATACGCTTTCAGCGCTTTTACTTCCCCGATCCACCGGGCTTTTTCTTCCTGCGACATATCGGGCACCTTGTCGATGTTCTCCAGGAAAATATTACAATCCCTTAAAGCGCGATACATACCGTTCCAGGTGGCACCAATGGGTGTTACCTTGTTTTGCAAACCGCGCGCAATGGGAAACATGGCATCGGCATGATTGATGGGCCGCCAGTATTCATCACCGCCGGTAATGGCGGGATTTTGTCCCGGCTCGGCATCCTTTGGCATATAGGAATAACAGGTAAACAGGAATTTTTCGGCCTGGCTGCGCATGGTGAACGCATTGTCGATGGTAGCCACGTTATCGGGCACTACATCCAAAAACTTTTTACAGGAAGATACCAGTGTTACAAGCACCAATACACTTGCTATTATTTTATTTTTCATGATGGCTTAGTTAAAGGTGACGTTAATGCCTATATTAAATACTCTTTGCAGGGGATAACCCAAACCATTGCCACCCATTTCCACATCCCACATTTTAAACCTGCTGAAAGTGGCCAGGTTGGTGCTGTTGGCATAGACCCTGAAATTAGACATGTGCATTTTGCGGCTCACCCTGGAGGGCAGTGTATAACCCAGCTCTACCGATTTCAGACGCAGGAACGATCCGTCGCGCATGAACCAGGTGCTTACCTGGTTATTGTTCTCGTTGTTGGTGGCGCTGAGCCGCGGCCAGAGTGCGTATACATCCTGCCGCTCTTCAGACCAATAACTATCGGCATAGGCTTTTAATACCTGGTTGCTCAAGCGCTTGCCGAGCAGTGCGCCCGAACTTACTTCGTGCGGATAGCGGTATTGCCCGAATGGCGCAGTTGCCCGCGGGTCGATCCAGAACGATTCATTGGCCAGGCCCTGGAAAAAGATATTAAAGTCGAAGCCTTTGTATCCGCCGGAGAGCATAAGGCCATAAGTGATCTCGGGTGTTGTAGGATTACCAATTGGCACCATATCGGCAGGTGTGATCTCACCATCCCTGTTCACATCGGTATATTTGATATCACCGCCGCCATAGGGACCAAAATTCTGCCGGGGCGAATTGGCGGCTTCGGCGTCATCTACAAAAAGCCGCTCGGCTATATACCCAAAGGTTTGCGTTAAGGAATGCCCTACCCTCTGACGGTAAGCTTCTTTATAATCGGGTTCTTCATATACTTCATATTTGCTGGTAGCCTGGGTAAAGGTACCCATGCCCTGCAGCCATATGCCATTCAGGAAACGATAATTGTATTCCAGTTGAATATCCCATCCCCTGCCAGAGGCCTCGCCCAGGTTGGCGCGGATAGGTGCAGAAAAACCCATGGTGGAAGGAATGGACGAGCGTGTCATCAAAATATTGCGGCGCCGCTCGTGGAAATATTCTGCCCGTATATTCGCCCTGCCCCATAATCCGGCTTCTATGGCAATGTTTTTCTTTTCGCCGGTTTCCCAGGTGATGGCGGCATTGGGATAACGGGATATGGAAACACCGGTGAGCGCATAGTCTGAACTATTACCCGGCCCAAAAACGGCGCCCCTGGCGGGATCGTTCATATTTACATTCGACAGGTAAAAGAACCTGTCACGCGGCTCACCAATGGCATCATTACCAATAAAGCCGTAGGTACCACGTATACGCAGGTTAGACACTACGTTTTCCAAACCGCTCATAAATTTTTCGTTGCTCAATGTCCAGGCTACACCAAATGAAGGATAGAAACCAAAACGGTTGCTTTTATGAAAACGCTCCGAACCATTGTAACCAAAGGTAAACTCACCAAAGAATCGGTTATCATACGAATAAGTGGCGCGGCCCGAAAGCCCCATGTTGCGGAAAGGAAGCGATAATTGCAGATCGCCGGCATTGGCATTCCTGGTTTCGCGCATGATATAAACCAGCAAGCCACTGAGACCATGTTTGCCAAAGTGGTTGTTGTAGTTCAGCATCGATTCCAGGTAAAAGGTAGAGGAAATGTCTTTGGCGCCTTCCCGGTAACCCAGGTATTCGGTACCTGTTTCCTTGTTCAGGTTAATGATGTGGTAATCGCCGGAGAATACATCATAACCGGCCAGGCGGTAATAGAATGGATTGTAAAAGCGGGTGACATCGAAAAAGGAAGAACGGGTGGTGTTCACCATGGTACGGAACGACAACCCTTTGGTAAGTGCCGAAAGATCCTGTTTCACCTCGAACTGCGCCAGCATCAGCGAACGGGCATAGTCGCGGTAACCTTTGATCATATCAGCATAAGGATTGATATAGCTGCCATCTTCCGCATTGCCAAACATCACGTGTTGTACATAGGCATGTTCGGCATCAACGGGATAGGTAGCCGGGAACAATACCGGGTTGCTGCGCATCACTTTCTGGTACATGTCTGCACCGCCGTCGATGGGACCGCTATAATCATCAAAATTCCCACTGAGGCGCACGATCATCACCGTGCTCTTGGTGAGGTTCACATCTACGTTGGCGCGCAGCGTATAGTTTTTCAGATCGATGTTATTATTGAAGTTATTCCGCTTGTCTACCTTCATGATGCCGTTGTCTTTGTTGAACGAGCCCGATACAAAATACCTGGCCACGCCCCCGCCGCCGTTTACATTCAGGTGCACCCGGTGGCTGGTGGCAAAGTCTTTGAACATGATCTTGCGCCAGTCGTTAGCGGGATACACCAGCGGGTTGCCGCCGGCAGCCGTTTGCGCTATTTTTTCTTCGGAATACAACAAGGTGCCGAGGGGATCGCGTGTACGCACGGCTTCATTCGCCATTTTCATATAGGTGACCGGGTCGGCCAGTTCTACATTTTTGGTAGGCTGCGATAAGGAGTTCTCTACGCGTATGCCCACCTTGGCCTTTCCTTCCTTACCCTGTTTGGTGGTGACCAATATGATACCATTGGCGCCGCGGGCGCCATATACGGCTGTAGAAGTAGCATCTTTCAGGATAGAAAAACTGGCGATATCATCAGGTTGTAAACGCGCCAGGTCGGTGGTGGTGAGTTCTATACCGTCTATTAATATAAGCGGCGCTGTACGGTAACCAAAGGTGGTAACGCCGCGTATAAAAAACTCGGCATTGTCCTGCCCCGGCTCACCGCTGCGTTGATAAGCGATCACACCGGCGGCACGGCCTGCCAGTGCTGTTGTGAGGTTGCTGGAGGGTACTTTCAGATCGGATGGTTTGATGCTGGTGACCGAACCCACCATATCGGTTCTTTTCTGTGTACCAAAACCTACTACCACCACATCGGTTAGTTGTTTGTCGGCCGCGCGCAAGGTAACGTCAATTACGTCGCGGTTGTTCACCGGCACTTCCATGGTCACATAACCTACCATGGAAAAAATAAGTACCGGGTTTTCGCCAGATACTTCAATAAAAAATTTCCCATCGGCATCGGAGGCCATGCCACGGCGTTGTACGCCTTTCAGCGCCACCGATACACCGGCTACGGGGCCCACCGAATCGGTAATGATGCCGCGCACCACCTTCACCTGTTGTGGCGACTGGAATACATGACCGGGTGAGCGGCCGGCAGCTTTTGCCTGCGTGACAACAAGGCCACACAGTAAAACATAGCTGAAACAAATTTGTAAAAGAACAAAAGGAGATTTGTTTAACATATGGCTAACGCATTGGTAAAAAATGAATAAGAAAAACGATAACAAACAGGCATGGGCGGGCCACTACGTGTAAATGCACACGATGTAAGGCGGCAATTTCCCGGTTGCCGGAATTTGTACTACTTAATGGTGGTCAGGAAAAAAAACGGGTCAGGTAATGACAGAAAGCGTGGATTGATAGTAAGTTATCTTCATAAATGCATGTTTTGGTTAAGCCAAATATAAACAGAAAGGATAGCGGCATCAATATATAAAATGCTTAATCAATTGTACTTTCTGCCACGAGGGCGTTTGAACTGCTGTTCATTTTAGCGCCGATTTCGGTAATTTTATAGAAACCCAAACAATATGAGCGATCCATTAATTACCGATCAAAGCGAGATGCCCGCAGTGGCGCCTACCGATGACGAACGCGTGCTGGCCATACTTGCCCATATACTAACGATCTTCTTTTGGATATTTCCACCGCTGATCATATACCTGATCAAAAAAGACGAATCTTCGTTTGTGGCAGTACACGCCAGGGAATCATTGAACTTCCAGCTCACCATCGGCATCGTTGCCATTGTACTCATCATTACCCTTATTGGCGCCCTGTTGTTGATACCGCTGGGTATTGTGTGGCTGATACTCATTATCGTGGCCTCCATAAAGGCCAGCGACAAAAAAATGTACCGCTATCCTATGACCATACGTTTCATAAAATAGCCCTCCCCTAACCGGGTCTGATTTTTGTAGATTATGCGCGTTAACCCGGTTGAATTATTTTTCAACTATAATCAATACAAAATCCAGTTGTTATGACTATCAGACACGGTTTTGCCCTCATGGGCATACTTGCCATTAGTTTTTTATCCACCAGGTGCGGCGACCAGGCCCCCAAAGGCGACGATGCCACCATACAGGACCAGCAGCAAACCGCCGAAGCCACAGGTACTGAATTCGTGGTAGACACCAACGCCTCGCACGTCAGGTTTGTGGGTCATGGTGTTGGAAAGAACCATCCCGGTAAATTCAAGCTCGAGTCGGGCAAGGTGGCTGTTGCCAATAACCAGGTTACCGGCGGTAGTTTTGTGATCAATATCAGGTCGATGGACCTGGAACAAAAGGGCGGCATGTTTGACGCCAAACTGCATCCGCACCTGATGAGCGGCGACTTTTTTGACGCCGAAAAATTTGGCACCGCCAAATTTGAGATCACGGGCGTGCAGCCTTACCAGAAAGGAAGCGGTGATTCGTCTATTGTAGATGGCGCCAACTTTACCGTTAGCGGCAATCTTACCTTAAAAGATGTAACCAAGAATGTAAGTTTCCCCGCAAGGATCGACCTCGATGGCAATACCTTAAAAGCAAAGGCCAATTTTGATATTGACCGCAGGCAGTGGCAAATGAATTATGGGAATGATAAAACCCTGGGTGATAAATTTATTTCGGAGACGGTGAATATCGAGTTGGATCTGCAGGGGAATAAACAAGCTTCATAAACAATAAGCCTGGTGGAAACACCGGGCTTTTTTAATGCTCCCAGGTGCCGCGTGTTTTGGCGAGATCGATCATCTTTTGTCCCTGCGTTGTCATCAACCCTTCTTTAATCAGCCGCGCAGCCCTTTCCCTGTTCGTCTTGCTCCATTTGCTGGCAGGCTTGCGTGGCGAGAACCTCTGGTAAGCGCTACCCGCATCGCGTTTATATTTTACCGAATCGATCCATCCAAAACACAGGGCTTCTTCCACTGCTTCGGCATACGATACAGTTTTGGTATTGCTCAACTTATTGTGGACGATGAGGAATACCTCGGTTTTTTTCTGCCCGTATTTTTCCAGCCACTGCCGCCACTGTTTCCGGGTTTTGGCATAAAAGGTTTGCACTCCGTTGAAGGTTTCCATGTGTGTTTATTTTATACAAAACTAGCATGGGTGAGTGACAGCCTTATGTCAGTAGTGCATCAGCCCCCCTGCGATGCCATCACCACCACCAATATTACTACCAGTATGGCCAGCACCAGCAAAATGACCTTGGCAGCCGATACGGGCTTTTTGCCATGAATACGACCGGTTTGCCCGTTGATGAGGAAATGATAGTTTTTGTTCTTATACACATAAGAGCAAAGCCAAAGGGGCAGCAGAATATGTTTATAGGTTTGATTGGAGTAGGAAGTTGTCACCTGCAGATCGCGGTAGGTATCTATGCGGCACAGATCGGCGCAGGCGGCATAGATGCTGTCTTTCATGATGGCCTCGGCCTTTTCATAACCATCGTGTACTGCAATATCATATACATCGGCCTTCCAGCCCGATAAATAACGGGCATCGAAGTTCACCAGTTCTTCGAGCTTATAGGGGAATATGCTTTCATATTCGCGTTGCGAAAGTTCATCGGCGCCGCCAATGAGTATATCGTCGAAAAAATGTTCGTAGGTACCGCTGCGATGGATCCATTGCGTTCGCTGTACCTGTCGCGATTGTCGCTTGCCCTGGCCATCGGTATAATATTCGGTTTCGTAATAATGACGGCCGCCATAACCGCTCCACTGGCTGTAGGTTTGCGCATCGTAGGTCCAGAATGGAAGATAAATACCATGCAGCGCATCGTGACGGGCAAACTCCTTCAGGTCGTTGGGCGCCAGCCAGCCCTTGCCCAGCCAGTTTTTGAAGATGGTGAGTGATTGCTGTTTGTCAATACGGAACGGCACCATGCCGGATGGCTGTATGATCCTGGTTTTGTAGGCCACCGGGTTGACCGCCTCGAAATTACAGAAGCTGCAAACAAAGGTGGGTGTTTCGGTAGTATATACCGATTGCGAACCGCAGCGATTGCATTTGTACACCAGTTGTTCAACGGTTACCGCGGCATCCTGGCCATCGGTGAGTTGCCGGCGCAGGGAATGCTCTTTGATCTGGCTGGCCGATTGATCGATGGCCACTTTGGTACCGCAATGCTCACAAACCAGTTGCTGATGCCGGGCATCGAAATACAATTGGGAGTTACAACCAGGACAGGGAAACAACAGTAAAGGTGCAGTAGTGGTTGGTTCCATACATTACAACTTGCCCAGTATCTCTGCTTTTTTCTGGTTAAATTCTTCTTCGGTGAGAATACCCTGTTCTTTCAGCTCGCCCAGTTGTTTCAACAGGTCTACCAGCTTTTGTTTATCCTGTTCATCGTTTCCCGCGCCTCCTGCCTGGGGTTGCTGCTGCTGCTGCAGCATATTGGTGAGTATTACACCGGCGCCCAGTCCGGCAGTGCCGGCAGCGCCTTCGTTATTAGACAGATTTTCCAAAGCAATACCTCCCTGCATTTGATTAAACTGGTTGAGTTTATTGCCCAGCATGTTCAACTGCGTAGTTTTATCGAACATGCGCTCCACTTCCTCGGGCATGGTCACGTTCTCTATATAAAACTTACACAACTCTATGCCCCAGGTATCGAATTCGCGCTGGAAAACGGGTTGCAGTCTTTCACCGATCTCGGTAAAGTTGGCCGCCAGGTCGAGGATAGATACATTGGCTTCGGCCAGGCCTTCGGATAATTTGCTGATGATCACATTGCGCATTTGTTCGGCTACCGCATCGATGCGCACCCAGGGATGTGTACCGGCAAATTCTTTTATAAATTTCTTAGGTTCTATTACACGAATGGTATAGGTGCCAAAAGAACGCAGACGCACCTGTCCGAATTCCTTATCCCGCACGATTACCGGGTTGGAGGTACCCCATTTCAGGTTGGTGAATTGTTTGGTGCTTACATAGAATATATCCACCTTGAAAGGTGAATCGAATAAATATTTCCAGGATTTGAGCGTGGTGGTGATGGGCATGTTTTTGGTGCTCAGCTCATGGCGGCCGGGTATATAAACATCACCAAATTCGCCTTCATTCATCAATACCGCCACCTGCGTTTCGCGCACGGTAAGCTGTGCGCCGTTCATGATCTTGTTGCCCTTGTCGGGGAATTTATAGATCACCGTATCCTGGGTATCGTCTACCCAGTCGATCACTTCTATAAACTCATTTTTGATAAAGTCGAATAATCCCATGGTCAGTTATTTTATACAGGTAAGTTAATCCAATAATAGGAGTTAGTAGGTTTCCGGTTAAAAAAGTTACCAAAAATTTCTTTTTTTCCATCCCCTGCTAACCAATTGCTAAACCCTTAACTTTCTTACAGGGAAATGCCCTCATTATAAATCATTAAACATTAGCCTTATGTTTACCTCAAGCTTGCCCAAAGCAGCGGTGATGCTGCTGACCCTGCTTTCTATTTTTACCACTACTAATGCGCAGCTCAACTGGCCCTCATCCCAATTACTTCCTTCTTTTCCGGCGCCTGCGCCCACGCAGGACCTGATCATACTCCGCGAAACCAACTGGCACTGGGAGGCCGAAGGCGCACAGATGGGCCATAATACCGGCCGCCTCGAAACCGATGGATGGCTTTGCCAAACGGGTATCGATGCGCCCAACCAGCATATGGTGTATGGCCCCTATTCTACCGCTGTGCCGGCCGGTTCGCATACCGCCGAGTTCAGGATGAAGGTAGACAACAATACGGCCAACAACGATCCCATCGTGGACATCGATGTGCGGAATGCCACCACCGGCCAGGTGCTGGCCTCTCAAACATTAACGCGTTTACAGTTCCCCGTGGCCTCGAACTATACCAATTTTACATTGCCGTTTACGTTATCGGCCAATAACCAGTCGCTGGAACTGCGTATATTCTGGCACGGTACCTCTTATGTAAAAGTAGATTGGGTAGCCGTGCAGCAAAACAGCTCGGCCGAGATGTACCTGTTTGCTTCGCTGAAGGGTATTGTGAACAGAACCCAACCGCGTATATTTTCCTATGAAGGCGATGCCTTTGCTGAAGGACAATATACCTGGCTGCAATCGCTGAACCTGGGCTGGAACGAGCCCGCCGATAAGTGGGACCTGATCACCAAATACCGCAGCGAATTGTCGGGACTGATCGTATACGACCCCGCGCAGATCCATACCGTGAACCTGGCTACCATGCTGGCCTGGAACCAGAAGGCGCTGATCGCTTCGCCTTCATTGCTGGCCCGGTTACAAGCAGCGCCTTATAATCTGCCCATTTTAACCGACCTGCGTGGACAGTTCAGCAGCAAGCTGCAGGTGTATCAACATATATACAACAACTACTGGCCCAACCGCGATCACCGGTTGTTGATCGGGTTGAATCCCGAGGTGCACAAAGCAGCGTTACGCGAATATGCCACTGCCTTGGGCGCTGCAGTGATATGGCTGGATCCCGATATTTCCGGTGAAAGCAGTTTGCTGAACCAGTTTTTATCGTCGATGCCGGCCGGCGCCAATTATATGGGATGGTGGCCGAACGAAGCGCCCGGTGTGCAAAGAGCTTCGCAGTATGGTATTGCCACCATTGCCAGCGACTGGTGCAGCAACCTCACCATGCACAGCGGTATGCCGCGCACCATCAACTTAAAACCCATGCCGCCCAAGCCGGCATTGCAAAACAAAATTTATGTAGCCTTTATTTTAAGCGATGGCGATAACCTGCAGTACATCGAGCACCTGATGCGTAAGTTGTGGAATAATCCCGACCGGGGTTCGGTGCCCATTGGATGGACCTTGTCGCCTGCTATGGTAGATGCCATGCCCGGTGCGTTGAATTTTTACTGGCAAACCGCTACGAATAACGACAATCTTATATCCGGGCCTTCGGGGTACGGGTATGCTTATCCCAATAGTTTTCCCAATCAAAGTTTGCTGGATCAGTTTGTGGCTAAAACCGAAGATTATAACCAGCGGGCGGGTTTCAGGGTGATCACGATATGGAATACCATTACCGGTGGTATCAACCAGAACGTGGGGCAAAGTTTTGCCACGCATGCTCCCTCTACGCTGGGGCTGACGGCGCAGAATACCGGTGGTGGACTTACGATCTATGATCAGCGTTTGCCGGGTATGGCGCTGTCGTGTAATTATTGCACCAGTGAGCAGGCCATGAAGGATCATATTGCGTCGGCTGCTGCGGGGTGGAATGGGAATCAACCCAGGTTTATTATTATACAGGCGCAGCCCTGGACGGATATCAAACCAACCGAGTTTAAGAATGTGGCGAATTCGTTGAACTCGAATTATGTGGTGGTGCGGCCCGATCATATATTCCAGCTGATACGGGAGGCCAATGGATTGCCGGTGGATCCCAGTCCGCTAAGCGGGCAGGATATCACCAATATCAGTGGTGGTGTGGTGAGTGCGCAATACCAGGATTCGCCGGTGGGGGAAGAAATTAATAAGCTTACCGACAATAACGTCAATACCAAGTATCTGACGTTTCATGCTTCGGCATGGATGCAGTACCAGGCGCCGGGGACTTATGTGGTGAATAGCTATCGCATCACATCGGCCAATGATGCGCCGGAGAGGGACCCATTGAACTGGACCTTGCAGGGATCGAATAACGGGGTAAGCTGGACGACGATCGACAGCCGTAGCAACCAGGATTTTCCCAACCGGTTTCAAACAAGGACGTTTACAATTAGCAATAATAATACGGCGTATAGTTATTATAGATTTAATATGAATAATAATAGCGGGAATATTCTGCAGGTGGCGGAGGTGGAGTTGTATGGTGTGGCGCAGCCGTTTATGACGAGGGTGGATGATTAAAAAATATGGTAATTTAGGGTTATGCATCCCGACGTAAAAGCATACAACGACAGCCAGGCTGCTGCCGACAGCGCCATCTGCCACTTACTGGCGCAGGAAATAAACCGCCATTTACCAAAAGCCGAAAACAAAATATGGCACCGGCATCCCGTTTGGTTCCTCGAGGGCAACCCCATCGTGGGCTACAGCAAATTAAAGGATTGCATCCGGTTATTATTCTGGAGCGGCCAGTCGTTCGATGAACCCGGTCTGAAAAAAGAAGGTACTTTCAAAGCCGCGGAAGCACGTTACACGGCTGTAGAACAGGTGAATAAAAAAGATCTGAAACGATGGCTTGAAAAAGCCGAAGCCATACAGTGGGACTATAAAAATATTGTAAAAAGAAAGGGCAAACTGGAAAGATTGAAATAATCTCATCAACTCACCAGCAATGCCCTTTCACTTAATTTCTTTTTATACTTGCTCAACTGTACCCAATATACAATCCATAGCACCAACGCTACCAAAACGCAAATGCTCTTTAAAAACATAATGGGCAGTACCGTTAAAACCATGGCCGTGGCATAACCTATTCCCACCTGGTAAGTAGGCCGCTCTTCCAGATCCAGCGCCTCGTCGCTCAATATAGAATCTCCGACAGGACTGCTTAACTCCACCCGTATCGAATCGGAAATCTTTCGAATCACGTAATACTGCCAAACCAATCCAAACAAGGGGATCAACTGCAGCCACACTTGTCCGGGCGGCATTCGCCTGTTTTCAGGACGTACCAGACGCAAGGTGCGATATTGCGTGACCAAAAATAGGATGGCAGGAATCAACATTACAAGCACCAACATAATCTGTACTAAGCCAGCTGCATTATTGTTCATAGGGGATTTTTTAACAATGATAAAAATAGAATTTGTATTATGCAAACTACATTTGCAACATTGTTGCAAACATACTACCTTTGTCAAAACTATTGTGCATGACAAAGGATAATTTCGATGTGATCATTATCGGCGGCAGCTATGCAGGTCTGTCTGCCGCCCTCTCCCTCGGACGGTCTTTACGAAACGTATTGGTGATCGACAGCGGCCAGCCCTGCAACCGCTTCACACCTCACTCCCACAACTTCCTTACCCGCGACGGCGAAAAACCCGCCGACATAGCTGCACAGGGGAAGGCCGACCTGCAACCCTACAAAACGGTAGCGTTTCATGAAGACATGGCCATTCAGGCCACCCACCACCAAAATAGTTTCTCCATAACCACCGCCTCGGGCGCCACCTTCAACGCCAAAAAACTCATCATGGCCACCGGTCTGAAAGACCTCATGCCCGACATCAAAGGACTCGATGCCTGCTGGGGCAAAACAGTGATCCATTGCCCCTATTGCCACGGTTATGAATTCGCCCACGCCACCACGGGCGTCATCGCCAACGGCGATGGCGGATTTCATTATGCCGAAATGCTGCATAACTGGACAAAAGACCTCACCCTTTTCACCCACGGTGCAGCCAGCTTTTCCACCGAACAACTGGAAAAGATCAATAAAAAGAATATCAGGATCATAGAAACACCCGTGGCCGCCATCGAACACGAAAACGGCCAGGTAAAACACATCACCACAAAAGATGGAAACACCTATCCCGTAACAGCGGTATATCACAAAGCCACCACCATGCAACATTGCGACATACCCGAACAACTCGGCTGTGCACTCACAGAATCAGGCCTGCTGAAAGTAGATGAATTCAGGGAAACCACTGTAAAAGGCATGTATGCCTGCGGCGACAATTCATCGATGCGATCGGTAGCCACGGCTGTGTACACTGGCTCCATGGCGGGGATCATGGTGAATAAAGCATTGATTGAAGAAGGTGATTGAGCGAGGTTTATTGCTCAATGCGTAAGACCCCGGGTAACACCCGGTTTTTCATTTTCCTGCAGCACCAGCGACAGTTGCTCGATCACGCTATTGGCATAGTACCACTGCACCAATACAGGATCAGAGTCACTGGGTATGATCTCTTCGTTGTATACCACCTGGTTGTTGTAACAAACAGAAAAATAGGCAAACAGCTTTCCATCCGATTCGGGAACCGGCGATGCATAGCCGGTTATGCCAATGCCCCAGTTGCTGTTGAACAAACGGCATACCTGCAAGGCCATTTCATCGGCTACCTGTTGCGACACACAGTTGACTTCGGCCGCATGCCCGGGTTCAACACAAAGATGTTTTACTTTTTCGGCCAGGTTGTAGGCCGTTATACCGCCGTTAAAAAAGGTGCTGGCATCGGTGATGTTGGAAAAAGCAAATTGTAATAAACCCGAAGTAACACTTTCGGCGCAGGCGATGGTTTCTTTTCTATCCTTTAAGGTTTCGCCTACTTCTTCCAATAACCTTTTGTTGAAATCGTTCATGGTAAAAATATTTATTCCCCGGTTTCGTCGTGGGGTGCGTCCACGGGTTTGGATTGGGAAGATCCTTTTTGCCGGAAATAGATCGATAAAACAATGATTGCAAATACAGACAGGAACTCGCTTTGCCAGTTTTGGAATGATTCGAACCAGAAACGGCTGGTGAACAGGTACTGGCCGGCACTTTCAAGAGGCAGCCCTTTGTTCGACAATTGTTCGTTCTCATCTTTCAGGCTCCCATAAAAATGCATGATAAAAGATAAAACAAATAACAGAAATAATATAATTGTCAGGCTGCTTTTATAGAGGGTAAGTATCAACCCACCCTGTTTTACCGGCCAGGGGGCATCTTTTTTGGAGGGATCCGGTTCCTTGTCCACTTCTTCGGGACCCTCGAATTTCTTTGATTCAGACGATCCCTTTTGTTTGAGCCAAATGGTAAATACAACATATAAAGCCATTTGCAGGAATTCGCTCTCCCAATTCTCAAAGGTGGATTGAATAAAATGCCCTGATTGTATGTATTCCGGTAAGGATACCACGGCAGCGCCTTCTTCCAGGTTTTCCTTGTTGTATTCCGAAAAACCGGTAAAAACCTGGCCAACCAGCGCCAAAACAAACAATACAAGAAATGTTATAGACAGGCTGTTGTTTTTGATGAATGACATCATATAGTGGTACAATCGAATCATGTACCGGGTTAAAAACAAGCAACCTGTAGATGGTTTTCCCCAAATCACCTGAAATTCCTGGATTTTGTAAACAGTTCAGGCATGGGCTTTTTATCATCCGGCTCCCCGATATCTGCCAGTTGCTTCAGCAGGCTGGAAAAATTATAACAGGCATGGCAAACCACATGTATCACCTCCCCTTCTATCTGCAGTTTTCCTTCTATCATAATAAGCCTCGACTGCATGATCTCTTTCCGGTATTTTGAATAGAGCTTCTCAAAGATCACCACGTTGGCGCTGCCGGTTTCATCTTCAATGGTCATAAAACAAATACCGCTGGCCGTACCGGGTCGTTGGCGTACTAATATGAGGCCGGCCACCTTTACCAGGTCGCCATCTTTTAATGTACCCAGTCGTTTATTGGGGGTTATATGCAACTGATCCAGTTTGGAACGAACAAACTGAACGGGATGCGCCTTTAACGACATGGATATAGCTGCATAGTCCTGTACCACATGTTCCGATTCACGCATAACGGGGAGTTGCACCACTTCGCCCTTTGCATCGGGTGATGGCTGCCCCGCAAACAGGGCACGGGAATGATCCCTGGTGGTTACCTCCCATAAGGCTTGCCGCCGGTCGAGCCCAATGGAACGGAAGGCATCTGCATCGGCCAGTTTTTCGAGGGTGGTATCGGAAATACCGGCATCACGTAACTGGCTGATGGCGGTAAAGGGTTGGGTGCGGGCGGCCGTTAGCAGACGCATGTCTTCTTCACGCAATCCTTTTACCTGACGGAAACCCAGCCGCAGTGCGCAGTATTTGTCCAGCTTTTCTTCGAGGGTATTATCCCAATGCGAAAAATTGATATCCACCGGTCTAACGGTAACACCATGTTTTTTGGCATCGTCAACGATCTGCGCCGGTTGGTAAAAACCCATGGGCTGGCTGTTTAATAAGGCGCAGGCAAACACATCGGGGTAATACCATTTCAGCCAGGAAGAAACATATACCAGCAGGGCAAAGCTGGCGGCATGCGATTCGGGAAAACCGTAACTGCCAAAACCTTCCAGTTGTTTAAAAACCCGCTCTGCGTATTCGGGTGGATAGCCCCTTTCCGACATGCCCTTGATTAGTTTATCCCTGAATTTCGACACCATGCCCTTAGCCTTAAAAGTGGCCATGCTGCGCCGCAGTTCATCGGCTTCAGCTGGCGTAAAACCGGCCGCCACGATGGCTATTTCCATGGCCTGCTCCTGGAAGAGGGGAACGCCCAGCGTTCTTCCCAATATGTCTTCCAACTCGGGTGATGGATAGTCGACGGGCTCTTCTCCATTGCGGCGGCGCAGGTAAGGATGCACCATATCGCCCTGGATGGGGCCGGGCCGCACAATGGCCACTTCTATTACCAGGTCGTAAAAACATTTGGGCCGCAGGCGGGGCAGCATCGACATCTGGGCGCGGCTTTCAATCTGGAATACTCCAATGGTATCGGCATGGCTGATCATATCGTATACCACGGGATCGTCTTGCGGAATATTGGCGAGCGTACAATGCAACTGGTGGTGATCCCTGGCCAGGTCGAATGCTTTTCGAATACAGGTAAGCATTCCCAGGGCCAGCACATCTACCTTTAAAAAACCAAGCGCCTCGATATCATCCTTATTCCATTCTATACAGGTGCGGTCTTCCATACGGGCATTCAGTATGGGACAGAGCTCGAACAATTTTCCCCGGGTGATCACAAAACCGCCCGTATGCTGACCTAACTGGCGCGGGAAACCGATATACTGCCTGGTAAGCTCCAGTATTTTTTGCAGATGCGGGTCGGCCAGGTTGAACCCGCTTTCAGCAATACGGCTTTCTTCTATTTCATCCCAATGCGATGAAATGGAAGCCGACAACTGGTTGATGGCATCCACCGACAGACCCATGGCCTTCCCCACATCGCGGATGGCCCCTTTATGATGCATTTGGGTTACCGTGGCCACAATGGCGGCCCTGTGGCGCCCGTATTTGTTGAAAATATATTGCATCACTTCCTCGCGGCGCTCATGTTCAAAATCCACATCGATATCCGGTGGTTCATCCCGTGCATCAGACATAAAGCGGGCAAACAGCACCTTGAACCTGGAAGGGTTGACTGAGGTAATGCCCAGGCAAAAACAAACCACTGAATTGGCCGCCGAACCACGCCCCTGGCAAAGTATATGCTGGCTCCTGGCAAAACGTACAAAATCGTATACGGTGAGAAAGTAAGATGCATAATTTTTACGCGCAATAAATGCCAGCTCTTCTTCGATGGAGGCTTTTATTTTTTCAGGCACTTCTTCCCCAAATTGTTCCCTGGCGCCCTGCCATACCAGCATGGTGAGTTCTTCCTGGGGTGTGCGTCCTTCGCTCACGATCTCTTCGGGATAAATATAATCAAGACTGTCCAGCGAAAACCGGCAGGCATCTGCCATCTCCTGTGTGCACCGGATGGCATCGGGATAACCGCGGAACAAACGGTTCATTTCCTGTTCGGGTTTCAGGTATCTTTCGGCATTCTGGTGCAGGCGGAAACCGGCATTATAGATGGTGCATTTTTCGCGTACACAGGTGAGCACATCCTGCAATTCACGGCGTGCGGGTTCATGATAATGTACATCGTTTACGGCCACCATACGAATATTCCACCTTGCGGCTATTTCGGCTATGCGGTGCAGGTATTTATTGTCGTTGCCCTGGTAGCGCCTGGTGGCGGCTATGTATAAGCGGTTGCCAAAGGCGCGGGTATAATCGTTAAGATGATCCTCAAAGGAGGGATCAAAATCAAAATTTTCTGCCAGGGTTTCGGGTGGCAATACAATAAACAGGATGCCTTCGGCATGTTGGAAAACATCGGCCTTGTATAAATGACAATCGCCTTTTTCGGCGCGCATGTTGCCCAGGGTAAGCAATTGGCAAAGGCGGGCATAGGCATCGCGGTGGGTGGGATAGGCCAGCAGCGAGGGACCGTCCAGCAGGTCGAGCCGGCAACCCACGATGAGCCGGATGCCGCTTTTTTTGGCGGCCACATGGGCACGCACGATGCCAGCCATGGTATTGCGGTCGGTAATGGCCAGTTCGGTATAACCGAGGGCAGCCGCATGCTCCATGAGTTCTTCGGGGTGCGAGGCGCCCCGTAAGAAGGTGAAATTGGTGGTGACCTGTAGTTCGGTGTACTTCATTGTTAACCAATATTCCGCCCCTAACGGGGCGGGTTCGTTTTATCTGCGTTTATTCTACCCACCTTTCGCCCCTAACGGGGCTTTAAGCAAAAAATCCATGGATGTACCAGCCATACGTTTTACCCGCATCGTAATGTCCTAACCTGAATATCCAATAGCGGCAGCCATCGGTATCCTCCACATAATAATAATCGCGGTGCTGGCCCTGCTGCAGCCACCACTCCTGTTCTATCCTTTCCGGTCCATCGGCTTTTACGATCGTATGCAGTTTGCCTTTATACCTGAAATTCATGGGCGGATAATCGGGTACCGGCGCGGTAACCTGCACGGGTTCGGGATGGGGTAACAACATAGTGGGTCTGGGTTTGTGTGCCACCCACAGAGTAGCCGGCTGCTCATCCAGCGAAGCCGCCAGTTTAATGGAGCGTTCAGGCCAATAATGTTCATCAGGTACATACCGGTGTATAACGGAGGCGCCAAATTTTCCGGATATACGGTCGAGCAGCTCCGATAATTCGGGATGATGCAGACCTGCAGCCGTTTTCCAGGCTGCCATTTGCAGGGGGTTCACCTCTTCTACCTTGGGCGCTTCCAATACAAACAGTTCAATACCCAACCCGGGTTCAATATCCTGTATCCTTAACTCAAACAATTTAAACAGGTGCTGCACATGGGTGGACGGGCGACCGGTGCTGATGGCGATCTGCTGTATGTGTGCATCGATACGATAACATTTAAATATGGCCACCCGAATACCCTTGCCTTCTTTTACCAACCGGTTGCATAATAATTCCAGCAATTGCTGCAGGGCTATTTCAATGCCCGCCCGGGTGGCTACCGGTTCAAAACAGGGCAGCCGTTCCTGGAAAGGCGCCACGGGTATCACCGGTTCTATATATTCTTCTTCATAACCAAAGGCCTGGTCGATCTTTTGTAAAAATGATTGGCCAAAACGCCGCCGGAGCGCCGGCCGCGGCATGGCAATCAATTGGGAAATATGATGCAGTCCCAGTTTATACAGGCGCTCCATCATACCGGTATCGATGCGCAGCGCTGCAGGAGGAAAAGACAACAGTGCCTGGTGATGTTCGCCCGGGGTCATCACCGGGTAATTGTTGCCATATCTTGCTATGGCCCAGGCCGCACCAATGGTATCGGCCATTCCTACGCGTACATGGTAACCCCGCTGGTTCAGGCGTTTGATGATATCGGTTAAATACGCTTCATCGCCACCCCATAAATGCGAACAACCCGAGGCATCGAAGAGCAGTCCGTTAGGCAGATCGATGGCTACAGCGGGTGTAAACCGTATACACCATTCGGCCAGCTTCATCAATAATTTTCCGGGCAGATCAGGGATATCATCCCTGGTTTCGAGGGTGGGAAAAATAACACGTGCATCGGCCAATACCATACCGGTGGTAATGCCCTGTTTACGGGCGGCTTCGTTGATGGAGGTGATCACCATACGGCCATGGTCTTTGATGGTGGTGGCAAAGGGAATGGAACGAAGGAAAGGTTCACGTAAGGAAAACCAATCGGTGATCAACTCATAAAACCATATACTCACATACCTTTTCATATCAACCGGTTTGTTTTTGTGGCTGCATGGCAGGCACACGCATATCTTCTTCAAAATGAAATTTGCCATGGCGCCAGGTTACTTCCCAGGTACCGGGCTGGCCGTTACGAACCTTCAGCAGGCTGACCTTCCAGCGGGGAATACCCACGCCGGGCAATTCATCAATTATGGCCCCGGGCAGGGAACTGATTTGCCAGCGTGTAACGCAGGCGGTGGTATGAATGGTTCGTGGATTGTTGCGCAGAATAAAACCCGTAACATGACTGTTTTCCACAGCCAGTTGCAAACGGCGGCTGGCGGTAAACCCCAGTTCTTTTAATTCACCGGCCACGGCGGTGATGCCGGTGCATTTTAAAGCCTCTTCTACCGCCCATAATACATCCCTTTCATGACGCAGATCGATAAAAATGATCTTATGCGGATCGAGACCAAATGCCTGTAAAGCGGGTGGAAATAACTTTCTTTGGGTGCCTATCCAAAGCGCTACCCCATCGTGCCGCATAAAGGCAGCCAGTAAGGCGCTTATAAAACCGCCGGTGGCGGCACTGCTCTCCTGGCCATAGGCTATGAATTCATGAACAGCCCCCTCGGGAAAATGCTGTTGCGGGAAAGCATGGGTGATGGGACCCAAACCCGGGTCAACAGGTAAAACACCGTTGACGGATTTAAAGCCCTGCAAATGAAGTATTTCTTTTTGCAGCCTGGATAATATAAGCGATTTTGCTTCAGGCATCGGGAATTCATGGTTGAATCGTTATGCTAAATTACTAATTTTTTTAGTATTTCTGCTAAATTTTGTATTCTTTTATCAAAACTTATGATTCAACCTTAAATCATCCAACTCCTGTGGTGGCAGCAAAGGCAAAATCACCACAAAACTTGTGTCGTCCTGTGTTACGGTAAATCCCTGCTGTTCCAGCAGTTCGTATTTCTGCTGAATATTTTTCAAACCAATCTTATTACTGGGTACCCTGGTGGTGCGAAGCTGCAGATTGTTTTTTACGATGAGGGTTTGATCGCTGCCGGTTTTAATCTCAATGACCAGAGGTTTTGATTTGATCAATATATTATGTTTTACTGCATTTTCAATCAGCATTTGCAGGGTTAATGAAGGCAGCAGGCAGTTATTATAATGCGGATCGGTGTGCACATGCAGTTGGATGGCCTCGCCATAGCGGGTTTGCAGCAGTCCATAATAAGAATGTACAAAACGTATTTCGCCGGCCACCGTGCTCAACCCTTCGTTATTCTTGAGTAAATAACGGTATACCTTGCTCAGTTCGTTCAAAAACAGATCAGCCTTGTTTTTATCTTCCCGTATCAGCGAGGAAAGCGTATTAAAGCAGTTGAATAAAAAATGCGGGTTTACCTGGTTTTTCAGCGAATCGAATTCTTCGGTTAAAGACAATTGCCGCAGCATTTCCTTTTCTTCTTCGGCCTGTTTGTATTTGGTAACCGCATAATCGGCATCGTACAGCGTTTCAAAAACTACGTTCACACAAAAGGCCAATGCCATACCACGCCATATATCGGATGCCCGAAAATGATAATCCAGTATTTGCAGTATGCTGTAAATAGAAAGAATGACGGTTACCGTACTGATCATCGATACCAGGGCCACCAGCATCTTTAACCTGATACGCAACCAGGTTTGATTGAGCTCAGGATATTTTTTTTCTGCTTTTGCAGAAGCAGTTATACGTGCATACCAGGCAAAAAAGCCCAATACAAAAACAAATGGAAATGAAATCAACCAGATGCGCCACTCCTGCCAGAGCCGCTCCCGGTACAATATCTGGTTAATAGCCAAATCGATGATGGGCATGGAAAAAATGAAGGTATATACTTTCAGCCGGGGTATTGCACGTAGGTTCATGCGCCCTCCTCCCCTTTGCAGTTGAATAAAGGCAGGTGTATGACCCTTTCTACCTCGTTATCTTCAATAATAATTTTTGACTGATGCAGGATATTGTAACGTGTAACCAGGTTATCGATACCCGATTCGATATCGCGGTCTTTGTCTACCAGCTTGGGCTGAATATTATTCCGCACCACAATGCCATCACCCGTACTTTCGATATGAATACGCAACGGTTGTTCCTTCGCCATCACATTTTGAGTAAAGGCATTTTCAATGATCGTTTGCAGGCTGAGCGGCGGCAGCCACTTCTGCAGGTGTGGCGGATGGATCATTTTCGTGATGTGCAGGGCATTGCCATATCTTGTTTTAAGCAGGTAATAATAAGAATCCACGAAGTTGAGTTCCATCGACAGGCGTACCAGCCCATCATCTTCATTGCGCAGCATATAACGGTACACCTTGCTCATTTCATCAAGAAAACGTTCGGCTTTTTCTTCATCTTCATATATCAAACTCGACAGCGAATTGAGGCTATTGAATAAAAAATGCGGGTTCACCTGGCTTTTCAGGCCCAGCATCCTGCTTTGCCTGTTTGCGCGGCTCAACTGCTCATTTTCTTTCATTTTTGTTTTCCATATCTCGTAACGGGCTATGCCTTCCAGCAAAAAGGTGATAAATACCACGCAGATGCCGGTGCCTATACAGGCCCATACAAAATCGGAACGATCGGTTGTATAACCGAAGAATGGAATTTGTTCGTAGCACCTGAACAGGATGAGCAGGAATATAACGGTGAGAATGAGAAAGATAAAGGTCATCAGCAGCAGGCGTCCCCCAATACCCTGTTCGCCCTTGGCATATTTTCTTAACAAAACGCCGATGGTGCTGCAGATGGTAAAGCCTATCGAAAAATCGGCGGCGGCTGCGGCGGTAGCCAAAAAGAACACCTTGTAGTCGGTAAAATAGCGCGTACCCAACATCAGGGTGTTGATGCTGATGGTAAAGGGTGCAACAAACAGCGACAACACCAGGTAATCTTTACCACTATATTGGGGTAGGGTCCACTTCATATCTCACGTGTGGCTACAATTTAGCCCCAAATAGCAGTTTTATTATAATTGATGGTTTGGGCGGGCATTTGGGTGCATGAATTGAGGAAAAAGGTGTATGTACTGGAACCGGCCATCAGGATAAGTCAGGACGGTTACCACGCCCATGATAAATAGCTTTAAAGCAGCACAAACCCATCGCCATGCTTTTTTTGTTATTGCTTGCTTTGAACTTCCAGAATCCCGGGCCCGCTACAGTCATCATTCCCGCTTCCGATTTCCTGGATGATCTGCCCAAAGGCAATATTTTAATAAGCGCCGATACGGGCTGGCTGTTTAACAATACCGCCATTGCCCTCAACTCGGAGACCAACCTGATGAAAAGGGTAACCCTACCTTCAGACGGCAACTATTACCTGTATGTGCACAGCAGCGGTACCGGCCGCAGTCAATTCCGCGTTTCGATAAACGACCAGGTATCGAAAACAGCATTTGGCGATACCTCGCTGTCGTGGAAAAAAGAAGGACCGTTTAAACTGTCAAAAGGCAGCAACGATGTAAAGATCACCCGCATCGAACCCGGCGCCCGGTTTGATGTACTGGTGCTTTCACAAAACGCTTCGCTGCAACCCGAAGATATTCTTTCCTATCAACTGGCGCCTGAAGTGCAATTACTCAAAGAATATAAGATACCTCCGGCAGGCGCGGTTAAATTCGGTGATGTAAATGGTGATGGACAAACAGATTTCCTGGTATTGGAACGCGATTTCTCGACGCATGTGTTTGATAACAGCGGCCGCGAATTATGGCAGTGGAAGGCGCCGGAGGCTTATACCAAAGAACGGTCGGAGTTTGAAGCGCCGGGTGTGTTGTGGGATTTCGATCACGATGGTAAAGCTGAAGTAGTGCACTGGCGTTTTACCGATGATAAGGAATGGCTGGTGATGGCCGATGGCGCCACAGGCCAGGTAAAAAAACAGGTGCCCTGGCCTACCCAACCACTACCGCATGTATACAATAATTTCCGGCTGGCCATTGCCAAATTAACCAGCACAGGGCCCAACGATCTGGTGGTGTTTACCGATATGGGTGGCGTGATCAATATCAACGCCTACAACAGCCAACTGAAAGAACTATGGATGCATACCGAACACAATAAGAAAGACCACCTGGGTCATTATATTTACCCGGTTGACCTGAACAAAGACGGCATAGACGAAGTGTTGGTGGGCTCGCTGCTACTGGATGCCAAAGGAAAAAAGATATGGGACCGTTTAGATATCCTGTTCGACAACCACGATCATGCCGACAGTTACAAATTTGCCGACATCAATGGCGATGGCAAAACAGATATTGTAACCGCCAACAGCGAAACCGGTGTATTTATATACGAAGCCATGACCGGTAAGGTGATCTGGCGGCAGGTGGCCGAGCACAGCCAGCAAATACAGGCAGGTAATTTTTTGAAAGGCGTGGCCGGTCCGCAGGTAGTAGTGGGCGGACGCACCTATGGCAACCGCCGGGTGAATGAACCTTATTTATCCAGCCAACTGTATTGGTTCGATAACAAAGGTAATTTCCTGTTCAAATGGCCGGGTACGCCGCTCAACGGTAATCCCGATTTTGTGTTGGGCAAATGGAACGGAAAAGATGATCAGTTGTTCTGGTATAAATTTAAGATCGACGAACAGGGAAAAGGTGAATTGTTTTTCCCCGATCCGGTATACCATATGTTTGATTTTATGGGTAAGGGTACTGAAGAGGTGATCACATTAAGCAGGGGTTATTTGCGGGTGTATGGAAGCAGGAAGGCCGTGTACTCGACTCAAAAGAGGGATTTGATGTATTTAAAGAATACGGTGGTAAACCATACCCATTATTAGCCATAACCTATCGCCTCCAGGTAAGACTGTTTATTCAAAAACTTCGGCCTGAATAAAATGGAAAATATAATAATGAAACAGAATAAAGAAAACAAAACGGAAGAAAACCGCTGATTAAAAAGTCCCAGGCTGCCCATCACCCCAAAAATGGTAAGCATAAAAAAAGGCACCACCAGCGATATGATCCACCATAATAAGTGTTTATGATGCGGCGACTCCCAATTAAAGGTGGTGAGAAAACGCCTGTAATAATAAAAGGCAGTGAAAGTGGCCACCAGGGTAAGTGCATACAATGTATACCGCACATAGTTTATAGGCGAATAAAATTCAGCCCCCACCGAAAACACCTGGTTGGGCAGTTGTGAAATCGATTCTATATCTATCTTGTTGTAGTTGATGATCCTGAAGCCAAAAGCAACTATCGTAGCACATATCACCAGCCATTTCACCCACCTCGGTATTTTAGGGCTTACCAGGTAAATGATGGTCAGCATGGTGCTGGCTACATAAACTGTGCGTGCCAGTTTTACCAACAAAAAATGAAACCGGCTGAATACACCCGCATACGCATAATAATTCATGGCAAAAAGACTGACGATGATGAGGAGCAGACAAGCTTTTAGCAGGGAATTTTTCCTGAAATTGATCAGCAACTCCAGGAATACTATAACACATAGCACCTGGTTGGCAAGAAAAAGCAGTTGCGGGTCCATGATGGAGGGTTAATAAGATGGCTACAAATCCTTCGACAAAGTTCTACAACGATAAAATTAACATGGTATTGCCTTTTTACCAAATCAATATGCCACAGGCGCATCCACCTGCTCATTCAATACTGTAAGTGGCTAAACGGCCAATCGCCCGGGCGGGGCATCCTGCTAACTTGGCCCAAACCACCTACATCATGAAAAAGGCTTTATCTGTACTGATCATCCCGGCGGCGCTGCTACTGGCCGTCACCAGTTGTAAAAAAGGCGATACCGGCCCCCAGGGCGAGCCGGGTACAGCCAATGTGCAATTCTCGCCCTGGTTTAAACCGCCTTCTTATAAAAGAGATACAGTATTCGGCATTTGGGGATACAATCATACCCAGGCTGCACCGGGTATTACGAAGGCCGTACTGGACAGCGGTACGGTACTTACTTTTGGAAAATTGCTGGGCTATAATGCTACTGTTTGGCCGACGGGTCAGGTAGCGCAATTGCCCATCACGGTCAACTATATGCAGGGCACCCTTCAAACCGACACCTGGCAGGCCTATGCTTCTGTGGGCAGCCTGCGCATACGGTTTACCAACAACAATAATCTCTATACCTCCATCACTACCCAGCACGAGTTCAGGTATATCATTATACCCGGCGGAGCGCCCGGCGCACGCATGGCTTCGTTGTCGTATAGTGAATTGTGCAGAAAATATAATATCCCGGAATAAACATACCAGGCGGGGCGAAGGAAATGGCTCCTTCGTCCCTATTTACATTGACGAATGGTATGCCCTGCGGGATAACTGAATGTATTGGGCAGGAACCAGCGCGCTTTGTAGATCTTCAGGCCCTTCTCATAAAACAGGCCATTGCCTTTGGCATCTGTCACCTCATCGGTCCACCACGATTCTTTGGGCTTTATAATAATAATGGGAAAACCAGCCGGACCAGAAGATACACTTTTAATATTCGGTTGCAACACATCTGCCTGCACCAGTTTTTCGCCGGCCAGTGTAAACTTGTACACATTGGTAGTATTGGTGAGCCAGAATGCGTCTTCGCCATATACGGGAAACAAATCATGGGCTTCCTTGCCAGGTATGGTAATCGATTTTACCAGGGTGAGATCGGGTTGGGTGCAGTTAAAATTGTACTGGAACGATTGCAGGTGATTGCCCGCAGCCGTCCACAGTAACTGGTTTTTATGATCCCAAACCACGTTATGCCCAAATTCTATAGTGATGTTTTTGCTGTACACATTTTCCGGGAAGTTGAGCGTATCAACAGTAAACAACGTGAGGTAATTACCCGTGCTGGATGCGCTTACAATATTGCCATCGGGCAGCAATTCGGCAGAATGGGTATTACCACCTGCAAAGGCATAAAAGACAGTTTTTTTATCGGCAATACGTACCAGGGCCACACCGCCGCCAGAGGCATTGGTTAAAATATACTGGTTGTTATACACCAGTTTGGCATCGCTGATATTATTGAACCATTTATGATGTTCGGGTTTTACATTGGACGTTTGAGGCGTCCATTCCCAGAATATTTTTTTCGATTCCAGGTCGGCAATGGCCACACGTTGAAAGGCCTGCTCCGATAAAATGATGCATTTTTTACAGTCTGCCACCGATGCAGGAGGATCGGGCAGCGTATCGGGATCATTGCCGCGGGGCGGCGGTTCATGACTGCTTTTTTTTGCACAGGCTACAGAAATGATCGCAAAACAAATGATAAAGCTGATGATAGTTTTCATCGAATGAATGATGGTAAACACAATATTAGGATAAAAAAAGCACGTGAACCGGTAAGTCCACGTGCTAAAGTAATTAATAATTGTTTGTTTGTTCGAGGTTGGGATTCAGATCGCGCTGGGTTTGCGCAACGGGCCACCAGTAATCGCGGTCTTTGTTAAAGCTACGCGTAACGATGGGCAGGTTTTGCGAATTGTACACCGGTCCGTTCATCACCGTTTCCGCTATCTTCCACCGGCGTATATCGGTATAATAAAAACCTTCAAAGGCCAGCTCTATCCTGCGTTCGTGACGGATGATGGCGCGCATCTCTTCTTTTGTTTTACCGGCGGGTATCTCATAAGGCACCAACCCGGCCCTTTCCCTGATCCTGTTTACGGCATTGTATACCGATGCATCGGGTCCCACGGCTTCGTTTTGCGCCTCGGCATACATCAGCAATACATCGGCAAAACGTATCAGCATATAATTGATCTCTGAGCGGCCGGCCTGGTTAATGAGGTTGGAATTGGGTTCCTTGTCATAAATACTGTATTTCTTCACGCCATACCCTGTTATCTTGAAGGGTTCGGTAGGCGTGGTTACCTTACCAATATAGGTATCGCCCGGGTATACCAGGGTTTGATACATACGCGGATCGCGGTCAACATAGGGTGTGTTGGCATTGTACAACGGCGATTGTGCGGGCGGCAAACCATCCTTCATGTCATAGGCATCGATGATGTCGCGCAGGGGCGCATTGGTATTGTACTGGCGGTTGATGAGATCGAAGGAACTGCCCAGCCCGGTGGTAGTAACCGTATACTGTACATCAAAAACGGTTTCAACGCTGTTTTCATTGGCGGGCAAAAACAGGTTGCGGTAGTTGGGAAACAGGTTGTAGCCGGCGCCGGGTAATTCCATTACTGCTTTGGCGGCAGCCGCAGCGGCCGCCCATTTGGCCGCATCGTTGCTGGTATTCACCAGGGGACTGGCCTCAAACAACAATACACGGGCTTTTAATGCCAGGGCGGCGCCTTTAGTGGCACGGCCGATATCGGCGCCTGTAAACTTCACGGGTAATACGGCGGCGGCCTCATCCAGGTCTTTTATAACCTGTTGTACCACCTCGGTCCTGGGGTTGCGTGGCAGCAGGCCCTGGGTGGCCAGATCAGGCTCCTCCAGTATCAGCGGCGCATCGCCATAATACATTTCCAGCATGGAATAATACAAAGCGCGTAAAAATTTGGCTTCAGCCTTCACCCTGTTCTTTAATGCATCGGCCATGGGCACAGCATCGATACGCGCCAGCAGGGTGTTTACACGGCCTATGCCTTTGTAACAATCAATCCAGCGCTGGCCAATAACACCGGCTATGATATTACCGGTGGTGGCGTTGGCGGCATTGTGTGTACCCAAAGCAATAAAACCAAAACCAGCCGAGTTATCGTAGTTATAGGCGTTGGGTGTAGCTGTTTCTTCCCATAACGGTGTGGCATATCCAAACATGCCGTTAAGCGTAAGCACCTGGTAACAGCCGCTTAAAGCAGCCATTACATTTTTCTCGGAAGTCCAGTAAGTGTCTACGGTATAAATGCCGTTAGGATTTATATTCAATTGGTCTTTCGAGCAACCGGCTATAGCCAGACCCGACATAATTATGATAGAAGAGAATATTTTTTTCATCTGAGCTTGTTTCAATTTTGATTAAAAGTTTGCGTTAATACCAAAACTGAATGTTTTGAGAGAAGGATACTCGTAGAAGTTATCGCCTGTGATGCTTTTCTCGGGATCAAAGTCTTTAAACTTCGTAAAGGTCGCCAGGTTTTCTCCATTCACAAACAGCGATACCCTGCTTAGTGTAAGTTTTGATGCGATGTTGGCAGGCAGGTTATATTTCAATTGGATGTTCTTCAACCGCAGGTACGATCCGTCTTTAAGCCAGAAGGTAGAAGGCTGGTAATTTTCCGAAGCGCCGGTAGCGGTGGTTAAAATAGGCAGCCTGGCATTGGGGTTCGAAGGCGTCCATGAATCGGTAGCCCACTCTTTGGTTACACCGGCGCCATTGTTAAATGGCGTGGCCAGGTTAACGGTGGGATACAGGTTGATGCCCTGCACACCCTGCCAGAACGTGCTCAGTGAAAGATCTTTCCAGGCTACGTTGATATTGAAGCTGTAATTGTATTTGGGAATAGAGCTGCCGGTAATGATACGGTCCTGCCCGTCTATCTTTCCATCTTTTACCACATCCTGGTATTTCAGGTAACCCGGTTTTACGGCATTGCTGATCTTAGCGCTGCCATCTACTTCGGCCTGGTTCTGGTAAATGCCGATGGCCTCATACAGGTAATAGGCATCGATGGGATATCCTTCTTTGGTAATACGCCTGCTGCCGATCAGGGTTTGACCGTTCAGGTTTACCACTTTGTTTTTTACATAACTCACCGACCCGTTTATTTCATAGTTGAAATCACCCACCTTGTTACGGTGTGTAAGCGACAGTTCGTAACCGGTATTGTCTACCTCGCCTATATTCTGTACAGGACCTGTTAAACCGCCTATCTGTGCAGCTATGTTTACCTGGCGCAGGATACCGGAAGTGCGGCGTTTGAATACATCCAGTGAAACGGCCAGCTGGCCTTTCCACAGTTCGGCATCTACACCGGCATTGTACGAGGTGGTGGTTTCCCAGGTGATACGCGGATCGTTGTACCGCGTGGTGGCAGAGCCGGGTGAAATGGCGTTGTTAAAAGAATAGGCGTAATCGTTGCCTACATTTACGGGGCTGATATAATTAAAGCGGCCCGCTGTTTGGTTACCCAGCTTTCCAACGGAACCACGCAGCTTCAGCAGGTTAATAAAAGGAACGTTGAAGAAATTTTCTTTATCGATACGCCAGCCGGCAGATATAGAGGGGAATTCATCCCAATGGCGGTCGCTGGCAAAATTCGATGAACCGTCGAGGCGGATGATACCTTCCAGTATGTATTTTTCTTTGAAGGTATACCCCAGCCTGCCGAAATAAGAGATCAGCACTTCCCTGAACACATTACCCACGTTGGTATTATTGGTGCTGCCGGCATCCAGGTCGGTCAGAGAATTATCGAAATAACCTTCGGCATGCGCCCTGAATTCGGTGTAGTCAAAACGGTTGTAGCTCTGTCCCACCATAGCCGATACCTGGTGATCGCCGGCAATGTTCTTGTCCCAGTTTAATGTATGATATACTGTCAGGTTCAGGTTGTTTTGATCGTAGTTGTCGCTGGAGGGATTGATATTGTAGTTATTGGGTGCGCCTGTTTTAGGGTTATAACTGATGATCAGCGGAGCAAACCACCGGGCATAGCCATCCAGTTTATCTACACCCAGGTTCATGTTGTACCTGATATCAAAAGGCAGTTTGTATTCGGCAAATACCTTGGCCAGTATACGCTGAGGTGCATGGTAATTGCTGCCTTCCTTTAACAGCATGATGGGGTTTTCGATGGTATTGCGGCCGGGGGTGGCAAATACCATATTGCCATAACGGCCATCGGGCAAATAAGGCGTCATAATTGGCAGCACACGCATCAACCGGTTAAAGAAATAAGTCGTTGCATCCGATCCGCCGAATGCAGGCTGTGAATAAGTCCGCAGGTTGCCAATGATATTGGCGCCTACCTTCAGCCTTTCGGTGGCCTGCGCACTTACATTCAGGTTTAATGTATAGCGGTTGGCATGATTGGCGGTTACCAGTATGCCATCGTGGTCCATATAACCTACTGCCAGGTTATAGGTTACCCGGTCGTTGCCGCCGCTAAAACGCAGGTTATGTTGTTGCAGCGCACCGTTCTTCATTACATAATCAAACCAGTTCAGGTGCGGGTACGTATATGGATCGGTGGCCATGCCGTTTTTGTATTCATCGATCTGCGCCTGCGAATAATCTACTGCGGCCGGCGACTTACCTTCATTGATCAGCGCCTGGTTTTTCAGCGTCATATACTGAATGGGATCCCACAATACATCGGGCAGGGCAATGGGCTTTTGAATGCCATAGCTGTAATTGTAGTTGATCTCGGTTTTACCTTTTTTACCGGTTTTGGTGGTGATGAGTATCACACCATTGGCAGCCCGCGAACCATAAATAGATGCGGCTGCATCTTTTAATACGGTAATGCTTTCGATAAAATTCGGGTTGATCTCGTTGATGTTATATTCGATACCGTCTACCAGTACCAATGGATCGTTGTTATTGAGCGTGCCTACACCACGAATGCGAATGGTGGCGCCATCCTGCCCCGGTTTACCGCCTGCCTGGTTTACCCATAAACCCGAAACGCCATGCAGCGCCTGGCTGGCATTGGTGGTAGGTGTGTTTTCCTTGGTTTTCATATCCAGCACCGATAAAGAGCCGGTCACACTCACTTTCTTTTTGGTGCCATAACCCACCACAACAAATTCGTCGAGGTCGGATACTTTCCGCACCATTACCAGGCTCAGGGCATTGCCCGCATTATTGATCACACCGGAACTGATCACCATTTCCTGGTTCTGGAATTCAACATGCGAAATGATCAACCGGTCGCCCTGTTTTACATCGATGGAAAAAATACCCTGCGCATTGGTAATGGTGGAGCGTGTGCTGCCTTTTATAATAACAGAAGCGCCCTCTACCGGTTTTCCTTCATTGTCGGTAACACGGCCCTGGATGATCACCAGGGGCTGCATATTATCCGTTTCATTTACCGGGGTAATGGGCTTAATGGTAGTAACTGTTCTGGCAGATACCGGCTCTATCACAATGATCTTTCCATCGATGGAATAAGTGAAAGGCTGGTTTTTGAAACAGGCATTCAATGCTTCGGTGATGGACGCATTTTTGAGGTCAAGCGTCACCTTTTTACCCTTCTTCAACAAACTGGCCTTGGCAAAGAATACATAGTCGGTTTGTTTTTTGATCGACCGCAGCACTTCCTGCAGGGATTCGTTTTTTACTGAAAGGGAGACTGTTTGCGATCGAAGCCCCGCAGATGCGTGCAGGGAAAGAACGATGATGAATAAAACAGTCAGTTTCATAGCAATTATGTAATTTTTGGGAATGTTTTGCCTCCTTGCCATCAGGGCAAAAGCATGCTGGCAGCTAGTAATAGCCTTAAACAATAATTTCATAAATTCGCACTGTTTGGGTTTTACTTGTTTTGGTATCAGTCAAAATATTGAAATGGGTTACCCGGACATCCGCCGTTACGTCCACGAAACGTAACGGTTTTTATTTCCTGGCAACTTTCCTGAACTATTGTGTAACGATCAATCGTTTGCCTTCTATTCGAAAATGCACCTGTGTTTTTTCCAGTACTCTTAATATCTGCGATAAGGGTGCATTGGCCGGCAATTCACCCACATAGGTTTCCCGTGGTATTTTTCCTTCAAACACCACATCGATATTATACCAGCGTTCCAGTTGTTTTAACACCAGCTCCAGCCTTGTTTCGTTGAATTGAAAATACCCGTTTTTCCAGGCCATCACCTGCTCCAGGTCTACACCGGAATGTACGGCGATCTTTTTTTCATGCGCAGTGAACGATGCCTGCTGCCCGGGTTCCAGCACCACATGGTTCTGTTTGCTGTTGGCTTCGCTCATCTTTACTTTACCTTCCAGCAGCGTTGTTCTTATGTTCTCATCATCGCCATAGGAATTGATATTGAAGTGGGTGCCCAGTACCTGTACATGGGCCTTTCCATCTACATCCACTATAAATGGTTTTTTGCGGTTGCCGGCTACTTCGAAATAAGCCTCGCCGGTCATCTTTACATTTCTTTCTTTTCCGGCAAAGGCGGTTGGAAAGGTGATGGAAGAAGCGGCATTCAGCCATACTTTCGAACCATCGGGCAGCACCAGTTGAAAATGCCTGCCCTTGGGAGTGGTCATGGTATTATACAGGGCTTGGTGCCCCGCTTGCAATACATTATATACCAATTGACCGTTTTGAATAGCGATATTGGTTTTGCCCTGGGTGGCAATCACACCATTACCAAGGCTGTCGAGCACAAGCTGTTGTCCATTGGCCAGCGTAAGAATAGCGCCGGTGGTGCCGGGTAATGCATCATCGGTGGCTGGCTGGTTATGTTGTGCAACCGTTTGCGTGGAAGTTGCAGAACGTAAAAAGAAATAACTGGCAACGCCGGTCATCAGTACAAGTATGGCAGCTGCGGCGGCATAACGATACCATTTGCGGACGGGAACGGCATCATTCATAGCGGGTTGTACCGCGCTGTAGATGCGTTGTTTCAGTTCTTCGCGGTTTTGTGCAAAATGGGTAGGGATATTCAACGGGCCTTCTTCATCGCGGTTTAACCAATCGAGGTATTCGCGCAGCTCCGATTCAGAAATAGAGCCATCGAGCAGTTTTTGCGCCAGCTCATCGTACCTGTTTTGTTGATCCTTTTTATCCATTTCCGAATCAGCTTTCCAACAAGGTCAATGGAAAAGGGCGGTACCCTGTATGTGTTTAAAAAAATTTGAGCAAAAAAGCGAACAGGATAATTATGATGGCGCCCAATATGCCCAAAGCTGTACGCAAGGCTTTGAAAGCACGGCTGATATGCATTTCAACGGTTTTTTCGGAAACCTTCATTTCGGCGGCAATTTCTTTGTAGGAAAGGCCTTCATCGCGCAGGGAGAAGGCCAGCGCACATTTTTCAGGCAGGCGGGCAAGCTGGTGATGATATTGCTGCTGCAGTTCGCGCCAGTGGAGGTATTCTTCGGTACTGTTATCAAGTTGATTAAAAGGCTTTTCTTTGATGCGGAGCAACTGCCGGTACCGTTTTGCCTGTGCATTGATGATACGGTATTTTACAGCTACCACCAGGTAACCGCCCACGGATTGTTGAATATTTAAGGAAGCGCGGCGATGCCAGCAATCCAGAAAAACATCCTGCACAATATGTTCTGCCTCATGCAGATCGCCTAATTTTTTGCCGGCCAGGTAAAGCAGCTTATCCCAGTAACGCTCGTATAGTTCCGCAAACGCTTTATGGTCGTTGGTTTGAAGAAGACGCAGAAGTTCCTCATCGGTATATGTGCTGTACATGAGCATAAATGACAAGCAGCAAAGTAAAAGCAGTTAGAACAGCAAAGCGAATATAAAATTAAACTTAATTAAAAGATAAGATTGAAACAAATGGAAATTTTTTTGGCTTATTGCCAACCGCCCCGGGCTACNATATCGCCCAGTATCAAAATATCATCCGCAGTCAGTTCGCTGTTCCGGTTTAAATAACCCACCCACTGCCCTGCCCTTTTTACAATAANTCCGTGGTAATAATCATCCACGATGATCTGGATGCCTTCACCNCCAACAGGCTTACAGATATGTACCTTCTTTTTTTGATCGCCCCAAAAACCAACAAATTCAATTGTTTTCATCACCGCAAACATAGAGCAGGCAGTACCGGCCATCAGTATATAATACAGATCATTTTATCATTTGCTGCGCGGGTATTTTTTACGGATGAAAAATTCATTTTAACGTACCATTCGTTAAGCCGGCCGCCCGTTTCGTTAAGCGGCGCTTTACACCACCACCCGGCCGTGGCATATTTGCATCAACAAAAAATATTACCAATGAAAAAGACATTTATCCTGGCAGCCATTATAGCCATTAGTCACTCCGTAAACGCACAGGAAACCGTAGAATTCGGATTGAAAGCCGGTGTACATTCTTCCACCATCAATTCTTATGCAGAAGGCAGTGAGGTAACCAACATGCACTCATTTTATGCGGGTGGTACAGCGGCATTCCCGGTGTCGAAGTCGTTTGCCATTCAAACTGAATTGCTGTATTCGCGGGAAGGCGCCGACCTGGGACAGGTAGACCTGGAATTGAACACCATTCGTTTACCGATATTGTTCCAGTACCGTCACAACAGCGGTTTTCATGTGGAAGCTGGTCCGCAAATTGGCATTGTAATAAAAGGGAAATCCATCCAGGAAGATACCAAGGCAGAAGACAATGTAGGCGATTTCATACCCAAAACCGGCGCCTCGTTTGCAATAGGCTTTGGTTACCGCATGCAAAATGGACTGGGCATCGATTTCAGGTATGCAAAAGGTATCGATAATACGATCAGCGGCGCCAACTCGAAGTTGATATTAGCCAGTGGTGGTTTATCCTTTGTTTTCTAAAACTTCACAGGATCGTCGTGTTTGGTAGCATAGGCTTTTTTATAATCGATAGCCCCTACCTGGCTGGCCACATACTGGATGCCCTGGAATATATGCTGTATAAAAAGAGGTTCGCTGTAATCTTTTTTATCGTGCCCCAGGGTAGTACACCAGGTGTGGCCGCCATCAAAATCATAGGTCCACACAGAAGGATATAATTCAGCATAACCGCCGGCATGTTTTTTAATGAGGCTGTCCTGCGCAGGGTTCAGTGTAGTAATATCATGTGCCATTAGCACCTTCGGACCGGGATACAGTTCTTTGGCAAAATAAAACTCATCTTCCTTTGTCCATTCTTTGGGCAGGCCCTGTACCGAAGGATGGCTGCCATCGATGACCTTAACGGTGAAGGGTTGAAATTTGGCATGCCATGAGAAGGTGCCGCCCAGCATCATCTTGAACCATTTCCAGTTACGTTCGGTACCGGTTACGGAATGAATGCCCACAAAACCCCCGCCGGCCTCTATATAATGGCGGAAAGCGAGGCGCTGGGCATCGGTATCAAACACATCGTTGTTGGTGCTGGGGAATATAACCAGTTTGTATTGTTTCAGGTTTTCCTGCGTCATCACAGCAGGATTGCTGGAAGTATCTACTTTAAAACCATGCTGCTGCCCCAGTTTTTGAATGCAGGCTACGGCACTGGGAATATTGGCATGAACATAACCTTTGCCGTTTTTGGTATATACCAGTACGGAGGTCTTTTTCCAATTAACTTTTTTCTGCGCAATTGTTTGCAGGGCGAACAATGAAAAGAAGAGACAAGCAATAATTGTTTTCATAGTCGCAATATAACCAATTGACATCAATCGCCCGTCAATTGCAAAATTCCAACGTTTGAAATGATTTTCCCGGCCTGTTTGGCCCCTTAAAACCTGCTCCGGCAGGTGATCAGTAACTGCAGCAGCGTTTTGTTGTACACGGAATTTTCGGTTTTGGGATCGCCCGAGCAGCCTTTGTAAATAAGGCCATTGATGGGCTGCCCTCTTCTTCTGCGCAACAACATTTCATCGCTGCCTTCAGCCTTATAGCGGTCGTTCATATAACAGGCCGAATCGATAAAAAGGGTTTTCAGATCGAGACTGTCCCTGGGCCAGTTCTCGATGTTCAGGTTCATACCCGAAGCCTTGTTATACGCAAAGCGATAGGCCATGGATACCTTATGGTTTTCATCCAGCACCAAAGAAAACCCCTTAAAGGTATTGGTGCTTTTGGAATAGATGAGATACAAAATTTCGTTCTCCGCCGTATTGTTCAAAGCGTTGATAGAAGCTTTGATACGACTATTGGCATAGGCGGTAAATGCGCGATTCTCCGTCAATGAAAGAATGCAGGTGGTATCGGCGCTTTCGGTAGTTTGTGCCCCGGCACCCAAAAACAACAGTAAGGCAAAGGCGGATGTAGCAAGTCGTTTGATGATCATAACCGCGAATATATTATTATATCCGCATATGAGGTGTTAAACCCGCCTGAACTCCCACAAATGTGTTTTCTCTCCTTCCTCTATATTGCCAAACCTGAGTTCGTTACCGGTAGAAGTGGGATATGAAATAAGATATTTTCCGTTACGTGATTTGATCAGCCAGTGGTCTGATTGGGTGGGTATAATGCTGAACTGGTCGTTGCCGGTACCCGGTAAACTTAATATGGGTGTATGATCCTGCACGGAAGGATGTGGCTGAAAAATGAGATCGTTAAAACCGCTGAGTTGAATCACATAATTTTTTGTGCGGGGCATCACCTTCCATTTTTGCGTAGGATCCTTTGTAAAATCCTGTTGAAACACATTCTGGCCTAACGACGACATGGCCGGAGTAATGGCATAACCGGTCTCTACATTGATGATATAATAGGTACCGGCTGGTAATTTTTTGATCGTATCTGCCTGTTTTTTGGTTTGAGCATGGGCATGCACCACCATCATACAAAAGCTGGCCAGCAGCAGTATTGTGTTTTTCATAACTGTATTTTTTGCAAAGATTGAAGTGCGGGGCCCGTAGGAAAATACGCATTGAGCCGATGACGGGAACGGATGAGCCGGCGGTGGCGCCTGCCCAATTTAACGAACCTTTTACATTCGCGGCATACCGTTTTACCGGCGTAAAACGTTACAAATCCATACTGATCTGTAGCCACTTTTACCAATAAATTTCTATGAATATGCACACAGGTCAGCAAAAACGTTTCCCGGCAGTGGCCATCGTGGCCGTTCTGATTATACTTTGTGTAGTACCGGGGCAATCTTATATCGCCAAACAGTTTCCCGCCATCTCCGGTTTGGTACAGCTCAACCCGATATTGGTATTCCTGGATATTCCCGTTCAGTTGCCCGTAGCCATCGACCTGGTGCTGGCGCCGGCCTTATTCCTGGTTTCCTATGCACTGGTGATCCTGTTTTACCCGGCCGGTCCGCGGCGTGTGTTGTATAGACTGCGGTCGGCATTTGCAGGCTTTTTTGCTTTGTTGTGTTGTATGCTGGTGGGCGGACTGATCTATTTCTTTATACAGGACCATCTTACCACCCGCGTATTAAACGGCATCAATACCCTGGGGCTGAACATGGATATTCACCTGCCCTTCCCCGGTTATGAAACGGTTACCTTACGTGGAAGCATGATCTTGTTTTTCAGTTTTATGATCGGTTTGTGGATATGTATTCGCAAGATCAGGAAGGAGCCTTCCTATCAATTAACACGCGAACAACGTATGACGCCTTACGAACGTATTATGAAGGAGAAAAGATTGATCAGGCAGGAAGTATCTACCACACCATCGCGGGTATGCAGCAATCAGCCGGTAGTTGCCATCAGGCCATTAGCGGTGAATTATATGCCGATGCAATAATTATTTCCCGGTAATTGCTTTGATGATCGATGGCCGAAGGATGATGCTGGTAAAAGGTGACAACACGGGTTTGTATTGTCACCTTTGAAGTTTATTTAATTGGCATACCGCGTTATCACAATCTGCGGCGGCCGAGGCTTCATACTGATAGACATAAAAGCAGGATCATACTGATCGAAATTCGAGGAGTAGAAACTGCTGCGTTTGGCGCTTATGTCGTTTCTAAGCGACTGCGGCACATCGGAAGCCCTCCTGTAATAGATCAATTGCAGCGGAATTTTTTGCAATACCCGGCCGCTCCCGTCATTCAGGCGATAGTGCATCAGCACATTGATCTTCATACCGTTTAACGGAAGCAATCCAAAAGCGCCCTGCAAGGTCTTTTTCAGGTTCAGCACACCACTGATGGTACGCACACGCACCAGCAAACCATTGAGCGTGGTCAATATCAATGGCTGGTCGAATAATCCATACCCATCCAGGTCGGCATCATCGTCGAACTCGCAGGTTACATCACCATGACTTCCCATATCGGGATAATCATTATCATCGCTGTTATTACAAAATACCGGGGTACTGGGATTGGCGTTGTAATATGGAATGGCCAGGGTATCGTTTTGCTCCATTACATAGATACTGTCTACATAGGTAATACCGGCAATGATCAGCTTCGATAAACAGGTGTCCTTTGTACCGCTTTTTACAAAACCTACCAGGTACCGGATCCCTTTTTCACTTCTTGAAACGTTGATCTCACCGGTGTATTTATTGATCACCATGCCGTTTGGTATGGAGAAATAAGTACCCCCGCTGGTTGGGTTCACCGGTTTGATCTTAAAATCCTGTAGTATGCCTACCCATTTGGAGAATACAATCGAATCGCCGTAGTCAGGCGCATTCGGACAGGATAAGTTGGCTACCTTCACAGCGGTTTGCGGTGCCGGTACTTCTGTAGAGTCATAAATGGTAATTCCTTCAGGTGTGGTTTCTGCAGGTGTAATTGCTGCAAGCTCTGTGTTCGACACTTTGCGGCAGGCGAATGCCAATACCAACAGCATTAGTGGCAAACTAATCCGGATAGCGTTTTTCATTTTTTGTGAGGTGTTTAAAAAAAGTATCTTTTTCAAACGTGCGCAACCAAGAGAAACGGACGAGCTCAAACGAAATTGAATGAATAAGGTTGAACAAATATGTTTCTTTTTTCTAATAAAAAACGAATAATAGTAATTGTTATATTTAAAAATTTGTCTGAAAATTAATTACGTCTAAGTGAAGTACACAACAGAGGACGAATAAAAGAAATGAGCCTATTTGTCAATGAAATTAATGTTTCTTTCTCAAATGAACAAGATAAGAGGTTACATTTATTTCTATCTAAGACATCACACTTGTACGAACAAGCGACGCATGTGTTTTTATTTCAATAGCGCTGCATAGGGCTTGCGTGTAATACCAAAATAGAATTTTTGTCCGGGGAAAAATTTCTCTCTCAATTCGAAGTTTTCAAAGGCGGCGCCGCCGGGTATGCGTATATAATGCGACTTATCCCTGCTGCCTCCGCTCCAGTAATAAGCCCTGCCATTTACCCTTAATGTGAGTGATGTATCAAAATGGGAAAATTCTTTTCTCCAGTATTGGGTTAATTTATAAGCCGGCCGGTAACGCCAGTTGATGCGGTTCAGGTAGGCCGGTTCCTGCGGCCAGCTGGCCAGCTCTGCAAAACTTTCATTGGTTTCGGCAGCAACGATAAAATCGCCGCTTTTATCTTTTGCAAACCCGGTATAGGGATAGGATTCTTTTTCGGCAAAATGCACATCATCATATCCCGCATACAATTTTGTGGAACTGATCACCTCATCTTTTAAATAAATATTTCTAAGGCGGGCATAGTTACCCATGGTGGCCGTGATAGCACAACGCTCCATGGGGGCGCTTCCCTCCTGTTGAAATATTTCAATACCCAGTTCTTCGGGTTTGTCGCTGCGAATGGATAATCGCAGGTATGGATGGGCGCCGTTCCCGAATTTTTCCATAAACACATAAATGCTCAACCGCTCCACGTTGGCAGCGGGCGTATCGATCACACCACGGGTAATGGAATAAGGAACAAAGGTTCCCGGTACATCGGTATCCGATGCCCACATCAGTTTGCCCCAATGCTGGTCTACCCGGGAAGGAGAAATTTCACTAAACTCCATCTTGCCGTTTACCACCGGTTCTATTGCCAGGAAATTAATAAGATGAATGTGGCCGCGGTATTCATGGCCTAGCCTGATCAATCCGCGCGGACCGCCGCCAAAGGGGTTGGCGCCGCTTTCAACACCATAAGGCCAGAGGCTGAAAACAATCCCGCCTTTTATACCCCAAACCGATGGCGAGGTGCGCGCCGCCGGCCGGATCCATTCTATGTTTTGCGCTTTAACGTTTAAGCTGATAAGACTAAAAAAAAGGCTTATGATAAAGCCTGTCATTCTGATGGCCATGCAATGGTTGTTTCGTTATTCACCGCAATATAAGAAAATAAAAAGGTCGTTGCCGCAATGGCAACAAACCGGTATTAGCCCCATAAGTGCGTTATCCTGTGCATACTTACGATTTAAGATGAAGTTGTACAGAAGCTTTTATTTCACCACCGGTAATATCGCCATGTACCCGCAGCCAGTTACCAAAATGCGCTACCTTACAGAAATAGTAACCCGGGCTGGTGATCTCAGGGAAACGGGAGCCTTCATTTATCCAGTTAATACCATCCGGCGAAATTTCAACATGTGCATTCAGCCTGGCCTCGCCTTTTATTTCTTCTACAATAAGAAAAAAAATGGCCTCCGAAGCCCAGCCCGCTTCCATTGGATGCGAGGTGAGGTGTGTATTAAAAAATATTCTTCGTTCTACGGCAGATGCCTGAAAATGTCTCATAGTAATTTTTTATTCAGCAGATATAACAATTGAATCGGCATAAAAGAACACTCTTCTCTGTGTATCGTTTTCCACCCAAATACTGGGATTAAACAAACCTTTCACACGTGCATAGGGCGCCGTAAGCGTAGGTTGCATGCCCCGGAGATCAAATATAGTATTGCCCGATTGCAGTTCCACGTATTCTCTTTTTTCGGTATCGATCAATAAGCGCAAATAGCTCCAGTTGATCTTGTCATCACTTTCATTGTAACACAGGTCCTGGTAACCATCAGGAATAAATTCAAAACCATCGGTGGAACCATCGGGATAACGTTTTCCATACCACATGGCATCGATGCCGCGTTTGCACCAATCGTCTTCCACGCCATAAGCCCATTCCACATCGCTCACATCCTTTGCTTTGAATATCTGCCAGCGGCGTACCATGTTCCCATCTACGGCATTCAAATAGCGGGCGCCGATAAAATAGCGATAGTCATCATCCTGTATATCGAAAAAAACACCAAATGCACGCATGGCCTGTTCACTCAGTCCCTGGCGGTCCTGCTCGGGCGTATACGCATACCACATTTCAAATTGACGCAGCCCTTTTGGAAGATGCGTGGTGAGCCTTTTAATGCCATGCGACAAACTTCCGGGTGCAGGCGCCTGCGTATAACTGTTGGCCACAGGCCGGGTGGACAGTTTCAGCGACCAGGTGCCATCCATCGATCCATGCGTACCTGAGAACCGGAAGCTGGCGCTGCTCAACATCAACGGTCCCCACTGGGTTTTATCTACATGACTGTACCGTAAAGTATTGAAGTCTTTGCCTACATAATTCGGATGAAGATCCATCCAGCCATTCAGCCCTTTGTCAAAATCGTCGTAACAGATGATCCTTTTCAAAGGCTGGTATTTACTCAATCCCGGATCATAAGCAACAAAACGTTCCATATTATTTCTCTTTTATTTTATCCTTGATAGTGAAGTACGTAAGTCCCTGCAGCTCTTTTTTACCGGGAACAATACAACTGGCCAGGTAACCAATAACAAAACAGCTTATAAAACCCACCGCACTGTACAGCCAGAAATTCAATGGTGTGAATACTTTTACAACATACAATATCAAACCACTGCCGAATGCGCCGATCAGGGCGCCACTGGCATTGGCTCTTTTTGTAAAGATCCCGAGCAGGAAGAGCGCTGTGGAAGCGCCTATGAACAAACCCGTGATCTCCTGGAAAACATCCAGTATAGACTGAATATCCAGGTATACTAATACAATAGAAATACCGGTGGCAAAAGCGCCTAAAACCAACGTTGTTATTTTGGCCACCCTGGTAATTTGCCGGGGTGTGGTATTTTTCCTGTACCTGGAATAAAAATCGGTGGTGAATATGGTGGCCACACTGTGTATGGAACTTTCCAGCGTAGACATGGAAGCGGCAAAGATGGCGGCAATGATCAACCCGCTTAACCCCACAGGCGCCTGCTGGGCAATGAACATCGGCAATATGCCATCGGTGGCAATGGACGGATTGAGCTGGCCGGGATGTTGTTTATAAAATGCATACAGGGCTGTTCCCAGTCCATAGATCACAATGGCCCAGGGTATGGAAACAGCTACATCGGCCCATACGCTACGCTGCGCCTGTTTAAGGCTGGGGGTGGTCATATAACGCTGCACCACCGCCTGGTCGCTGGTTAAATTACCCAGCCGGATAAAAATATTCCCGATAAGGATCACCACCAGTGTCGATGAGGTAAATCCCCATTCGGCCCGTCCCAGGCTGAATTTATGATCGGCCATGCCCAACGAAAACAAGTCGCTTATTCCACCATCAAGACCCACCACGGCAAGAATGATACATACGATAGCGCCGCCGAATAACAATATCGCCTGCGCCACTTCAATCCATATGACCGCTTCAATGCCACCCACCACCGTATACACGGTGCTCAATACACCCATGATCAATATAGAAGTGATGGTATCGAGTGGTGTAACGGCAGCAAGCGCCAAAGCAGGCAGGTACAATACCAATCCCATCCGGGCCAGTTGGAACAACACGAATACACAGGCGGCAAACAGGCGGGCGCTGGCATTGAATCGTTGTTCAAGATAATGATACGCGCTGGGCACATTTAATTTCCTGATAAAAGGAATATAGGCGCGGGTTACGATGGGCACGGCTATGAACCAGGTAAAGATCCCGGCAAAATAAGCCCAGTTTACTGCATAGGCTTTTGCAGGTATGCTCATAAAGCCGATGGCGCTTACCTGTGTGGCCATAATGCTGATGCCCGCCGCCCAGAACGGTATATTTTTACTGCCGAGCAGGTAGTCGTTCGAGGCCTGTTTTTTCCTGGAGAAATAATAACTGATAAAGGCCAGCATCAACAGGTACAATACCAGCGCCGTATAATCGATAATGCCGAATTTGCTTTTTTGTTTCCCGGTTTGAATGGTAGCCACCTGTATTTGTGGGGTACGTACGCCCGGTCTTAATTCGCCGCCCACCAGCAGCAACCGGTTGTTCCAGCGTAATGCCGTGGCGCCGGCTATGCCTGCCGGCATATCCTGTAATTGTATCCAGGTATTGGTGATGGTATGATAGGCCAGCACATCTTTCACCATATGATAGTTATCCTGCAGTTGAATGGCGCTGTCTGCATCATGCCCGTCCGAGCCGCTAAAGAGTATCACATGAGTAGGTCCCATGGCAATAAAAGGACTGTAAAGAGCGGGTCGCGGCAATGGCGCTATTTCCTTCCACTGTCTTCTTTTTGTATCAAATACAAATGCATCTTGTAAATATTCGCCGTTGAACCCTTTCCCGCCTAACAGGTACAGGCAATCGTATTCACCATTACTTTGGGCCACCATTGCCGCACCAAACCGGGCGGGGCCCGGCCAGGCGGGTAGTGCATTCCATTGTTGGCTCTTCTCCGGTTCCAGGGAGTAAAATGATTTTTGCGAACCGCCGGCTACATAAATCGTATTGCCAACAATAGCTGCCGACGGCGAAGATAAAGGCACCGGGAGTTTTGCCCATGATGTATCGATCTGTACACTGCTCCCATCCCAGTGCATTAAAAACACCTGGTTGGAGGCGGTATCTCCATGCGTGCCACCTATCACCAGCAAATCATTCCCCCACTGCACTACAGCGGCATGGCTGAGCGGCCGTGGAAGCCGCCCCGCCAGCCGCCATTTCACGGTATTTGGATCAGTGGCAACATAGATATCGTCATACAGTCTTCTCTTTCCACCCTCCTGTATACGGCCATCGAAATTGTTACCACCCGCTACAATCAATGCGCCATTGCTGACGCCAGTGATAGTATGGCTCAGCCCCTGCTCTACGGGAAGTGCAGCCGGTTGCTGCCACACAAACCATTGGTTGCTGTTCTGCGCCCATAGCGAACAGGATACGAAACCCAGGATGAACAGTAATATAAATCTCATTTACTTCTCTTGATTTTGCAGCCACTCCATATCAAAACGCGCCAGCGATACCTGCTGTGGCATATGTGCTGTACCGCCATGCCCATAAAGACATACAATGGTTTTATCGGGCATCACGGCAAGGTCAGAGTACGTAGCGCCGCCTGCTTCCAATAGTTTACTCACAGGCCATGTTTTACCGCCGTCTTTGCTCATCCTGATGGTCAGGTTGTTTCTTTTACCCTGGTCGGCAGGTTGCGAAACCAACAGGATATCGGGTTTAAATGAATACCTTATCATACCAATATCACAGGCCTTCCCACCCAGGCCATCCACATATTTAATGGGAGACGACCAGCTACGGCCGCGGTTTTTGCTGATAACAGCTGCCTGCGATACGCCGTCACGGGCCGTAATGGTGCGGCCTATCAACAATAAATGACCGTTCTTTTTTTCCTCGATCTGCGATTCGTTTAACTCTCCCACCGGTGTGTTGCCGCCTGCTTTCCAGGTTTTACCATGATCGTCGCTGTAAATGCAGTTTACGGTATAGGCCCTTTCCTTTGCAGGTAAAACAATGGATTGTCGATGCCAGACCGGAACAATCAATCTTTTGTTTTTGAGCTGTATGCCATGCCCGGGGCCGGGTAAATGAAAAGGCCAGTCGCCGGCAAAAAGATGCGTGAGTTCCACAGGTGCCGACCAATTCTTTCCATCGTCTTTACTACTGATATAAAATACCCGGCTGCTATTATTTTTTTCATTCAAAGCATAGAACAGGAACAGCTCATTCGTTTTTCTGTCTTCTACCACCGTGGGATTGGCCCAGCACTGTCCATTTTTGCTTTCCACCAAAATGGTGGATGTGGAATCGGTACTTCTCCACATCACAATATGATGCGCTCCATCGTCTTTACCATCGTCGATGCGTGCTTCGGCAAAAGCCAGCACAGTTCCTTGCTGTGTTACAGTAAGGCCATATACAAAATAGGCGAAGATGCCATCCTGGCCCTGTTTCCAAATGGGTGTTTTATGCACCCCCATGTCTTTGTTTTGACCGCGGGCAGAATGAATGATCAAACCGGAGATCAAAAACAGACAGCATACAACTTTCATATGGCTCTTTGTTTGGTAGTGTTGGTTAGGGACCAAATATGTCGCATATGTCCAACATATTTGACGAAAATAAGGAGCCTTTGCGGAACTTTGATAATTTTTTAAATAAAAACTTGAATTAGTTCATAAAAAACAGCAATAGCCGATCGGCAAATGGCAAGGCGCATCGAAGATTATTGGCACATTTGTTTAAAACCAGTATCTTATTTCTGTTAAACCCCTTACTATGGCTACCAGAAAGAAAAAAAAGTCCGCCAACGAAAACAGGCTTATCCTGGGCATGATAATGCTGAGCGGCAATAAAACCTTCCAGCTCGATCAGCTTATTTCCGACTACACCACACATTACGAAATTACCCCTGAAGATATTACAGGTGATAGCAACACTGCTTCATTTGATGTGGATGGAGAAATAGTTGGCATTGGTCATATGCCTGTTCCTGTACCCAGCGGGGACATCGCCTCCACGGCAGAACTTGCTTATAACTGGGAAACTGCCGTCAAAGACTTAGAGGCGCACAAAAGCCATTTCGTCGTGTCGGTAATGGGAAACGGCCCGGATCAAATTAATCGATATAAGATCTTCACCCGCGTGATCTGCTCTTTATTGAGAACCACCCCTTCTATAGGCGTATTCATGGGCAAACAAACCCTGCTCATTCCCAAAAACAAATACCTGGAAGAAGCCGCTATGATGTGTGACGAATGGCTGCCGCTGAATTTATGGATTTATTTTGGCCTTCGCATCTCTAATGGCGGGCAAAGTGGCTATACATACGGTCTTCAGGAGTTTGGTAAAAACGAAATGGAGATCATCGATTCATCGCAAAGTATTGGAGACATCAGGGCGTTTTTATTCAATATGGCGCATTATGTGCTCGATTATGATGTTACTTTTAAGGATGGACAAACCTGTGGCATGTCGGCAGAGGAGAAAATAAAGATCAGGTTTTCAAAAGGGAAACTGGTGGAGGGACAAACGCTTAAACTGGCTTATTAATATGCGAATCCTATTTGTTGTATTTCTTAGCGCATTTTTATGCCGTCTGTCTCATGCCCAACTCAGCAACCGCGATATCCACGACCACAAAATGGGCCGCGTTCTAAACGACACCAGTTATGTATACTGGCTTCCCTTCGAATCGGGTAAAAAATTCTTTTTGGTGCAGGCGGCCAACAGTCATATGAGCCATAAAAACGAGCTCTCCCTCGATTTTAAAATGAAGCCTGGCAGCAAGATCTGCGCAGCCCGCGAAGGTATTGTGGTAGCTACCAAAAAAGACAGCGATAAAGGCGGATTGAAACCGGAATTTCTTTCACAAGGCAATCACATCATCATCCTGCACAGCGATGGCAGCCGCGCCATGTACTGGCATCTTGAAAAAGACGGTGTATTTGTAAACGAAGGCGATACCGTACAAAAGGGACAGGTGATAGGCTCCAGCGGCAATACGGGCTATACCGCCTTTCCGCACTTGCATTTCCAGGTAAAAGATAAGAACGGGAAAGAAATACTCAGCCGTTTCTGCACTACCAAAGGCATTCGCTACCTGCGCCCGGCAAAATGGTACCGGTGCGTACATGAGTAGTATCAGAACCGGATCTCGAGTGTTTTTGATACCAGCTTGTCGCCATCATAATACTCGTATATCCATGCTCCATCTTTCTTGAACACAATGCCACTCACCGCCCCGGCCTGGGCAATAAAATAATCCTGTGCAGAAGTTTTCAGCAGTGTCAATACTTTTTTTGGTGTAGTATCCACCAACTGGAAGCCATTGGTGATGGCCTGTGCATATAAAGTGCCGTTGATATCAGCAGCAACGGGCGCAGAAGCAGAGGCAGGTGCGCTGGTAACAGGCGCAGTAGCGGGTGCGGCAGCCACCTGTTGTGGCTGGCTGGCCATGGTACCGTTGTATTTATAAGCAATTTCGTCGAGCGATGTAAATGCATCTCTTAATGCCAGGTTAAAGGCGGGATGAAAATCCTTTTCCCTGCTTTTACCTTCCTTACTTTTAAAAACCACATTGCCCTGGCAATCTTTCAGCAGCAGCGTGAGATTGGTGACAAACAATCCCTTTTTTTGCACTACTTCGGCCTGCAATGCATTGCATTTATTGGCGGCCAGTTCGGGTGGCAATTGCTCATTACCCATAAAGGCCACAAAGCCCTTTTGCTCCAGCAATTGTTTGGTGACGGTATTCAGTCCATACTGATCCGGCTCCCTGGCGAAATCGTATTTCTCGGGCACCAGTACATATTTGTAGTTATTGATATCGCCTTGCGAAAAGGCGGCAACTGTAAGTAGTGTAAAAAGGAAAAAAATGGTCGCTTTCATGCTGAAAATATACGACAAATGTACAAATCAGAGCGCTTTCACCCGAATATCGCGGAATGCTACCTTCATAGGAGGCCCCACATGTACCTGTACGCCCAGGTATCCCGAAAAGCGCCGGTTCGCCGTATCGTTATCTGTTACATCGCTCATCAGTACGCCATTTATATAGTGTTGCAAATGATTTCCCCGGGCTACGATGCGATATTGGTTCCAGTCGTTGGTTTTGATAGCTGCCTTTAGCGTAGCGGGTGCACCCAGCGATGCTACCACTTGTTTGGGCTGCCATTGATTGCCTTTGATATGCGCCTGTAATGAATCCTGTACGGGAGGCAGTATGGTTTTTTCACCCTGCGATGCCAGGGTAGTGCGTTTGCGTTCTTCATAATTGCTGCCAGTGTAGGTGTTGGGGCCGTTCAGATCGGCCTGGTAGCCGCGGAGTGCAAAAGGAAGGCCTTCCACCTGTTCGCTTCGATAGTTGATACCGCTGTTGCCTTTCTCCGATATTTTATATTCCAGCACCAGCTCAAAATCATCGGGCATTTGCCCCTGCCAGATGATAAAACTGTTTCGTTTCAACAAGGTTTCCGGTGTAATGGTGCCCGTGAGGCAGCCATCTTCCACGCGCCAGTAGGTACTGTCCCCTACCCAGTTGTTTAAGGTTTTGCCGTCGAAGATAGTTACAAAGCCATCGTGATTGGTTTGTGCGATGGCTGCTGTTTGCAACAGTAAGATAAGTATGGCTGTACACTTCATAAAAGTACAATTTACCGAAGTTCCAGCGCCGGATCATAATCCTGGCAGGATATTTTGCGCAATGGCACGCTTTTGCTAAAATCGGCCTTGCTGATATCTTTGAATACCATTTTGCCATCTTTCTCTTCCATATCTCCAAATCCTTCCCGGGCAATATCGTCCTTTACTACAAAAACAACCTGGCGTATGGAACGTGTTCCTTCAGCCATAAAATCATAATAGCCCACCAGTGTATCGCCCTGCAGCTTTCCATCAAAGGTGCCTGTGCTGCCGTCTACGCCAAAATAATCATAACGCAAAACGCCGGTCACCACATTGGGAAATGGTTCCAGTTTCAGTGCTACGGTATCTTTCCCGGAAACGTACAAATAACAGTTGGCTTCGGGTATCTGTACTTTCCTATTAGTACTGTCTGGCACGGTGGCATGTTGTTGCGCTTCTTTTTTGGGCTGGTTATTGCACGATACAAGCACGATCAGGAAGACAAACAGATTTTTCATTCAAACAAATATAATCGAGTAGGAAGACCACCATTAATTGATGGTCTGTCCTCTCACACCACCGTACGTGCCTGCGGGCATACGGCGGTTTGTCAGAATAATCTGGTCTGCTTCTCGTTCCGTTGGTGATACAGGTCGTAAA
>Ga0065721_10003793_pt1 | contig 75467 bp, 77 predicted proteins | sample Mesricmetagenome_FD_59108 | JGI IMG/M metagenome (GOLD analysis project Ga0065721, IMG submission 59108) | Mesophilic microbial community from rice straw/compost enrichment Sample: eDNA_1 v2 (version 2) | ecosystem: Engineered > Solid waste > Grass > Composting > Bioreactor | place: USA: Davis...
CGGCGACTCGCGGCCCTCTCGGCCGCGCCGAGGTGACGCTCACGATCGACAACTCCGACGGCGCGCTCCCGATCGAGTACACCGAGGTCACGATCTCCCGCACCCTGTTCCGCAACGGTGGCAGCGAGTACGCCATCAACGGCGAGCAGTGCCGGCTCCTCGACGTGCAGGAGCTCCTCTCCGACTCGGGCCTCGGGCGCGAGATGCACGTCATCGTGGGGCAGGGTCAGCTCGACGCCGTCCTGCACGCGACCCCCGAAGACCGCCGCGGGTTCATCGAGGAGGCGGCCGGCATCCTCAAGCACCGCCGCCGCAAGGAGAAGACGCTCCGCAAGCTCGACGCGATGCAGACGAACCTCACGCGTCTCTCCGACCTCGCGGGCGAGATCCGGCGTCAGCTCAAGCCGCTCGGCCAGCAGGCGGAGATCGCGCGCGAGGCGGCGCTCATCCAGGCGACCGTGCGGGATGCCCGTGCCCGCCTCCTCGCCGACGAGGTCGTGAGCCTGCGGGCCGCGATCACCGACCTCGGCCGCGGCGAGAGCGAGCGCAAGACGGAGCGCCTCGTGCTGCAGGAGCAGCTCGACCAGGCCCGCCTGCGGCAGGGCCGCCTCGAGCAGGCGATGGTGGGGGATGCCGTCGACGACGCCCGTCGCATCGCGTTCGGTCTCGAGCAGGTGCAGGAGCGGCTCCGCAGCCTGTTCACCCTCGCCAACCAGAAGCTCTCCCTCCTCGGACAGCAGGCGGAGCTGCCCGGGATGTCGTCGACCGTCTCGCAGCGCATGGTCGACGACGCGCGCGACGAGGTCGTGCGCCTCGGCGCCGGGGTCACGGCCGCGGAGGAGGCACTCGGCCGGGCGTCCGCCGCGACGGCGACCGCGCGCGCGAGCCTCGACTCCCTCGACGAGGAGATCAGCGCCCAGAGCGCCCTCGTCTCCGCCCACGACCTCGAGCAGGGTCGCCTCGAGGGCGTCGTCGCCGCCGCGGAGTCCCGCCTCGCCGCGACCCGCACCGAGGCGGAGCGTCAGCGCGCCGCCCTCGCGCAGGCCGAGCAGCGCCGCGACGCCGCCCGCGACGAGCTCCTCGCCCTCGAGGGCGACCCGCAGGCCGTCCGCGAAGACGACTCCCTCGCCGCCGCCGTGAAGACCGCCGACGAGGCCGTCGAGGCCCTGCGCGCCGAGGTCGAGCAGCTCCGGGAGGAGCTCCACACGTCGGAGCGCGAGCGCGACGCCCTCGCCGCCCGGACGAGTGCGCTCTCGATGGCGCTCGACCAGCGCGACGGCTCGGGCTCGATCGTCGGCGCGACCGGGATCCGGGGCCTCGTCGCCGAGAGCATCCAGGTGCGGCCGGGGTTCGAGGCCGCGATCGCCGCGGCGCTCGGGTCGCTCTCCGACGCCGTCCTCGCCGACACGCGCGACGCCGCGATCGCCGCGCTCCGGTCGGTGCGCGACTCGGATGCCGGACGCGTCGAGATCGTCATCGCCGACGCCGCCGACGCGACCCCGCCGACCGGGCTTCCCGCCGGCGTCGAGTCGGCCGCCGCGCTCGTGACCGGGCCGTCCGGCATCCGGGGTCTGCTCGCCTCGTCCGTCGTCGTCGACGATCTCGACGCGGCGCGCGCCGCGTGGCCGGCGCTCGCCGAGATCGGCGGGCTCACCGTCATCACGCGCGACGGCGACGTGCTCACCGAGCACGTGCTGCGCGGCGGATCCGGCGGCGGACGTTCGACGATCGAGCTGACGGCCGAGCGGGATGCCGCCCAGTCGCAGCTCGCCGACGTCACGACGACGATCGAGCGGCAGAAGTTCGCCCTCGTCGGCAAGCGCGAAGCCCTCGACCTCGCCCAGATCGACGCGGCGACGGCCGCCGCGGCGCTCAAGGAGTTCGAGACGCAGCTCGCGGAGCGCAGCGAGGCCCTCGGCCGCTCCCGGGTCGCGCTCGAGGCCGCGCAGGCGGAAGGCGAGCGCCTCGCCGGGTCGCTGCGCGAGCTCGCCGCCGCCGTCGAGGAGGCGGAGGCCGCGGTCGAGGCGGCGCGCGCCGAACGCGACGGTCACGCCGCGACGCCGCGCCCCATCCTCGACGTCTCCGCGCGCGACGGGCTCCTCGCGGAGCTCGAGGCCGCGCGGGCCGCCGAGGTGCAGGCTCGCGTCGAGCTCGAGACGGCGCGCGAGCGGGTGCGGTCGCAGCGCGCCGCCGCCGACTCCCTCCAGCAGCAGCTCGAGGCGGAGCGCGCCGCCGCCGAGGAGGCCGCGCGCCTCGCGGTGCTGCGTCAGCACCAGGTGGAGGCCGCGGAACGCGTCATCGCGGCGCTCCCCGCCGCCCTCGACGTCGCCGACCGGTCCGTGGCGGAGGCGCGCGTCGCCCTCGCCGCCGCGGAGGCGGAGCGCGCGAAGCAGAACGAGGAGCTGAGCGAACTGCGTCGCGCCGAGGCGTCGCTGCGCGAGCGGCTCACGGCGCTCAACGAGAACGTGCACGGCCTCGAGATGCAGGCCTACGAGAAGAAGCTGCACCTCTCGACGCTCCTCGAGCGTGCCGCGGAGGAGCTCGCGCTCGACGAGGAGGTGCTCGTCGCCGAGTACGGCCCCGAGGTGCCGATCGTCGAGACGACGGAGGTCGACGGCGAGGAGACGACCGTCGAGAAGCCGTTCGTGCGGGCGGAGCAGGAGGCTCGTCTCGCGGCGGCGGAGCGCAAGCTCGGGCAGCTCGGCCGGGTCAACCCGCTCGCGCTCGAGGAGTTCGAGGCGCTCGAGCAGCGGCACCGGTTCCTCACCGAGCAGCTCGCGGACCTCACCGCGACCCGCAAGGACCTGCTGACGATCATCGAGGAGATCGACGAGAAGATGCAGGACATCTTCGCGGCGGCGTTCGAGGACACGAAGGCGGCGTTCAACCAGGTGTTCCCCGTGCTGTTCCCGGGCGGCACCGGCAGCATCCACCTCACCGATCCCGACGACCTGCTGTCGACGGGCGTCGAGGTCACGGTGAAGCCCGCGGGCAAGAAGATCGAGCGGCTCTCGCTGCTCTCCGGCGGGGAGCGGTCGCTCGCGGCCGTCGCGCTGCTCATGGCGATCTTCAAGGCCCGCCCGAGCCCGTTCTACATCATGGACGAGGTGGAGGCGGCGCTCGACGACGCCAACCTCGGACGCCTGCTCACCGTGATGGAGGACCTGCGCTCCGACTCGCAGCTCATCGTCATCACGCACCAGAAGCGCACGATGGAGATCGCGGATGCGCTCTACGGTGTCTCGATGCGTCAGGACGGCGTCTCGGCCGTCGTCGGCCAGCGCGTCGGCGACCGCGCGATGGGAGATCGCGCGAGCTAGGCGCCGAGCGCTATCTTGAGCGCCATGACGCGCTGGATGACCCGGATCCTGCTCCCCCTCGTCGCCCTCGGCACCCTGCTCGTCGGGCTCCCCACGGCCGCCCACGCCGACCAGGCGGAGTGCGCCGACAACCGTTACACGACGGGCATTTACGCGTACTTCGAGCCGGAGCGCCGGTTCGTGCCGCCGCCGCTGCGCTCCATCCCGTGGGATTGCGCGGTGTACTCCCTCGACAACGAGTTCGTCGAGGACCTCGACGGCGACGGCGGCTACCGCGAGTCGATCCAGTACCTCTTGTTCTACGTCGACTTCACGCTCGAGGACTTCGTCGCGCTCATGCGCGCGTGGGAGGACGCGGGCTTCGCGGAGCGCGGCGACATCAACATCGTCGACAACGGCACCGGGGCGAACCCGGCGTCGGCGGGGCTCGTCGCGGACGACCTGCTCGCGCTCGACCCGCGACCGACGCGCGTGGGGGCGCGGTTCAGCAACGCGAGCACCGTACCGGCGCCGTCGACGGTCGGATCGAACATCTACGAGTTCACCTGGACCGACGGCGAGACGTCGCCGTCGCCCACCGGCATCCCGGACCGTCCGCAACTGTTCGCGAGCATCATCCTCACGGAGCCCTACCTCGACGGCACGCAGCTCGACGACCCGTCGACGCTGAGCGACCTCCGCACGATCGGGCAGGCCGCGCCGACGGGCGTGCAGTGGGCGGTCATCGCGAGCGGCTCGTTCATGCTCATGCTCGTCGTCGGGTGGCCGTCGACGCTGCTCAACTCGGTCGTCGGCTCGCGCTACCAGCAGGTGGTGCGCTGGCTGCGGACCCGCTTCGCGCGGAAGGAGCCCGAGGGTGCCGCCCCGGCTCCGGCGGGGGAGTCGAAGCTCCCGGGCGTGCGGCAGTCGCGCCTTCCCGGGTGGCTCATGTGGCCCGGGTTCGCGCTCGCCGCGATCCTCGGCGCCTTCGTCGACCCCGACTTCGGGTTCAACCCGATGTCGGTGCGCCTCGTCATCACGCTCTTCCTCAGCTTCCTGCTGTTCAACCTCGCGGCGTGGGCGATCGTGCGGAGGGTGGCCGTGCGCCTCCAGCCCGAGTCGGACCCGTACCTCCGGTTCCGGTGGGGGCTCTCTCCTGCCTGGTCATCCTCGCGGTGATCATCGCGCGCATCCTCGGACTCGAGCCGGGCGTCATCTTCGGACTCGTCGCCGGCATCGCCTACGCGACGACGCTGCAGGCGGCGAAGAGCGCGATCGTCACGATCGTCGGCTCGGCGTTCGGTCTCGTGCTCGCGCTCGTCGCGTGGGTCGGCTACTCGCTCCTCGCGCCGCAGCCCATCGACCACTTCGCCTACGTGTTCTTCGTCGAGTTCCTCGCCGGCGTCACCGTGAAGGGCGTGTCGACGCTGCCGCTCTCGTTGCTGCCGCTCGGCAACCTCGAGGGCGCGAAGCTGTTCGGCTGGAAGAAGGTCGTGTGGGGCGCGGCGTACGTCGTCGGGCTCGCGGCGTTCATGCTCGTCATGCTCACGATCCCGAAGTCGTGGGGCGAGATCCCCGGCGACTTCGTGCGCTGGCTCATCGCGTTCGGCGTCTACGCGCTCGTCGCGGTGGTGATCTGGGCCGTCAACGCGCGGCTGCTCAAGAAGAAGCCGCTGCCGCCGGAGAGGGAGCTCGGCGACCAGCCCGACGCGATCACGATCGACTGAGGCCCGATCGTTCCTCACCTCTGCGAGGATCGTCGGGATGGACCCGCTCGACTTCTCGCCGCTCGACGGTCCGCTCGACGCGGGGGAGGCCCGGGCGCGGCGTCGGGCGCTGCGCGACGGGCGGGCGGCGGTCTCCGAGCTCACACTCGACCAGTGGCTCGGCGCGGTGTTCGTCGGGTTCGCCTGGCTCGTCCTGGTGCCGGTGATCGGGATCGCGCTCTACGCCTCCGTCGACTGGCTCCTCACGCGCGGTGCGACACCGGACTTCATCGCCGGTGTCCCGTGGCTCACGGGAGGCTCGATCGTCGCGCTCATCGGACTCGCCGTCGCGACGCGCTACGTGCTCATCCCGCGCCGGTGGGACCGCTGGGTGCGGATGCAGCGCTTCGCCGACGCGAACGGGCTCCAGTTCCTCCGTCGCCAGGCCCGGGATGACGGCGCCGGGGTCCTCTCCGACGCCTTCGTCCATCCGTCGGGTCTCGTCGTCGGAAACTCGGGGGAGGGATTCGGGCGCCAGGGCTTCGTGCTCGTGCCGTCTGGAGTGACGGGCGACGGGGAGCTCGCGCCGGGCGAGGAGCCGCTCACCGGGTTCGACCTCGTCCCGACGCGCGACGGGCTCCTCGCCCTGCGCCACCGCAGCGTCGGCAGGTCGTCGTCGAGTATCCGCCGCCTCTTCGCGACCGCCGACGCGGTCCGGCGTGGCGACCAGCCGGGCGTGCGCTAGCCGAGCCGGCCGTCGCCGGGGCGCGACACCCGGAACCAGCGGTAGCCGTACGCGTCGAGCTCGATCGACGTGCGCGGCCCCTCGAGCGGCACCCGCTCGGCGCCGAGGAGATCGACGAGCGCGGCGTCCCCCGGTTCGTCGTCGAGGCGCATCGTCACCGTGACGGGTCGCTCCGCGAAGTTGTGCAGAGCGACGAAGCGGCCGAGGTCGCTGCGCATCGAGTGCACGAGCACCGCGGGCTGGTCATGTTCGAGGAGCTCGAACTCGCCCCAGCCGATCTCGGCCGACGCCCGGTAGCGGGAGACGAGGCGTCGCACGTGCTGGAGGAGCGAACCCTCGTCGTCCCGTTGCGCGACGACGTTGACGTGCGCCGGCGCCCACCCGTCGCCCGGCGGCCGCGCGATGAGCCGGTGCGGGGGAGCGCTCGAGAACCCGCCGGTCCTGCTCGCATCCCACTGCATGGGCGTGCGCACCGACCCGCGGCCCTCGATCTCCGGGTTCTCGCCCATCCCGATCTCCTCCCCGTAGAAGAGCACCGGGGTGCCGGGGAGTGCGAACAGGAGCGAGTACACCATCCGGATGCGACGCGGGTCGCCCTCGAGCATCGTCGGCAGGCGACGCGTGATGCCGCGGCCGTAGACGCGCTGCCGCTCGTCGGGTGCGAAGGCCTCGAACACCTCCTCGCGCTCGGAATCGGTGAGCTTGTCGAGGGTGAGCTCGTCGTGGTTGCGCACGAAGTTCGCCCACTGCGACTCCGGCGCGATCGCGGGTCGCTTCGAGAGCGCCCGGATGAGAGGGGCGGGGTCGCGCCGTGCGAGCGACAGGTAGAGGGCCTGCATCCCGACGAAGTCGAACTGCATCGTGAGCTCGGAGCCGTCCTTGCCGCCGAAGTAGTCGAGCTGCTCGCGGTACGGCAGGTTGACCTCGCCGAGGATGATCGCCTCACTCGACCGGCGCTGGAGGAACCGGCGGAGGTCGCGCAGGAGTTCGTGCGGGTCGCCCAGGTCGGTGCCCTCGGGCGGCTCGAGGAGGAACGGCACGGCGTCCACCCGGAACCCGCTCACCCCGAGTTCGAGCCAGAAGCCGATCGTCTTCGCGATCTCGTCCCGCACCCTCGGATTGGCGATGTTGAGGTCGGGCTGGTGCCGGTAGAAGGAGTGGAGGTAGTACTCGCCGGTCTTCTCGTCGAGCTCCCAGATCGACACCTCCTCGCCGGGGAACACCTCGTTCTTGGCGTCCCCGGGCGCGTCCTTCCGCCACACGTAGTAGTCGCGGAAAGGGTTGTCGACGCTCCGCCGCGCCGCCTTGAACCACGGGTGCTGGTCGGACGTGTGGTTGACGACGAGGTCGACGATGACGCGGATGCCGCGGTCGCGCGCCGTGCGGATCACCTCGACGAGGTCGCCGTGGGTGCCGAGGCGCGGGTCGACGCCGTAGAAGTCGGTGACGTCGTATCCGTCGTCGCGGTCGGGCGACGGGTAGAACGGCATGAGCCACAGGCACGTGATGCCGAGGTCGGCGAGGTAGTCGATGCGGCGCGCGAGCCCGGCGAGGTCGCCGATCCCGTCGCCGTCGTCGTCGAGGTAGGTCTCGACGTCGAGGCAGTACACGACCGCCGACTTCCACCACAGGTCGCTCGTGTCGGTGATCCTCACGCCGTGGCCTCCCGNAGNGCGGGNAGCAGNTCGGNGCCCGCCATACGCGAGGAACGGCGCCTGNTCNCGGCCGACGTGGTGNAGGTAGGCGCCGTCGAACCCGGCGNCGACGATCGCGGCNATGCGCTCCGCGAGCCGGGCGGGCTCGTGGTCGACGAGGAGCGCGTCGCGGATCTCCGTCGGGCCCGACGTCGGCGGCGCGGCGGTCGAACTCGGCGGGGTCGTCGATGTCCCACGTCTCCGGCGGCGTCACGGCGGGGCCGTGCCGCCACTGCTCGAGTGCGATCGCGACGGCCTCGTCGTCGGTCGGCGCCCAGGACAGGTGGATCTGCACGACGCACGGGCCCGCGCCTCCGGCATCCCGATAGGCGTCGATGACGCGACGCATCTCGTCGCGGCTCCCGACGACGGTGATGAGCCCGTCGGCCCAGGAGGCCGCGCGCGCCGCCGTCGCGGGCGTCACGGCAGCTCCCACGAGGCGCGGCGGCACCTCGGGGCGACTCCACAGCTTCGCGCGATGGGTCACGGCGAACCCGTCGCGCGACACCTCCTCGCCGTCGAGCAGGTCGCGGATGACCTCGACGCTCTGCAGGAGCCTCTCGTCGCGGGCCTCCTTGGGCGGCCACGGGTCGCCCGTGATGTGCTCGTTGATCGCCTCACCGCTCCCGAGCGCCGCCCAGAACCGACCGGGGAACATGAGTCCGAGGGTCGCGATCGCCTGCGCGACGATGGCGGGGTGGTAGCGCTGCCCCGGGGCGTTGACGACCCCGAGCGTGAAGCGCGTCGTCGCGAGCGCCGCCCCCAGCCACGACCAGGCGAACCCCGACTCGCCCTGGCCGTGGCCCCACGGCGCGAAGTGGTCGGAGCACATGGCGCCGTCGAAGCCGACCCTCTCGGCGGCCTGCACGGCGGCGAGCAGGGCGTCGGGCGGTACGTTCTCATGCGAGCAATGGAATCCCAGCAGCGTCACCCCTCCACTTTTCGGGGGTTCCCGGACGCGGAAAAGGGTCTTGACCGGGGCCGATCAGCCCGCGTGCGAGCGATCCTCGCCCTCGCGCGAGGGCTGGCGCGCGGCGTGCTCCGCGGGGATCTCCTCGAGCGGGATGCCGTTGACGGTCGCGACCCGCCACCCCTCCTCGGTGCCGCGCACCATCGAAACGGAGCCGTTGTCGATGCCCGGCACAGCTCGACCGGCGAGCCGGGCGAGGGTGTACCGGATGATCGTGCCGTGGCACACGACGAGCACGGAGACGCCGGGCAGATCGCGCGCCACCTCGTCGAGGGCTGCGGCCCCGCGCGTCGCAACGGAGTCGAGGCTCTCGGCGCCCGGATAGTCGCGCGTCGGCCAGCGCTCGATCGCGGCCCCCGACGACGTGCCCTCGAGCGGGCCGTAGTCGCGCTCCACGAGCCCGGGGTAGGCCGCGCCGAGCGGGATGCCGAGGCCGTCGGCGATGATCGCCGCGGTCTCGCGCGCCCGCTGCAGCGGCGAGCTCACCACGGCATCCCACGGCATCGACCGCAGCGTCATGAGGGCGTCTCGTGCCTGCGCGCGTCCCGTGTCGTTGAGCGGGATGTCGCTCGAGCCCTGGAGGAGTCCGTCGCGATTCCAGTCGGTCTGCCCGTGCCGGATGAACGCGACGATCATGCGACCATGGTGGCATGGCGTCCTGGTCCCTCGGCTCGGCACTCAAGGGCATGTTCTCCCGCGCGACGATCGACGAGTCGACGTGGGAGGACCTCGAGGACGCCCTCATCTCCGCCGACTTCGGCCCCGACCTCACCGAGGCGATCGTCGAGGAGCTGCGCGGCAAGGTCGCCCGGTTCCGCACGACCGACCCCGCCGACCTGCAGCGGATGCTGCGCGAGACCATCGAAGAGCGCCTCGCGAAGCTCGACTCGACGCTGACCCTCTCGAACCGTCCCGCGGTCGTCCTCGTCGTCGGCGTCAACGGCGTGGGCAAGACGACGACGATCGGCAAGTTCGCCAAGTTCCTCACCAACTACGGCCGCTCCGTCGTCGTGGGGGCCGCCGATACGTTCCGTGCGGCCGCCGTCGAGCAGCTCGCGACGTGGGCGGAGCGGGGCGGCGCGCAGATCGTGCGTCCGCAGCAGCCGGGGCAGGATCCGGCCTCCGTCGCGTTCCAGACCGTCGAGAAGGCGCAGCGCGAGGGCATCGAGATCGTGCTCATCGACACGGCCGGCCGCCTGCAGACGAAGTCGGGCCTCATGGACGAACTCAGCAAGGTGCGCCGCGTCGTCGAGAAGCTCGAGCCCATCGCCGAGGTGCTGCTCGTGCTCGACGCGACGACGGGGCAGAACGGCCTCGCGCAGGCGGAGGCGTTCATCGAGCACGCCGGCGTCACGGGTCTCGTGCTCACGAAGCTCGACGGCTCCGCGAAGGGCGGGTTCGTGCTCGCGGTACAGGAGAAGACGGGCATCCCCATCAAGCTCGTCGGCCAGGGCGAGGGGATCGGCGACCTCACCGGCTTCACGCCGCACGTCTTCGCGCAGCAGCTCGTCGGCTGAGGCGCTCCCGCTACTCCCGCCGGGACGGCATGGGCCCTAAGGTGTGGGCATGAGCGACAGCGACGTCTACGTGAGTCCGACACGTGTTCCCGCGACGATCGCCCTCGTCCTGGCGGTGGTGGGGGCCGGCGCGATGGCCTGGAGCTTCGTCACCGGCGTGTCCGCAGCCCTCGACGGCAGTGGCAGCGGCGCCGACCCGTACATCGCCGTCTTCCTCGTCGCGGCCGGACTCGTCGTCGCGGCGCTCGTGATCGCGATCGTGTGCCTCGTGCGCGGCCTCGCGCGCGGGATCGCGGGTCTCGCGCTCGTCATCGCCCTCGCGCCCATCGTCGCCGTGATCATCCTGCGGCTCGCGGCCGTCGGATCCGCGTGACGCGCCCCGCTCCGCGCCCGGGCCTCCTCGACGTCGTCGAGGGTGCGGCGCTCACGCTCGCCACCGTCATGATCGCCGCCCTCCCGCCCATCACGAGCGAGTTCGCCGTGCCGCAGCCCGCCGTCGCCGTCGTCGCCGGACTCGGGGTCCTCGGAGCCCTCGGCATCATCGGCGCGTTCATCGTCGGATCGGCGCGGTCGCGCCGAGTGCTGCCCGCGGGCGCCGTGCTGCTGCTCGGCGTGGCGATCTGGGTCGTCGCCGTCGTCTACCTCGACCCGCTGCTCGGCTGGCGCACCGGGCTCGCGACGGCGTGGCTCGCCTCCGCACTGCTCGTCGCGATCGCGTGGTTCGTGTTGAGGAGCTTCCCCGCGCGCGCCTACCCCGCGTTGCTCGCGATCGCCGCGGGAGCCGTCCTGGCCTCCGTCGCGCCGGCGTACCCGCTCGTCCTCGTCGGGCTCGCCGGGGGAGCGGCGGTCGCGTACGTCGTCGCGCTCCTCGTGCTGCGCGCCGGGGCGCCCCGGCGTCAGGCCTCGGCGGCCTTGTAGAGCTTCGACCGCGGCACGTAGCGTCCCGAGTTGCCGAGGAGACCGGCGACCTCCTCGTCGGTGAGCTCGCGCCGCACCTTCGCGGGCACCCCCGCGACGAGCGACCGCGGCGGCACGACCGTGTTCTCGAGCACGAGCGCGTTCGCCGCCACGAGCGAGTTCGCGCCGATGACGGCGCCGTTGAGCACCGTCGCGTTCATCCCGATGAGGGCAGCCGTCCTCGACGACGCAGCCGTGGACGATCGCGCCGTGGCCGATGCTCACGTCCTCGCCGACGATCGTCGGATTGCCCGCCTCGGTGTGGATGACGGCGTTGTCCTGCAGGTTGCTGCGCGCCCCGAGCACGATCTCGTCGATGTCGCCCCGCATGACCGCGCCGAACCACACGTTCGCGTCGGCCCCGATCCGCACCTTCCCGATGACGGTCGCGTTGGGGGCCACCCACGCGTCCTCGTCGATGTCGGGAGTGTGACCGTCGAACGGGATGAGCAGAGCCATGCTCCCAGCCTAGGAGCGCCACCCGGTGCCGGCGACCACGAGCGCCCCGAGGATGCCGCCGACCCCCGGGAGCAGACACAGCCGGGCGGCGTCGAGCAACGCCGCGGGGACTCCCTGTCGAGGTGGGGGGAACGTATCCGGTGCTCGCCCGGCCGCGCACCTTAAGCTGGCTGCGACATGGCCGCCTTCTCCTCGCTCTCCGATCGCCTCACCGCGACCTTCAAGAACCTCCGCACGAAGGGCAAGCTCTCGCCCGCGGACGTCGACGGCACGGTGCGGGAGATCCGCCGCGCCCTCCTCGACGCCGACGTCGCCCTCGAGGTCGTCAAGGACTTCACCGGGAGGGTGCGCGAACGCGCCCTCTCCGACGAGGTCAACAAGGCGCTCAACCCGGCCCAGCAGGTCGTGCAGATCGTCAACGAGGAGCTCATCGGCATCCTCGGCGGCGAGCAGCGGCGCCTCAACTTCGCGAAGAAGCCGCCGACCGTCATCATGCTCGCCGGCCTCCAGGGCGCCGGTAAGACGACCCTCGCCGGCAAGCTCGCGAAGCACCTCAAGAAGGAGGGGCACACGCCGCTCCTCATCGCGGCCGACCTCCAGCGTCCCAACGCCGTCACCCAGCTCCAGGTGGTCGGCGAGCAGGCGGGCGTCGCCGTGTGGGCCCCGGAGCCGGGCAACGGCGTCGGCGACCCCGTGCGGGTCGCGAAAGACGGGGTCAAGGAGGCCGAGCGCCGCCAGTACGACACCGTCATCGTCGACACCGCCGGCCGTCTCGGCATCGACGCCGAGCTCATGAAGCAGGCCTCCGACATCCGCAAGGCCGTCGACCCCGACGAGGTGCTCTTCGTCATCGACGCGATGATCGGTCAGGACGCGGTCACGACCGCCCGCGCCTTCCAGGAGGGCGTCGACTTCACGGGCGTCGTGCTCTCCAAGCTCGACGGCGACGCGCGCGGCGGCGCNGCNCTCTCGGTCGCGTCGGTCACNGGCCGCCCGATCNTNTTCGCGAGCGTCGGCGAGGGCCTCGACGACTTCGAGGTGTTCCACCCCGACCGCATGGCGTCGCGCATCCTCGACCTCGGCGACATCCTCACCCTCATCGAGCAGGCTCAGCAGGCCTTCGACGAGGAGGAGGCGCGCAAGGTCGCCGAGAAGTTCGCGACCGACANNTTCACGCTCGACGACTTCCTCNAGCAGATGCAGCAGNTGCGCAACATGGGNTCNATCAAGNGCATGCTCGGNATGCTNCCCGGCGCNCGNGGGATGCGCGAGGCNCTNGACAACTTCGACGAGCGCGAGCTCGTGCGCACNGAGGNGATCATCCAGTCGATGACGAAGGCGGAGCGCGTGCAGCCGAAGCTCCTCAACGGCTCGCGCCGGCTGCGCATCGCGAAGGGCTCCGGCACGACCGTCACCGACGTCAACCAGCTCGTCGCCCGCTTCGAGCAGGCGGCGAAGATGATGAAGACCGTCGCGAAGGGGGGCGTGCCGCAGGTGCCCGGTATGGGGCCGATGCCCGGCGCGTCCTACGGCGGGTCGAAGAAGGGCAAGCAGAAGAAGGGCGGCGGATCGCGCAGCGGCAACCCCGCGAAGCGCGCCGCCGAGAATGCGGCCCGCGCGGCCGCTGGGGCGACGCCGACGAACGCCGGCGGCGGGGCGTTCGGCCTCGGCGGGGGAGGCGGGGCGAAGAAGCCGCCCACCCCGGAGGAGCTCGCGGCGCTCCAGAAGATGCTGGGCGGCCGGTGAGCCGCCCGATCCGGGTCGGCGTCCAGGTCTCCAACCAGCACGCCCCGTACCCGGTCATCCGCGACACCGTGCGCGAGCTCGAGCAGCTCGGCGTCGACATCGTCTTCAACTGGGACCACTTCTTCCCGCTCACGGGCGACCCCGACGGCCTGCACTTCGAGGCCTACACGATGCTCGGGTCGATCGCGGAGCTCACCAGCCGCGTCGAGTTCGGACCGCTCGTCAACTGCAACGGCTACCGGAACCCCGACCTGCAGGCAGACATGGCCCGCACCCTCGACCACATCTCGGGCGGGCGGTTCATCTTCGGCACCGGCTCCGGCTGGTTCGAGCGAGACTTCACCGAGTACGGCTACGACTTCGGCACCGCGGGGTCGCGGCTCAACGCCCTCGCGGTCGACCTGCCCCGCATCCGCGCCCGCTGGGAGAAGCTCAACCCCGCGCCGCTGCGCGACATCCCGATCCTCATCGGCGGCGGAGGCGAGCGGAAGACTTTGAAGATCGTCGCCGAGCACGCCGACATCTGGCACTCCTTCGCCGCGCCTGAGCTGCTCGAGCACAAGCTCGGCGTGCTGCGCGACTGGTGCGCCGAGGTCGGGCGCGACATGTCCGAGATCGAGCTGTCGACCGGCACGACCGTGCGCAACCTCAACTCGCTCGACGGCGGTGCGCTCGACCGGTACCTCGAGCTCGGCGTGACGCTCTTCGAGATCGCGATCAACGCGGGGGAGAGCCTCGACCCCGTGCACGCGCTCCTCGCGTGGCGCCAATCGGTGGCCTGACGTCCGAAATCCGCTGTCGCGCGTCGGCGGGTGTCCGTAGCGTGGGCGGGTGACGTCCTCCCGCTGGCTGCTGCTCGCCGCCGTCGTGTTCACGTTCCTCGCGTGGGCCAGCGCGTTCGTGGTCATCCGCGGCGTCGGCCCCGACCTCGACGGCGGACCGCTCGCCCTCGGGCGCCTCGTCGTCGGCTCCGCCGCCCTCGGCATCCTCGTGCTCCTCGCCCGCCGCTGGGTGTGGCCCACGCGGCGCGAATGGTGGCAGCTCGCCGTCTACGGCGTCGCCTGGTTCGGCGCGTACAACGTCGCCCTCAACACGGCCGAGCAGACCCTGGATGCCGGCACCGCAGCGATGATCGTCGGCATCGGGCCCATCCTCATCGCCCTCGGTGCCGGGCGTGTTCCTCGGCGAGGGCATCCCGCGCTGGCTCGCGATCGGCGCCGCCGTCGCCTTCGCGGGCGTCGTGCTCATCGGCATCGGCACCCTCCTCGCCTCCGGCACCGCGCATCCGTTCGACCTCGTCGGCGCCGTGCTCGCCCTCGTCGCCGCGGTCACGTACGCCGTCGGCGTCATCGCGCAGAAGCCCGTCATGCGCCGCCTCCCCGCCATTCAGGCCACCTTCCTCGGCTGCGNNATCGGNNTNGTCGTGTGCCTNCCGTTCNCGCCGGCGCTCCTCGACCAGCTCGCCGTCGCGGCCCCGTCGGCGTGGTGGGGCACCGTCTACCTCGGCATCGTCCCGACGGCGCTCGCGTTCACGACCTGGGCCTACGCGCTCGGCCGGATGCCGGCCGGTCAGCTCGGCATCGCGAGCTACACGGCGCCGCCGCTCGCGACCGTGATGGGCTTCCTCGCGTTCGGCGAGATCCCGCATCCGCTCGCCCTCGCCGGCGGCGTCGTCTGCCTCATCGGGGTCGCGCTGTCGCGTCGGCGACCCCGTGTGGTCGCCTGACCGCTCAGAATCTGCCAGAATGGTCCGTTGGGTCCCGGTGTCCGACCCTCTATCCGACGCCGACGACCTCACTCAAGAACTTGTTCTGCCCGGGTGTGCGCCCCACGCGCACGGGAGCAGTTCGCATCCGTTCGCACAACTCAGGAGAACTCTTGGCTGTCAAGATCCGCCTCAAGCGGCTCGGCAAGATCCGCGCCCCCTATTACCGCATCGTCGTCGCCGACTCGCGCACCAAGCGCGACGGTCGCGTGATCGAGGAGATCGGCAAGTACCACCCCACCGAGGAGCCCTCGTTCATCGAGATCGACTCCGAGCGCGCCCAGTACTGGCTCGGCGTCGGCGCGCAGCCGACCGAGCAGGTGCTCGCGCTCCTGAAGCTCTCGGGCGACTGGGGCACCTTCAAGGGCGAGAAGGGTGCGAAGAGCACCATCAAGACCAAGGAGGCACCGGCGCCGTTCTCGGTCGACGAGAAGAAGAAGCCCGTCCTCAAGCCGAAGGCCGAGAAGGCCCCGAAGGCGGAGGCCGCCGAGGAGGCGCCCGCCGCCGAGGCTGAGGTCGAGGCGCCCGCCGAGGAGACCCCGGCCGTGACCGAGGCTGAGGCCGCGGTCGACGAGGCCGCCGGCGCGGAGGAGGCTCCGGCCGACGCCGAGGCTCCGGCCGCCGAGGCCGCCGAGGCCGCCGAGGGCGACGAGAAGTAAGACATGCTGGCATCCGCCCTCGAGCACCTCGTCAAGGGGATCGTCGACAACCCCGATGACGTTCGGGTCGACTCGTCGACGTCCTCGCGCGGCGAGGTGCTCGAGGTGCGGGTCCACCCCGACGACCTGGGCCGCGTCATCGGACGCTCCGGTCGCACGGCGAAGGCGCTGCGTCAGCTCGTGACCGCGCTCGCCGACGGGCAGCGCGTGCGGGTCGACGTCGTCGACACCGACGAGGCGTGAGCGCCCGCAAGGCTCCCCCTCCGGGAACGACGCAGCTCCGGGTCGGCCGCCTCCTCAAGGCGCACGGCCTCAAGGGCGCCCTCAAGCTGGAGCTCTTCACCGACGAGCCGGAGCGTCGCTTCGTCCCCGGTGCGACGTTCAGCCTCCAGGTGCCGACGTCGTCCCCGTGGCACGGCAAGACGATCGAGCTGCGCGAACTGCGCTGGTACAACAGCCAGCCGGTCGGCTTCTTCGTCGACGTCGACGACCGCACCGCCGCCGAATCCCTCGTGCGGGCCATCCTCTGGGTCGATCAGGACGCCGCCGAACTCCCCGCCGAGCCCGACGCCTGGTACGACCATCAGCTCGTCGGACTGCGCGCCCTCCGCGACGGCGTCGACGTGGGCCGCGTCGCCCGTGTCGACCACCTCCCCGCGCAGGACCTCCTCGCGATCGACACCGGCTCCGGCGAGGTGCTCGTGCCGTTCGTCGCCGCGATCGTGCCGACGGTCGACCTCGCCGCGGGCACCGTCACCCTCACCCCGCCGGCGGGCCTCTTCGAGGAGCTCCCCGACGACGACGCCCCCGCTCCCGCTGACGGCGCCGGCTCCTAACTCTGCCGCTCAGGGCCCAGTCTCGGTACTGGGTGGGTGCCGACGCCCCTGAGGCAGAGTTCGTCGCCAGAGATGGTCGCGTCGGCCGACCAGGGCTGCGACCTGGGCCTCGATGCTCGGCCACTCGTACATGACCTGGCGGTAGCTCGCGCGGAGGACGAGATAGCCGAGCGCCGAGAGTGCGCGGTCTCGTGCGCGATCCCGCTCGAAGTCGCCGTGCCACTCGCGGCCATCCGTCTCCAGGATCAGGCGGTCGCCGATCAGCAGGTCGACCCGACCGACCGGGGGGATGACGAACCTGGGTGCGTACCCGGAGATTCCGACTCCGCAATCCCAATCGCGCGAGGGTCTCGATCCCCGACTCCGCGGCCCCGTCCGACCGTCGAAGCACCTCGCGACCGCGCGGGGTGCTCAGGAGGATGCGTTCGACGTCTCGAGACAGCAGGATGCGTCGGTTGAGCACCGAATCCGTCACGACGACCGCAGCCCGGAGATCGAGGCAGCGCAGGGCGAGCGCGAAAGCCGTGGCGAGGTCGTCGACGAGCAGGGCGTCGCCGAGCCGCTCGCGCGTGCGGTGGAAGCGGTGCGTGGTTCCGCCCGGAACCGCGATCCCCGCCGACACGCGAACGTGCAACTCCTCGTGGGGCATCGTCCAAGCGCCCGCCCGCGCGAGGGCCGAGACGCAGCTGAGCCGGCCGCCGAGCGCGACTGCTGCGGCGAGAAGCGGATCGGCGTCGGCCGTCGCGTACCGTCCGCGCCGCAACCGCGTGAGCCGGCCGTCGCGCACGAGGTCGGTGATACGGTCCCGCCCGATCCCGCGTCCCGCGAGCTGTTGCGTCGAGAAGATGCTCACGCGGAGGACCCTCCTCCGCGCCGGGCCTGCGGTTCGTTGGGCGAGAGGATCTCGGGGTGATCCGCGCAACTCTGCCCTGGGGAGGATGACGTGCGCGGAGTGCAGCCGCCGTCACCTCGCAGGCAGCGGTCCTCGCCCGGATAGCCTGAGAGACGTGCGCATCGACGTCGTGACGATCTTCCCCGAGTTCTTCTCGGTGCTCGACGTGTCGCTGCTCGGGAAGGCGCGCAAGACCGGGGCGCTCGACATCCGCGTGCACGACCTGCGCGACTGGACGCACGACCGGCATCGCACGGTCGACGACACCCCGTCCGGCGGCGGTGCCGGGATGGTGATGAAGCCGGAGCCGTGGGGTGAGGCGCTGGATGCCCTCCTCACGCCCGAGAGCACGGTGGTGTTCACGACCCCGGCGGGAAGCCTGTTCTCCCAGGCGGCGGCGCGTGACCTGAGCACCCGCCCGCACGTCGTCTTCTGCTGCGGCCGCTACGAGGGCATCGATCAGCGCGTCATCGACCACACCCGCACTCGGGCGGAGGTGCTCGAGCTCAGCCTCGGCGACTACGTGCTCAACGGCGGCGAGGTCGCGGCGATGGCGATGATCGAGGCGGCCGGACGTCTCGTGCCCGGTGTCGTCGGCAACCCCGACAGCCTCGTCGAGGAGAGCCACGAGGACGGGCTGCTCGAGTACCCGAGTTACACGAAGCCCGCCGTGTGGCGGGGGCTGGAGACCCCCGCGGTGCTGCTGAGCGGGAACCACGCCGCGATCGCCGCGTGGCGCCGCGAGCAGCAGCTGGAGCGGACACGCCGAGTCAGGCCCGAGCTGCTCCCGCCGCCCGCCGACGACGTACTCTGATCGGCACCCCCGCAGACCCGAGAGAGTGGAGCCGAGGATGCCCGGCCGAGGTTGGATCTTCGCGCAGTTCGCCGTCGCCGCCGTCCTGCTGGTGCTGAGCATCGTCGGTATCGTCGGGGTCGCGTTCGAGATGGCGGAGCTCGTGTTCTCGTTCGCGGGTGCGATCCACGCCTTCGCGGTCTTCCCGGGGCTCGCGCTCTCGCTCGTGGTGAACGCGCTCCTCATGCGGGGGCATCGCGAACGCGGGCTGTCGCTCACGGAGAAGTGGATGCTCGCGGTCGAGTTCGCGCTCATCGCGTGGCTGCTCGTCCTGCACTTCTGGTCGCACTCGGGCGACGCCCTCGCGTTCGCGATCCTGACCTGGCCGGTCGTCATCGTGCTCGCGATCGCGATCGCCGCGGTGGCGGTGGCTCGCAATGGCTCGCGCCCGCCCGCGGAACCGGTGGAGGCCCCGCCGGCGCCGCCGGCCGGCTAGCTCAGGACGAGCGGGCGGTGAGGACGAGCGGCCCGTCCTCGGTGACCGCGATGGTGTGCTCGACGTGCGCACCTCGGGAGCCGTCGCGGGAGCGCAGCGTCCAGCCGTCGTCGTCGGTGTAGATCTTGTCGGTCGTCTGCAGGAACCACGGCTCGACGGCGAACACGAGCCCGGGGCGCAGCGGGTAGCCGCGACCGCGGCGCCCGTCGTTGGCGATGTGCGGTTCGCCGTGCATGACGCGGCCGACGCCGTGCCCGCCGAAGTCGAGGTTGATCTTGAGCTTGTTGCGCTTGGCGACTTCGCCGATCGCGGCGGAGATGTCGCCCGTCTTGTTGCCGACGACCGCCGCGGCGATGCCGGCCTCGAGCGCCTCCTCGGCGATGGCGATGAGGCGCAGGTCTTCTTCGCGGGGCTCGCCGACGACGATCGAGATCGCCGAGTCGGACGCCCAGCCGTCGACGAGGGCGGCGAAGTCGAGCGACAGCAGGTCGCCGTCGCGCAGCTTGTAGTCGTGGGGGAGCCCGTGCAGCACGGCGTCGTTGACGGACGTGCAGATGACCTTGCCGAAAGGGGAGCCGCCGAACGACGGGTGGTAGTCGATGTAGCAGCTCTCGGCGCCTTCGGCGCGGATCATGTCGTGGGCGAGGGCGTCGAGCTCGAGGAGGTTCACGCCGACGTCGGCGGCGTCGCGGGTGGCCTCCAGGACGCGGGCGACGAAGGCTCCGGCGGGCTTCATCTGCTCGAGCTCGGCGGGGCTGCGCAGTTCGATCACCGCGAAAGCTTAGCTGGATGAACACTGCCGGCTCATCGGATGCCGGCGCCGCGGTTGGTCGCGGCGTCGCGGTGTGGCAAGATATCAGCTTGTGCCCGGCACGGCCCTGCCTCAGAGGGGTCGATAAGTGCCTGTCGATCCGACCGGGGCACGATCGTGAATTCCACACCCTAGAGCCGCGCCCGATCTGAGGCGGTCGCAGAGAGCGAAATCCCATGCATATCCTCGACTCCGTCGATGCCGCCTCTCTCAAGTCGGACATCCCCGACTTCCGCCCCGGTGACACCGTCAAGGTGCACGTGAACATCGTCGAGGGCTCGCGCTCCCGCATCCAGGTCTTCCAGGGTGTCGTGATCGGCCGCTCGGGCGAGGGCATCCGCGAGACCTTCACGGTCCGCAAGGTCTCCTTCCAGGTCGGCGTCGAGCGCACGTTCCCCGTGCACTCGCCGATCATCGACCACATCGAGCTCGTCACCCGCGGTGACGTGCGTCGCGCGAAGCTTTACTACCTGCGTGAGCTCCGCGGCAAGAAGGCGAAGATCAAGGAGCGCCGCGAGGCCTGAGCCCCGGCTCCCCAGACACGCGCGACGCGCGCGGCTTCGAGAAGAGGCCGCGCGCGTCGTCCTTTTCGGGGCCCCGAGGCGCATATGCTGATGCGGAACCCAGGGGTGAGATGACTGATCAGGATGCGGCGCGCCCGGGCGCCGAGGAGACCACGGTCGAGCAGGCCGACGCGCCCGCGCGTCCGAAGCGCCAGAAGCTGCGCGGCTGGAAGGCGTTCCTCCGCGACGTCGCCGTCATCCTCGTCGCCGCGGTCGTCATCTCGTTCCTCATCAAGACGTTCCTGATCCGGTCGTTCTACATCCCGTCNGAGTCGATGCAGAACACGCTCCTCGTGAACGACCGCATCATCGTCAACGAGCTCACGCCGGCGCTCATGCCGGTGCAGCGCGGCGACATCGTCGTGTTCCGCGACCCGGGCGGCTGGCTCGCCCAGCAGCCGGAGCCGGCGGATCAGAACCCGGTCGTGGCGTTCTTCGACTGGCTCCTGTCGATCGTCGGCCTCACGGCGCCCGACTCGAACGACCACCTCATCAAGCGCGTCATCGGTCTCCCCGGCGACGTCGTGGAGTGCTGCAACGAGTTCGGGCAGATGACGGTCAACGGCATCCCGCTCGAGGAGGGCTACGTGCTGCTCCCGGACGGCGTCACGAAGGTGTCGCGCGACGACTTCGGCCCGATCACGGTGCCGGAGGACTCGCTCTGGGTGATGGGCGACAACCGCTACAACTCGGAGGACTCCCGCTACCAGCAGGACACCCCGGGTCAGGGCTTCGTGCCGTTCGACCACGTCGTGGGACGCGCGATCCTCATCTCCTGGCCGATCGACCGCTGGTCGTGGCTCGACAACCATCCGCTCGTGTTCTCGGGCGTCGACGAGGGCGCCGAGGAGGAGCCCGCGGACGACGAGCCCGAGCCCGAGCCGACGGACTGAGATGGCGTCGAACGTCCCGACCCTGCGGCTGGAGCGTTCGCTCCTGCGCGAGGGCGCGCGGCTCGTCATCGGGATGGACGAGGTGGGTCGCGGCGCGATCGCCGGTCCCGTCGCGGTGGGGCTGAGCGTCGTCGACCTCGCGACCCGCACCGCGCCGGAGGGTCTCAAGGACTCGAAGCTGCTCCCGGAGCCGAAGCGCGAGGCGCTGCAGCCGAAGGTGGCGCAATGGAGCCGCCACGCGGCGGTCGGGATGGCGTCGAACGAGCGCATCGAGAGCATCGGCATCATCGCCGCGCTGGGGCTCGCGGCGCGGCGCGCCCTCGACGCGGTGCGCGAGCAGGGCGTCGACCTGAGCGGCGCGGTGGTGCTGCTCGACGGCTCGCACGACTGGCTCTCGCCGGCGCTGGGGGAGCAGTGGCGGGGGATGCTTCGCGTGACGACGAAGGTGAAGGCCGACCGGTCGTGCGCCGCGGTGGCGGGCGCGTCGGTGCTCGCGAAGGTCGCCCGCGACCGACTCATGATCGACTCCGACGCGGTGCACCCCGGCTACCTGTGGACGAGCAACAAGGGGTACGCGTCGTCGGAGCACTACGCCGGCATCGACGCCCGCGGCCCCAGCCCGCTGCACCGCTGGAGCTGGCTGAAGCAGCCGGGGCTGTTCGAGCTCGACGCGAACGCGGCCATCGCCTAGGGACGTAGCTAGACTCGTCGCAATGGATGACGACGACATCGAGGACTACGACCGCGAGGTCGAGCTGGCCCTCTACAAGGAGTACCGCGACATCGTCGGACAGTTCCGTTTCGTGGTCGAGACGGAGCGGCGGTTCTATCTGGCCAACGAGGTCACGCTCGAGCGCAAGGACACCGAGCACGACTTCTACTTCGAGCTCACGATGAACGACGTGTGGGTGTGGGACGTGTACCGTTCCGACCGGTTCGTGAAGAGCGTGCGCGTGCTGACGTTCAAGGACGTCAACGTCGAGGAGCGCGCCGACAAGGACTTGGAGCTCCCGAAGGAACTCGCGCTCGACGAGTGACCCCCTCGGTGGTGGCGTAGCGGTCGAGAGCGTCGACGGCGAGCCGGCGGTCGGCGGTCCGTGGGCGCGTGGGCCGCGCGCCTCCTGCGCCTCGGCGCACTTGCCAGGCGGCCCGCCCCCGCCGGCTGAACGACGAGGACGGGCCGGTCGGTGGACTACACCCCGAAGGTGGCGAGCCAGTCGGCGACGCTCGGGATGTCGAGCCGCTGGTAGCCGCCGAGGTAGCGGCAGTTGTCGGTGTAGCCGTAACTCGTCACGGCGACGATGTCGCCGTTCAGGTACACGGGTCCGCCGGAGTCGCCGAAGCACGTGCCGCCGGTGCCGTGCACGTCGTTCGGGTTGCCGTTGGTCTGCAGGATCTGCGGCGTCAGCTTCTGACCCGGCATGTCGACGTAGCGCCGCAGCAGCGGGTACGTCATCGGCTGAGGCTTCTGCGGGCCGCTGTCGGGCTTGCGCACCTCGGTGCCGTAGCCGACGGCCGTGAACAGCGTCTTCGACAGGTTCGACTTCTTGATCGCGTCGAGCGTGCCGACGGGCGCCACGTCGGCGTAGCCGTCCCCGAACGAGGCGAGCGGTTCGTCGAGCACGATGACGCCGACGTCGTTCCAGTTGTCGAGGTCGGTGAAGCCGGAGTACTCCGGGTGCGTGTACGCGGTGCCCGAGTAGTAGCCCGCGGCAGTGATCTCGGCGGGCGTGTAGCCGACGGTCGGGTCGGCCGCGAGCGGGAACGGCGTCGGCGGCTGCTCCGCGATGACCGAGTCGAAGGTCACGAGCGTGGACCCCAGCGTCCCCTCGGTGCAGTGCGCCGCCGTGACGACGACGGTCGGCGAGATGAGCGTCGCGCTGCACCGGTACCGGCCGTCTTCGGCGTAGTACAGGATGAGCCCGACGTCGGGATGCAGGTCGCTGTCGGCGTCTCCCCCCGTGGTCGCCTGCGCCGGCGCGATGCCGATCCCCAGGCTCGCGATCGCGATGATTCCCGCCAGGACGGCGGCGGTTTTCGTGCGCATTGTTCAGTTACCCCTGAATGTCGTGGCCTTGTGGGCCGATGTGATCCGAGTGTCACTCCGTTCACGACCGAGCGGCCGGGAGATGAGAGAAGTCTCACCGGGGCTGTTCCTCCACAACGGTGATCGGATGCGCGGTGTCCGCCGGTCTCGGCAGCGGCGCTCCGGAGCGGGCCGCGGGTCGCGATCCTCGAGGCATGGCGGCGAAGGACGAGCTCGGCAGACGCGGCGAACGCATCGCGGAACGCGCCCTCCTCGCGCGCGGCTACGAGATCCTCGACCGCAACTGGCGGTGCGCCGACGGTGAGATCGACCTCGTCGGGCGCGACGGCTCCGCCCTCGTCTTCATCGAGGTGAAGACCCGCTCGTCGATGCGCTTCGGGCACCCGTTCGAGGCGATCACGCCCGGCAAGCTCTCCCGGCTGCGGCGACTCGCGGCGGCCTGGCTGCGCGACCGCGGCCCGGTGCGGGGCGTCGATCGGCTGCGGGTCGACGCGATCGGCGTCATCGCCCCGCGCGACGCCCCCGCGACGATCGAGCACCTCGAGGGGATCTTCTGATGCCCCGCGTCGCCCGCACCCACGCGATCGCCCTGCTCGGGCTCGACGGCACGGTCGTCGGAATCGAGGCCGACATCTCCGCCAACCTCCCGGGGTTCGTGCTCATCGGGCTGCCCGACCTGGCGCTGAACCAGGCGCGCGAGCGGGTGCGCGCGGCGGCGGCGAACTCCGGATGCCCGATCACCCGGGGCAAGCTGACGATCAACCTGTCCCCCGCGGCGCTGCCGAAGCACGGCACGGCGTTCGACTTGGGCATCGCGATGGCGGCCCTCGCAGCCGACCGCGTGGTGCCCGCCGAGTCGGTCGACCGCGTCGTCCACCTCGGGGAACTCGCCCTCGACCGGTCGACTCCGGCCGACGCCGGGCATCCTCCCCTCCGTGACTCGCCGCGGCGCGCGCGGGGTTCGGCACCGTGCTCGTGCCGTCGGGCAACGCGGCCGAGGCGTCGCTCGTCGAGGGGATCGAGGTTGTCGGCGTCGCGTCGCTCCGGGATGCCGCGATCTGGCACGGCGCCGAGCTCGATCCCGTCGAGGTCGAGCCGCTCCTGCTCGGCCCCGCGGCGGCGCCGACGTCCCGCGATGACGGCGACCTCGGCGACATCGTCGGCAACCGCGACGCCGTCGAGGCACTCCAGGTCGCGGCGGCCGGCGGGCACCACCTGTTCCTGCTCGGACCCCCCGGCGCCGGCAAGACGATGCTCGCGACCCGGCTGCCCGGCATCCTTCCCGATCTCGGCGTCGAGGAGGCGCTCGAGGTGTCGTCGCTGCGGTCGCTCTCGGGGCTCCCGCTGGGGGAGCGGTTGCGGGTGCGCCCGCCGCTCGAGGCCCCGCACCACACGGCGTCGCCCGCCGCGATCATCGGCGGCGGATCGGGCGTGCTGCGGCCGGGCGCCGCGGCCCGGGCGGCCCACGGCGTGCTCTTCCTCGACGAGGCGCCCGAGTTCTCCCCGCACGCCCTCGACGCCCTCCGGCAGCCCCTCGAATCCGGCGTCATCACGATCTCGCGTGCCGCCGGCACCGCGCGTTTCCCCGGGAGGTTCCAGCTCGTGCTCGCCGCCAACCCCTGCCCGTGCGGCAACGCCGGGTCCCGTGACCAGCAGTGCGTCTGCACACCGTTCGCGCAGCGTCGCTACCTCGCGCGGCTCTCCGGCCCGCTGCTCGACCGCGTCGACATCCGCCTCCGCGTCGACCGGATCACCGCCGCCCAGTTGCGCGCCGCCGACGGCCCGCGCATCGACACGGTGACCGCGCGGGCGCGCGTGGAGCGTGCTCGGGCGACGGCGTCGCGGCGGCTCGCGTCGACACCGTGGCGGCTCAACGCGGAGGTTCCGGGCACGTGGCTGCGCTCGCCGGCCGGGGTGCCGGAGCGCGGGGCGACGGCGTCGCTCGATCGGGCACTCGAACGCGGTGCGATCACGATGCGCGGCTACGACCGGGTACTGCGCCTCGCGTGGACGCTCGCTGACCTCGACGACGCGGCCCGGCCTGACGCCGGTCACGTCGGGCGGGCGCTCCTCCTGCGACGGGCGGCGGCGTGAGCGAGCGCGTGACGGTGGCGGATGCTGCGGAGCTCGTGCGGGCGGTGACCGTCGAGGGTGCGCGGCTCGACGCGGACGGGGTCGCCGACCGTTGGTCCCGTGCGCGGTGGTCGGCGGTCGCCGAGCCCGGGGATGCCGACGCCGGCCGACTCATCGCCGCACTCGGCGCCGTGGCGGCGGGGGAGGCGCTCGCGACGGTTCCGGCCGCCGAACTGGGCGAGCGGGCGGGCGGTGCCTTCGAGGAGGCCCTCGCCCGGTGGCAGCCGCGACTGAGGCAGGTCGACACCGCGCTCCACCTCCGGCAGGCGGCGCGGTTCGGCGCGCGCCTCGTCATCCCGGGAGACCCCGGGTGGCCCGCCGGACTCGACGACCTCGGGCCGCACGCGCCGTCGGCACTGTGGGTGCGGGGCGACCCCGGTCTGCTCGGGCGACTCGACCGCTCGATCGCGATCGTCGGGGCCCGCGCCGCGACCGGCTACGGGGAGCACGTCACGATCGACGCGTCGAGCGGGCTCGTCGATCGCGGGTTCGCGATCGTCTCGGGGGCGGCGTTCGGGGTCGACGGCGCCGCGCACCGGGCGGCACTCGCGAGCGGCGGCGGGACGGTCGCATTCCTCGCGGGCGGGGTCGACCGGTTCTACCCGAGCGCCCACGAGTCGCTGCTCACCCGCATCGTCGAGCGCGGAGCCGTCGTCTCGGAGGTCCCCTGCGGCGTCGCGCCCACCAAGTGGCGGTTCCTCCAGCGCAACCGGCTCATCGCCGCGGCGAGTCGTGCGACGGTCGTGATCGAGGCGGGCTGGCGCTCCGGCTCGCTCAACACCGCCGGTCACGCCGCTCAGCTCGGTCGACCCCTCGGCGCCGTGCCCGGGCCGGTCACGTCGTCGGCATCCGCGGGTTGCCACCGCCTCATCCGCGAATACGACGCCGTGTGCGTCACGACCGCGCAGGAGATGGCCGAACTGGTCGACCCCTCGGTCGCGACGAACCCCGATCCCGCCGAGGCGCGACCCGCACGCACGAGGGTGCGCGACGCCCTCGGCCGCACCGGCCGCGACGTCGAGCAGCTCGCGGCGGTCGCCGGGATGTCGGTCGACGCGGTCCGGGCAGAGCTCGGGATGCTCGAGCTGGACGGCCTCGCCGTGCACGGTCCCACGGGGTGGCGGCGCGTCACGGGCGCTTCGTGAGGGTGCGGCGCCGCGGTGCCCGGCGGATACTGAGTCGATGGATGCGGCGTCGACGCTCGCCGAGCAGGAGCGCTTTCGCGGAGAGCTCCTGTCCCGGGCCGCCCGGAGCGCGGACGCGCCGACCAGCGACGAGCTCGTGCGGGCCGCCGAGCGCGCCGACGTCGGAGCCGTCGTCCTCGTCGAGGGCGACAGCGACCGCGCGGCGTCGAGAGCCTCGCGGTGCGGCTCGGTGTCGACCTCTCCGCCGAGGGCATCCTCGTCGTGTCGATGGGCGGCGCGACGAACATCCTCCGGTTCCTCGACGCGCTCGAGCCCGAGCGGGGGCCCGCCGTGGTCGGGCTGTGCGATGCGGCGGAGGCGGACTACCTCGCTCGCCGACTGCACGCGCGGGGCCGCGCGGCCTCCCCCGATGCGACCGGGCTGCCGACGGCCGGCTTCCACGTGTGCGACGCCGACCTCGAAGACGAACTCATCCGAGCGCTCGGGGTGGCTGCGACGGAGCAGGTCCTCGACGACGAAGGGGAACTCGAGTCGTTCCGTGCCTTCCAGCGTCAGCTCTACCAGCGTCCCCGACCCGTCGACGCCCAACTCCGGCGTTTCATCGCGTCCCACGCGGGCGCGAAGCTCCGCTACGCCGCGAGCCTAGTGAACCGGCTCGACCCGGATGCGGTCCCGGGGCCCCTCGCGCGAGTCCTCCACGACGCGCGCGACCGACACCGCCGGGCGCGTCCGTGACCGACACCGGCGCCGCGTAGAGTTCCCGCATGGTGCAACTCGGCCAGTTCCCGCCCGCGCGGCACGTCCTCGCCCACATCAGCGACACCCACCTCCTCGGCGGCGGGCGGAAGCTCTACGGCGCGGTCGACATCGAACCCCCGCTCGTCCGAGCGCTCGAGCAGCTGCACCGCTCCAACCTGCCGATCGAGGCGATCGTGTTCACCGGCGACCTCGCCGATCTCGCCGAGCCCGACGCCTACGCGCGACTCAAGGGGATCGTCGAGCCCGCCGCCGAACGCATCGGCGCGAAGATCGTGTGGGTGATGGGCAACCACGACGAACGCCCCGCCTACTCCGCCGGACTCTTCGGCGTCGAGAGCACCGACCCCCAGGACCGCGTCGAGCTCGTCAACGGGCTGCGCATCATCTCGCTCGACTCGACCGTGCCCGGCTACCACCACGGCGACCTCGTCGAGAGCCAGCTCGAGTGGCTCCGCGGCGTGCTCGCGGAACCCGCGCCCGACGGCACGATCCTCGCGCTCCACCACCCGCCGCTCCCGTCGCCCGTCGAGATCATGGCGATCCTCGAGCTCCAGAACATGCAGCGCCTCGCCGACGTCGTCCGCGGCACCGACGTGCGCGCCATCCTCGCCGGTCACCTCCACCACGCCATGTCCGGGATGTTCGCCGGCATCCCCGTGTCGGTCGCCGCCGCCACCTGCTACACGATCGACCCCTCCGCCCCCGCCGGCAGCCTCCTCGGCGTCGACGGCGCCCAGTCGGTCAACCTCGTCCACGTCTACGACGACCAGATCCTCCACAGCGTCGTCCCCGTCAACGAGACCGTCGCCGTGTCCGGCTTCCCCGACTCGGTGCTCGACCGGCTCGCCGAACTCACCCACGAGCAGCGCATCGAGGCGTTCTCGAACAAGCGCTCCACGTTCAACCTCGCCGAGATGGAGTCCGAGCGGCGCCGCCGAGTAGCCGCCCCGGCCCCGGCGCGCCCGCCCCGTCCGCCCCGCGCCGCGCGCGACCATAGGGGAGTGGACCTCCGCGTGTCGATCGACGGATACCTCCGTCACCTCGAACTCGACCGCGGCTTCAGCCCCCACACCGTCCGCGGCTACCGGACCGACCTGCTCGACCTCGCCGGCTTCGCCGAAGACACCGGAGTCGACGACACCACCGGCCTCGACCTCGAACTGCTGCGCGGCTGGCGTCTGGCGCGGGTCCACCGCGGGACTCGCGAAGTCGACCCTCGCCCGCCGCAGCGCCGCCGCCCGCGGCTACACGAAGTGGCTCGCCCGCACCGGTGAGACGGAGGCTGACAGTGGCGCGCGCCTGAAGGCCCCGCGTCCCGACCGGCACCTCCCGCGCGTGCTCACCAGGCCCCAGGTCGACTCCCTCCTCGACGACCTCGCCGCCCGCGCCGCCACCGGCGAGCCCGCCGCGCTGCGCGACCACGCCGTCGTCGAGCTGCTCTACGCGTCCGCCCTCCGCGTCAGCGAACTCGTCGGCGCGAAGACCGCCGACCTCGACCTCGAACGGATGACCGTGCGGGTCCTCGGCAAGGGCGGCAAGGAGCGCGTCGTGCCGTTCGGCATCCCCGCCCGTCGCGCGCTCGAGGCCTACCTCGCCGACGCGCGCGACGTGCTGCGCGGCGACCGCGACGACCCCGGCACCGTGTTCCTCGGCGCACGCGGCCGACCTCTGAGCACCCGGGCGGTGTACGAGCTCGTCGCGCGACTCCTGGTCGACCTCCCCGGCTCCGGACCCGCGGGGCCGCACGCGTTCCGGCACACCGCCGCGACCCACCTCCTCGACGGCGGTGCCGACCTCCGCGCCGTGCAGGAACTGCTCGGGCACGCGAGCCTCGCGACGACGCAGATCTACACCCACGTGTCGAGCGAGCGGCTCCGGGAGTCGTACCGGCTCGCGCATCCACGGGCGTAGGTCTCGACACGCCGCTGCGCGGCTACTCGACCACCGGTGGGGCGCCGCTGCGCGGCTACTCGACCACCGGTGGGGCGCCGCTGCGCGGCTACTCGACCACCGGTGGGGGCCGCCGAGGTCAACCCAGGGGGTAGAGCACGGCGTGGTCGAGGCCGCCGAGGAAGAGCAGCGGGTTGACGTAGCCGCCGTCGACGCGCGCGCCGAGGTGCAGGCACGGCGATGCGCAGTGGCCCGGCAGCAGGGTGCCGATCACCTGCCCCCGCGCCACGCGGTCGCCCGTCGCGACGAGCGGCTCCACGGGCTCGAACGACGAGAGCACCCCGCCCGCGTGCCGGAGCGACACGACGGGCCGGTCGACGACGAAGCCCGCGAAGTGCACGACGCCGTCGGCGGGCGCCCGCACCTCCGCCCCGGCCGCCGCCCGGACGTCGAGACCGCGGTGCCCCGACGCGTACGGCGTCGGCGGTGCGACGAACGGCCGGGCGATCGGATGCGGCTCCACCACCGGCCACGACCACAGCGCCGCCGCGACGAGGACCGAGGCGAGCACACGACGCAGACGCATACCCGCATCCCACCGCCCGCCGAAGCCCGGCGACGGACGGCGACGCGAACCCGGGGATCACGCCGTCGCCCGGAGGCGGGGGAGGAGACTCACCCGAGCTCGCCGAGCGCGTGCGCGAACAGCTCGCCCGCGTCGCACGGATGTCCGCGGCGGGTGAACCAGTCGCACACGTTGCGGCAGTCGCGCTCGAGCAGCGCCATCCCGTTGGGGTTGGCGACGACGTCGACGAGCTGCGGGAGGTCGATCGCGACGACCCGCCCGCGGTGCACGAGCAGGTTGTACGGCGAGAGGTCGCCGTGCGCGACGCCCTCCCGCGCGAGCCCGAGCACGATCGCCGCGACCTGCGCGTACAGGTCGGCGAGCTCGGTGCCCGTCGCCCGCACGGCCGCCAGTCGCGGCGCCGCCGACGTGCCCTCCCCGAGGAACTCCATGAGCATCTCGGTGCCGCTCACCTGCACGGGATACGGCACCGGCAGCCCGAGGGCGTAGAGCCGCGACAGCGCCGCGAACTCGGCGTACGACCAGGCGACCGCTGCGACGCTGCGCCCGTACCGGCTGCCGCGCTCGACGGCGCGCTGGTCGCGGCTCCTCTTCTCGACGCTGCGACCCTCGCGGTAGATGCCCGACCGGTGGAAGTCGCGGTGCTCGCTCGACCGGTACCGCTTGGCCGCGAGCAGCACGCCCGGCTGCCCGGGAACGGCGCGCTCCAGCAGGAAGACGTCCGCCTCCTTGCCGGTCTTGAGGATGCCGAGCTCGGTGTCCATCGCGTCGCGCGACGTGACGACCCAGTCGGGCCACGGCTGCGGCCCGCGCTCGCTCGGGGTGACGGAGGCCCAGGTGGACCAACGCTGACCGACGCCGGGCTCGACGTCGGCGAACTCGAAAGTGGGGACGACGAAGTCGTCGCCGAAGATTGAACTCAATGCAGTGGCTTCCGGATGAGGAGGCCGCTGCGGAGAAGGGCTAGGCGGCGGCCTCGGGTGAGAGGTGGTCGGTTCCGGGCACGACGAAGACGGTGCTCATCGGGATCACTCCTCTCGCTCATCACGGGCCGGGCCGTCCGGCAGGGGCCGACTGTACTCCGGTTTCGCCTCCACTGCTACACTTTCCGCAGCACCTCTTCCGGGAGGTGACTTCGCGTGCCCATCGCACGGCCCACATCCCTCAGTCCTCGACAGAGGCGGATGCGCGCCCGGGCACCAGGGTTCCCGGCCGCCGGTTCGGGACGACACAACTGAGAACAAAGGAGAACGGCCATGGCCGTCGTCACCATCCGCCAGCTGCTCGACAGCGGCGTCCACTTCGGGCACCAGACCCGCCGTTGGAACCCGAAGGTCAAGCGCTTCATCCTCACGGAGCGCTCGGGCATCCACATCATCGACCTCCAGCAGTCGCTCGCCTACATCGACAAGGCCTACGACTTCGTCAAGGAGACGGTCGCCCACGGCGGCACCGTGCTCTTCGTGGGCACCAAGAAGCAGGCCCAGGAGGCCATCGCGGAGCAGGCGCAGCGCGTCGGCCAGCCGTACGTCAACCAGCGGTGGCTCGGCGGTCTCCTCACCAACTTCCAGACGGTCTCCAAGCGCCTCGCGCGCCATGAAGGAGCTCGAGGAGATCGACTTCGATGACACGACGAAGGGCTTCACCAAGAAGGAGCTCCTCATCAAGAAGCGCGAGCTCGACAAGCTCCACAAGACGCTCGGCGGNATCCGCAACCTCACCAAGACCCCGAGCGCGATCTGGGTCGTCGACGCCAAGCGCGAGCACCTCGCGGTCGACGAGGCCTCGAAGCTCGGCATCCCGGTCATCGGCATCCTCGACACGAACGCCGACCCCGACGAGCTCCAGTACCCGATCCCGGGCAACGACGACGCGATCCGCTCCGTGAGCCTGCTCACGCGCATCATCGCCGACGCCGCCGCCGAGGGCCTCGTGCAGCGCCACCAGGCGCCGGCCGAGCAGGGCAACGTCTCCGCCGTCGAGCCGCTCGCCGAGTGGGAGGCCGAGCTCCTCGGCGCCTCCGAGGCCGCCGCGTCGACCGAGGCGCCCGCCGAGGCCGCCGCCGAGACCCCCGCCGCCGAGGCCCCCGAGGCCGCCGCGGAGGAGGCTCCGGCCGCCGACGCCGAGTCGACCGACAAGTAACCCGCACACTCTTACGACCAGTTAGGAAGCATCCATGGCGAACTTCAGCCTGGAAGACGTGAAGGCGCTCCGCGAGCGTCTCGGCACGGGCATGGTGGACACCAAGAACGCCCTCGTCGAGGCCGACGGCGACATCGAGAAGGCGGTCGAGATCCTCCGCCTCAAGGGCGCGAAGGGCAACGCGAAGCGCGCCGACCGCTCCACGAGCGAGGGCCTCGTCGCCGTCGTCGAGTCGGCGACCGCCGTCACGATGATCGAGCTCGCGTGCGAGACCGACTTCGTCGCGAAGAACGAGAAGTTCATCGCCCTCGCCGAGCAGGTCGTGCAGGCCCTCGCCGACTCGGGCGCCGAGACGGTGGACGCCGCGCTCGCGGTCGCCGTCGGCGGCGGCACCGTCGGCAGCCTCATCGAGGACCAGGCGGCGACGATCGGCGAGAAGATCGAGCTCCGCCAGGTGGCGCGCATCGCCGGCGAGAAGTTCGCCGTCTACCTGCACCGCACGAGCAAGGACCTGCCGCCGCAGATCGGCGTCGTCGTCGCCTACACGGGTGACGACGCCGAGACCGCGCGCAGCATCGCGCAGCACATCTCGTTCGCCGCGCCGACGTACCTGTCGCGCGAGGACGTCCCCGAGGCGGAGGTCGCCAACGAGCGCCGCATCGTCGAGGAGATCAGCCGCAACGAGGGCAAGCCGGAGGCCGCGCTCCCGAAGATCGTCGAGGGTCGCCTCGGCGCGTTCTTCAAGCAGGTCGCCCTGCTCGAGCAGGACTACGCGCGCGACAACAAGCTCGTCGTGGGCAACGTCGCGAAGGACGCGGGCCTGACCATCACCGGCTTCGCCCGGTTCAAGGTCGGCGCGTAAGCGACAGCTCGCCGGAGCCTGACAAGGGCCGGGACGCCTGCGGCGCGTCCCGGCCCTTTCCCATCGCCCCGCTCTGGAGAAGTCCGCTCCCCGGAGAGGCGACCCGGCGACCGGTCACTGGGGGGTTGTGAGGTCGGTCGCCGGGGCTCTGGGGCCAGCGTAGGTGCCGCATCCCGTACGGCCGCCCAGTCGCGGCTGTGAGGGCCCTGCGAGTCCGGGAGGACGATACGCTGGAGGCTGTGCCTCCCCAGAAGAAGAAGCGTCGCAGGGTCCTTCTCAAGCTCTCCGGTGAGGCGGTTCGGCGGCGGGTCGCTCGGGGTCAATCCCGACATCGTGACGCGGCATCGCGCGCGAGATCGCGGCCGCCGCGCCGAAGGACGAGGACGACAAGGGCGGCGTCGAGATCGCGGTCGTCGTCGGCGGCGGCAACTTCTTCCGCGGCGCGGAGCTCAGCCAGCGCGGCATGGANCGCGGNCGCGCCGACTACATGGGCATGCTCGGCACCGTCATGAACGCGCTCGCCCTCCAGGACTTCCTCGAGCAGGCCGGCGCACAGGTGCGCGTGCAGTCGGCGATCGCGATGACGCAGGTCGCGGAGCCCTACATCCCGCTGCGCGCGGAGCGCCACCTCGAGAAGGGCCGCGTGGTGATCTTCGGTGCCGGCGCCGGCCTGCCGTACTTCTCGACCGACACGGTGAGCGCGCAGCGCGCCCTCGAGATCGGCGCGGAGGCGGTGCTCGTCGCCAAGAACGGCGTCGACGGGGTGTACGACGCCGACCCGCGCGTCGACCCGAAGGCGAAGAAGCTCGAGAAGGTCTCCTATCAGGAAGCCCTCGTGCAGGGCCTCAAGGTCGTCGACTCGACGGCGTTCAGCCTGTGCATGGACAACGGGATGCCGATGGTCGTGTTCGGCATGGAGCCCGCCGGCAACATCACGAAGGCGCTCAAGGGCACGCGCATCGGCACGCTGGTCACGGCGTGACCGACCGCTACGGCGAGGACGTCCTCGCCGGCGACTGGCGCGCCCGCGGGCGCCGCGTCGTGCCGCAGGTGCCCGCCGAGCGCGACCTCGTCGTCGAACTCGCCGACGGCAACGACGCGGGCTTCGTCGGCGCCGTCGTCGCGGTCGCGAAGGGGATCGTCGAACTCGAGGACCGTCACGGGCGCGTGCGCGCGTTCCCGCTCGGGGGCGGCTTCCTCGTCGACGGGGAGCCCGTTGTGCTCGTCCCGCCGGCCGCCGCGCCCGTCGCGGTCGCGCGCACGGCATCCGGCAGCCGCGCGGTGCCGCAGCAGCGCGCCCGCGTCGCCCGCGCCTCGCGGCTCTACGTCGAGGGGCGGCACGATGCGGAGCTCATCGAGAAGGTGTGGGGCGCCGACCTGCGCGTCGAGGGGGTCGTCGTCGAGCTTCTCGACGGCGCCGACAACCTCCCCGCGGCGCTCGCCGAGTTCGGACCGACGGCGCAACGCCGCGCCGGCGTGCTGCTCGACCACCTCGTGCCGGGCTCGAAGGAGAGCCGCATCGCCGCGGCGGCGGCCGGTCCCGGGGTGCTCGTGCTCGGGCATCCGTTCGTCGACGTGTGGCAGTCGGTGCGCCCCGCCCGGCTCGGGCTCGCGGCGTGGCCGGAGATCCCGCGCGGCACCGACTGGAAGCACGGCATCTGCGCCGCCCTCGGCTGGCCGCACGAGGACGCCGCGGATGTCGCCGCCGCCTGGCAGCGCATCCTCGGCGCGGTGCGCGGTTACGGCGACCTCGAGCCGGCGCTGCTCGGCCGCGTCGAGGAGCTCATCGACTTCGTGACCGACGCCGACTAACCGAGCAGCCCGGAACCCGCCCGTGTCCCCGCTCGTCGTGCTCCTCGTCGTCGCGGCGGGTCTCGCGCACGCCGCGTGGAACCTCGTCGTCAAGCGCGCCGCCCTCAGCGGACCCGCGTTCGTGTGGCTGAGCGCCGTCGCCTCCGCCGTCGTGCTGCTGCCGGTCGGCGTCGTCGCGGCGATCGTCGAGCCGCCGTCGTGGACGGCCCTCGCCCTCGCGGCGGGCGTGAGCGGGGCCCTCCACGTGCTCTACTTCCTGTCGCTCCAGGCGGGCTACCGCGTCGGCGACGTGTCGGTCGTCTACCCGCTCGCCCGCGGCACGGGTCCGCTCCTCAGCGTGCTGTTCGCGATCGCGCTGTTCGGCGAGCGGCCGGGGCCGGTCGCGCTCCTCGGCGCGGCCGCGGTCGTCGCCGGCGTCGTCGCGATCGGGGCGGCGGGCGGCCGCGCGCACTGGGGGAGGGTGCGGGCCGGAATCGCCTGGGGGCTCGGCGTCGGCGTCGTCATCGCGGCGTACACCCTGTGGGACGCGCGGGCGGTCACGGTGCTCGCCCTCTCGCCGATCCTGCTCAACGCGGGCACGAGCGCCGCCCAGGCGCTGCTGCTCGCCCCCTACGCGGTGCGCCGCCGGGATGCCGTGCGCGACGTCCTGCGGCGCCACCGGTGGGACGTGCTCGCCGTCGGCGTGCTGTCGCCGCTGTCGTACATCCTCGTGCTCTTCGCGATGCGCCTCGCCCCGGTGTCGGTCGTCGCGCCCGCGCGAGAGCTCAGCGTCGTGTTCGTCGCGCTCGCCGGGTGGCTCCTGTTCCGGGAGCCGCACCCGGGGCCGCGGCTCGCGGGGGCCGCCGTCGTCGTCGCCGGAGTGGCGCTCCTCGCCGTCTCGCGCTGAATCCCCGGCCCGGACGCCCTAAGCTCGACACTCGGAAAGCGAAGGAGTTACCCATGGCGATCGCCGATGTGCTGGCCGAGGCCCGCGACAAGATGAACCGGGCCGTCGAGGTCGCCAAGGAGGACTTCGCGACGGTGCGCACGGGCCGGGCGAACCCGGCGCTCTTCCAGAAGATCCTCGTCGAGTACTACGGCACGCCGACGCCGCTCGCGCAGCTCGCGAGCCTCCAGAACCCCGAGGCCCGCACCCTCGTCATCACCCCCTACGACAAGGCCGCCCTCAAGGAGATCGAGAAGGCGATCGTCAACTACCCGAACCTCGGGGCGACGCCGACGAACGACGGCAACATCATCCGCGTCACCATGCCGGAGCTCACCGAGGACCGCCGCAAGGAGTACGTGAAGATCGTCCGCGGCAAGGGTGAGGACGCGAAGGTCGCGGTGCGCAACGTCCGCCGCAAGGCGAAGGACGACCTCGACGCCCTCCTCAAGGAGGTCCCGGAGGACGACGTCACGCGCGCGGAGAAGGAGCTCGACGCCGCGACGAAGAGCTATATCGACGCGATCGACGACGCCCTCAAGCGCAAGGAAGCCGAGCTGCTCGAGGTCTGATGGCCGCCACCGACGACGGGACTCCGGCTCCCGAACCCGCCGCCAGGAAGCATCACAGCCCGCTCGACGACCTCACCCACGGGATGGAGGAGGCGCGCGCGCAGTTCGAGCAGGCGAACGAGGCGATCAACAAGCGCGTCGGCCGCAACCTGCTCGCCGCGGTCGGCATCGGGCTCGTGCTCGGCGGCCTGTTCCTGGTGAGCCTCCTGATCGTCAAGTGGCTCTTCATGCTCGTCGCGGGCGCGCTCATCGGGCTCACCGTGTTCGAGTTCGCGAGCGCGCTGCGCCACGCGGGGCGCGACGTGCCGCGCGTCGCCTCGACGGTCGTCGCGGTCGCGACGGTGCCGGCGGCGTTCTTCCTCGGGGTCGACGGGCTGTGGCTCGCGGTGCTCGTCGCCGTCGGGATCATCACCCTCTGGCGCCTCGCCGAGCAGTTCCGCCCGAGCCACCGCACGGGTGCCGGGTCGGTCTTCGCCGACGTCGGCGCGGGCGCCCTCGTGCAGGTCTACGTGGCCTTCCTCGCGGGGCTCTACGTCGTACTCGTCGGTCTCCCGGGCGGCGAGTGGTGGACGCTCGCGGCGATCGTGATCGTCGTCGTGACCGACATCGGCGCCTACGCGTCGGGCCTCGCGCTCGGCAAGCACAAGCTGGCGCCGCTCATCAGCCCCGGTAAGACCTGGGAGGGCTTCGTCGGCTCGATCGTCGCGGCGACGATCGCGGCGGTGCTGCTTACCTGGCTCATGCTCGGGCAGCCGTGGTGGCTCGGCCTCATCCTGGGCCCCCTGCTCGCCCTGGTCGGCACGATGGGCGACCTCACCGAGTCGCTCATCAAGCGCGACCTCGGCATCAAGGACATCTCGTCGATGCTGCCGGGCCACGGGGGCTTCCTCGACCGGCTCGACTCGATCCTGCCGTCGGCCGCGGTCGCCTACGTCGTGTACCTGCTCGTGTCGAGTCTCGGTGCGGCGTAGTCCGTCACGGTCGCCGCGGGCGCAGAGCACCCGCGACCGCGAGCGCCGTGGTGCTCACGGCGGAGGCGAAGCGCTCCGCCTGGTCGAGCGCCGTCGCACCCGTCACCGAGATCGCTCCGAGTGCGCGGCCGCGCGGGTCGAGGATCGGCGCGGCGACGCAGAACAGGCCGAGCCGCGACTCCTCGACGTCGTAGGCGACGCGCCGTTCCCGCACGCGCGCGAGCTCGGCGCGCAGCGCGGCCGGGTCGGTGATTGTCTTCGGCGTGACCGCCGCGAGCGGCGACGCGAGCACCTCCTGCACGACGGTGATGTCGCTGAACGCGAGGATCGCCTTGCCGAGCCCCGTCGCGTGGAGGGGGTTGCGTCCGCCCTGCCGCGAGTGCGGCACCTTGAGGGCGCGCGAGCTGATCTTGTCGACGTAGACGATCTCGCGGCCGTCGCGGATGGCGACGTTGACGGTGAGCTTCGTCACCTCGTGGAGGTGGTGCGCGTAGGGGAGCGCGGCCTCGCGCAGGGTCACCGACGTCGGCGCCATCGTGCCGAGCTCGAAGAGCTTCATCCCCAGCCGGACGCCCCCCGCGGTGCGTTCGAGCGCGCCCCACTCGATGAGTTCGCCGACGAGTCGGTGGGTCGTGGAGCGGGCGACGCCGGAGATGCGGGAGAGCTCGCGGATGCTGAGTTCGGGGGTGGCCGGGGTGAAGGCGTCGAGCAGGCCGAGGGCCTTGCGGACGGCCGACGGGGCCTCCGCCGGGGCGTCCTGCTCCGCGGGACGTTCCATGGCTCGTCAGCCTACCGCGCTGTCAGGATGCGAAGGCATCATGCGGACGAGGGCGGAGGTGAAGACGTGCGTGCGACCGACGCGGTCTCGACTGTGGTGGTGAGCCCCGAGGAGGAGCACGCGGTCATCGCCGAGGCCCTCGTCCGGCATGGTGCGACGCCCGAGGACGCCGACCTCCAGGCGGCGACCCTCGTCGAGGGCGACCTGCGCGGCCACGCCTCGCACGGCATCCGCCGGCTCCCCGTGCTCGCCGAGCGGCTGCGCGCCGGCGTGAGCGTCTCGGGCGTCGAGCTCGGCCTCGAGTGGCGCACCGACTCGGCGCTCGTCGTCGACGGCCGCCGCGTCCTCGGACCCGTCGCCGCGCACCGCGCCCTCGACCTCATCCTCGAGCGCGCCGCGACGACCGGCATCGCGATGGCGAGCATCCGCGGGGCCGGTCACGTCGGAATGCTCGCCCCCTACCTCGAGCGCATCGTCGCGACGGGCAACGCCGGCCTCGCCTTCACGGTGAGCGAGGCGCTCGTGCACCCGTGGGGCGGCACGACCGCGATGGTCGGCACCAACCCGATCGGCGTCGGCATCCCGACGGAGCGGGAGCCGTTCATCCTCGACATGTCGACCGCCGAGGTGTCGATGGGTAAGATCCTCGACCACGCGGGCCGAGGCGAGCCCATCCCGCTCGGCTGGGCGATCGACGCCGACGGCAACCCGACGACGGATGCCGCCGCGGCGGCGCAGGGCGCCGTCTCCCCGTTCGGCGGCCCGAAGGGATACGCCCTCGGCCTCGCCCTCGAGGCGCTCGTGGGCGTGCTCGCGGGCTCCGCGTTCGGCCGCGACGTGCACGGGACGCTCGACGTCGAGCACCCGCCGACGAAGGGCGACCTCTTCGTCGTGTTCTCGCTCGAGGCGCTCGGCGCCTCCGGCTCCCTCGCCGGACTCACCCGATACTTCGACGCGGTGCGCGAGAGCGGAGGATCGGCGCCCGTCGCCGTCCCCGGCGATCGCGCCCGCGCCGAACGTGCCGCGCGGAACACCGCCGGCATCCCCCTCGACGCGGCCGTCTGGGAGCGGGCGCTCGCTCTTCGGAACGGTCCCATCCCATGACACACCACTCACACGCGCCCGCCGACCCCGTCGGGGTGCTGCGGGCTCCCGACGCCGTGCACTTCGGGCGCGGCGCACTCGCCTCCCTGACGCCGGCGGTCGCGCGGCTCGGTTCGCGCGCACTCGTCGTCGTCGACCCCTTCCTGAGCGGCACCCCTGCCTTCGCGGGGGCCCTCGCGGCGCTCGACGCGGCGGGCGTCTCCGTTCACGTGCACTCCGAGGTCGTCCCGGAGCTCCCCGTCGAGAGCGTCGTCGCGGCGACGGAGGCGGCCCGGGCGGTCGCGCCCGACGTCGTCGTCGCCTACGGCGGCGGCTCCGCGCTCGACCTCGGCAAGCTCGTCGCCCTCCTGCTGTCGCAGCCGGGGCCTCTCTCCGACTACTACGGCGAGAACAAGGTGACGGGCCCGGTCCTGCCGATCGTCGCAGTGCCGACGACCGCGGGCACGGGCTCCGAGGCGACCCCCGTCGCCGTCGTCTCCGACCCGGAGCGCGAACTCAAGGTCGGCGTCTCCGACGCCGCCCTCATCCCGCGCGTCGCGATCGTCGACCCCGACCTCACGATGGGCGCGCCCGCCCCCGTGACGGCGTACTCCGGGATCGACGCGATCGTGCACTGCGCCGAGTCGTTCACGGCGATCGACCGGTCGCCCGACTGGTCGACGCAGCTGCCGATCTTCGTCGGCCGCAACCGGATGAGCTCGCTCCTCGGCCTCGACGGCCTCCGCGCCATGGGCGACGCCCTCCCGCGGGCCGTCAAGGACGGCTCCGACGTCGAGGCGCGCGAGCGGATGGCGTGGGGCAGCCTCCTCGGCGGGATGGCGTTCGGCTCCGGCGGGACGCACCTCTCGCACGCCCTCCAGTACCCGATCGGGGCGCTCACGCACACCCCGCACGGCCTGGGAACAGGCCTGATGCTGCCGTACGTGCTCCAGGTGTGTTTCGATTTGACTGTGGATCGACTCGCGCTCATGGCCGACGCCCTCGGCGTCGCACGCGCCACGAGCGACCGCGACGACGCGCAGGCGGCCATCGACCGGCTCGCGGCGATCAACGCCGAGATCGGCCTGCCGTCCTCGCTCGCCGATCTGGGACTCCAGCGAGCCCAGCTGCCGCGTATCGCCGAGCTCGCCGCGGGTGTGACCCGCCTGGTCGCTCTCGCGTCGCGCGAAGCCACCCCCGCACTGCTCGAGCGCATCCTGGACGCCGCCTACGACGGCGACCGATCGCGACTCGCCTGAAGACGCCACCGACAACCACCACGCCCAGAAAGAGACCCATGTCCTACATCTCCGACCTGTTCATCGACGGTGAATGGCGCGCCGGCGGCGAGGGGAAGACCTTCCCCGTCATCGACCCGGCGACCGGCGACTCGATCGCCGACTTCGCGATCGCGACCGAGGACGACTGCATGGCGGCCGTCGAGGCCGCCGAGGCCGCGTTCCCCGCGTGGGCCGCGACCGCCCCCCGTGAGCGCAGCGAGATCCTGCGACGCGCCTTCGACATCCTCACGGCGGAGAAGGAGCAGTTCGCCGAGATCATGGTGCGCGAGAACGGCAAGTCGTGGGGCGACGCCATGGCCGAGGCCGGCTACGCGACCGAGTTCTTCCGCTGGTTTGCCGAGGAGGCCGTGCGCGTCCCCGGCGACTTCCGCCTGTCGCCGAGCGGCGCGACCCGCATCGTCGTCACCCGTCAGCCGATCGGCGTCTCGCTGCTCATCACGCCGTGGAACTTCCCGGCCGCGATGGCGACGCGCAAGCTCGCCCCCGCGCTCGCCGCGGGCTGCACCACGATCCTCAAGCCGGCGAGCGAGACCCCGCTCACGGCCGCCTACGTCGTCGACGCGCTCGTGCGGGCCGGCGTGCCGAAGGGCGTCGTCAACCTCGTCACGCCGAAGCCCACGGGCCCGGCGATCTCGAGGATGATGCACCACCCGGCGGTGCGGAAGATGTCGTTCACCGGGTCGACCGAGGTCGGCCGACTGCTGCTCCACGAGGCCGCCGACACCGTCGTGTCGACGTCGATGGAGCTCGGCGGCAACGCGCCGTTCCTCGTGCTCCCGGGTGCCGACCTCGACCTCGCCGTCGAGGGCGCGATGCTCGCGAAGATGCGCAACGGCGGCTCGGCCTGCACGGCCGCGAACCGGTTCTACGTGCACTCCTCCGTGCACGACGAGTTCGTCGAGAAGTTCACGGCGAAGCTCGCCGAGGTGAAGAACGGTCCCGGCCTCGACAAGGAGAACACCCTCGGCGCGCTCGTCTCCGTCGCGGAGCGCGACAAGGTCGCCGAACTCGTCGAGACCGCCGTCCAGGAGGGCGCGACCGTCACCCTCGGCGGCCAGAAGAGCGAGAAGGGCGCGTTCTACCCCGCGACCGTCGTCACCGGCGTGAAGCACGGATCGACGATCAACCAGACCGAGATCTTCGGACCCGTCTCGGCGATCGTGAAGGTCGACGACGTCGACGAGATGGTGCGCATGGCCAACGACTCGATCTACGGACTCATCGGCTACGTCTTCGGCGAGGAGGCTCTCGCGCTCCGCACGGCACTCCGCATCGACGCCGGCATGGTCGGCGTCAACAAGGGCGTGCTGTCCGACCCGGCGGCGCCGTTCGGCGGCACCAAGCAGTCGGGTCTCGGGCGCGAGGGCTCGAGCGAGGGCATCCTGGAGTACCTGGAGGAGAAGTACATCGGGATGGCGCCCTGACGGGCTGCTGAGCACGGGAGGTGGCGGCGATGAGAGCTCTCGCGGTCGCGGAGCGCCTGCGCGAGGACATCCGCGCGGGGCGGTTCCATCCGCGCGAGCGTCTCGTCGAGGCCGAGCTCGCCGACGCCTACGGCGTGAAGCGCTCGGCCGTCCGCGCCGCCCTTATGGAGCTCGCCGCGGAGGGCGTCGTCGAGCGCACGCCGAACCGCGGAGCGCGGGTGCGTTCGATCTCGATCGACGAGGCCATCCAGATCACCGAGACGCGACTGTCGCTCCAGGCGATGTGCGCCGGGAAGGCCGCGGTGCGGGGGTCGGATGCGCAGCGCGCCGAACTCCAGGACCTCATCGGCGAACTGCGCGACGCGGTCGAGCGCAACGAGCCGGCACGGTACGTCGCCATGAACACGCGCATCTTCGAGCTCATCCGCGAGATGAGCGGGCAGACGACGGCGAGCGGGATCATCGAGCGCCTCTACGCGCAGAGCTCGCCGAACCCGTTCCCGTTCATGATCCCGGAGCGACGGGTCGCGTCGATGCACGAGTACGAGGCGATCGTCGCCGCCGTCGTGGCCCGGGATGCCGAGGCGGCGCAGGCGGCGACGGTCGAGCATCGCGAGCATGTGCTCGCGGCGCTCCGCGCCATCCGCGACGGCCGACCCATCGAGGGCGCCGTCGCGGGCTGACCTCCGCCGCGGACGCTTCTCAACCGGCGGGGGGCGCGAGCAGGAGGTCGGCGATGCGCTCGCCGATCATGATCGCCGTGAGGTGCGTGTTGGCCGCGCGGCACCCACGGGCACGATCGACGAGGTCGGCGACGACGAGCCCGTCGACGCCGAGCACGCGTCCGCGAGGGTCGACGACGGTCGTCGGATGGCCGGGGTCGCCCATCCGGGCGCCGCTCGACAGGTGCGACGTGTCGCGTGCGACCTCACGCAGAAGCGCGTCGAGCTCGGCGTCCGTCATCCCGGGGGAGAGCTCCCGGCCCTCCCGGTCGCGCAGCGCGCGCACCCGACCGGCGAGCCGCGGTGTCGCGAACAGCGCCACGGCATCCCGCACCGCGCGGCGCGCGAGCGTGCGATCCCGCGGGTCGTCGAGCAGCCCGAGCGAGATGTCGGCCGGCGCCTCCGGATCGGGCGACCAGATCTCGAACGCGCCGCGCGAGTGCACCTGCCCGAGCTTCACGCCCATCGCGACCGTGCCGGGGTCGTCGGGGAGGGGGTTGGCGGCGACGACGAGCACGTCGCCCGTGCCGAACCCGGGCGTGCCGGAGGTGTAGCGCAGGGTGACGTTGCCCCGCGCGCCGTTGCGGGCGGCGCCCTCGTCGCGCGCGAGCTCGACGGCGATCCACAGGCCGAGGTGGTCCTGCATCCCGACGCCGACGGGCAGGTCGGCGACGCTCGGGATGCCGAGACGGTCGAGGAGCGCGCGCGGCCCGATCCCGGAGCGCTGGAGGATGCCGGGGGAGGAGGCGGCCCCCGCGGCGAGCACCACCGTGCCGGCGTCGATCACCTGCTCGGTGCCGCCGTGCCGCACGACGACGCCCGTCGCGCGTCCGCCGGACACGAGCACGCGATCGACGAGGGCCTCGCCGAGGATGCGGAGGTTGCCGCGGTAGCGGTGGGGCTCCAGGTAGCCGTCGTTCGTCGTCCAGCGCACCCCGAGACGGATGTTGAGCGCCGTGCGGGAGACCCCGAAGGCCCCCGGCTTGTTGTGGTCGGGTTCCCACGCGTGCCCCGCGGCGAGCGCGGCGTCGGCGAGGAGACGGTCGCCGGCGCCCCACGCCGCGTCCTCGCGCCGCACGATCGGCGTCGGCCCGCCGCGGCCGTGGTACGGCTCGTCGCCGTACTCGAGGTCGTCCTCGAGTCGCGCGAAGAGCGGCAGCACGTCGGCGGACGACCAGCCGACGCATCCCGCCGCCGCCCACTCGTCGAACTCCTCCAGCGGCGGGCGGATGACGACGAGCCCGTTGATGCTCGACGTGCCGCCGAGGCCTCGACCGCGCACGTACGGCTCGGGTTCGCCGTCATCGAAGCGGCGCACGCGCACGCCCGGCCAGGTGAACCCGGAGGGCGTGTGGCCACCGACCTTCCACGCGAACACGTCGGGTGGCGGGAGGCGCAGGTCGGCGGGCGCCTCCTCGGAGAGCCAGTCGCGGCCCGCCTCGACGAGGAGCACGTCGGCACCGCGCTCGGCGAGGCGGCCCGCCACCGCGGCGCCGGACGAGCCGGCGCCGACGACGACGTACTCGGCCCCGCCGATGCTCACTTCTGCTGAGCGGCGAGCGCCTGCTTGATGGCCTCCGGCATCCGGTCCTCCGGGAAGGGCCAGAGGAAGTCGGGACCGCCGAGCCAACGCGGGTCGATCGCTCCCGCCTCCGAGATCGCGCGGAGGTCGTCGGCGGCGTAACCGCGGCCGACGGCGGCGAGGTCCTGCTCAAGCTCGGCGACGGTCTGCGCGCCGAACACGACGACGTCGATGAGGTCGTGCGTGAGCGGGAACGCCATCGCCGCCTCCGCGAGCGGGATGCCGCGGCGGTCGGCCTCGTCCTGCATGCGCCCGACGGCCTCGACGACCTCGGGCTCGGCGGGCCACGCCGAGTGGAGCGGCTGCTCGACGCCGCGCACGCCCGTGCCGAGCAGGTTGCCCGCGAACGGCGAGGTGAGGATCGTGCCCATGTCCTTCGCCTTCGCGTCCTCCAGGAGCCCCGTGACGTGGGCCTGCTGGTTGAGCAGCGTGTACAGGCGGGGGAACTGGATGACGTCCCACGCGCCGCTCGCGACCGCCGCCTGGAGGGCGGGGAGCGTGCCGGTCGCGACGCCGAGGTGGCCGATCTTGCCGGCCTCCTGGAGGCGGCGCAGTTCGGCGAGCGTCCCCAGGTCGCCCTCGATCGCATCCATGTCGGCCTGCGTGCGCGGGTCGTGCACCATGAACACCGGGATCGTGTCGATGCCGAACGCGGCGAGGCTGCGGTCGACGCTGTCGCGGATCTGCTCCGGGGTGAAGCCCTTGCCGTGGCCGAACTTCGTCGACACGACGAGGCCCTCGGGGGCGCCGATCCGGGCGATGATCGCGCCGAGGCGCTCCTCGTTCGCGTACACCTCCGCGGAGTCCAGGAGGGTGATGCCCGCGTCGAACGCGGTGTGCAGCAACTGCTCGAGCACGGCGTCGTCGTCGACCTTGAACGACGGGGGAGCGGCCGGGTTGCCCATGCCCCAGAGGCCGAGGCCGAGGCGCGCCGTGCGGATGCCGGTGCGGCCGAGGGTGGCGACGGGGAGGCTCACTTGACCACGTCCTTGAGCTGCTCGGGGGCGCGCTCCTTCGGGAACGGCCACACGAAGTCCGGGCCGCCGAGCAGCCACTCGTCGACGGCGCCCGCCTCGGCGATCGACTCGAGGTCTTGGCGCGAGACGCCCAGGTGGAGCGACTCGACGTTCATCTCGAGCTCCCGCGGCGACCGCACGCCCTGCACGACGAGGTCGAGCAGCGGCTCCGTCGTCGTGTAGGCGACGGCGGCCTGCGCGATCGTGATGCCGAGCTCGTCGGCGCGATCCTGCATCCGCCCGACCGCCTCGACGACCTCCGGCTGGGCCGGCCAGTACGCGTAGAGCGGGTTCTCCACGCCGCGCACACCCGTCGCGAGGATGTTGCCCGTGAACGGGGCGGCGAGCATCGTGCCCATGCCCTTCGCCTTGGCGGCCTCGAGCAGGCCCGAGGTCTTCGCGGCGCGCAGCACGAGCGTGTAGAGGCGCGGGAACTGGATGACGTCGAACTCGCCCGAGTCGACCGCCTGCTGGAGCGGCGGGAGGGTGCCCGTGGCGACGCCGATCGAGCCGACGATCCCCTCGTCCTGCATCTTCCGCAGCGCCTCGAGTGCGCCGCCCTTGCCGAGCACCACCGCCATGTCCTCCTCGCCGCGCGGGTCGTGGATGAGCATGAGGGGGAGCTTCTCGAGGCTCAGCTCGCGCAGCGAGCGCTCCACGGAGCGGCGGAACGAGTCGCCGGTGAAGTCGTCGCGGCCGAACTTCGACGCGATGACGAGGTCGTCGGGCACGTTCGACACCTGGGTGAGCAGGCGGCCGAGGCGCTCCTCGTTCTGGTACATCTCCGCGGAGTCGAGGTAGTTGATCCCCGCGGCGAACGCCGCCTCGAGTACGTCGACGATGAGCCGGTCGTCGTCGCCCATGCTCGCGTCGGGCGCGGCCTTGCCGATGCCCCACGTGCCGAGCGCGAGCTTGCTGACCTCGAGGCCGGTCGAGCCGAGGGCGACCCGGGGGACGCCCGCGCTCACTTGCCGAACTCCGTGCCGGCGGCGACGTGGGCGTCGATCTCGTCCCAGACCTCCTGCGGCACCTCACGGCCCGGCGTCGGGGCGCCCTGGCGCTCGCGGTTGAGGTGACCGTCGCGCTTCGCGCCCTCGAGCGGCATCGCGATGACGAGGCCGTTCATGGTCTCCTCGACGTTCTCGGCGCCGTGCTCGTAGCCCTTGCCGGCGGCGAGGAGCGTGCCCGGGCCGACCTTGATCTTGCGGCCGTTGTAGTCGAGCGTGAAGTGTCCCCGGAAGATGACCCAGTACTCGTCGCCGTCGTGGTAGTGCGTGTCGCACGGGTGCTCGGGGTCGAACATGCAGATCTCGCTGCGGATCGAGTGCGACCAGTGGCCCATGACGCGGCCGACCTCGGCCATCGACGTGCCGGTGTTCGTGAGCGTCGCCCCCGAGGCGGGGATGTCGAAGTAGTCGCGCTTGTTCAGGGTCGTGCGCCCGAACTCGGTCTCCACCTGCACGACGCCCGAGATGACGACGATGCGGTCCTTCGGCGTCGTCGGCTCGATGCGGCGGCTCGAGGCGAGCGGGCGGTCCTGGTAGTAGCCCCAGTAGGGCACGTGCCCGGTGCCGTCGTCGGTGATCTTGTGGTCGTTGACCGTGCCCGCGGCGGCGGGCATCTGACGACCGAGGTGGAAGAACTCGAAGTCGTCGATCTCGACCCAGGGCAGCTTCTTGGTCTGGAGGGTCTCGCGCGTGTAGAGCGGCATGGGTGTTCGGTTTCCTTACTTGGTGCGGAGCACGGGGCTCTTGAACGATTCGATCTCGGCCTTGACGTAGGTCTCGACCGGGATGCGCTCGATGGCGGACTCGCCGAGGATGCCCTGGGCATCGGAGTTGGCGTACAGGTACGCCGTCGACTCGGGCGTGGCGAACGGGCCGCCGTGGGCGAGCACGAAGACGTCGGGGTTGCCGCGGCGGGCGGCCTCGAGGATCTCCTGCACGCGCTCCGTCGCCCGCTCGAGGCTCAGGCTGCTGCCGGCGTCGGGCGACGGCCCGACCATTCCGCCCTGCGTCGGCCCGACGCGCGCGACGACGACGTCGGCGCCGCCCGCGGCGAGCTCCTCCGCGAAGCCGGGGTTGAACGTCTGACCCATCGCGAGGAGGTCGTGCTCGCGCGCGAGGCCCATGAGCTCGACCTCGCGGTTCGACCCCATCCCGACGTCGTTGCGGGCGCGGGCCCAGTAGTCGGTGAGGTTGAAGGCGCTCGGGAAGTTGTCGACCCCGTTGATGCCGAGCTCGGCGTAGTGCGCGACGACGCGGTCGAGGCGGCGGCGCTGGCCGTCGGTCGCGTCGACGCCGGCGATGATCGGCGTGCGGTCGACGACGTTGTCGATCTCGGGGTACATCCCGAGCGTCAGGTCGATCGGGTTGCCGATGTAGATCGTCGTGGGCACGCCGAGGTTGCGCGACTTCGAGTTCGCGTGGAGCACGATGAGGTCGGCGCCGCCGATCTCGGCGCACTTGGCGACGATGCCGACTCCGGCGCCGGCGGCCACGATGGGCTCCTTGCGCGTCAGGGTGGCGGACAGGCGCGCGAGGATCTCGGCGCGGGTGAAGGTCCGTGCGGCGACGGATGCGGGCATGCTTCTCTCTCCGGGATCGAAGGGCGACGTCAGGCGACGACGCGCGGGCTGTGGGACTTGAACGCGCCGACCGTCTCGATGACGGCCCGCTCGACGGGGATGCGCTCGGCGCTCGAGGCGCCGAGGAAGCCCTGCGCGTCGGTGTTGTCGTAGAGGTACTGGAGGTCCTCAGGGCTCGACAGCGGTCCGCCGTGCGCGAGGCAGATGATGTCGGGGTTCTCGGCGCGGGCGAGCTCGATGAGCTGCTGCACGTGGTCGCAGCTCTCCTGGAGGCTCATGGCGCTCTCCTTGGCGCCCGCGAGGCCGCCCGTCGTCCAGCCGGCGTGCGGGACGACGACGTCGGCGCCGGCCGCGGCGAGGCCCTTGGTCTGCTCGGCGGTGTAGCCGTAGCAGATCGTGAAGTAGTCCTTCTCGCGCGCGATCTTCACCATGTCGAAGTCGAGCTGGAGCCCGAGCCCGACGTCGTCGCGGTCGGGGGAGCGGAACGACGTCGGGAAGTTGATGAGCCCGTCGTACCCGGTCGAGCGGTAGTCGTCGACGAGACGGTCGAGGTCGTTCCAGTACGTCGGGTCCTGCGCCTCGGCGCCACCGATGATGGGGGTGTCGCGCACGACGTTCGCGATCTCGCGGTACATGGCGAGGGTCGTCGGGTTGGCGTGGTTGAGCAGGTGGCTCGTCGCGAGACCCATGAGTCGCGTGCGGCCGGTGTTGTACACGATGATGAGGTCCGCGCCGCCGGCCGCCGCCGACTTGGCGATGAGGCCGGAGCTCGACCCCGCGCCGACGATCGGCTTGCCCTGGGCGAGCTGTGCGCGCAGGCGCTCGAGGATCTGGGTGCGCGTGAACGGGCGCTGGGCGCCCTGGGTGGTAGCAGGCGCAGTGGTCACGTGTTCTCCTTCTCGGTCGGCAGCAGCGCGAGGAGCGTCTCCGCCACCTCGCGCGCGAACTCCGGGTCGTTGATGTGCCGGTCGCTCGCGACGACCGGGATGCTCGCGGGCAGGCCCGCACGGACAGCGGACTCGAAGGCCGCGGTGGCCTCCGGGTCCCAGAACTCGCCGTCGGCGATGTCGAGGCTGGAGAAGCCACCGCGCGGGACGACGACGGTCGCGGGACCGGTCGTGCGGGCGAGCTTGGCGGCGATCCACGCGCCGATCTCGGCGTTCTCCTCGACGGAGGCGCGGATGAGCGGCACCGTCGGGAGATGCATGTGGTGCACGCGACCGGCGAACTTCTCGGGGATCGGCAGGTGCACGTTGATGACGTCGACGGCGCCGGGGACGACGACCTGCGGGAGGCCGAGCTCGGCGGCGGCGTCGAGGCGCGTGGGGCCGGAGGTGCAGATGCCGCCGGTCAGGTGGTCGGTGACCTCCGACGTCGTCCAGTCGACGATCGCGTCGAAGCGGCCTTCGCGCGCGAGGCGCTCCATCGCGAGCCCCCCGGCGCCGGTAGCGTGGAAGACCACGACTTCGCACCCGGCGGCCTCGAGGTGGCGGCGCAGCACGTCGCCGCCCGCGGTCGTGACGCCGAACATCGTCATCGCGACGGTCGCGCGCTTCGCGGGGAAGTCCAGCGGGGGCTGCTCCGCCATCCCGCAGATCGCCCCGGCGGCGTTGACGAGGACGGGCCCGAGGATGCGGTTGACACCGGCGATGTCGGCGACGGTCGGGAGGATCGCGACGTCGTTCGCGCCGTCGCCGTGCACGAAGGTCGTGACGACGAGCTTGGGAAAGCCGAGCGGCAGGTGCTTGATCGCCTCGGCCGCCATCCAGGCGCCGGTGCCGCCGCCGAGGCCGACGACGCCGTGCAGGCTGCCGTCGGCGACCGCGGCGGCGAGGAGGTTCGCCGCCCCGCGCGCGACGCGCGCCATGGCGACGGTGCGCTCCTCGCCGGGGATGTGCTCTTCGCCGGAGGCGCGGGAGATGTCGGCGCGCGTGACGTCGGCGGCGATCGAGCCGTCGGCGGGGATCGAGAAGTCGTAGAGGACGGGCTCGTGCCCGCGGGCCCGAATGGCCCGGGCGACGACGTCGGCTTCGGCGCCCTTCGTGTCGAGGGTGGCCAGGATCGCGATCCGGCGCGATGCCGCGCGGTTCCCCCGGACTCCGTCGTCCATGCTGCTCCTTCGTTCAGGAGCAAGCTACGTCGGCGGCCGCCAGATTGTCAACATTGTTGTTGAAAACCCGCGGTCACACGGTCGCCGGGGTCGCCTCCGGGAGCGCGGCGGCGTACGCCTCGAGCAGCCGCACGATCTGTGCGACGTGCTCGCGCATGAGGGCGTGGGCCATGTCGCCGTCGCCCGCGGCGATGGCCCGCGCGATCTCGACGTGCTGCTCGAACGAGTCGCCCGTGCCGTCGCCGGCGAACGCGGCGGGGAAGTGCGCGGCGAGACGGTGGTAGCGCATCTCGCGGAGGAATCTGCGAGCCGTCTCGTGGTCGGCCACGTCGGCGATCCGCTCGTGGAAGCGCTGGCTCAGCTCGCGGTAGTCCTCGGTCGCGCCCTGCTCCGTCGCGAAGCGCATCGCCTCCACCAAACCCAGCAATTCCGCGCGTTCCGTGGGACTCGCGCTCGTCGCGGCATGCCGCGCGCACAGCGCCTCGAGCTCTCGGCGGATCTCCGCGATCTCGATGCCCTCGTCGATCGTGAGCACGCGGACGCTCGCTCCCCGGTGCGGTTGGCGCTCGACCAGTCCCTCCGCGGAGAGCGTGATGAGGGCGGTGCGCACGGCGGCCCGGGGGGCGGCGTAGCGCTCGGCGAGGTCGGCTTCGACGAGGCGGTCGCCGGGGGCGAACCGGGCGCCGAGCAGGTCGGCGCGGATCGCGTCGACGAGGCGTCCCGGCGCCGGTGCGGGGTTCATGGCGTGCAATCTATCGCGCCCGAGCAGGTCCCGTCAGCAGCCGGATCGGATTTTCAACAATTTGTTTGACGATGTTGCAGCGGCCGACCTATGCTGCCGAATGACGCCCCGGCGACCCTGCCGGGCGACTGCACCGAGGAGGCTGCGAACCCGTGCCCGTCTACGCCGACCGCCACGCGCTCAAGAACCGTCCCGCGTCCGAGTCGTGGGTGGACATCGACGACGTCGAGTTCTTCGTGCTCGGCAACGCCGCCCGGGTCGCGGAGGGCGAGGAGCCGCTGCCCGCGCCCGCCGACGTCCCGGACCCCGTGACGGACCCCGAGAACAGCCTCCACACGACCCACGACATCCCCGTCGCGCGCCGCGTCGTCCCGACGACGCCCAAGGAGCGCCTCGTCGTGCTCAACGGCGAAGCGGTGTTCGAGTCCGAGTCGTCGCGGGTCACCCTCAAGAAGATGCAGTGGATCGACGTGCCCGCGTCGGGCGGCATCATCCGCAACAACCTCAACCCGGGTCCCGAGGGTCACCGCGGACAGGTCGAGGTCGCGCGCATCGCCGGGCACTGGAAGCAGGCGATCCGCACCGCGATCTTCACGTTCGGACCGTCGCGCCCGTGCGACTACCACTACCACGACGGCGACGAGTACTGGTTCGTCTTCCGCGGCCACTTCACGCTCAAGTACCGGGGAGAGGACGTCGAGTTCAAGCCGGGCATGATCCTCGCCGCCGGCATGGGGGAGGAGCACGGCGTGATCGACCCGCCCGAGGTCTTCGAGGGGATCGGCTTCGCGACCCAGCTCGAGGGCGAGTGCCGCGACGGCCACCTCTGGCGCACCCACCACGGCGACCCCGTGCCGACGCGGGGCTGACCCACCGACTCACCACCACGCACACTGCACCACGAAGAGAGGAATGAAATGGCTTCAATGAGGAAGTCGCGACGGATGCGCAGCATCCTCGCGGGCGCGGCGGCCATCGCCACCGCGGTCGCGCTCGCGGGCTGTTCCACTGACGCCGGCGAACAGGGCGGCGGCGACGGCGCTCCGGCCCAGGGCGGCTAGCGTCACCATCGTGTCGGCCGGCGGCATGGCGTCCTGGGACCCGATCGTCGCCGTCCTGCCCTACCATCCCCGGTCATCGGCACCGACCGTATGCTCGCCGTCTACGGCGCCCTGTTCTACGTCGACAGCCAGAGCATCGTCACGCCGCTCATGGCGAAGAGCCTCTCCACCGACGACTTCAAGTCGTGGACGCTCGAGATCAACGAGGGCATCGAGTTCACCGACGGCACCCCGTACGACGCCGAGGCCGTGAAGTACAACTGGGAGCGCGCCGCGGGCGAGGGCTCGGCGCTCACCGCGATCGCCGGCCAGATCGCGTCGCTCGAGGCCGACGGCCTGACGCTGCAGATCGAGCTCGACGCGCCGAACCCCGTGTTCGACCGTCAGGTCGCCGAGCAGCTGTCCTACATCGCGTCGCCCACGGCGCTCGAGGAGCAGGGCGCGGACTACACCGAGCCCGTCGGTGCCGGCCCGTTCATCCTCGACAGCTGGGACCCGGCGGTCGGCGAGGAGATGTCGCGCAACCCCGACTACTTCCTCGAGGGCAAGCCGTACCTCGACGAACTCAACTTCACCGTGATCGCCGACCCCGCCCAGCGCGTGACCACCGTCACGCAGGGTGGTGCGGACATCATGAACAACTACCGCTTCGCCATCCTCGACGTCATCGACGACCCCTGCTGCGCGTCGTACGGCGTCGCCTCGGGTGGTCTGCGCATGTTCATCTTCAACAACGAGGTCGCGCCGTTCGACGACGTCCGTGCCCGTGAGGCCGCGGCGCTCGCGATCGACCCGACCGAGATGACGCAGACGCTCACGCAGGACCCGTCGGCCTCCGGCTGGTCGGGCCTGTTCCCGTCGTCGTCGAACCTGTACGACAAGTCGTTCGACCTCGAGTCGGGTGACATCGACGCCGCGACCGCGCTCGTCGACGAACTCAAGGCCGACGGCGTCGACGTGAGCATCAAGGTGCTCGTCGCCTCGGTGCCCGAGCTCGTCCGCGCCGCGGAGCTCCTGCAGATCAACCTGCAGGCCGTGGGCTTCGACGTCAACCTCGAGCAGATCGCCCTCAACGACTGGGCGAACGCCGCTCGCGTCAACAAGGACTTCGACATCACCTTCTACCCCGGGATCTACGACCTCAACAACGCTCCGGTCTCCATGACGGCGCTGTTCGAGGGCGGCGAGAACATCGCCACGTACTCCTCGGCGGAGATGGCGGACGCCCTTCAGGCGGCGCGCGAGGCCACGTCGGCCGACGAGCTCAAGGCGGCCTTCAAGCCGGTGCAGGAGATCTACAGCAAGGACATCCCCTTCGTGGTCTTCGGCATCGACGAGCGTCTCTTCTTCCACGGCACCGGCGTCGCCGGGTTCGAGGCCATCGGCCGCGGCATGCTGTTGACGGAGAACCTCTACCGCACCGACCTGTCCGAGTGACAGGTCGCCGGGGGGATGCGCGAGCATCCCCCCGGCACCCCTCAGCCCCACCTGCCCCATCCCGGAAAGCCCCGCCATGATCGCCGTGCTCAGAGCCGTCGGAGTGCGCCTCCTGTACGGCATCCCGGTGTTCCTCATCGTCACCTTCGGGGTCGCGATGCTCGCCGAGCTCATGCCGGGCTCACCCGGCCAGGCGATCCTCGGCGACCAGGGCACGCCCGAGGCGATCGCCGCGGTCAACGAGCGCTTCGGCTACAACCTCCCGCCCCTCGAGCGCTACGGCGCGTGGCTCACCGACCTGTTCACCCAGTTCGACCTCGGGACGACCCTGTTCACGCGCGAGCCCGTCACCGACGTGCTCGGCCGGCGGCTCGTCGTCACCCTCCAGCTCGCGGGCATGGCGCTCGTCATCGCCCTCGTCATCGCGATCCCGCTCTCGCTCGTCACCGCCCTCAAGCAGGGCGGCTGGCTCGACCGCATACTCAACGTCGTCAGCTCGGCGATGCTCAGCATCCCGTCGTTCGTGTCGGTCGTGCTCGTGTCGCTCGTGTTCACCGTCTGGCTCAAGGCGTTCCCCGCGACGGGGTGGGTGCCGATCGCGCAGGGCCTCGGCGACAACCTCAAATACGCCTTCCTGCCGGCGCTCGCGCTGGCCCTCTACGAGGCGGCGTTCTTCTACCGCGTCATGCGCAGCGACCTCGCGACGACGCTGCGCGAGGACTTCGTGCTCGTCGCACGCGCGAAGGGCCTGCCGAAGTGGCGCACGATCGCGCCGCGCCACGTGCTGCGCCCGTCGCTCACGTCGCTCGTGACCCTCCTCGGCGTCGCCGTCGGCCGCCTGCTCGGAGGCGCCGTCATCGTCGAGGCGTTCTTCTCCATCCCGGGCATCGGCGGGGAGTCGATCGCTGCCGTGTCGATCAAGGACATGAATATGCTGCAGGCGATCGTCGCCCTCGGCGTCGTCATCTACGTCGTGCTGTTCATCCTCGTCGACCTCGCCTACGCCTGGATCGACCCGAGAGTGAGCGTCAAGTGAGCCGCCCCGAACCGCGCGCCGCCGCCCCCGTCACGGCCCCGCCGACCGCGTACCTCCCCGCCGCCGGAACCGGCGCGGCGGGCGTCGGCGGTCCCTTCGGCTGGCTGCGCCGCCCGAAGCGCGCGACCCGCCGCGGCAAGGCGTTCTTCGTGTTCGGCGTCGTCTGGATCTCGCTCCTCGTGCTCGCCGCCCTCTTCGCCGACGTCATCCCGGGCCTTCCGCACTTCTCCGAGAAGATCGGCACGTTCGCCCAGGGCCCCGACTTCTCGAGCCTCGGCGGCCTCCTCGGCACCGACTCGGTCGGCCGCAGCAACCTGTCGCGCATCATCTTCGGCGCGCGCACGTCGCTCACGATCGCCGTCGCGTCGACCCTGATCGGCCTGTTCATCGGAGTCGTCCTCGGGATGCTCGCGGGCTACTACCGCGGGTTCTGGGACGGCCTCGGCACGATCGTCGCGAACGCCCTCTCGGCGCTCCCGCCGCTCATCATGCTCCTCGCCCTGGTCGCCGCCGTCGGCGCGTCGCTGTGGGGCATCACGGTGTCGCTCGGCATCCTCATCGCCGACCTGTACATCCGCGTGACGAAGGGTGCCGTGCTGTCGAACGCGCAGCGCGAGTACGTGCTCGCCGCGCGCTCCCTCGGGGCGACGGACGCGCGCATCCTGTTCCGCGAGATCCTGCCGAACCTCATTCCGACGCTCGCCGCGGTCATCCCGATCTCGATGGCGGTGCTCGTCGTCGTCGAGGGGTCGCTGTCGTTCCTCGGCTACGGCATCCCGGCGCCGAACCCGAGCTGGGGCGGGATGATCGCCGCCGGCGCCGACGTCATCCGCCGCTTCCCCGGGGTCATGGTCGCGCCCGTCGTGACCCTGTTCCTCACCGTCTTCTCGTTCAACGCGATCGGCGACTACCTCGGCAGCCGCACCGACCGCCGCGACGCCCAGATCTGAGAGCCCGGAATGACCGACGAGAACGTCCCCGACGCCCCGCTCCTGCAGGTGCGCGACCTCCGCTGCGAGATCCTCGCGCCCGCGGGCACCGCGTACGTGCTCCGCGGCGTCGACCTCACGGTGCCGCACGGCCGCACGCTCGGCATCGTCGGCGAGTCCGGTTCGGGCAAGTCGATGCTCCTCAAGAGCGCGCTCGGGCTCCTGCCGGCGAAGGCGCAGGTGACGGGGGAGGTGCGCTTCGACGGCGTCGACGTGCTCGCGATGTCGGCGCCGGAGCGGGCGAAGTTCCTCGGGCGCCGTGTCGGCGTCGTGTTCCAGAACCCGATGACGTCGCTCAACCCGGTCGTGCCGATCGGCGTGCAGATGGCGGAGGCGAGCCGCTTCCACCTCGGCCTCGGCAAGAAGGAGGCGCACGCGCTCGCGGCCGACCTGCTCGATCAGGTGGGGGTGCCGAACGCGGCGAAGCGGCTGCGCGACTACCCGCACCAGTTCTCCGGCGGGATGCGGCAGCGCGTCATGATCGCGATGGCGCTCACGTGCGAGCCCGACCTGCTCGTGGCCGACGAGGCGACGACGGCGCTCGACGTGACGATCCAGAAGCAGATCCTCGACCTGCTCCAGGAGCTGCAGGCGCAGCGGCGGATGGCGATGATCCTCGTGAGCCACGACCTGTCGGTCGTCGCGGGCCGCACCGACGAGGTCATCGTCATGTACGCGGGCCGCGTCGTCGAGCGCAAGCCCACGGGGGAGCTGTTCAGCGGTGAGACCCACCCCTACGTGGAGGCGCTCAGCCGCGCCATCCCGCGGCTCGACATGCCGCCGCACGCGCGACTGTCGACGATGACGGGCGCGCCGCCGAGCGTGTTCGACCCGCGTCCGGATGCCGCGGCGGCGGAGCGCGAGGACCTCGAGCGGTGGCTGAGCGCGGCAGGAGGGGCTCGATGACCGACACGACCGTCCGAGTCGAGGCGCCCGCGCGTCCGGGGTGGCTCCGCGACGACGCGCTCCTCACGGTGACCGACCTCGAGTGCACGTTCCGCACCGCCTCGGGACCGGTGCACGCGGTGCGCGGCGTCACGTTCGACGTGCTGCCCGGCGAGACCCTCGGGATCGTCGGGGAGTCCGGCTGCGGCAAGACGACGACCGGTCGCGCGGTGCTCCAGCTCCCGCGCGCCCAGGGCGGGTCCGTCGTGTTCGACGGGGAGGACCTCCGCACCCTCCGCGGTGCGGGCCTGCGCCGCGCGCGGCGGAAGCTCCAGATGGTGTTCCAGGACGCGCTGTCGTCGTTCAACCCGCGCCGCAAGGTCGTCGACATCGTCGGCGAGGGCCTCGAGATCCAGGGGATGTCGCGCGCGCAACGCCGGGCACGCATCGAGGAGGTGCTCGAGCAGGTCGGGATGAGCGCCGCGATGGTCGGCGACCGGCGGCCGCACGAGTTCTCCGGAGGGCAGTGCCAGCGCCTGTCGATCGCGCGCGCCCTCGCGCTCGGGCCGAAGCTCATCGTGTGCGACGAGCCGGTCGCGTCGCTCGACGTGTCGGTGCAGGCGCGCGTGCTCAACGTGCTGCAGGACATCCGCGAGCAGAACGACCTGTCGCTCATCTTCATCTCGCACGACCTCGCCGTCGTGCGCATCGTGAGCGACCGCATCGCCGTCATGTACCGCGGCCGGATCGTCGAAATCGGCGCCGCCGACCAGGTGTACGAGCGCCCCGCGCACCCCTACACGCGCAAGCTCCTCGACGCCGTCCCGGTGATCGACGAGAGCGAGCGCCCGGCGACGCTGCGCGTCGAGCCCTCCGTCGTCGACGCGGACTGGGCGGAGGTCGACCACGCTCTCGTCGAGGTCGATCCGGGGCACTATGCCGCGATGTCGGAGGCCGCGCGCGACGCGTTCGTCGCGGTCGCGGGGTCGGCGCGGTGACGCTCCGCGTCGTCGCGATCGCCGCCGGGTCCCGACATCTTCGGCGCCGCGCACGCGCCCGCCCTGGAGTCGGTCGGCGCCGACGTCGTCGGCCTCTTCGACGTCAACCGCGTCGGGGCCGAGGCGACCGCCGCCGGCCGCGACTGGCCCGTCGTCGACACCCTCGATGAGCTCCTCGCGCTCGACGCGGACCTCGCCGTCGTCGCGAGCCCGCACCCGCTGCACGCCGAACTCGCCGAGCGAGCTCTCGCCGCGGGGATGCACGTGCTCGTCGAGAAGCCGCTCGCGGCGCGGCCGAGCGAGGCACGCCGCATCGTCGAGGCCGCGCGCGCGGCCGACAGGATCGCGGCCGTCGCCCTGCAGCACCGTTTCCGTCAGGAGGTCGAGCAGGCGCGTTCGATCGTCGCGACGGGCGGGATCGGCGACCTGCATCGCGCCGTCGTCGTCGCGACCTACCCGAAGAAGGCCTCCTATTACGCGGCCGCGCCGTGGCGCGGGACGTGGGCCGGGGAGGGTGGTGGCGTACTGCTCAACCAGGGCCAGCACGATCTCGACACCCTCGTGCACGTCGTCGGGGCGCCCTCGAGCGCGTTCGGCGTCGCCCGCACGCGCGTGCTGCCGATCGAGACGGAGGACACCGTCGAGGCGGTGCTCACGTGGGACGGCGGAGCCGTCGGCTCGGTGCACGTCACGAGCGCCGCGAGCGACCCGCCGAACCGCATCGAGTTGCACGGCTCGCGCGGGAGCCTGCGCATCCTGCCCGACGCCCTCGAGGTCACCCGGCACCCGGAGGACTTCGCCGACTTCTCCCGCGCGCCGGGCGACCCGTTCGCGCCGTTCGCGCGCGGCGAGACGCTCGTGCAGTCCGGCGGCGGCGGCACGCACGCCGAGATCTACGCCGACCTGTTCGCGGCGATCGCCACGGGCGGCACGCCGCGCGCGACCGCCGAGGACGCGCTCCCCGCGCTCGACCTCACCGCCGCGATCATCCTCTCCTCCGAGCGTGGGGCGCCCGTGCGCCTCCCGCTCGACACGGGCGCCTACGACGCCCTCCTCGACCACCACGTGTCCGCCGCCGTCACTGGAGCAGCAACATGAGAGCCGCATTCGTCCCCGAGCCGAACCGCATGGAGGTCGGAGACTTCCCCGAGCCCGTCGCCGAGAACCCCGGCGACCTCGTCGTGAAGATGTCGCGCGCGTCGATCTGCGGGTCCGACGTGCACTCCGTCTACCACGGGTTCCACAACCCCGCGGGCCTCGGCAAGCCCGGCTACCCCGGCCACGAGGGCGTCGGCGTCGTCGTCGAGTCGAAGTCGGACCGGTTCGCCGTGGGCCAGAAGGTGCTCACCGTGCCCGTCGGCAACATCGGCGGGTGCTTCGCCGAATACCAGGCGATCCACGAGAGCCAGGTCGTCGAGCTGCCCGAGGGCGTCGACGAGGCCGCGATCCTCATGGCGCAGCAGTACGGCACGACGCTCTACTCGATGCGCCTGTTCTGGCCGCAGGCCGGCAACACGGGGATGACGAACGGCACCGCCGCGATCATCGGCGCCGGGAGCGCGGGGCTGTTCTTCCTGCAGCAGGCGAAGCAGCTCGGGTTCGAGCGCATCCTCGTGTCCGACCTCAACGAGGACCGCCTGAAGGTCGCCGCGAGCCTCGGCGCGGAGACGGTGCTCGCGCCGCAGCAGTCGATCGTCGAGGCGGTCCACGGGGCGACCGACGGCGTCGGCGCCGACCTCGTCATCGAGGCGGCCGGTTACGACGCCGCGCGCGCCGACACGATCCGCGCCGTGCGCGTCCTCGGCACCGTCGGGTTCTTCGGCTTCCCGGAGAAGCTCGGCGACGTCCCGTTCCCGATGTTCGACGCGTTCCGCAAGATCGCCCGCATCCAGTGGGCCGGCGGCACGCAGGCGGAGCCCGGACTCGTCGCCTTCCGCGACGCGATCCGCCACATCCACGAGGGGTCGATCGACGTGGGCTACTGCCTCACCAAGACGTACTCTCTCGAGGAGACCCCGGAGGCGATGGCGGTCGCGCGCGACCAGGGCCACGGGCACGTGAAGCTCGCGATCGAGATCGGCGCCTGACCGGGCAGCGGAGGATCAGCGCATGGTCATCGAACGCACCTGGACGGCGTCGAAGCCGGAGGTCACGGGCGACTTCCCGTGGCGCCCCGTGCACGGCTGGGGTCCGCGGATGCTCGGCACGGCCGCGAAGCCGTGGGAGTGGGCCGACGTCTCCGTCGGCGAGGGCGACCGCATCCACCTGCTCGGCCGCGGCGACCCGTCGACGGTCGTCGTCGTCGACCCCGCGGGGAACCTCCGCGAGTGGTGGGCGTGGGGCGACGACGAGGACGACCCGGCGAGCTGGACGCGCCGCACGCGCACGCCCGAGCTCGTGCGTCGCGAACTCGAGAAGGACCGCAACAAGGAGAAGAAGCCCGAGGAGCAACCCCTCTCGGCGCGCCCCCACGGCATCACGGTCGCGCCCGACGGCCGCGTCGCGGTCGTCGACGGCGACACCCACGTCGTGCGCGTGTTCTCGCGCGACGGCGAGCTCCAGCGCACCATCGGCCGGGAGAACGACCCGTCCGACACGGGCGTCAAGACGGAGAACCCCGTGCCCGGGTGGACGCACACGGTGAAGCGCTCGTCGCGCCCGTTCAACCGCCCGACGAAGGCCGCGTTCGCCGCCGACGGCTCGATGTACGTCACCGACGGCTACGGCAACGCCCGCGTGCACCACTTCGGCCCCGCGGGGCAGCTCCTGCGCTCGTGGGGCACCCCGGGCATCGGACCGGGGGAGTTCATGCTCCCGCACGCCGTCATCGTGCGGCGCGACGGCACCGTGCTCGTCGCCGACCGCGAGGCCGACCGGCTCCAGCTGTTCGACCCCGAGGGCACCTGGATGGCGTCGTTCGAGGACGTGCGCCGCCCGACCGGTCTCGCGGAGCTGCCTGACGGCCGCATCGTCGTGTGCGAACTGCCGTGGAAGCAGTGGGAGCCGACCCCCCGCCGCGGCACCGAGACCGAGGGGACGCCCGCGCGCATCACGGTGCTCGACCCCGACGGGAAGGTGCTCGGCAGCTACGGCAACCCGCGCATCCGGGAGGAGCACGACACCGAGTCGGGGCTCCTGCTCGCGCCCCACGGCATCGACGTCGACTCCCGCGGCGACCTGTACGTCGCGGAGGTGAGCTCGAGCTACCAGGGCCGGATGCAGCCGTTCACGGTGCAGAAGTTCGCGCTGCCGTGAGCGTCGGCACGGCATCCGTCCTGGACGACCTGCGCGCCCGGCTCGACGGCGAGGTCGACGACTCGTCCCGCCGTCGCGCCGAGTACTCCTCGGACGCGTCGAACTACCGGGTCGTGCCGGAGGCGGTGTTCTTCCCCGCATCGGAGGCGGATGTCATCGCGATCGTCGAGGCGGCACGCGCGACCGGCACGCCGCTCACGGCTCGCGGCGCCGGCACCTCGGTCGCGGGCAACGCGATCGGACCCGGCTGGGTGCTCGACTTCTCGCGGCACCTCAATCGCGTGCTCGAGGTCGACTCGGCGACACGGACGGCGCGCGTGCAGCCCGGCGTCGTCATGGCGGAGCTCCAGCGGCTCGCCGCGCCGCACGGGCTCCGCTTCGGCCCCGACCCGTCGACGTGGGCCCGCTGCACGATCGGCGGGATGATCGGCAACAACGCGTGCGGTCCCCGCGCCGTGCAGTGGGGTCGCACGGTCGACAACGTGCGCGCGCTGCGGATGGTCGACGGCACGGGCCGCGTCGTCGAGGTGACCACGGGCTTCGACGACTATCCCGAGCTCGAGCCCTTCGTCACGCGCAACCTCGCGACGATCCGCACCGAGTTCGGCCGCTTCGGCCGACAGGTGTCCGGCTATTCGCTCGAGCACCTCCTGCCGGAGAACGGGCGCGACCTCGCGAAGGCCCTCGTCGGCACGGAGGGCTCGTGCGGCATCCTCCTCGAGGCGACGGTGTCGCTCGTCGAGGTGCCCGCCGCGACGGCCCTCGTCGTGCTCGGCTACCCCGACATGCCCACGGCCGCCGACGACGTGACCGCGCTGCTGCCGATCCGTCCCCTCGCGATCGAGAGCATGGACCGCTTCCTCGTCGAGGTCGTCGAGCGGCACTCCGGCTCCGTGCCGGCGCTCCCGGCGGGAGGCGCGTGGCTCTTCGTCGAGACCTCGGGGGAGTCCCCGGATGCCGCGCTCGCGCAGGCGGCGGAGGTCGTGCGCGCCGCGTCCGCGGTCGACGCGCGCATCGTGCCCGCAGGCGCGGAGGCGCGGGCGCTGTGGCGCATCCGCGAGGACGGCGTCGGCCTCGCCGGCCGCACGCCCGACGGCGACCCCGCCTGGCCGGGCTGGGAGGATGCGGCGGTGCCGCCCGAGCGCCTCGGCGACTACCTGCGGGCGTTCGAGGAGCTCAAGGAGCGCCACGGCGTGCGGGGTCTCTCCTACGGCCACGTCGGGGACGGCTGCATCCACACGCGCCTCGACCTCGCGGTGGGCGACGCGAAGCGGTTCCGGGCGTTCCTCGAGGCCTCGGCCGACCTCGTCGCGTCGTTCGGCGGGTCGCTCTCCGGGGAGCACGGCGACGGCCGCGCCCGGGGCGAGCTCCTGAGCCGCATGTACTCGCCCGAGGCGCTCCGCGCGTTCGCCGACCTCAAGGCCGTCTTCGATCCCGACGGCATCCTCAACCCCGGCATCGTCGTCGACGCGGCCGCGATCGACGCCGACCTCCGGCTCCCCGCCGCCCGGCCGATCCGGGCCGAGGGTCTCGCGCTCCTCCACGACGGCGGCGACTTCACGCGTGCCGTGCACCGTTGCGTCGGCGTCGGCAAGTGCCGCGCCGACAACTCCGCCGCGGGGGGCTTCATGTGCCCGTCGTACCAGGCGACGAAGGACGAGAAGGACTCCACCCGGGGCCGGGCGCGCGTGCTCCAGGAGCTCGCCAACGGCACCCTCGTCGCGGGGTGGGACGCGCCCGAGGTCGCCGAGTCGCTCGACCTGTGCCTCGCCTGCAAGGCGTGCGGCTCCGACTGCCCGGCGGGCGTCGACATGGCGACCTACAAGTCGGAGGCGCTCTACCGGAAGTACCGGGGCCGCCTGCGACCGCCGAGCCACTACACGCTCGGCTGGCTGCCCCGGTGGATGCGGCTCGCCGCGCTCGCGCCGGGGCTCGTCAACCTCGTCGCGCGCGTCCGGCCGCTCGTGAGGCTCGGGCTCGTGCTCGCCGGCGCCGACGCGCGCCGCGAGGTGCCCGCCCTCCCGCGCCGCACGTTCCGGCAGTGGTGGCGCCGGCATCCGCGACCCGCCGCGGGCCGCCCGCGCGTCGTGCTCTGGATGGACTCGTTCACGAACGGCTTCTCGCCCGAGATCGGCCGGTCCGCCGTCGCCGTGCTCGAGGACGCCGGCTACGAGGTCGTCGTCACGCGCCGCCAGGAGTGCTGCGGACTCACCTGGATCACGACCGGCCAGCTCGACGGCGCCCGCCGCCTCCTGCGCGCCTCTCTCGACGCGCTCGAGCCGTATCTCGACGAGGGACTGCCGATCGTCGGACTCGAGCCGTCGTGCACCGCCGTGCTGCGCTCCGACGTGAAGGAGCTGCTCCCGGACGACCCGAGGTCGCGCCGCGTCGCGAAGAACACCTTCACGCTCTCCGAGTTCCTCACCGCGCCCCGGGCGCCGCACGCGGGCAGGTGGAGCGTCCCGTCGCTCGAGGGCGTCGAGGTCGTCGCGCAACCGCACTGCCACCAGCACGCCGTCATGGGCTGGGCGGCCGACGAGAGGCTCCTGCGCGACGCGGGCGCCGACGTGCAGGCGATCGCCGGCTGCTGCGGGCTCGCGGGGAACTTCGGAATGGAGCAGGGCCACTACGACGTCTCCGTCGCGGTCGCCGAGAACGGGATGCTGCCGGCCCTCCGCGCCGCGCCCGACCGGGAGCTGCTCGCCGACGGCTTCTCCTGCCGCACGCAGGCGCAGCAGCTCGCGCGGCGCGACGGCCGCCATCTCGCCGAGCTCCTCGCGGAGCGGCTTACGATGGGCTCGTGAGCACGACGTTCCCGAGGGTGCGCCGCGGACGCGGCTACGACATCGACGAAGTCGAGGACTTCCTCGAGGACGCGCGTCGCGCCTACACGGGCGACGCCGGTGCCGCGCAGCTCGTGAGCGCGGCGTTCATCCGCCAGGTGGGCTTCACGATGCGCCGCGGCGGATACTCGCCGTCGCACGTCGACGCCGCCCTCGAGCGGCTCGAGGACGCCTTCGCGGCCCGCGAGCGCGAGCGGAGCCTCAGCGAGCTCGGCGACAACGGCCTGTACCAGCAGGCGCGCTCCGAGGCGCAGGTGCTGCTCGACCGGGTCACCCGTCCGCGCGGCCGACGCTTCACGCGCGTCGGCATCTTCACGGGCGGCTACTCGGTGCGCCAGGTCGACGAGTTCGCCGACCGCGTCGCCGCCTACCTCCAGACCGACGCCCCGCTCACCGTCACCGAGGTGCGCGAGGCGCTCTTCGACCGTCAGCGCGGCGGCTACCAGGAGACGCAGGTCGACGTCGTCCTCGACGCGGTCGTCGACCTTCTCCAGACCGTCGAGTAACGCGTCCGCGCCGACGCGCGCGGCGCACGACCCCCGGTCGGGTCCCTGCCGACGCCCAGTCGACCTGCGTAGAATCCCGGGACTGTGAGCGGCTATCGCCGGCGGGGGCTCTCCCACAGTCCCCGGATGCCGGAGCAGAACGTCGAGCGGCACGTCCGCTCGCACTGGTCGCTGCCCGTGTTCGCGACCCTCGCGACCTTCGCGTTCCTCATGTCGTCGCTCTCGCCGCACGAGGCGATCCCGGCCCGCGCCGTCGCCCCCGCCGCCGAGATCCCCGCGCAGGCGCTCGTCGTCACCGGGGTGGAGCATCCCGGCGCCGCCCGCGACGAGTTCGAGGTGACCCGCATCCGCGTCGCCCCGGCGACCGCCCCCGCCGCCGGTGTCCCCGACCCCGGCACCGCCCAGGCGATCGCCTACGACATGGTGCTCGCCCGCGGGTGGAGCGACGCGGAGTTCGACTGCCTCGTCGCGCTGTGGAACCGCGAGTCGCACTGGAACGTCTACGCCCACAACACCCGCAGCGGGGCGTACGGCATCCCGGCAGGCGCTCCCCGGCGACAAGATGGCGACGGCGGGCGACGACTGGCAGACCAACCCCGCGACGCAGATCACGTGGGGGCTCGGCTACATCGCGGGCCGCTACGGGCACCCCGTGCGGCGCCTGGGCGCACAGCCAGGCCAAGGGCTGGTACTGAGCGGGCCGGTCGGAGGGGGTCGGCCCGGCGAATAATCTGAATCCATGGGTTTGGACTACGCGCTCGTCGCCATCGCCGGCATCGTCCTGATCGTCGGCGCGGCCGCGTTCTCCTCCAAGCTCGGAGTCGCCGCGCCGCTCCTCCTCGTGCTGATCGGCATCGGCTACAGCTTCATCCCCGGTGTCCCCGCGATCGAGGTCGAGCCCGACGTCATCCTCATGGGGGTCCTGCCGCTCATCCTCTACGCGGCCGCCATCCAACTGCCCGTCGTCGACTTCCGGCGCAACTTCGGGACCATCTCAGCGCTCTCCGTCGTGCTCGTCGTCGTGAGCGCGCTCATCACCGGGTTCGTGCTCTTCATGCTCCTGCCCGACCTCGACCTCGCGACCGCGATCGCGCTCGGGGCCGTCATCAGCCCACCCGACGTCGTCGCCGCGACCGCGATCGGCAAGCGGCTCGGTCTCCCGCCGCGCCTCCTCGCGATCCTCGAGGGCGAGGGGCTCGTCAACGACGCGACCGCGCTCGTGCTCATGCGCACCGCGATCGCCGCGGCGGCGCTCACCGCATCCGGCGCGTTCGACATCTGGGGCGCGGTCGGCGACTTCGGCTACGCCGTCGTCGTCGCGGCGGGCATCGGCCTCGTCGTCGGCGTCGTCGCGGTGTTCGTGCGGCGCAAGCTCAACCAGCCGATCCTCGACACCGCCATCTCGTTCGCCGTGCCGTTCATCGCGTACCTCCCCGCGGAGGAGCTCCACGCGTCCGGCGTCATCTCCGTCGTCGTCGCCGGCATCTACTCGGGGCACCAGAGCGCGCGGCTCAGTCCGCAGTCGCGCGTCGCCGAGCGTCTCAACTGGCGCACGCTCCAGTTCGTGCTCGAGAACGGCGTCTTCCTGCTCATGGGCGCGCAACTCGCGGGCATCGTCGCCGAGATCGAGGCCGAGGCGCTCCCGTGGCACCAGGCCGTCGCCCTCGGCGTGCTGTCGGCCGCCATCCTCATGACCGTGCGGTTCGGCTTCGTCTGGCCGCTCCTGTTCGTCGTGCGGCGCGGCGAGCGGATCAACGCCGAACGGGCCGCCGCCCACGACGCCGCGCTCGAACGCGTCAAGGCCCTCCAGGTGACGGGCGACACCCCGATGGAGCGCCGGATCCGCCGCGTGCTGCGCCGGAGCGAGCAGGCCCGCAACGACATCGCCGCGCTGCGCACCGAGGGCCTCGGCTGGCGCGGTGGCGTCGTGCTCGGCTGGGCCGGGATGCGCGGCGTCGTCACCCTCGCCGCCGCGCAGTCGCTCCCGAAGGAGACGCCCTACTACGAGCAGCTCGTGCTCATCGCGTTCACCGTCGCGATCGTGACCCTCCTCGTGCAGGGCGGCACGCTCCCCTTCGTCATCCGCGCGACCGGCATCCGCGGCACCGACTCGGCCGCCGATCACCGTGCGCTCGCCACGCTGCTCGACGAGATGCAGGAGGCCGGCCTCGCGACCCTCGAGACGCCCGACCTCCCCGGCGGCGTCCCCGTCGACCCCGACGTGCTCGCGCGCGTGCGACTCGACACCTCGCTCGCCGCCGCGGCGGCCTGGGAACGGGCCGAGCACACCGACGGCGAGACGCTCGCCGACGCCCCGCACCAGCAGTACCGCGAGCTGCGCCGCCGGGTGCTCGACGCGGAACGCGCGACGCTCCTCGAGGCGCGCGCCCAGGGCGCGTACCCGTCCCGCATCCTCCAGCGCGCGCAGACCCTCCTCGACCTCGAGGACGCCCGCCTCTCCCAGATCGACGCCTCGGGCGACCACTAGTCGCTTTGTAGGCTGGGGGAGTGCCCCGATCGAACCGACGCCGCGAGGAGGGGGAGCCCCTCGATCTCGAGCGCGTCATGCGGGGTCGGCTGCGCACGGAGGTGCGGCGCGACGGCACGTGGAACGTGCAACCGCAGTCGGCCGCGAGCGCCGTGAAGGTCTACACCTGCCCCGGCTGCGGCCTCGACATCGCCGTCGGCACGGCCCACCTCGTCGCGTGGCGCGCCGACGGCATCATGGGCGAGGCGAACGACCTCGCCGCACGACGGCACTGGCACACGCACTGCTGGAAGATCGGGAGCTGAACGCGGGATGACGATCGAGATCCGGGCCGGCGTCGAGCTGCCCGCGCGCCGCGAGGACATCGAGCTGCACACGGAGGACGGGCTCACCCTCGTCGGGGAGCTCGCGCTGCCGCCCGAGCGCGATCCGGTGGCGACGCTCGTGTTCCTTCACCCGCTGCCGACGCACGGCGGCTTCATGGACTCCCACGTCATCCGGAAAGCCGCCAACCGGCTGCCCGCGCTCGCCGATCTCGCGGTGCTGCGGTTCAACTTCCGCGGCGTGACGAGCCCGCGCGGCACGAGCGAGGGGTCGTTCGGCGACGGCGTCGACGAGCGCCTCGACCTCGTCGCGGCGATGGCGTTCGTCGCGGAGCGAGGGCTGCCGAACCCGTGGCTCGTCGGCTGGTCGTTCGGCACCGAGGTGGCGCTCAAGCACGGGCTGCCGTTCCCGATCTCCGGCGTCATCCTGCTGTCGCCCCCGCTGCGTCGCACCACGCCGGAGGAGCTCGCGCCCTGGGCGGAGCGCGGCGTGCCCGTCGTCGCCCTCGTGCCCGAGCACGACGACTTCCTGCCGCCCGGGCCCGCGCGCGAGAGGTTCTCCGTGCTGCCCGACGTCGACCTCGTCGCCGTCGACGGGGCGAAGCACCTGTGGGTGGGTGAGACCTCCACGACGCGCGTGCTCAGCGAGATCGTGGCCCGCACGAACCCGTCGGCGCTCCCGCTGCCGACGACGTGGGGATGACGCCCGGAAGAATTCTTCGGCGCGTGTCGATCGGCACGGCCTCCGTTCGACGTCCTGAGTAGAGGGGCTCACCCCGGGCCCGCGAAGGAGACAGTGAAATGCCGAAGTACATGCTCATCATGCGTCCGCAACCCGGTGCCGCCCTGTTCTCGGGCGAGCTCCCGTTCGAGGAGATCATCGACCTCGTGGGGGCCTACAACGAGCAGCTCATGAACGCCGGCGTGCTCGTCGCCGGCGAGGGCCTCGCCGACCCCGCGACGGGCGTCGTCGTCGACCACACCGGCGAGAAGCCGATCGTGACCGACGGCCCCTACGGCGAGGTGCACGAGCTCTTCAACGGGTTCTACATCCTCCAGGTGTCGAGCCAGGAGGAGGCCGTCGAGTGGGCGCTGCGGATGCCGCCCGCGATCGCGCGCGGCTCGAAGACCGAGATCCGCCGCGTCACCGACGACTCCGACTTCGTCGAGTTCGAGGGCAACGAGTACCTCGAGAAGGAGAAGCAGTGGCGCAAGGAGCTCGGCACGGAGTGACGGGACGGCGATGACCGACGTCGCGCGCCGGATCGCCGCGATCTGGCGCATCGAGGGGGCGAGGGTCGTCGCGACCCTCGCCCGGATGACGGGCGACCTCGGCCTCGCCGAGGACCTCGCGCAGGACGCCGTCGCCGACGCGCTCGCGCAGTGGCCGGAGTCGGGCGTCCCGGACAACCCGGGTGCCTGGCTCACGGCCGTCGCGAAGCGGAAGGCGATCGACGCCTGGCGCCGCCGGGAGCGGCTCGACGAGCGCCACCGCATCCTCGCCCGCGACCTCGAGGAGTCGGCGGAGGACGAGTGGCAGCCGATCCCCGACGACCTGTTGCGGCTCGTGTTCACGGCGTGCCACCCCGTGCTGTCGCGGGAGGCTCAGGTGGCGCTCACGCTGCGCGTCGTCGCGGGTCTCATCTCGGAGGAGATCGCGCGGATGTTCCTCGTGCCGGTCGCGACGATCCAGCAGCGCATCGTGCGGGCGAAGAAGACGCTCGCGGCGGCCCACGTGCCCTTCGAGGTGCCCGACCCGTCGGAGTTGCCGGAGCGGCTCGGCGCGGTGCTCGGCGTCGTCTACCTGGCGTTCACGGAGGGCTACAGCGCGACGTCGGGCGACCGGTGGGTGCGACGCGACCTCGCGGCCGAGGCTCTGCGGCTGGGCCGTGTCGTCGCGGAGCTCGTGCCGCGCGAGCCGGAGGTACACGGCCTCGTGGCGCTCATGGAGCTCCAGTCGTCCCGGTTCGCGGCGCGGGAAGCCCCCGACGGCTCGCCCATCCTGCTCGCCGATCAGGACCGCACCCGGTGGGACCCGCGCCCACATCGCTCGCGGGATCGCGGCGCTCCAGCGGGGCGACGCGCTCGGTCGCGGTCGCGGGAACTACGCGCTCCAGGCGTCGATCGCCCGCTGCCACGCCGTCGCTCCGAGCGTCGAGGAGACCGACTGGGACGAGGTCGTCGTGCTCTACGAGGCGCTCGACCGGATCGCGCCGAGTCCGATCGTGGAGCTCAATCGCGCCGTCGCCGTGTCGATGGCGACCGGCCCGGCGAACGCGCTGCGCATCGTCGACCGGCTCGCCGCCGACGGCGCCCTGCGCGGCTCGCACCTCCTGCCGAGCGTGCGGGGCGAGCTGCTCGCCCGCCTCGGGCGCACCGAGGAGGCGCGCGCCGAACTCCTGGCGGCGGCATCCCTCGCCGCCAACGAGCGCGAGGCCGCCGTCCTGCGTCGGAAGGCGGCCTCGCTCGCGGAGTAGCGCTACAGCTCGTTCTGGCGCGGGATGAAGACCTGCTTCACGATGAGCAGGATCGCCGCCGCGACGGGGATCGCGACGAGGGCGCCGAGGATGCCGAGCAGCGTGCCGCCGGCGAGGGCGGCGACCACGACGACGACGCCCGGCACCTTGACGGCGCGGTTCATGACGTTGGGGCTGATGAGGTAGGCCTCGACCTGCATGTAGACCAGGTACCAGGCGCCGACCACGAAGACCGCGGGCGGGCCGTCGAACGCCCACACCGCGATCGTGATGATGATCGAGCCGGTGATCGTGCCGACGAGCGGGACGAGCGAGAACAGGCCCGCGATGAACGCGAGGAGGGCCGCGTATTCGATCGGGTCGCCGAGGATCCAGCCGAGCACCGTGAGGAAGACGATCGACAGGATGCCGTTGATGAGACCCATCGACACCTGGCCGACGACGTAACGGCCGACGGCGTCCATGATCTGCTCGGCGAGGTCGATGAACTTCTCGCGCTTCGTCGCGGGGACGAGCTGGTAGAGGCCGCGCTTGATGCTGGCGAGCGAGCCGACGAAGTACAGCATGAGGATGAGCACGATGATCGCGCCGAACGCGCCCGACGCGATGCCGAGCACCGTGCCGACGGCGGTGCTCGTGATCTGCCCGATGTTGTCGTTGACGAACGTCATGACGTTCTTGACGACGTCGTCGTAGGGCATCCAGGGCACGTTGACGGCCCACCAGCTCTCGACGACCTGCTGGTTGACGACCTGGTCGACGATGTCGGGCGCCGCCTTGATGAGGCCGCCGACCTGCTCCGTGATGACCGGGATGACGGCGAACACGAACGCCGTCACGACGCCGAGGATGCCGACGAGCACGGTGAGGATCGCGAGTCCCCGCTTCCAGCCGCGCTTCTCGAGCCACGACACGAGCGGGTCGATGCCGAGTGCGAGGAAGAGGGCCGCGCCGACGTACGTCAGGATCGTCGCGAGCGACCCGAAGGCGGCGCCGATGCCGATGGCGACGAGGACGCCGAGTCCGCCGAAGAGACCGAGCCGGAAGGGGTTCTGGATCTTCACGAGGTCAGGCTAGCGGCCCTCGAGACCGCCGGAAGTCAGCCGGCGTGCTCCGGCTCCCGCGTGTCCTCGTCGACGTCGTCCGCGCCCGACTCGACGACCTCGACGGCGCCCGTCTCGGGCTCGTCGGCGACGCCCGCCGGGAAGCCGTGGTCGGCGGCGATCTTCTCCGCCGACGCGAGCACGCCGCGCAGGTTCTGGAGGTAGCCCGCGACCGACTCGCGCTCGAGGCGGATCTGCACGAGGCGCTCCTCGGCATCCGCGAGCAGCTTCGTCGAGCGCGCCTCCGCCTCGGCGACGAGGGCCTTGGCGCGCGCCTCCGCCTCCGCGACCTGGGCCGCTGCGGTGCGCTTCGCCTCCGCGAGGACGGCCTTCGCCTCCGCCTTGCTCGACGACGCGAGCCGCTGCGCCTCGGCGCGCTGCGCGGCGGACTCCTGCGTCGCGGCGGCGAGCTGCGCCTGCGCCTCGTCGAGGTACTTCTGGGTCTGCGCCGCGGCCTCCTGGTGCTTGCGCACGTACTCCTTCTCGGCCTCGTCGCGGCGGGCGGTGAGCTCGACGTCGAGGTCGGCGCGCGCCTGCTCGGCCTGCGCGAGGAGCTGCGCCTGCAGCCCGTCGGTGTCGTGCTGGATGCGGGCGCGCGTCGTCTCGACCTCCTGCGCGAGTTCGGCGCGCTGCTGCGCGAGTTCGCGCGCGAGGTCGGTGCGGAGCTTCTCCTGCTCGGAGGCGAGCGCGGCGCGGGCCGCGGCGGCCTCCGCCTCCGCGGCGGCGCGGGCGCCGGCGAGTTCCGCCTCGAGCGCCTCGCGCGCCCCCTTCGACTCGGCCTCCCACGCCTCGCGCGCGGCGGCGAGCTCGGCCTCGAGGGCTGCCTTGCCGTTCGTGACCTCGGCCTCGAGCGACGCCTTGCCGCTCGAGAGCTCCGCCTCGAACTCCGCCGTGCGGCGGGCGATGTCGGCCTCGAGGGCGGTCGTGCGGCTCGAGATCTCGGCCTCCAGTGCGGCGGTGCGGCTCGACACCTCCGACTCGAGGGCGGCCAGGCGGCTCGCGATCTCGGCGTCGAGTTCGGCCCGGCGCGTCGTGAGTTCGGCGTCGAGTTCGGCCCGGACCCGGGCCGCCTCGGCGGCGAGTTCGGCGCGCTGCTTGTCGGTCTCGGCGGCGAGTTCGGCGCGGGCGCGCGCGGTCTCGGCGTCGAGGGCGTCGTTCGCGGCCTTCGTGTCGTTCTCGAGGGCGGCGCGGGCATCCGCGGTGTCGCGCTCCAGGTTGGTGCGCGCCTCCTCGAGCTCGCGCTCCAGGTCGCCGCGGAGGCGGGCGCTCTCCGCCTCGAACTCGGCGCGCGTGCGCTCGGTCTCGCGGGCGAGAGCGGAGGCGGCCTCGCGGGCGTCCGCGACCTCGCGCTGGGCGGCGGTGCGGAGCTCGGCGAGCTCGTGGTCGACCTCGGCGCGCTGGGCGGCGATCTCGCGCTTCGCGGCGGCGCGCGACTCGGCGACCTCCGTCGCGGCGGCGGCGCGCGTCGCGGCGGCCTCGCGGAGGGCGTCCTGAGTGACCGTCTCGGCCTCCGCGCGGGCGCCCGCCACGATCGTCTCGGCCTCGTCGCGGGCGTCGGCGACGATGCGCTCGGCCTCGTCGCGGGCCTGCGCGACGAGCTGGTCGGCGTGCGCGGCCGCCTCGCTGCGGAGCGTGTCGATCTCCTGCTGCACCGACTGGCGGAGCCGCTCGGCGTCGATGTCGGCCTGGCTGATGAGGCGCGTCGCCTGCTCCTCGGCCATGCGCAGGGTGTTCTCAAGCTTGGTGCCGAGGCCCGAGTAGGTGGGGCTGCCGACCTCGTCGAGCTCGGCCTGCAGGTCTTCCGCGACCGCCTGGAGCCGCTTGATCTCCTTCGCCTGGTCGCTCTTCTCGGAATTCGCCTTGAGGAGGTCACGACGGAGCTCGCTGACGACGGCGTCGACCTCGTCCTTCTTGTAGCCCCGCAGTTCGGTGCTGAATCCCGTGTCCTCGGACGCCACTGTGAGCTCCCCGTTCGGTGTCGCTGGCTGGTCGATGTGGAGGCGGTCCCGTTGCGCGGAACCCTCCGAGTGTAACGACCCGGGCGCTGCGCGACCTCGGCCGATCCCGGCCCGCGGGCCGCCTGATGCAGACGGGGTTCAGCCCGCTCCCAGGGGGCCCCCAGCGGCGCCGGTACTCTGGAATGTCTTTGTCATCCCCCGCCGGGAGGTACCCACCCGTGCGATTCGTCGTCGCGATCGTCGCCTTCGTACTCGCCGCCGCCGCCATCGGTCTCGGCGTCGCGCAGCGCACCATCCTCGCCGGACCCGACTCGGTCGCGTCGGGCGTCGTCACGGGCGACGCGCCGCTCACGATCATCGACGCGAGCACCCTCAACGCGAACGCCGGCACGCAATCCATCCAGGTCGAGGGCGACGGCGACCTCGTGCTCGCCTACGGCCGCACGTCCGACGTCATGGCCTGGGTCGGCGAGTCCAGCTACAACGAGATCGGCTGGGATGCCGAGACCGGCGAACTCACGACGCGCGTCGTGCGCGGCTCGGAGCCCGCGGAGGAGGTGCCGTCGCCCGTCGGGTCGGACTTGTGGCTGCGCGAGTTCTCCGGCACCGACGTGCTCACGCGCAAGCTCAACGCCCCGGAGGGCATCTCGGTGATCATCGCCGCGCTGCCCGACCCGGAGGCGGAGGCCGCCGCGACCGACGCGCCCGCCGAGGGTGCCGAAGGCGCGGAGGGCGTGCCGGTGGGGGCCGTCTCGACCGATCCGCTGACCCTCGGCATCACGTGGCCCCTCGACAACTCGGCCCCGGCATCCGGCCCCCTCGTCGTCGGCGGCATCGCGCTCCTGCTCGTCGGGCTCGGCGCCTTCCTCTGGGCGCTCGTCCATGCGCGCGGCCGCCGCGGACCGCGCCGCTCGGCACCGCGCCTCCCCAAGCCGCCGAAGCCGCCGCGGCTCAAGCCGCGCAAGGGCGACTCCGTCTCGACCGGCCAGATCCCGGTGCTCGAGCCTGCGCGTCCGCGGGCGAGCGGCCGCCGCCGGGCGTTCGTCGCCGCCGGCGTCGCCGTCGGTCTCGTGCTCACCGGCTGCACCGCCACGCCCGAGGCGGCCGAACTCGCCGCGAGCCCCACACCGGGCTTCGAGACCCCGCCCGTCGTCGTCACGAAGGGCCAGTTCAACGCGATCCTCGTCGACGCCGCGGACACCATCGCGGACGCCGACGCGGCGGGTGACGCCGCCCTCGCCGCGGAGCGTCTCACCGGGGCCGCGCTCGATCTGCGCACCGCCAACTACGCGATCCGCGCCGCAGACTCCGCGGTCGCCGCACTGCCGGCGATCCCGGATGCGGAGCTCCGCGTCGTGCTCCCGCAGCAGTCGGAGGTGTGGCCGCGCTCGGTCTTCGCGATCGTGAAGCCGGAGGGCGGCACTTCCCACGGCGCTCGTCCTCACGCAGGAGTCGCCGCGCGAGAACTACAAGATCGCCTACGCGGTCGCGCTCATCGCGACGGTCGCCCGACGTCGCCGCCGCCGGAGCTCGGCGCGCCCGTCCTGCCGCCGACCAACAACCTCGGCCTGCTCTCGCCCGAGGAGCTCGCCGCCGCGTACGGCGACATCCTCCTCCAGGGCGAGACGAGCGAGTCGTTCGACCTGTTCGAGGCCGACGGCGACCTGCTGCGCGAGGCGATCGGCTTCGAGTTCAAGGCGGAGCGTCGCGCCCAGTTCCCGTCGACCGCGACCGTCGAGTTCACGAACGGCCCCGGCGCGCACCCCGTGTCGGCGTTCGGCACCAACGACTCCGGTCAGATCGTCGCCGTCAACCTCGAGGACGTCGAGACGGCGCGCCCCGTCGAGGCGGGCGCCGCGATCAACCCGCAGGGTCAGGTGAAGGCGCTGTCGGGCAAGAGCCAGTCGACGCGCGGCATCATCGCGACGTACGGCATCCAGCTGCTGTTCTACGTGCCCCCCGTCGCCGAGGCCGACAAGAAGATCGTGCTCCTCGGCTACGCGCAAGGCCTCGTGTCCGCGGCCGAGATCGAGTGATGTCGTCCGGGATGCCAAGCTGGATCCGATGAGCAACCCCGCACCCAACCTCCGCGGCGCCGTCGACCTCTCCGGTCTCGTCCGGCGCGCCAATGCCCCCGCCCAGCCCGCCGGCGCCCCCGCGGGGGGCTCGCCGAGCGGCCTCGTCGTCGAGGCGTCGGACGCCACGTTCCAGCAGGTCGTCGAGCTGTCGACGCGCGTGCCGGTCATCGTCGAGCTCTACGCGCCCGGGCTCACGCCCGCGCTCGGCCCCGTCGTCGAGTCGTACGGCGGCCGGCTCGTGCTCGCGACCGTCGACGCGCAGACGAACCCGGGCATCGCGGAGGCGTTCCAGGCGCGCGAGGTGCCGGCGGCGTACGCCGTCGTCGCGGGGCGTCCCGTGCCGCTCTTCGCGGGCACGCCCGACGACGCGCAGGCGCGTCAGATCTTCGACCAGGTGCTCGACCTCGCGGCCCAGAACGGCGTGACCGGCTCGATCGACCCGGCTCCCGCCGACGGCGAGGAGGCCGCCCCCGCGGAGGAGCCGCCGCTGCCGCCCCTCCACCAGGAGGCGTTCGACGCGATCTCCGAGGGCGACTACGCGACCGCCGTCGAGGCCTACAAGAAGGCGATCACGCAGAACCCGCGCGACGCCGACGCGGTCGCCGGCCTCGCCCAGGCGTCGCTGCTCCTGCGGCTCCAGGGCGCCGTCGCGGACGACGTCCGCAAAGCCGCCGCGGATGCCCCCGGCTCGGTCGCGGCGCAGCTCGCCGTCGCCGACCTCGACGTGAGCGGCGGGCACCTCGACGACGCGTTCGGCCGGCTGCTCGACCTGTTCCCGTCGCTCGACGGCGACGCCCGGGACGCGGTGCGCGCGCGGCTCCTCGAGTACTTCGAGATCGCCGGAGCCGACGACCCCCGCGTCGTCGCCGCCCGCCGCCGCCTCACCCTGTTGCTCTACTGAGCCGGGACCTCCGCTTTCAAGCGGAGTGCGCGCGCAACCAGAGCGCCGCGAGCGGCGGGAGCGTCACCTCCGCCGACGCGGGCTTGCCGCCCCACGGCTCCTCCGACGCCGACACGGCCCCGTAGTTGCCGACGCCCGACCCGCCGAACTCGGTCGCGTCGGTGTTGAGCACCTCGTCCCAGGTGCCGCCGAACGGCAGCGGGATGCGGTAGGGCCCGACGGGGTTGCCGCCGAAGTTGACGGCGCACACGAGCGCCTCGCCGGAGCGCGACCACCGCGCGAAGACGAGCACGTTCGCACCCGGGTCGCTCGCGAGGAGCTCGAAGCCGTTCGGGGAGTCGTCCTGCTCCCACAGTGCCGGGTTCTCGCGGTAGACGCGGTTGAGCTGCGCGACGAGGCGTGAGAGCCCCTGGTGCGCGGGCTGGTCGAGGATCCACCAGTCGAGCCCGCGCTGCTCGCTCCACTCCGACGGCTGTCCGAACTCGCTGCCCATGAACAGGAGCTGCTTGCCGGGGTGCGCCCACATGAACGCGAGGTAGGCGCGCACGTTCGCGAGCTTCTGCCACTGGTCGCCCGGCATCTTGCCGAGGAGCGAGCCCTTGCCGTGCACGACCTCGTCGTGCGAGATCGGCAGCAGGAAGTTCTCGCTCCACGCGTAGACGAACGAGAACGTGAGCTTGTCGTGGTGGTGGGCCCGCCACATGGGGTCCTCGTGCACGTACTGGAGCGAGTCGTGCATCCAGCCCATGTTCCACTTGAGCCCGAAGCCGAGGCCCTGCCCGGTCGCCGTCGGGTGGGTGACCCCGGGCCACGACGTCGACTCCTCGGCGATCATGACGATCCCCGGGTTGCGCTTGTACGCGGTCGCGTTGACCTCCTGGAGGAACGAGATCGCGCGCAGGTTCTCCCGCCCGCCGTGCTCGTTCGGCAGCCATTCGCCGTCCTTGCGCGAGTAGTCGAGGTAGAGCATCGACGCGACGGCATCCACCCGGAGACCGTCGACGTGGAACTCCTCGAGCCAGTACAGGGCGTTCGCGACGAGGAAGTTGCGCACCTGCGAGTTGCCGAAGTCGAACACGAGGGTGCCCCAGTCGGGGTGCTCGCCGAGCCGCGGGTCGGAGTGCTCGTAGAGCGGCTCG